>Ga0118677_10004395_pt1 | contig 25731 bp, 24 predicted proteins | sample AliMusrvi5mmetaG_FD_86154 | JGI IMG/M metagenome (GOLD analysis project Ga0118677, IMG submission 86154)
GGGCGGTATTGGCGCCGGCGCAAGCTTCACCTCGGCGCCCGCATAGATCTCGTTCACCATCTTCGGCGTCGGCAACGAGCAGTTTAGCACATCCGCAATTCGCTGGGCTGTGTTGGGCGAGATCGGCGTAAGGAAATAGTCTTCATCTGACCCAATCGCCAGATAATCCGGCGTGGCGTAAAACGTCGCGCTGTTCGTCTTGCCGACCGCAAGGTTGACGGTCACAACCGGACAAAGCTTGCGAAGGAAATCCGGAACGTTGCCGGACGTGATTTGGGTGAAGATCTCCTTCTCTCGCTCGATCAAGTCGAGTGAAGTGATGCGCTTGGCGAACTCGGCGCCGGTCAAGGCGTTGGCGGGACGCGAGGGAAGATCAAGCGTTTGGGCCTGAAGAGCGATGGAGAACAGGCAGGCTCCAAACCCCAGGGACCAAGCTCTAAATTCCAACTGCCTGGCTTGGCGACGCCGCCTCATGCCAGGTCTTAGGGTTCTTTCCGCGGAAACAGCGGGGCCGGCGTGCCGATGGCGTGCCCTGACGCAAGCCCACCCCAGCTCGCCGCGGACCACTTGTCGGGCGCCCCGGCCAACCCGAGCTGCGCATTGATGCGGGAAGCCGTTCCCGGCAGGAAAGGCCAGAGCATTACCGCGAGAATGCGACATATCTCCGCCAGGTTGTAGAGGACTTCGTCCAGGCGCTCGGCCTTGGACGGATCTTTGGCCAGCTTGAACGGCCCGGTGTGGTCCACATACTGATTAGCCTTCGTCACGAGCGACCAGATGCATTGCAGTGCGCCCTGGAGTTGATTTTGCTCCAGCAGAGCGCGTGTTTCCGCGATGACTTTCTCCACTTCCGGCGCGAGTTCGTTTGATGGCTTTGGCGTCACCCCGTCCCGATAGCGCTTCAGCATCGAGAGCGAGCGGTTGACAAGGTTGCCCAGACCATTGGCCAGTTCGGCCGAGTAGCGCGCCTTGAAGCCCGCTTCCGTCCAATTGCCGTCGGGGCCGATGTCCAGCTCCCGGAGCACATAAAAGCGGAACGCATCCACCCCCCATTCGTCGATGACCGCCACCGGGTCAACGACGTTGCCGGTGCTCTTGCTCATGCGCTGACCGTCCTTTTGCCACCAACCATGCACCAGCACCTGCTTTGGCAACGGCGCCCCCATCGCCTTGAGCATGATCGGCCAATAGACGGCGTGGAACTTCAGGATATCCTTGCCGACGAGATGGATGTCGGCAGGCCACACTGAGAGTTGAGGGTTGAGGGTTGAAGGTTGAGGGCGCAGTGCGCCGGGGACACCCGGATCGCCCAGGGCGGCGGGAATGGTGATGTAATTTGTCAGCGCATCGAACCAGACGTAGGTGACGAAACCGGGATCAAACGGCAGCGGGATACCCCAGTTCAAGCGGGCGGCGGGACGGGTGATGCACAAATCCTCCAGTACATTGTTCTTCAGGAACCCCAGCACCTCGTTGCGCCGATAGGCGGGGGCGACGAACGCCGGGTTCTGCTCGATATAGTCAATCAGCCACTGCTGGTGGTCCTTCAGCCGGAAGTAGTAGTTCTCTTCATCAAGTTCAATGACCTCGCCCCAAACGGGATCAAACGTGCCGTCCGGCCGGCGGTCTTTGTCTGTCAGGAAAGTCTCCTCTCGCGGCGAGTAGAAGCCGCGATAGACTTCCTTGTAAAAGTGCCCTTCGGCGTGAAGCTTCGAGAGGATCGCCTGCACCACTTCCTTGTGCCGCGGTTCGGTGGTGCGCACGAAGTCGTCGTTGGTCAGCTCCAGCTTCGCAGCAAACGTCTTCCAAATGGCCGCCAGTTCATCACAATACGCCTGCGGGCTCTTCCCCTGGGCGACCGCTACTTGCTGGACCTTCTGACCGTGTTCATCCAGCCCGGTCAGGAAGAACGTCTCCTGCCCGAAGCTGCGGCGCGCCCGCGCGATAACGTCCGCGACGACCTTTTCGTAGGCGTGGCCCAAATGCGGCTGGCCGTTGACATAATCAATGGCCGTTGTGATGTAGAATCGCTTGCTCATCGGCCCCTACTTTGACGGACAAATGCGCCCTTGGCAACTGCTTCGACTCGAAAGAGGAATCAACGGGCGCATTCTCGAGTCCTTGATGCTTAGACAGAGTTCGCTGCTCACACGCCTCTTCTGCACGCTGGAACGGTGGCGACGGCGATGGGAAAAGCTCCGATAGGAGCGCCATGTGTGTAGCCGCACGGGTCAGAAGATCCGCCAAGCTCCGTTAGGAGCGGCATGGCTGGGTGTTTGCTCGGCGATAGGTGGCGGCCTAGCAGGGACCAGAATCGTCCCTCATGCCGCTTCTAGCGGAGCTTGGCTGAGCCTCCAGGCGGGGGTGACGCAACGCAGATTCGGCCAAGCTATCCCAAGCGCAGTTTCAATCCGCACCCCGCCCACGCGGGCGGGGTGACTCAACCATTCGGGCCAATACGTCTGCAGCCCTACACAATAATCAAAGCCGGCAAAATGCCGGCGCTCCGGGGCAGGCAGCCTGACTTTGTCAATGGCCCTGGGCTCAGAGGGGCGCGAGACCCGCCGCCACCAATGATCCCTCGCGCTAGTTCCGCCCCTCCAGCTTCGCCAGGATGCCCCAGGAAGGGCAGGGAGTCCCTGGCCGGCCATTTCCCGGCTGGGATCATCCGACAAACACGCCAGAGGGCATTCACGGAAGCGAGTCGAAGGGTACCATTGACACCATCCAGGGCGAAAGCGTGGTACAAAACGCTTAAATCGCATCCGGGGCGCGCATGGAACGTGGTTGGAAGGGCAGGGCAGGGGCTTGACCAGATAAAACAGAACGGCGACGCAGACCCCCATCTACGTCGCCGTCTAACCAACCCTCGAGCAGGCATCATGCTTCAGACTGAAGCATGATGCACAATTGCCCTCTACTGCTTACATGCTGCTGACATTTTGACCAGTTTTGGCTTCAGTAGAGTATCACAGAAAGGCTGAATTCCTTGGTCATAATGCATGTTTCAGCCTCTCTAAACTCTTGTTACACGTCGTAGTAGAGGAAAAACTCATACGGGTGCGGTCGCAGGCGCAGGGCGTCGTGTTCCTTGCGCTTGGTCGCTACCCACATGTCCAGGAAGTCCAGCGTGAAGACGTCGCCCTTGAGTAGGAACTCATGGTCCTTCTCCAGGCAGTCCAGCGCTTCTCCCAGGCTCCCTGCCACATTCGGAACCTTCTTGAGTTCTTCCGGCGGCAGTTCGTAGATGTTCTTGTCTAGCGGTTCTCCTGGATCGATCTTGTTGAGAACTCCATCCAGCCCCGCCATCAGCAACGCCGCAAACGCCAGGTACGGGTTGGCAGCCGGATCGGGCGGGCGGTACTCCAGGCGCTTGGCCTTGGGGTTCTCGCTGTAGGTCGGGATACGGATCGCCGCCGAGCGGTTGCGCGAGCTGTAGGCCAGGTTCACCGGCGCCTCGTAGCCCGGCACCAGCCGTTTGTAGCTGTTGGTCGTCGGGTTGCAGATGGCGCATAGCGCGCGGGCATGCTTCAAGAGACCGCCCGCGTAATAGAGCGCCATCTTCGACAGGCCGGCGTACTCGTTCCCGGCGAATAGGGGCTTGCCCTTTTTCCACAGCGATTGGTGGGTGTGCATCCCCGAACCGTTGTCGCCATAGAGGGGCTTGGGCATGAAACACGCCGTCTTGCCGTGCTTTCGGGCCACGTTCTTCACGACATACTTATAGACCATCATGGCATCCGCCGCCTTGACCAGCGTTTCGAAACGGTAGTCAATCTCGGCCTGCCCGGCGGTCGCCACTTCGTGGTGCTGCCGTTCGATCGCAACCCCCAGTTCTTCCATCATGAGGCACATCTCGGTGCGGATGTCCTGTTGCGTATCGGACGGCGCGACGGGGAAATAGCCTTCCTTGTGCCGGATCTTGTAACCGGTGTTGGGCATTTCGTCTTTGCCGGAGTTCCAGACCGCTTCCTCCGAGTCAATACTGTAGAAGGTGCCGTTGCTCTTGCTGTCGAACTGGACGTTGTCGAAGATGAAGAACTCGGCTTCCGGCCCCATGTAGGCCGAGTCGGCGAGTCCGGTGCTGATCAGGTACTTTTCCGCACGCTGGGCAATGCCCCGCGGGTCGCGGGTGTAGAGTTCCTTCGTGCCGGTCTCGGCAATGGTGCAGGTCAGGCTCAGGGTCTGCACGGCGCAGAACGGATCAATAAACGCCGTTGACGGGTCCGGCATGGCCAACATGTCGGAAGCCTCGATGCTCTTCCAGCCTCGGATGCTGGAACCATCGAAACCAAAGCCCTCGCTGAAGACTTCCTCGGTTAGTTCTCTGATGGGACAACAGAAGTGCTGCCAGGTGCCGAAGGTATCGACAAACTTGATGTCGACCATCTTGGCTCCAGCCTTCTTTGCTAACTCAATTACGCTCTTGGGTGTACTCATTATTTAGTATGTTTGGTTTTATTTCTATTTGTATTTGAGGCTCCAAAGCCGACCATCGCTTTCGGCGATGGCGGGCAGCGGCGCCTCCGAAATTATAACTGCCCGGCAGTGTGATACCCTTCTTCGCCGTGTTCAGACAAGTCCAGACCTGAGACTTCGATCTCGGGTGCTACCCTCAAGCCGAGGATGGCCTTGACGATGTAGGCGATGATGATGGTCCCGACGATCGCCAGACAAAGGGTGACGCCGATGGCTTTGACCTGCTCCACCCACAGACCGCCTTCGGCGACTAGTTTGGCCAGGCCATTCTGCGTTGCAGGGTTCGCGGCGTCCATCTTGCCGCCAACATCAGCCAGGTTATTGAGAAGGTTAGCATTGGCCTTGCCACTGGCGAGGATCCCCGTCAGGAATGCACCCAGCGTGCCCCCGACGGCATGTACGCCGAAGGTGTCCAGCGCGTCGTCGTAGCCTGCGGCGGACTTCAGTTTCCAGCAGGCCAAGTAGGGAACCAGGCCGGCCGCTACTCCAATAATGACGGACCCTGTGGTCGTCACAAACCCGCACGCAGGAGTGATGACTACGAGACCGGCCACCGCGCCGGAACAGAAGCCGAGGATGCTCGGCTTCCCGCGGAAGGCGTATTCGGCCATGGCCCAGGTGAAGGAAGCCACTGCGGTTGCAATGGTTGTCGTTGTGAACGCGTTGGCGGCGATGCCGTCAGCGGCGACCGCACTGCCGGCGTTGAAGCCGTACCAGCCGACCCACAGCATGCCGGTGCCGACCATACAGAGCACCATGTTGTGCGGCGGCATCGGTTCTTTGCCGAAGCCGAGTCGCTTGCCCAGGATGAGGCACAGGATCAGGGCCGACCAGCCGGAGGACATGTGCACCACCGTGCCGCCGGCGAAGTCGATGGCGCGGATCTTGGCCGCCGGGTTCCATACGCCGTTCATCATCCCGTCTATACCCCAGACCATGTGCGCCAGCGGGAAATAGACCACCACCATCCAGAGGCCCACAAAGAGCAGAATCGCGGAGAACTTGATACGTTCGGCGATGGCGCCAATGATCAAGGCCGGTGTGATGATGGCGAACATAAGCTGATACATTGAGAATACGTTGTGCGATACCCACGCCGAGTAGTCGGTATTGGGCGTTGAGTCCACCCCAGCCAGGAACTTCCAGTCGAGATTGCCGAGTACTCCAGAGATCGCGCCGCCTTTGCTGAAAGCCAAACTGTAACCGAACAACCACCAGAGGATTGTTACCAGGCCGGCAATGCCCAGGCATTGAGCAAGAACAGACAGCACATTCTTCCGCCTCACCAGGCCACCGTAAAACAGCGCCAAGCCGGGCAGCGTCATGAACAGCACCAACGCCGCGCAGATCATTTGGAAACCGTTGTGACCGGGGCCGGAGCCGCCGACTTTGGTGTCCAGATTAGTATTAGAGGCGTTGCCGCGCGCACCGTTATTCACGTAGGCCTCGAGGTCCGCGAGCCGCTCCTCGACACTCGGGGCTTTGAGCTTGGGTGCAGCGGGCGCCGTCGGCGCTGCCTCATCCGCCGCCATTGCAGCCAGCGGCCGCAAGGTCAGTGCTAACAACATACTACAGCAAATCAATATGGTTCTCATGATGGTGATTCCTTTCAGATTATTTGTGCTCCCTTTAAACCGCGCCTTCTCCCTTTTCTTCAGTCCGGATGCGGACGGCTTCCTCGATATTGGATACGAAGACTTTGCCGTCGCCGATCTTGCCAGTTTTGGCCGATTTGACTATCGCGGCTACAGCGGCGTCCAGACGCTCGTCACTAATGACAACTTCAATCTTTATCTTCGGCAGGAAATCAACCGTATACTCACTGCCTCGATAGATCTCCGTGTGGCCCTTCTGCCGGCCGAAGCCCTTGACTTCGCTCACGGTCATCCCTTCGATTCCCACCTCCCCGAGGGCGTCTTTAACTTCTTCCAACTTGAATGGTTTAATTATGGCTTCGATCTTCTTCATAGTGGCATAACGAACATTGTGGTCCAAAACGCGCTTCCCTCGCTCTCCAACAGCAGCAAGGCCGACTTATATCGTGCGTCCTCAACTTCAGATTTCAACAACGGTACTCTTACTTTCCGACGCTCTTAGCAGGGCGGATGCCAGCCGTACCGCGCTGCGAGCATAGTGGTTGTAATCCGCGATTCTATTGGACAATTGCGGGAAGGGCGTTTCGTCTGCCGCCAATGAGCCTGTTGAGTTTTGCGCAGCGGAGCAGATTCTAGCCAGAGGCTTTCTTCACGTTGCCAAGCCAGCCATTTTGGCAAGGTTTGGGGAAGGTCTCCGACCTGCCGGTTAACGGAGTCTCCGACTCCGTGCGGGGCCAGAGGCCCCGCAACCGGCAGAACAGGAGGTCTGCCCCACGTTGCATACCATAATGAGCATTGCTGCATTGCTGCTGCCAAGCAACGTCGCCGTTGACAATAGCAGGGGTTCGGCTAACGTAGCGCGCTTTGAATAATTGATAGAACTTGATTTATGCCGAATACCAAGTCAGCCGAACGCCGCATGCGCAACAGCGCCAAGAAGAACCTGCGCAATCGCAGCGTCAAGTCGAGCCTCCATACGATCGAAAAGAGCTACCTCGAACTCCTCACTGCCGGCAAGAAGGACGACGCCGCCAAGCAACTGCGATCGCTCAGTTCCGCCTTTGACAAGGCGGCCAAGTCGGGTGTAGTCCACCGCGCTACCGCTGATCGCAAGAAGTCCCGGCTAGCGCTGCGTTTGGCCCACGCCAAGTAACTGGCGCGTCGGGCGGAATACGGCTCCAACCAACGAGGCTTGGCAGCCGGTGTGAGGAAGCACTGACCTCTTCCTCTCGCGACAATTGGGGTTCCTCACGACGGCTGCCAAGCCGTTCCTGCAACCTTGGGGAATAACCTGCATCCCACCAGTCCCATCCGAGCTAATCTGAAGCGTACGCCCGTCCCCAGGCAGCCAAATCCGTAGCGGATGCTCCGCTGAAGGTTGATGGAAGACGCCTCAGGGAAATACTTCGTCGGACAGCTCACCTCGGCTATGGTGAACCCGTGCCAGAGGATTTGGGCCAGCATCTGGTTGTCGAACACAAAGTCATTCGAGTTGTCCGCCAAATTGAGCTTTTCCAGGACCGTCCGCGAGAACGCGCGATAGCCCGTGTGATACTCGGAAAGCTTGGCCCCCAGCAGGATATTCTCCGCCAATGTCAGGAAGCGGTTCGACGCATATTTCCAGAAGGGCATCCCTCCTCGCAGCGCATAGCCTCCCAGGATGCGGCTGCCCAGCACGCATTGGTGCAGCCCGTTACCAATAATTGAAACCATCGCCGGTATTAGCTTCGGCGTGTATTGGTAGTCAGGGTGAATCATGATTACGACGTCAGCGCCTGCGTCGAGGGCCAGCCGATAGCACGTCTTTTGATTTCCACCGTAGCCTTTATTCACCTCGTGCACATGGACTTGGACACCCTCCAGACTACGGGCGACCGACACCGTGTCATCCCGGCTCCCGTCGTCCACCAGGATGATTGCATCCACCATTTCCTGCTCGCGCACTTCGGCGTAGGTCTTACGGAGCGTCCTGGCCGCGTTATAGGCCGGCATCACCACCACCACTTTCATGTCGCGGAACATAAGGCGCCGCATTCCTGGCTGCGGTAGTTCCGGGGGCGGCTATTCGGCCGAAGGCTGACGCTCCGCGGGAGCGGAGGCAAGGTGTTTGGTCACGGCCTCGGTCATGGTTCTTACGTTCTGGAGAACTGCCCGGGCGCTTTCGGGATCGGGGATCTTGAGCCCATACCTCTTGTCGAGGGCGACAACCAGTTGGAGAGCATCCACGGAGTCGAAGCCCAGGCTACCGGGGCCGAAGAGAGGTTGCTCATCGCCGATTTCATCGGTGGTGATTTGCAGCATGAGGTTCTCGACCATCATCTGCTTGATCTCCCGCTTGAGTGTCCCGTTCGTTTCCATCATTAGTGCCGCCATCTTATTGAGGTGCAGAGCCTGTGACTTGGTCAACATCCAAGCAAGCCAAAACGCTGAGGTTGACCCAGATTAGTAGCTGTCGAAATTGTTGTGGGAGTCCTCGGCCTGGGCCATTCTACGCTGCGAGAGGTTGATGAACCACGAGGCCATGCTGGCCTTGGTCAAAGGCGCGGGCAGGCGGGAGAGCATAGAGCGCACGCTGTAGAAGTCGCGATACAATCCGCGAATGTTGCTTTCCAGTGCTTCCGGTGTTCCGGAAGGCGGCTTGATGTAGCAAATCTGGCCGGGCCAACGATCGATCTCCTGGATATTCAATACGCGCCCTTCGCCCCGCATTCGGTCGTAAAGGGGCGTCCCCTTTACGGGTGTGAGAATGTTGAAATAGGCCGCCGGCACTCTATGCTCCTCAAGAAACTTCAGAGTAGCGCGGAAGGCGCCCTCGGTTTCGCCGTCCCATCCAAAAATGAAGTTCAAGGAGTAACTGATGCCGCGCCGCCGGAGGTTGGCGAGCATTTCGGCGTACTTGTGGACCTTGTTGAAGCGCTTGTTCATGCCATCAAGCGTATCGGGGCTAATGCTCTCAATACCGATGTTGACGTGTAGCAAGCCGCTGCGCTGAGCCAAGTCCATGAACTCCGTGTCATGGCAGAGGTAGGAGGACCAAAGCGCCGACCAGCGCACCTTGAGAGGGATCAACGCCTCCATGATTTCCATTGCGTGAGTCCGCTTGCCGCCGAAATTACTGTCGCCGAAGAGGAGATTGCGGCTGCGGCAGTGCTTGATTTCCTCGATGACTTCCGACACGGGGCGACACCGATAGCGGTCGCCCAGCAGGAAACGTTCGGAACAGAAATCGCAGCGGAAGGGACAGCCACGTGAGGAGACGACAACGAACGTCTTGAACGGACCGTAGCGGCGCAGGTCCACCAAATCGTAGCGTGGGAGCGGCAGGCCGGCGAGGTTGGGCAGCAGGTCGGCGTGATAGAGGCTGCTCAGACGCCCGCCGATCGCATCCTCGAGCATGCGCGGCCAGATGACCTCGGCTTCGCCGATACCTACAGCGCTGCAATGCTCGCCCGCTTCTTCTGCGTGAAAGAAGGTATGCGGCCCGCCAATGATAACTGGTACGCCACGCCGGCGGAACTCGTCGGCGATGTCATAGGCGCGAAGAGACTGAAGAGTGCCGCTCGTAATCGCGACCAAATCGGGACAGGAAGAGAAGTCAATCTCCTGCAATTGTTCGTCCAGGAGGTTGATCTCCCATCCTGCCGGGGTCAGGGCTGCCAAGTAAGGCAGAGTCAGGGGCACTGTGTTACGGCGGCGAGTTCTGTAAATCGAGCGGTCCACCGGCGAGCGGTAATACGAAGGCTGAATGATTAAGAGCCTGTATCCCATTTTCCAAGTGACTATTCAGGTGAGGCTAGGAGCGCGGCGTTCGCGCCGCAGCGCCCGGAGAGCGGGGCTGCCCCCTTTGTGGTGCCTTGCTGCGGCGTAAACGCCGCGCTCCGACCTGAATGGACATTCCTCCCATGGAGGCGCTGAATACTCAGGCCGTGATTGAAGTGTATGATGCTGCAGTTCATCCCTGCGGCGACGGTCCTCATAGAATTCCCCCGTCAACCTTGAGCACGGAGCCCGTAATGTAGCTGGCATCGGCAGAAGCCAGGAAATGCACTGCCGCCGCGGCCTCTTCGGGCCGGCCAAGGCGCCGCATGGGAATTCGCATCGCCGTAGCCTTTCGTTCCTCGCTGCTCAACCGGGACAGCGCATCGGTCTCGATGAAACCAGGGCAGACCGCATTGACGGTGATGCCGATCCGGGCGACTTCCTTGGCCAACGATTGCGTGAGCGCGATCACGCCAGCTTTGGCCGCAGCATAATTGGTCTGGCCCGGTGGAGCCAGCAGCGCGCTCAGCGACGTCACGTTAACAATCCGGCCATGGCGCTGGCCGATCATCGCCGAGAGCACGGCCTGGCACCCATGGAAGACGCCGTCGAGATTGGCCGCCAGGACCCGTTGCCAGGAGTCCACGGGCATATTGGCGAGGAGAGCATCTTCGTGGCTACCGGCGTTATTGACCAGTACATCCAGCCGGCTGTTGCGCTCCAGGATTTGTGCGACCGCCTGCTTCCAGGACTCGGGGCTGGTCACGTCCAGCGTTAGACAAGAGCACCTGTCCGGGTTTTCCTGGGCCAACTGATCAGCGCGGTCTCGCCGAGACCGGACGCCTTGCCAGACGACATTGGCAGGGGATGCATGCAGAAACGCGCGGGCAATAGCTTGTCCCAGGCCACCGTTGGCCCCCGTGATCAAGATGACCCGCGAACTCATGGTCTAATGCTGGACTGCTGCTTGTCCGCCGGCAAATCCGAAACGCGGCAGCGATCGCGCACGAATCGGGCCCCCACAGCCTGCTGATTACTGCCTACCAGACCGACGGTCGCCGCCCCAAATTGCCCGGTTGCAACTCCATCGCACGCCGCCACGCACTGCCAGGCGCCTGCGGCCATAAGCCCTTCACCTAAAATGCGTTTGGGGCTGATGCGCGGACCGGGCCAATCGCGCCACGCAGCCAGTTCCGCAGCGTCCGCCCGCCCGCTACCGCTAACGCCGTCACAAAGTAGTTCTTCCGGAGAGCCTGGCGGCAATTGTTCGCGCATGAGCTGCGCCGCACGCGCGCGGTTTGTCCGGCTTGTGTAGGTATGGACATCGGTGATCGCATCCAGTTCAACCCCCAGTGACTTGGTGGGATCGAGGCTAAGGCACACCGCCCCGGCGCCGGCGCTGACAATGGCCCGATGCTCGAAGTGCCAGAGCGCGTCCGCGAGCAGCCAGTTGGTTTCCTCGGCCCCGATGACAACGCACGCATCCACGCGTTGTTCCTGAAGCCACTGAACCCCGAGCGACATCCCTTGCAGGAAACAGGCCGGGTCGCCAGTCAAGGTATAGACCAGCGGTGTGTTATCCAGTAGCGCGGCGACATGACTGGCTGGCGCCGCAAAGACGGTCTCAGGGAAAAGGAGAGGGCTGGCGGTGGCGGGGTCCTTCAGCGTTTCTTCGAAGAATCGGTACGAGTATTGGACACATCCTGACTGGAGGCAAACGACCACACCAAGCCGCTGGTGGGTCTCGTTGTTCGGACGCAGGCTGGCCACTGCTTCGAGCGCAGCGGCAGCGGCGTAGTGCGTGATGGGACTGGTTCGGCGCAGGCGTGGGTGCGCAAGGAATGGCAGGCGTGTGGGTGGAGGAGGAACCAGACGTGCTCGGAGCGGCTGCTCACCACCCGGGCGTTCGAGCGGTTGAATGGGCAGGGGCTCTCCTTGTGCCAGCACGCCCCGCATGGCGGCGACATTCCAACCTGCGGGAGATACTGCACCCAGTCCGCAGACAAAAACCCGGTTCATGGCCACCTCCTGAAGATCAAACTCGCATTCACCCCCCCGAAGCCAAAAGAATTAGACAGGACAACGTCCACGCGCGCGTCCTGGGGCTTGTGAACAATCGGGAAACTGCAGGCCGGATCGGGGGTGCCGAGGGTCGATTCGGGAGGCAGCCACTGTTCCCTCAAAGTCATGAGGCAAACCACGGCTTCCACAGCACCGGCGGCGCCCAGCAAATGCCCGATGCCGGCTTTGGTGGAGCTGACAGGCAGCGTGGACGCTCCCGGCCCGGCCCAGCGATTGATAGCTGCAGCCTCTGCGCTGTCATTAAGCGCTGTGCCGGTGCCGTGGGCGTTGATATAGTCAATCTCCGCTGGATTTACTTGGGCGCTTTCGCAAGCCAGCGTCATGGCAGCAACCGCCCCATCTCCTTGGGGTTGAGGTTGGGTGAGGTGGTGTGGATCCATCGAGGTGCCGTAACCAATGAGCTCCCCAACTATGACCGCACCTCGCCGGCGCGCGCTGTCCAACGTCTCGAGGGCAAGGATCGCCGCGCCTTCGCCGAGGGCCAGGCCATCGCGCCGGGCGTCGAAAGGGCGGCAGACCGTGGGTGAAAGCGCCTGGAGTGAATCAAAGCCCGAGAAGACCATCAGGCTGAGTGCGTCATGTCCGCCAGCGATTATCCGCTCCGCCTGGCCGCGACGAATCAGTTCCCAGGCATGGCCAATCCAAGGGACATGCCGCCTGCCGTGGTGCCGAGAACCAGGGGTAGCTCTTCGGCAGGTTCCCAGCCGGACTGGACCCAGGCTTCATGCCCCGCCAGCAGCAGCATGGCGCCGGCCCGGTCCAGCCGGGCGATCTGGCGAGCCGTGAGGAGCGTTTTTGGCAGAACCTGCGGCAGGGCCACCTCGGCAGCGGTCTTGACACGTTGGCGACTGACGTCGAAGAGTGAAACGGGACGGAATGCGGTGCGACCGGCACGGAAACCTTCCGCGTTCTGCCGCCAGCCGATGCCGAGTGCACTCACGATACCAGCGCCGGTCACAACAACCCGCGGGGGCGGATGTGGTAGTGGCTTGTTGGGCGGAAATAGCACGGGCTAGTGACTAATTGCAGAAGTTCGTGACACGCCGAAAAGCGGCAGAGGACAGCCGCACTCCAAGACGCTTCGCGTTTTCCGTCGCATAGGTGGCCGCGCTAGCGTCTTGGAGTGCGGCTGTCCTCTGCCGCTTTCGCGCGTAAATGTATATGCAATTCTGAGACAGCACACTAATTCGGTATCCGTGTGGCTAGTGGAAGGCCCATTCGACCTTGTTGATAGGCGCGGCCGAGCTCGCGGGAGCTGTGGCGAAACCCAAAGTTCATCGGGTAAAAGAAGGGCTTGTAAGCCGTTGTTCCCCAGAGCCGCCGGAAGATTGCGCCCAGGGAAAACGACTGCTTGAGGACCCGGTAATAGCCGGCCAGCAGTTGGTCAGGCGTGAAGGTCCGAGGCTGATAAACTACGTGGCTGGTGTCATAGAGCGACCAATCTCGAGTGAGGATGCGGTCTTCTTGTGTCAAGCGCTCGTGCAGTCGCGTGCCGGGATACGGCGTTAGAATGGAATAGTAGGGGATTTCGACCTTGGCGCGCTCGACAAACTCCAGCGTGCGGTCGAAGACGCCCTCGTCGTCGCCATCAAGCCCGAACACGAACGAAGCGTCAATTCCGATGCCGTGATCGTGTATCCGCTGCACCACCTCATGGTACTGCTGCGGATGGTTGGTGCGCTTGCCCAGGGCTCGCAGGTTCTCCTCGGAAAGAGACTCGAAGCCGATAAACAGGCCAACGCATCCACTACGCTGGCAAAGCTGAAGGATTTCCTCATCCTTGGCGATATTCATGGAGGCCTGGCTGTACCACTTGAGCTTGAACTCCGCCAGGCGTGGTAGCAGCTCCCGGGCATAGGCGCGATTGCTGATGATATTGTCATCTACCAAGAACACGCAGTTCTTGAGGATGAAACGGCCTTCGAAGGGACGAAGGTTGCGCAGTTCGGCGACCACTTCCTCGTACGGGCGGTTGCGATACTTGCCGCCAAACGCCGTGGTAACCGCGCAAAACTCGCAATCAAGAGGACAGCCCCGTGTCGTTTCAACGAAGTGGACCGGGAGGTAGCGCTTGTCACGATACAACGTCCAGTCCGGCGCCGGCAGATGCTCCAGCGTGGGGAAGCCGTTTTGGTGGCGGTAGATGGGCTGCAGCGATTGCTGGTCGAAGTCCAGCAGTAAGCGGGGCCAGAGTTCTTCGGCTTCTCCTACCACCACGCTGTCGCAATGCTGCAAGCCCTCTTCCGGCAGGGCCGAGACGTGCATTCCTCCCATCACAACCTTCATCCCGCGGCGCCGGAAGTGATCGGCAATTTGATATGCCCGGGGCGCGTTCGTGGTCATCGCCGTGATTCCCACCAGATCGGCGCTCTGGTCCAGGTCCAGCGGTTCCACCTTCTCGTCCTGGATCGTCACCTGCCAACCGGCCGGCGTGAGCGCCGCCACTTTTAACAAGCCCAGCACAGGCAGCCGGAAGTAAAAATCCTTGGCCACCAGGCCGGTGCTGGCGACGGGAGAAATAAGCAGGAGGCGTTTGGTCATTAGGCAGCCACGGTTTTCCGGGGTTGAATGCGTTGCAGGATGGCAAAGTAGCTCCAGAGAGGTCCCACCACCCCGCGCTGGCGCAAGCGCTCGACCAGGCTCGCGTAACCGGGATCAGGCTTGCCCACGATCCAGTTCGGAGAGAGACGGGCGAACTCCTGAAGCTGCGCGAAGACCGCCTCTTCGGTCAGGCCGGGAGCGAGGTAGTACCGGGGTGCGAGCAAGTCCGCGTCCGGCTTGATTTGTCCTTCGCTGACCGCGTGCGCAAATAGACGCGTGCCAGGGTAAATTCTCGCTCCTACCACCGCCAGGATAACGGCGCTTTTCAGCCGGCGTGAGTTGGTGAACCCCCGTGCAAGCGTTTCCTGCGTCTCTCCAGGTCCACCGCAAATGAGAAAGTGACAGCAGTCAATGTTAGCCTGCCGCGCCAGCTCGCTGGAATGAAGGATGTCCTCAAAGCCGAAATCCTTTTGATAGGCCGCTAGCACCTCATCGCAGAAGCTGTCTGAGCCGAATTCGATATGCGATAGCCCAGCCTGCGCCATGAGCTTCATCAGGTCGGCGGTGAGGCCTTGCGGTCGGAGGAAGCACCCCCACGATAGCTTCACCTTGCGTCGCAAAATGGCTTCACAGATCTCTACGACGTGACGGGCAGAGGAGTTGAAGACCGAATCTACGATGAACACGTATCTGGCGCCGAGGCGCTGGAGTTGGGCGAACTCATCGGCCACCATTTCGGGAGGGCGACGGCGGTGCTGCTTACCTTCGATCACCGGATAAGTACAATATCCGCAGCGGAATCCGCAGCCGCGCTGTGTTTGCACATTGAGCATGCCAGCAGTCCGCAGGTAGTAATCGGTGACTGCGGTGGGCCAGTCGGTATCGGCAAGCTGCTCATTGGGTTGGGCGTTTACGGGCGGGTTGACAACGATCCGTCCGTTCTGCCGGAAAACCAGGCCTGGGATTTCGGTGAAGCAGCTACCCTTTTCCAGAGCTGCGATCAGAGAGACGATGGCCTTTTCGCCTGCACCACAAACTCCGAAATCCGCTCCGGCCAACTCCAGCAACCGCTGTGGGAAAATGCTGAACCCGCTGCCTCCAACGATAACCGGGCAGGCGAGTTTGTGCCGAATCCTTGCGCCAAGCGAGATCGCATCATCGAAAAACGTTTCCCGTTTGCCGATCAGCACATCGTCTATGTTGCGCAGTGAAATGCCGACGAAATCAGGCCGGTAACCGTCGATCAGCTCATCGAGACGATCCCCATTGGCCAACAGGTCGTGCCAGGCGGTGGTGTGGCCAGCATGACGCAATGCCGCGCTCAAATGAGTCAGTCCAAGGGGGAAAACCGGGTCTGGCCTCGTGCAGCGATTCGCGTTGATCAGGAGAATCTTGCTGGGCATGCAACTTGGCGGGGCGCTGTGGCGACTGGCGAGGGGACTGTCCGGCTGGCCGCTAACCTGCGGCAGGGCAACGACAGGCTTTGATGCGAATGGATGAGCCCCAGCCCGAACACTCCATACCCTCCGGAGTGCCGGACTCCGACCCGGCGTCGGCCAATTGGCTGGGAGGCGCCGGGTCGGAGACCGGCGCTCCGGCCTGCAGGCGTTTCAAGGCGACTGTGAAAAATCCAGGCTGGGATGGCACGCCCGCGCAAGGCGGCATGTTTCGCCCGGCGCGCTTTCACTGCCGTCAATATCGTCTCATAGCCCATGATCCAGTCGGCTTTGAGCATAGGTGCCGGGCGACGCCGGGGCAATGGAAAATGGCCAAATCGAGCTCAGGTCGTTCATATCTATGTAACCTTGGCGGTCCTTCTGCTGTCTATACCTGATACCCGGGCCCTGTGGGATGCCTAAGCGCTCGCAGGATGGACCGGGCGGGGGAGGGGAAGAAGGAAGCCTAAAACAAGCCTGCAAGAGGCTTGCAACCTGCCTGCAACTTGCCTGCAACTAAGCCGATGGTCCGGCACGGCTACGGGGATGCTCCTGTAGCGCGAGGGGGCAACTGCTGCATTCCTTCGGCCAAAAGGCGTCGCTCCTAACCTGCCCTCAGGGATCCGCTTCGAGTGGCAGTGCCAGCAAAATACTCCCGACTAAGGTGCGTTGCAGGGGCGTGGCAGATTTTGCTGCACCTGGCGGCCGATGCAGATACGATCCGGAGGTGAACTGGCCTGTAACATGCGCGGTTGTGATCCCTTGTCGGAACGAGGAGGCCAGCATTACCGGGCTGGTCCGGGAGGTTCACCAACATCTGCCGCTGGTGCTCGTGGTGGACGACAATTCCAGCGACGAAACCGCCGCATGGGCCGTTGAAGCGGGCGCCCAAGTTGTCCGGAGAGAGCAGAACCCTGGCAAGGGCGCTGCCCTCAAAGCGGGTGTGGCGGCCGCTCTTGCCCAAGGCTGTGCCTGGGTGATGACCCTGGATGGCGATGGCCAGCATCGGCCAGAGGACATCCCAGCCTTCCTGCGCTGTGCCGAGGAGACAGGCGCTTCACTTGTCATTGGCAATCGGATGCCCGGGGCGGAGGCGATCCCCTGGCTGCGCCGCTTAGTGAACCGTTGGATGAGCCGGCAACTCTCACAGATCGCCGGCAGGTTTCTGCCGGATTCCCAGTGCGGCTTTCGGTTAATCAACCTGAAGGCCTGGGCTGCCTTGCACTTGGAGACTGACCACTTTGAGATTGAATCGGAAATGCTGCTGGCCTTTGCCCGGGCCGGATGCCGAATCGAGTTTGTCCCCATCCAGGTGATCGGCCGAGGTCGGTGCAGCAAGATCCACCCCGTCCGGGACTCGTGGCGGTGGCTGCGATGGTGGAAAGGGGTCCGGCTAGGCCGACGGCCCAATCAGCAACCTGAACTGGAAGGAGCCGAGCATTCTGCTTGCGCGCGCGCGCAAGGGCGGAACATGCTGTGAAGCATGGCACCACCACCCTTAAGTGAGATCCCGACCTCGGCTTCAGCGAGCTGGGTGAAGAGGCTGGCCAGGAAGGCGGCGACCTTGATTCTGCTGGGGTTGGTCATGGGGTTTGGCTACGACTGGGCGGCACCGCGATTCTATGGGCCTGAGCGAGTCCCTGGCTTCAAGGTGGGGATCCTCCACGGCGCGCTGATGCCGGTGGCGCTGCCGAGCTTGCTGTTGGGGAAGGACGTGCCGATTTACGCGGAGCGCAACCAGGGGCGGATTTACAAGCTGGGCTATATCGCCGGCATTAATGCCTGCGGCTTCCTCTTCTTTGGGATGGCCTTCTGGCGGCCGGGCCAGCCAACCACCAAGGCGGTCGAAAGCCAGCGGCCTGCTCAGTAGAACAGATTGCGATAGATTTGGACCACCTCCAATTTGCTGCCCGCCCAGTAGTGATTGGGCGGGAAGTGAAAGGTCCGTTCGGCCTGACGGTAGATCAGTTCGACGTGATGAGCGGGGATATTGGGGTCGTAGGCCTGAAAGCGTATCTCCCCGTCGGTTTCGTTGACCGTGAAGAGCATGATTCCGTGGTTGATGGTGACGTGGGGGAAACGGAAGAGATGCACGACGGCGGTGCCGTCTTCTTGAATCGATCGCTCCAGCCGCCGGGCCGTCTGTTCCTGGTGTCCGCGCCATACCGGGAAGACCATCCGCCAATGGCTGCGAAGAAAATAAGATTCCCAGGCCGCGCCGCACTCGGCTTTGAGCAACGGTTCCCAAGCCTCGCTGAAGGAACGTAACCCCTCGTAGCCGGGAACGGCCACGCGGTCCGGTTCAGCGCTTGCCCGGCGGGGGTTGCGGGAGACGATGGAGCGAATCAGCCGCCGACAGCTCTCGGCCTCGAGTGCGGGCAGGCTGGGCTCGAAACGGGCATGGTAGAAGAACTGTCGCGCCGATCGCACCATCACAAAGCAGCGGTGGTAGTAGGTGGGGGGCGGGTCGGCCCGCGCGGTAGTCATCTCGCCCGTGGCAGCATCGAAACGGTATTGCCAGACTAACTCGTGCGCAAAGGCAAACGTGTCTCGTTCGAACAAGAACGAGCGCGTGCCCCGGGCTCCAGTTGAAATCATGCTTGCGGCATAGACTAGCCCTCAGATAGGAACATGACAATGCTCTACGAACGCTGGCGCCAGATCGCCCAAGAAAGAGGCAACGAGCTTGCTCTGCGCGACCAGGGCTCCGGGCAGCGATGGACTTTTGCCGAGCTGGCTCGCCATATCGAACGCCTACCCAGGTACGACGCCCCCATTGCGCATCCGCAAGGGCAGGGCGCCGAGTTCATCTTTGCCGTTTTGCAGGCCTGGCGCGACAATGCCATTGCATGTCCGCTCGAACTGGAACAATCGCCGCCACCGGTGCGGACGCCACCGATCTCCTGTTGCCACCTTAAGACCACCTCGGCCACGACCGGCCAACCGCGTCAGATTGCCTTCCGGGCGGACCAGTTAGTAGCCGACGCGGAGAACATTGTGGCTACCATGGGGCTGCGCCCGGAGTGGCCGAACCTCGGCGTCATTTCAATGGCTCATTCCTATGGCTTCTCGAACCTCGTGCTGCCGTTGTTGTTACACGGCATTCCGCTCATTTTGGCGCCGTCGCCCCTGCCGGAAGCGGTGCGGCGGGCGGCGGCCCTGGAACCGGCGCTGACACTGCCGGCGGTGCCGGCGCTTTGGAGTGCCTGGCATCAAGCCGGGGCCCTCCCTGAGCAGGTTCGTCTTGCGATCTCGGCGGGCGCGCCGTTGTCGGCCGCGCTTGAACGGGCTATTCATGAGGCGGCCGGGCTGAAGATACACAACTTCTATGGTTCCTCTGAGTGTGGCGGCATTGCGTACGACGCGGCGGACGATCCGCGTTTAGAGGACGATTGTGCGGGCACGCTCATGAAAGACGTGCAGGTGACGCTGAACGAGGACGGTTGTGCTTTAGTGACTAGCTCGGCCGTGGGCGAGACGTATTGGCCGGACCCTGACAACGTGCTGCGCGGAGGTCGGTTTCAGACCAGCGACCGAGCGGAACTTAAGAATGGCTGGGTATTTCTCCGTGGCCGCCTGGGCGACCAAATCAACGTGGCGGGCCGGAAGGTCTCACCGGCCAGTATCGAAAGGGTATTGGCGCAGCACAGCGCCGTCAGGGAGTGTCTGGTCTTTGGTTTGCCGAGCGAAGACGCGGACCGCACCGAAGTCGTTGTGGCCTGTGTTGCCGTCGGCGCCGACGTGGGGGCCGATGATCTGAAGCAGTTCCTGCTCGCCCGACTGCCGGCCTGGCAAGTGCCGCGGAAATGGTGGCTGGTGGATTCGCTATTCGCCAACCAGCGCGGCAAATTATCGCGGGCGGAGTGGCGTAAGCGATTCCTTGAAGCCGAGCTCGGAAGAACAAGTTGACAAGCGCCTCTATGGCGGAAAGGATGGCAGTAGTATTGGAGTTCCCGCCGGCACGGTGGGCCATGGTATCAACAAGAATGTCAGAATAGGATCTATGAGAAGAACAACACTGCTCGCTATCGGTATCACAGCACTCACGGTCTGGCTTGGGGCTTCCCTCTTTAGCACGGCTCAAGAGAAGGCACCTGCCCGACAGCTCGAGTATGCCATCATCAAGTGGGATGGAACCGACAAAGTCTGCGTCAATCTGCCCAGCAAGTCGGAGGTTCTGCACGTGTACGAGCTGTCCAGCAGTCGCACGCCCAAGGAGATGCAGGAGGAGGAATTCTGCTTGGCGTTTACGGCGAACAAATTGGCAAAGGAGGGCTGGGAAGTGGCGGCTTTCGATTCCCGTCGCCTGGTCTTTCGCCGAATCGTCAACCAGTAGTCGCAGGCGTCTCCGGGCTGGCCGATTCCAGTCCGGTTTGGGCGGGGTCCGTTGTGCCACTCAACGTGACTTCAGCGGACAGCACCTGGGTGCCGGAGACAGATGCGGTTACGTGAGCTTGCACCAGCGGGCCCAAACGGCCGGTGATGCGGGCTTGAAGTAGCACGGTCTGTCCTGGCCGTGCTGTGCCGACGATCTTGACTTTGCGAAGCGCTGTCAGTTTCAGCCCCAGCAGAGGCGGGATGACCGGATCGTTCTGGGCTACCACTCCAGCCAACTGGGCGGCGGCTTCGACCAGCAGCACTCCCGGCAGCAAAGGGTCACCCGGCAAGTGACCCGGGAGCCAGGGTTCGTCGCCGCGCACCAAGTACTCCCCGACGCCCTCTTTCCCGTGACGGAGGCTGAGCAAGCGGTCTACGAAGCGGAATTCCGGCCCATGAGGCAGCGACCTCAAGGCCTCTTTCAGCGGGTCAGGCCGGGAGGTCATTGGCGCAAAGGCTCCACCACGCTGAAGCTCGGATCCAGTTTGGCTTCAAATAGCTCTTCTCCGAGCGGCGCGTTAATGGCCACGTTTGTGAAATCGTTGCGCATGCTTGAGCCGTCGCTGAAGCGGAGTTCCGTCGCGAGGGGCGAAAAACCATTCGTGCTGACGTCCACCTGAATCGCCGCCATGAACTTGCGAGCCGAAGCGCTCTTTGGCTGAAGCGTCACCTGCATCATCGCATTCGTTTCGACGACGGATAGCACCCGGAAGTGCGATTCCAAGTCCGCCCGGCTGCGAGGAAAGCTGGCTTCGAGCAATGCGAGCGCGTCCTTCCACGGGCCGGGTTGCACCCCACGGAGTGCATACTTCTCCGCGCGCTTAAGCCGGGGGTAAATGATTAGCAATTGATCCGGCTGGCGCAGCGCGATGGTCTGCGCGGGCTGGCCCAGTTCCCAGCGGAATCGGTCGGGCCCCATAACCCACACTTTGCCGCTGGCAACCAGCGGTTGCGAAAGGACTTTGAGCGAACGGGTCTGCGTGCAATCGGCCGTCCACGTGTGCAGATTGGTCTGGGCGGAGATCCACTGATCAAGCAACGCAGTGCTGCTGTCAGCCACCGCTGTCCCCGCCAGCAGAAGGCACAACGCAGAATGAAGAACGCAGAATTCCCACCAACGGCGCCACAAGGCTTGCGCAAGGGCGGGTTGCTGCATTCTGCATTCTGCCTTCTTCATTCTGCATTCTGTGAGGCGGCCGGCCAGATGGGCACAAAGTGATACCATTGATCCAGATGCTCGCGGATTTCCGGTTCGAATGCACGCAAGATCTGCCCGGTCAATTCCCGCCGGGCTTCATGACTTCCCAGCGCCCGGCGATCATACCCGAACTCCGGAAGCACCTTGATCGCATAACCTTCGCGCTGGCGTACGATCGTCACCCCGACCAACGCACAGCCCGACGCCCGCGCCAGTTCAGCGGCCGCGGGCGAAGCCCGGAACGGCTGGCCAAACAGTTCGACCAGGACCGAGCCGCGCTCGGGCGGCCGATCAATGGAGATCGCCAGCGCTGCACCGTCCTGCAGCTTCTTGATGACCTCGATAAAGGCGAACTGGTCACGGCCGATAATCAGCGTTTCAATTCCCCAACGGGCTCGCGACGCAATGCGTAGTTCTGTCAGGCCATCGTCCGGCTCGGGCAGGGTCAGCACGGTGAGTTTGATTCCCATGTCAGCCAGCAACAGGCCACCGTGCTCCCAATTCCCCAAATGCAGTGTGATGAACAGCACACCGCGCCTCTGGGCTAAGGCCCTGTGAATCACCTCCCGCTCCCCTTGCCTGGTCACCCAGTCGCGCACGGGCACTCCGTTCTCCACCTGCCATAAGTCGGCCAGCTTCCGGCCGAAGTTCCGGTACAACCGGCGGGCGGTCCTCTCCGCCAGCGGCCGACTACCGGAGACCGCCGGCAAGAGATTCTGCACGACGACCTCACGGCGCGAGCGCTGCGTGCGGAAGTAGAGTTCGGCCACCGCGACACAGCAGCCCTTGACCAACCGCGCGGGCAGCATCCGGACGACCGCCATCCCAAATCGCCACAGCCCGAGTTGATAAAACGCAGAAGGACGTGCGATGTGTGATGCGGTATTGGTCTCAGTTGATTGGTGCCCAGACCTGGAGGACTGCTCAGCCCCGCCTTCGGGTTTCGGATTTCGGGTTTCTTTCGGCCTTCGGGTTTCGGATTTCGGATTTAACTTCGTCCACCACGCCGGGAGCAGGAAGACGGCGATCAGCATATTCGCCCCAATCCCAACCGCGCACACCTTACCCAAGCTCGCCATCCCGGCGTTGCCCGACCAGGCCAGGGAGCCAAATCCGGCAATGGCGGTTCCGCCGCAAAGCAGCAGGGCGCGCCCGATTGAGCGGCGCACGAGGCGCACATCCCCGCCATGCCGGCGAAGGCCTAATTGCACGAAAATGCCGTAGTCAACACCCGTACCCAGCACCAGCGGCAGCGCCATCAGGTTCAGCAAATTCCAGGACCAGCCGGACAAAGTCATTGTCGCCAGCAAGCAAAGCCCGCTAACGCACAGGACCGCCACCCCCAGCAGCACCTCAGTCAAACGGCGAAAGGCGAACCAGAGGGAAGCCAGGACCATGCCCACCATGGGCAGGACCAGCAACCAGAGTCTGTCCTGCACGCGCTTGAGCGTCGTGGTTCCCAGCAATTCCCAGCCGGACAGCAACACCCGGCTCTCGGATAAGTGCGACGACAGCTCCGCCAGGGACGGCTTCTCCACCCGATTGGTGATGGGAGAGACCAGCCCCATCACCAGCCACTCGTTGGTGGTGCGAGCCATGAACCGCTTCAGCAGCCACTGGCTGAATTGGTTCGTCGGCCAGAAGACTCCCGTGCTGCTGCCGGCGCGTGCCCAGGTGCTAACCAGTTCCTCGGTCAGGAACAGGGAATTGCTGTTAAAGCCCGCGTAGAGGGCCGTCTCACGCAGCAACGGTCCTTGCTCTCCCAACCATCGCGCCGTCGCTCGGTTGGACTCCTGAAACTCCACGCGTGGCCACAACGCCGTGGGGAGCAGGTAACTGCTGATGAGGTGGTTTGAACACGCCTGGCCGAGCAACGCCTCCGCCTGGGTCAAATGCTCCCACACTTCGCGCTCCTGGTTCCCCGCAGCGATGACCCAAATCGGGTCCTGGGAGATCCCAAGGCAGGCCGTGACTTCATCCAACGCCTGCTCTGCTTGCCCGTGTTGGGGCCGAAGCGCCTGGGTGGTCCTGTCTAGCCCGGGGCGGCGAACGCATAGCACTGCGCCGGCGAACAGGATGAGCAAGGCTGTCACCAGGGAGGCCGCGCGCATATAGGAAGGTTCGACCGGAATGAGCGCGCCAGCCACCCTTTCGTCCGGGGGGATCAAGTAGGTCCACCACTCCTGCTTGCTCCGCGCGACACTGGTCGTGCGCCGTTCCGGGAAAAGAGGCGGCAGGAAGGCCACCACCATGAGGAGGGCGGCGATGGCAATGCCCATGGCCACAAGCGTTCCCAGTTGGGCCAATCCGGGCAGCCCGCCGAGGTTCAACACCAGGAACGCGCTGATCGTTGTGATGGCCGCCCAGAGGATACTCGGGGAGATCGCCCGCCGAATCTCGGGCACGCTCATCTGTGGATGCGCCAAAGCCTCCTGGTAGTGCACCACCGCATAGTCCACTGCCAGTCCCAGCAGAACCGCCGCGAAGCCCAGGCTGATGACGCTGATGGATCCCAGCACCAACCCGCCGATCCCCACCGTGGCGGCCAGGATCATCGCCAGCAATGCCAGCAGCCAGAACATCGGCAACCAGCGCCGATGGCTCAGCCAGAACAGCAGCGCGATGATTGCGGCCGTTCCCACGATCGAGCCGCTGAGGTCGCGCTGCATGCTCGCGGCAATCTCTGTCACGAAAGCCGGTCGCCCGGTATAGCGGATCACGACGTCGCGCGAATCGGCGTGGCCGGCTCGAGGGTCCGCTACGACCCGTTGCACTGACGTCAGCCAACTTGAACACGAGCGGTAGTCGGCCAGGTCCGACCGCGCCTGCACGAACAGAACGCGAAACGTCCCATCGGCCGAGGCAAACATCCTCTGTCCCTGGTCAGCAGACAGCCCGCTGATGTTGGTCAGCGCGGGGACGGTCAGCAGATCGTAAGGGTCGAAAGGGCGGCGGGCCAGGTCCATTGGCGACAGCGAGGTAGTGAGGGCCTCCTTCGTCTCGGCCAGGACGGATTCAAGATGCCCGGCCGCCAACCGATTGCTCAGGCCGCTGAAAGACTCCGGCGGCTGGTTTAGCCATAGGCAAGCCACCAGTTCCGCCACCTGCGCCGGTTGCTCCATCCAGGGCGGCTGCCAGGACACTCCTACGACCAGGTTCGTCTCCTGGCGCAAACGGACCGCCAGGGCACCCGCCAACCGTTCTGCTTCTTCGGCCTCCTTCGCCCGGATGGTGATGATGAGTTCCCGGGCATTGGCAAAATGCTGTTGGTAGAGCTTCAGTCCTTGCACCGCCGGCTGATCCGGCGGCAGCAAGTTGAGCATCTCCACATCAATGCGCAGGCGCCACAAGCCGATCGCGGCGGGCACGGCCAGCAGGAGCCACCACCAGCGTCTGAACAGCAACCTCACGGGCTCAGGAAGCCTTCCAAGGTTTCACCCGAGTGCGTGTTCTCCAGCCGCCAGCCGCCGTCGGGCTTCCGTTGGAAACGCAAAGTGGCGGGGAGCGAGCCTCCCGAAAGCGCGGCCGGCAGGTAAAGCCAGGCAAAGCGAGTGGGCGGCGGCTTATGGCCGCCAAAGCTCATCCGCCGCGGCGTAAACTCGATGAACCAGTTAGTGGTCGTGGTCTGGGCCGTGACCAGCGGCAGGGGGGTCTTGGCAAACTGAACGAGGCAACGCCCATCTTCATCGCTGGCCATTACGAGATCGCCACCCAGTTCAGGGAACTGGCGCCCCGGCCGCCAGAGGGCCTGGCCTTCACGCACCCGCCAGCCAGGTCCGGCAGCCGTGAACAATGGCGGATGGCTCGGTGTCAGGCATCCGCCTGCCAGCATCGGGACAGCTAGCAGCGCGAACCGGAGCACCGGACCAAGAGAAAGGGCTTTCAACCACTGCATAGACGTGCGGTTATTCTCGCGGAACCAGCGTCGTTGTCAAAGCTTTCACTCCTTGCGTGGCTGCTCACTGGCAGGGCGGGCAGTTTCCTGCACTTCGCGACACGCCCGGACCGCGTGGCTTCCATCATTCATCATTCATCCTTCTTCCTTCACTTTCCGATGGCTTTGAGGTCGCATTAAGGTGGCTTGAGGGTGGCTTGAGGGCTTGTCATCACCCACATCTGGAACGGCCTTGGTTGAGATCAACTGATGGTGAAAGTTGGGCCGACGTTTTGAAACCCCGTTAGCGGTGGCCTGTAGCCCGTCGCATTGCCGTAGCCGGGCTGATCCGGCCACAGGTCATCCCGACCATTTGGGCCCAACGGTGGT
>Ga0118677_10004396_pt1 | contig 25731 bp, 16 predicted proteins | sample AliMusrvi5mmetaG_FD_86154 | JGI IMG/M metagenome (GOLD analysis project Ga0118677, IMG submission 86154)
AAACAAATACAAACGTACGTATTTTTTAAAGTGATTTTTACGGGTTCAGTATCCGGGGTAGGTGACTGATCATATAAAGCGGTAAAGAGATCAATTGAACATCAATTTCCGACTGGGTTATAACATTGCGTACGTTCGCTTTAAAATTGCCCATTGAAGGGATATCAGTGTTTAAACGTATTCCGGTTTTTAAATTCTTCCCGGATAAGTAGGTGTGCAATAATTTCAAAGCTCACGTAACCTATATAATATTAACTGGTTACACCACTTTACCCTCTTTAATGTACTCACGGATGATCGCTGATTCGAGTTGGTTAAGGCTAAGATGATGAATCTTGCTTTCAAGCACTTCCACAGCGCAATAGTGTGTAACGTTGATGATCCCTGCTCCGGTGAGTTCATACCTCCGGGCAATCTGATGCCAGTCGATATCTTCGGCGACGGTGATTTGCTGTGGAAATGCTTTCCGCCAGATCGTTTCACGCTCTTCAGGACCCGGCATCGGAAAATGGATGATCGTCTGGAATCGTCTGATAAAAGCATCATCAATATTACCCCGTTGGTTTGTGGCAAGAATGACGAGTCCATTATAAACTTCGATCCTTTGTAAAAGGTAGGCAACTTCCTGGTTGGCATATTTATCGTGTGCATCACGGATATCGGTTCGCTTCCCAAAAAGTGCATCTGCCTCATCGAAAAACAGGATCCAGTTTTTATTTTCCGCTTTGTCAAAAAGGGATGAAAGGTTTTTCTCAGTCTCGCCAATGTATTTGGAGACGACCCTTGACAAATCGATTCGATAAACATCCTTATTTGTGTATTTTCCTAATAATGTTGCTGTTAACGTCTTTCCTGTTCCCGGGGGACCGTAAAACAAGGCCCGATATCCTGGCTTAATCCTTTTTTTCATTCCCCAGTCGTGAAGGAGAGTATCGTTGTGGGTAATCCAATGTTCTATCTCCTTAATCTGCTGAAATGTTTTCGGATGAAGCACCAGGTCGTCCCATTCCATTTCAGTCTCAACATGTTCTGCGGGGAAATCGATGCTGAACCGGGGTTTACTGATCACCCCGGAAGTAAGCAATTCAACGATCTCAGGATCCAGAATCAGTTTACCACTCATCAATGGCTCTCCATGATTGACCTGTTCAAGCCACAGAATATGCTTTTTTAAAAACCAGTGATCACCTGTGAGCATCCGTTGCACGTCGAGACGTTGGGCAAGGTCGTTTCCGGCAATTATAAACTGCGCCGTTTCGCCTGTTGGGAGTATGCCCCTGTGATTGTTCCCCTTAACCCCTCCAAATTCAGGAAGATCACCCCCATCAGGGAGGTATTTATTGATGATCTGATTGAAGAAATCGGGTTGAACATGGGGAGCAACAGCCAGCAACAAAATTACATATTCCGCATTATCGGGCTGATGGGTTTTTATAAAAGTTGCAAATGGGGAGAGATCATTACCTAGTGTTTCAGCAGGCATTTTTTCATTATCATCTGTTTGCAGATTTTTCTCAAACCTGCGGTTGATAGCAGATTCAAGATAAATTAAAGCGGATGCTAATGTATTTGAATTCATGATTTTAGATCTTTTATTCTTATTAAAATAATAACGATTTTATTCCGGACACAGCATTCTGCCAGAAGAAGGATGGCCCGGAGAAACAGAAACGGTTACCTGAATGTATGAACTGATTTATTATGGTGAAGGAGTACGGGAGACTCCGGCGCCGGCCTTTTTAACAGTGGTTTTACCACTTTCATTTTCAAGGGTAAATGCCTGTTCAACGTTGGTGAAAACTTTACCATCTCCCCCTTCGGTTTTGACACGGTAGCGATTTGGAATAACCCATTTAAATTTTCCAAACTCCCATGGTTTGGGGAACCCCTTTATTGCTGCAGTATCCGTTGCACTATTTTCGTTGTTGATTTCAAGTGGAAAAAACCGGTCTCCTGATTTGTGTTCCAGTTTACCAGAAAAATCCTCAAAGTATCCCTCTATATCACTTGCAGGTCCTGAAACTTCTCCGGCTTCAACATTCATGAATGAGACGTTTTTCGGGTGATATAAAAATTTGAGCTCCATTCCTGCACCCATAATATCCCGATTATACGATAAAACGTCCGTCCGGCGACCCGTAACCGCATTTGGTTCAACAACAACGATCTCCTTCGTTCTTGTATGTTTTCCTGAGGTCAGACTAATAGTGACTGAGGCACCTCGGTCCGGTGCTGTCCAGACAAAATTCTGATTTGAAGCGAGAGAAACTGGTGTACCACCAGTAGCCTTCCAGTCACCAATCTTACTCCCTTTAAAGGTTACCTGTTCACCAACTCCTACTTTTGAACGCGCTCTTCCGGATCCGTCAGGTGCAATATATTGGGTCTGTATCGTAAAATCCGGAGCGCGTAAATAATAATCGAGGGCTTCCAAAAGGTTCATGATCCCTTTTAATACATTTTTGGCAAAGTTCACCAACCAGTCCCAGGCTTGCAGAATTGCTTTCCCAATTATTTTTGCCATATTAATAATCCAGTTCCACGCGTCGGCAATCATCTTACCGAGCTGTTTTACTTTATTAATCAACCAGTTCCAGGCCGCCACAATCCCTAACAAGATTTGTGATGCCATAGCCTGTACCCAGCTCCAGGCCCTGCTGATTGCCATTGCTATTCTGGAAGATACAGACTGAATCCAATTCCACGCACTGATTATCCCCATGACAATTCTTGATGCCATCGCCTGAACCCAGTTCCAGGCATTGGTGATTGCCATTGCTAACCGTGAAGCCAGGGACTGAACCCAGTTCCAGGCTGCAGAAATCTGCATTGCTATCCTGGATGCCATAGCCTGAACCCAGTTCCAGGCATTGGTGATTCCGGTCGCTAACCGCGATGCCAGGGACTGAACCCAGTTCCAGGCATTGTTGATTGCCATTGCCAGTCGTGATGCAATACTTTGTATTTTTATCCATGCATTGGTGATGGCCATTGCCAACCCTCTTGCTATTGCCTGAATTAAATTCCAGGCATTCGTAATGCTTGTTGCTAATCCACTTGCAATAGATTGAATTAAATTCCAGGCATTGGTAATTGCCATCGCCATTCCGGATGCCACCGCCTGAACCCAGTTCCAGGCTGCCGTAATTCCCATAGCAATTCGTGATGCAACTACCTTCACCCAATTCCAGGAAGCCGGAAGATTCATCCCGATACGTGTTGCTATCTCCTGTACCCAATTCCAGGCTTTGGTGATGGTTCCCGCTATTCCGGAGGCAACAGACTGAATCCAGTTCCAGGCAGCTGTAATATTCATTGCAACCTTTGAGGCCAGGGATTGAATATATTTCCATCCACTGGTAATTGTCATGGCTAATTTTGTGGCAGTCGCCTGAATCCAGCTCCAGGCATTGGTAATACCCATATTTATATTGGCTGCCAGACCACGGATCCAGGTCCATGCCGGAGCAACAGCTTGTCCTATTCGCGAAGCGATCCCCTGGATAAAAGTCCATGCAGCGGCAACACCTTGTCCGATTGAAGTTGCCAGATTCCTGATAAAAGTCCATGCCTCTGATATCCCGGCTCCAATAGCTGATGCGATATTTCTTATCCAGTCTGTGGCTGCAGCAATACCACCTCCAATTGCCTGCCGTACATTGTTGATTATGTCACCGATTGCTCCGGTTACCTCACTTACACCCTGTTTGACATCATCGAGTAGTCCCCTTTGGATAACTGATGTACCCGTTTGCATTGGCTTGGCTTGCACTCGTTCATCACCCGGATGGTTCATTTTTTGAGAATTATCGTTCCCCTCTTTTGAAGCCCCCTGCTGAACCACATGGGTAAGCTCATGGGCAAGTAATTGCTTTCCTTGCACTGTTTGAGGCTGGTACTGACCAGGTCCAAAAAAGATATGATTCTGATAAGTGAAGGCACGTGCATTGAGCTGATGATTCAGTTGAGCTGCTCCCTGATCCTGGTGAATACGGACATTCGAAAAGTCGTTGCCAAACCGGGGTTCCATGAAACTTCTGGTCTCAGCAGGTAATGGCTGCCCCCCGGATGTTTTGCTTCGTATGGTGGCTTCTGTTTGTTCCGAGGTGAAATGGGTCTGGCTTTCACCTTGTTGTTGAAAATGATGATCAGAGGAAGGGGTTGCTTCTGATTCTTTTCTTTGCAGTCTCCTTTCAGGCTGCGATTCAAGCTCTTTTTCCCCACCACGTTTCCCCGATAGGGACATCCGCATCACTTTATTGGCCATGTGATCAGCTTCTACTTCATACTTGTCGCCAGGAATATTTACCGCCAGCTTGGTTTGAATAGATGGTGGAGCTGAATTGTTGACCGGGGCAAAAAAATCTCCGCTACCAGCCTTTGAAAAGAAAGGGCGGGCAGGCTTAGTCTGCAATTGGGCAGGTGTGGTATGGGTCGATTTTTCTGCTGCTGCTTTCATAAATTAAAATTTATTAAGATGCCTTTGGGCTTTTCGAGTAGTTTCAGATAGCCAAGGCATTTTTCATAGATGCTCTCAAGCAACCCAGACCCAAGTTCCCAACGAACCTCGATCGCAGCTCCAATAATCCTATGAATCAATTCGTTGAGATACATCTGTGTCATCTTATTTTTTTGATCCCCCTATTGTGACCTATTGTGTCTAATGTGGTTTTAATTTATCACATCACCTCCACTCCACTCTAAGCATGGTTTTCGTCCAGGGAAGTTTGATTATCGAGATACCCCAGGGCAACTGATCGAGCAAGATATCGTAAGGGCGCGATTCCACCTGCAACAACCAATCACCATCATCCTGCAGGGAGAGTTTACCTGGTCGTACTAGAAAATTTCCCCTTAATCCATCAGGAGTGGTATTGCGTAAAGCTTCCCAGTGTTTTATAACCGCCTCAAGCAACGTCCGGGTTTCAGTGATTTCAATTTCCGTAATTACATTATTTTTCAGTACAGGTGTTGAAAGCGGAATACCGCAAAGTATCTTAGGCAATACCAATTCGTATTCGGGCGATTCCGTCTCTCCGGTCGCGAGAAAATGAAGTAAACCGAGAGCTTTGTCAGGTTTCAATATCTTGTCATCCTTCGATATTCCCAACGATTCAAAGAACCATGATAAAAAAGGATGCAGCACTACTAGTCCGGCATTATCAATAAAAATACCTTCAGCATCCTCTTGTTTTGAATCTTCTTTGGCCTGAAGGGTACTCTCCTGAAATAATCCGTGAAAAACTTTTTTCTCCGCGATTTGTATATTATTCATATCATCAGGATTAGATTGATTAAGAATATTATCCGGAATTAGCCCTAAAACTTTTAATCCTGCAATCTGTAAATCAGGTTTTGAAGCTAATTCTATAAGCATTTGATTTACAAATTCAGACTTCGAAATTATCTGATCTGCAGCGGAGTAAAAGAAGATTTTTTCGAGGATCAACCTCTTTATCCCGGTGAGTTCACCGGAAGATATAGTGATGTCTTTAATCGTGCTGACCTGGTGGTCCAACCCGTTAAATAAGGTGAAAAGTTCAGGTGATATTTTTTGAAGCAAGGTGATGCAAAATTGTTCAGAAAACTGCAGCGTCAGTCTTTTTGATGCAGCAACTGATTTCAATGCTGCTTTGATTTGCAGGACCGGAATCGGGCTGATTGTTTTCGTTTCTTCGCTGATCATCTGGTCGGAAATTACCTCTTCCAGATTTTCCCCTTCAGGCAATTTACAGGACCAGGGAAGGTACCCTTTTCGGAGAAAAAAGACAAATATTTCCCATCTGTTTTCATGATAACTCTGAAAATAGGAGGTTTCTATTGCAGTACCCGGAAGATTGGCCTTTGCCACCTCCTTCTCTAAACTTTTCATCAACGCTCTCGCCAATATCTTTGGAAGATCCTGGTCTATTCTGTCCAGTTCAATGGTTCCCGCATCGATATCAATACGGTTAATGACAAGTATTTTACCTGGAGGTGCACATTGATCCATAACTTCGTCAAAAGCAGGCAACACTTTTGAATAAAATACATCCGACAAATGGCTCTGTAAAGCCAAACCATCTGATTCTGAACCTTTCAGATCAATATTCAGATATTGTTGCCGGATATAGTGAGTCATGATTAAAAGTTATTTTCAATGAATGCAAAACATCCTTTGGCATCGATTACCGTAAGCCTGACAACTCCTGCAGGCTTAGCTATTACCGCCTGTACCTTTTCTCCTTCATAATAAGAATCGTTGGCACCTGTATTCATTACATCCCAAACCCAGGCAGAGAGATTTGAGTTTGAAGTCCTGCTCTGAAAAATGAAGAGGTTATTGGCAGCCGGTTCAATGACAAAATCAGGTTTAAGTCCCGAATCCGTGCACAATTTCACATAATCAGTTCCCTTGCACTGGTTTCGTTCACGACCATCAAATGACGGGACTAAAGTTTTGGAATTAAGTTCTATATTGGTCATTAAAGTCCCATCGAATGATTTACCACTTTCATCTTTTTCGTTGGAATATCTGTAAACCAGGTTGAAGCCTTTAGATGCTTTTGCAACTTTGAATTCAAATTCGATTGAAAAGGTTTCGCAAACAAAATGCTCGACCCAAAGAATGCCAAAAGGATCTTCTTTTGCCGGTTCATAGGCGAAAACCAACCTGTTTTTACCTGTTTCGCCGAGGTTTTCAACCAACGATTTTTGGATGACCTCGTTTAAATTTCCGACCAGTTTGGTCATTGCCTTTTCAAAGTCCTGATTTAGCTCGGCAAATGGAATTTGTAAAAGATCGGCTGAAGAGGGAAGGGTAATCGGTTTTCCGTTGAATCTGAATACTATTTCCTTTAACTGGTTGTACATTTCATAAAGAGATCCCTTGGCGGGTGGCTGTAACCAAAGCCGGTAGGCAGATTTTCGCGATTGTCCATAGCACGGAAGGGTACATGGTTTTTCGCAGGTATGATTTACAGTTAGCGACACTGAACAGTTCCGGCTGTCTGTAATCACTATTTCTGAATCAGTTGTGGAGGGCAGCGGATCGCTTGTAAAATTGCTGCCGTCAACCTTGCCGGATTTGGCGGTATAGGGTGCAACTCCCCCCGTAATTTGTAAGGTTGCCACATATTCACCATGTTCACCAACGCAATCATATTTGGGAGTACCAAGTGCAAGATGTACCGGGATCACGATCTCCTGTGAATCTGAAATCGTCCCTTCAACATCTCTAATAATCAGGGTGTATTTTCCTGCCGAAAGGAGAATATCACTTTTTAGGTCAATGAAATCAGCTGTGTTTATCTTTATTTTATAGGGTGCTATTCCTCCTGTCGGAGTTACATTAATGGTTGCATGATCGTCAGGATTTGTACAATCAATATTTACGTTAAAATTTAGAGGAGCTTTAGGTAAAATAAATTGGATTGGCGAACAATCGGAACAGCAGATATAGGGTAGGTAAAAATCGGCAATCACGGTTCCGTCTGCAAATTCGTTTACTGTCTGTGCGATGATTTTATCAGCTGTTTTAACATGCACTCCCCTTACTATTCCTACCTCTGTAGGGACATGCTGTTTAGACATCTCATTAATAATCAACTGAATATCTGGATCAACCTCTGCCTGATCGCTTTTTACCTGCAGCCGTTCAAATGCCTTTGAAATAGCATCGGAGGTTTCGGAAGATAATCCCACCTGCCGGAAATTGTCTTTCAGAGAGCTTATATTGATAACAGAACCCGTTTGCAGGCGAAGTGGAGTCGGATCATCGTGGTAGACGACAATAAAAGTGCCCCCCACAGGAACTCCAGCCTTATGCTGTATCCCGGGATTTTTCTCAAGGAAATTACTAAGGAATAATCGCTTCTTTACTTCAATCAATCGCCTTGCATATTCTTCTCCAATCGACCTGAAGGCCTCCATCTGATTGGCATAACGAACGGCTTCAAGGAGGTTAAAGAGGTTATTCCATTCGGTACTTGTAGCATCGGCCTGTTTTCTGAACTGTGCATTTAAAAATTCCAGCCGGTCCATTAAATCCCGGAAATCAGTCAGGCTGAATGCACTAAGAAGTCTGTTTTTAAGATAATTGCAAATATCGAGAAGTACTTCTGCATAGGAAGCAGTTGCCTGAATGACTGCACTTTCACCTAAAAAAGCATCTTTAATATTAATCCCAGTTACTCTTTTGGCACCATTCGTTATTTCGGACTTTGATTTTGTAACAGCGGCATATTGCATTTCGACCAATGCTCCGAAAGTGGAGGGTTCAATGGTTGCCTCAGGGTTAAACAGGTGTATTAATCGTGTTTTCGCAGTGTCTGTGACCGATATTTCCCTACTCACTTTCAGCTTATAAAATGATGCAAGTGTTTTACCAAGTGCACTGATAAACTCATCCCTGAGCGCATCGAACAGTGAATCAAGATCCTGGAACCGGCAAACTTCCCTGGTCAGATCTACTGGTATCCGTGCATCAAATTCACCTGTTCGTAATGCAATAATCTCTATCGGCAATCGGTTTGTTGTTTTGATTTCGAGCAGCGTGCTCATGACGCTTTTCACATTTTTGCCCAAATGACCCTCAATCCGGAAGAAGTTAAAGGGCTCAATATCGTATTCCAATGGCCGTGTAACAAAAAGCGGTGCAGAAGGAATATACTCATCTGATCGGAAACTCAGATTTTGATTTGCCCTGTTTCGACGTGTTTTATCAACATTCCAATACCGGTATAACGGGGTAGTACCATTTTGAAGGTAATAATAAGGAATCGCCTTTGCAGAAATCGGGACATCGCCAAGTTTGCTCGGGGTAACTCTAACAGGAATAAATTTACGGGCGACCTCCCTGTTGGTAAAATCGGGCGGTGTGGGATTATTGGTAAAATGGGTGACCATTTCTACGAGTCGACCAAACAAGAGCAACAATTCGGCTTTACGTTCCTCGCATCCTTTAATGGCTGGTGATGACAGAAAATCATGCCTGTAGATTCCGGGGTTTTTCACCAAATCGGGACGAATCAATCCAAGCATCAGGTGACGCGGGAAGAGTTCTTCGGGAGGACAGCAGGAGCACAAAAGCCCGGCCCCTTTCCACTGAAACTCTTCATAGGCCTGAATCAGATCGTCGAAAAGATCGAAATAATACTGCAGAAACCTGACCTGTCCGGTATCAGTGGGGACACTGTCGAGAAACCCGAATTTTTTGGGGAACCCGGTAAAAGGATCAGACGGGTAGGTTTCCTGTAATAATGGTGCAAAAGCTTTATAGGCAGACGAAAGCGCTTTACCGGTATTGGTCGCCAATTTGCTTTTTTGAAAAACTGAAAGAAAAGTGGCAAATATATTGTTGGAAGTGACGGGGTTGGTATTGGGAACATTATAACGCGGCAGCCGCAGATCAGGTAACCCAATCCGTGTGAGCAATGCTGATTCAAGATCGGTTGCAGTGTATTCTGTTCCCAGCTTATTTGCAGCGGCAATAATCTTCGTGAGATCATCTATGCTGATCAGCAATCGTCTGAGAGTGGCAGTTACTTCACCACCCTTGTCATCGCAATTACTTGCACTGCAGTTTCGTAGCTTCTCCTTTTTTAGCTCCAGGAACAATATTACTGCCTTATTATCCAGGAATGTCGCTTCTTTTCCCAGTAAGGTAGTATTTGGTTCTCCGTCAGGGAACAGCTCCCACAGGGAATACTGAACCGAACTTGCTCCTGAATCGTATTTAAACTGAGGATAATTCACTTCGGGAGGAAGGGTATAAACCCGGTACGAAACCAGTGTTACATCAACGGGTTCAATCAAAAGATAACCTGCTGAACCTACTCCGCAACCGCCTGAAAGGTGTATGATTTTATCACTTCCGATTGTTTCGGGTCGGATTTCAAGACCACACTCAATACCAATTCCAATCAGATTGGCTCGTGTGAGTCGTTCCTGTTCATCCAGATAATCGAATATCTGATTCAGTTCAAAGCTGGTCAGGACCTGGTTGGCTTCGAAAAACGGATAGCTATCCTGGATCGGTTTCATGAGATTTAATTTTGTTTAACTTATTACTAATGTGTTTTTTTAAATAACTTTAAACGCCCAATATAATATTTAAGATAAGCTCACTTAAAGTGTCACATTCCTTTTGACAGGATAATTTCCGAGTGCTGTACTGCCCAATCGTACGGGGTTCTCATCACTACCGTCATCACAATCGTGCAGGGTGGCTCCCGGATAGGTATTCTCCAGCTGACTGAGCAGGTAAACAACCTTCCTAAGAGCGTACGACACCTTTCGATAAGATTCGTACTTCCGTTTAAGATAGCTGCCTATTTTATCATCAGTTCCAGTATTGCAAACAATCCCGGGACATATATGAATAACAGGCGGGGTAAATGTTGAGAACTCTTTAAGTTCCCTCCCTTCCTCCATATTGTGGCTCATCCATTTGTAAAATGAATTTCCGTACTCTCTGATGATCCTTGCCGCACACGTGCAAACATCGATTTTTGAAGAGGAGTGTTCCGTATCGAGGTTCGCCTTTAGGATTGCTTCAACATTGTCGGCTAATCGTTCTTCAGTCCAGTCGATCTGTTCATTTTCTTTCAGCCACTGACACCAGGCATCCTCAAAACGCCCGAACTGCCAGCCAGACACCGCAACATCTGTGAAATAGAGGATCATCCTGTCCAGGATCTCTTTCCAAAGTGTTGCATCGATAGTTGCTGAACAGGAAATATCTTCCTGTTTTATACCGGAAAACAGTTTATCCAGCAACTTATTCAACACACCGGAATGCCAGTAATTAAGGGTTTTATCATCGTACCATTTACTGAAAGAATTGGAGAAAACAGAAAAAACAGAAATGGCACAGGTACAGGCATCTTCCTCCGAAGGCCTTGTTCCATCCTTGTTAACCCCTTTCTCCATTAACAAACCTGCCAGTTGTGAGATAACAGGATCGCAGCTGTTTTCAATAAATCCATTATTCCCAACCCAGCAAATCTTCCCCAATAAATGGGAAGGTAGTTCGTACCTGATGGTTCTGTCAGCGAACCGGCGCAAATCCAGATTAACATTAAAAGGTGCTGTCCATCCGGGCATGACGTAGGTAATCCGGAATGAATACGGATCTTGGTCACCACATGTATTACACGTACCATCATTACATGCAGGATAAAGTGCATCGCCCACGAATTTTGGCCTCAGAAGCAAATGTTCAACTACGAAGGCTTTTTGGTTGGCACTCCAGGCCAGCAATTCATTCATTAAATCGAAGGCTCCTGTTTTAGATGCAAAGATATTGTCCGATTTTCCCAATAGCTTTCCTCCATTATCTTTCAGATTAAGATTAAACTTCCCATCTTTCTCCACCACCTCATAGGCATCTTCCTGAATCAATTGTGTGATGATCTGGCTGTATGCAGATTCTTTTGCCAACTCTTCAGTTGATGCCTTTACTTTCAGCGATCCGGTTAGCCACGCTTTATTGTTGTTGTCAGCCAGCGCGTAATTAATGGTAAATGGAGTTGCTTTTATTCCTGAAAAGCTAAATTGGAATGACAGATCGGGAAAACCCAGCAACAATGAGATCCGTTTCTGAAGTCCTGATATATTCGCGCTGTTACAGACCTGCTGTTTGTAATTGAAAGCCCTGGCGCGATCGTGACTAATGACCGGATACTTTTTCAGAAACGAAATTTTATCATCAATAAGATGGGCAGAAGCCACAGATTTCCCCTGAAGGTTGGTCAGCAGGAGCGCATATTCGCTGAATTGCTCCCCAAAACGGGCCATCAGATGATTCAGGAACCGGTTTCTTCGATCCTGAAATTCCGAGACAGTTTCCGCCATTCCCTGAAGTGCTGTTTTATTGAGGCCATTGGTAATTTCATCATAACCGTCAATCAGCTCTTTTGTAAATTCCTTTACAAAATAGGTTTTATCAATAGCAGGATTGAGGGAGAATAATTCAGCCACGTGTGCTATTTGTGCGAAGGCATTGCCAAGAAGTTGTTCATAGATCTGAAGATAAGCTTTGAGCTGTCTGGCTTCGGCTTTTCTGAGGCCCGAAACCTGCGATGGTACGCCGGCAGGGCTGACTCCATAGGTAGCTGGCAAGCTATATTGGACTGGGAAATAGTCTTCGGTATTTGCAAATTTACCGCCGGGAATCGGTAAATCGTTCAGGGCATTTAAGAACTTAGGACGCTCGCCTTCGCCTCGTAACTGGGTTAGCGTATCTTTTACCTCATCCATACGTGGCTGAAAAGGAAGACCGTTCTTAAAAAAAAGAAACTGCGAAAAATTCTGATAAAGTCGTGGCTGATGCATCTCCTCCACATATAGCAACCACGATGCACTCGTTTTATTCGCGTCAAAAACAGGCTTGCCATTAACCCAGGAGGGATCGGCAGCTCCTTTTACCACACTGCCCTCCTCATCATATTTTGTCAGCAGGAGGTTATTAATTGCCATAACCCCTTCAATTTCCATGAGCAGATTAATCAGGTCTGAAGTGCGCAAAACCTTTTTCAAAACAGCGTTTTCAAGATCAACGTCTTTAATAAATCCGTTAAGTAATTCCGGACCGTTAAAAAGCTCTTCGGAAGGAACCATGGCAGCCATCATCTCCTCAAGAGAATAAAATAAAACGGGTGGATTGAAGTACTGCTCAATTTCAAACCAAATTCTTGCCTGAACATTCTCAATATCCGCATCGGCTGTCACCTCTACATCTGCACATACAGCAACGTCTTCGATGCCGATACCTTTAACACGGCAATAATCTTCATCAAGATTCCGAAAGCGATGAATATTTGATTTGGCATCTGTTATCCTATCAGCAACTTTAAGCAGTTTTCTGCGGTAAAGGTTGATAATTCCGCTTTTACCTGTCTCTTCAAGTATTTTTTTAACCCCTGAGACCGAACATCCATTCTTTGCTGTTGCATCTCCAACAAAGCGGAGAGTCACATTTTCGATGGTTATCTTTTGGTTCGATGGCAAAAAAGTTATCTCAAATCCGGCATAAAATATATTTCGCCACTGTCTGCGGAGATAATTGTCCCTGCCAGCCTCGTTAAGCTTTGGATCAGTAATTACGTCATATGCTTTTGTGGCTCCCAGATGAAGTAATTTCAGGCTAAAGGAGTTTCCGTTTTCGAAATTAAAGTTGTCGTTATTTTGGATGAAAAGTTTCCATCCATCACTGTTCCCGAGTTGCCATTCCGGAAATCGCAATTCGATGATCACTTCGTGAGGTTTCCCGTTGTCATCATAAGCTGACCAGGAATGTTCGATTTTATGGTCGTTTAAATCGCCCAGTTCAGGATCAGATTCGAGCTCAAGCAACACATCATAGAGTCCGCGCGGTGAAACCTTTAAGGGTTTAATTCCCTCTTTAACAGGTTTTTGAAACGAAATATTAAGCTTATCCTCATCGCACCAGGCATAATATTCAGCATCGCAGGCACATTTTTTACAATAAACCCATGCGTTACGAACTCCTTCAAGATCTATTAAAATCCTGCGAAAATCGTTGGGAGTCCATGGATTGATGGTCAGGATTTCCCTTGCCGTGAAAAACGACTGATCGGGAGAAGGTACTGACCCGGAAGTTGGTCCTTCAGGGGTAAGAATATCCCTGATATCCTTGCCCGTACGATAGGCCAGATCGGTGATGGCATAGCAAAGTGCCTCAAGAATTGTGATTCCGGGATCATGGGTGTTATAATCGGTCCATTGTCCGCTACCCATCTGCTCAATAAAGCCAATGCCCTCCTTCCTGAGCTGGTAGTAATCCTGCGCAGGTTTCAGATCGGGCTTTTTCAGGATAGAAACTGGTTCTTGTTTCATGATTGGCAGCTGCATTTTTCAGAAGCGATTTTCTCCTCTGAAGGGTTAATTACAGTAATTAAATGTTGATCGGCCGGCACAGAAACCAATATTGAGATGGCTAATGAGCCTTCAATCTCATTATTGTCGGCAGTGCCCTTTATTCCACCAATATCGTGGAACAGCAGAACATCAGTTATATAATCGACATAAGGCTGTTCTTCTATAAAATCGATCAGAACGGATTTATAAACCTTTCCGCCAAATGTTGGATTTCCACCATCGGGGAATGCCCATGGAGAGAGGAACCGGGTAATCGATTGCTGTAAAAGGTTGGTATACCAGGTCTCATCATAGCCATCGTAAAAACGGACTTTCAGGTTCATTCGTACCTCCTCAAACTGTGGATTATTCACGTGAAGTTTAACAAAGCATGAGACACGATTTTCAATAAATTGGGTAATCTCCTGTAGCTGTCCCAGACTCGTATATGGCCGCAACGGATCGATGATGTTGTGCGATTGCTTATTGGGAATCGTTACAATGGTTACATGCCCGGGTGCAAGTTCCTGGTAGATGCCGGTACCGGTATCATCAGGCTTATATTTTGTGTGATTCAGACACTTCACCCTGTAAATCTCTGGAAATGCCTCCAGAACGAGTCGTTCATAATCCCAGATCGCAATTGCACGGTCCTTGTGTCTGAGCCGCTCACTAACCCTTGTGTAAAACGCTGACGATTCTTCAGCTCCGTGACCGCCAAACGATTCAAAAGGCTGGATGATCTTCTTCACTTCCGTTACCGGGATGTCAAGTTTACTGATGGTTCCAGCAGGCAGCACCTTCGATGCGAATGCAGCGTCATTCCCTTTATCAGTAAAAACAGCTTTTATCCCTTGTGCTGCAACCATTATCAACCGGCAAACCGCGTCACTGGCGGTTGATACTGCCAGACGAATCCAATGTTCACCCAGTGGTAAGATCGTATTGTTATCGGATGCCCTATCCGGCATCGAGAGCGTGACGATACCCGACTTCAGCAGTCCATCAGTCTGATCCTCAACACAATTTTGATTAAATTGTATCCACTCATTATCGCTCAGATAACTCCAGTGAATATGTTGTGGCGGTTTTGATGCCAGTGGATTTGCTGTTCCATCAGCAACCTGAAAAAGTAAAGCCAGATTTTGCGGAGGCTTTAGACCTGTAATTCCAACAAAAAATTCCGCCGTATGGATTACTGGCTGTCCATCAGGCAACAGATGGTCCGTGATGTTTAAGTGTCTGAGTTGGGGGAAAAGGTAAATTGTACTGTCAGGAGCTTTGGTTTTCAGCCAGGGATGTTGTTCTGCAAAACCAAACGATCCCACATGGAATAATTTCGCCCGACGTTCTTCAAAACCTTTGGGATCGGCCGAGTCAAAAACAATAGTTTGAACAGCAGTATAATCAGCTGTTATTGAAGATAATTCAGGTGTATAAGGTTCATTTGGTTTTACCGCAGTTTCACTTCCTGCTGCCTTGGCCAGAATGTAGTTGGATAATGCATTCCGGTAGGCTTTTTGCCCTAATCCGTAAGGTAATGACAGCCTTATAAATCCGGTATTAGTCTTAACAGAAAATTGAATATCGGTCTGAAAATCGGGACGGTCATCCTTAGTAAATTCTCCATCGGGAGGTGTAATATCGATTATTACCTCATTCTCCCCATCAAAAAGTGTCTGATTACCAGAATCACTCCAGGACCCCTCCTTCAGAAAAGTAACATTCACCCATGGGACCCTTTTTTTATAGAATTCCCAAGTCAAATCAGAATGCTTAAACTCATGGTACGCTTCTGATTTAATATTGGGGATATTTTTCCAGCGTAAGTATATGTTGCAGCTGGAAATATTTCTTTTGGCAAATATTTCCTGACTCCCTACTATCAGGGAACTGTCTGCTTCCGGTTGGGCCCCAAACGGGAGAAATGGTTTCGAGGCATCCACAGGACCAAAGTCGTTAGATAATGCCAGGTTCCTGACCTGATCAACTGTGACCTGTAATTGTATTTTCCGGAGAACGGTATCCTCAAAATCACTGAAAGCATAAGGTGAATCCAACTCATTTCTAAGCTTTATCAACATAACAGGCGTTGCCGTTACAAAACTGTAGCCATGAATCTTTGAATTATAGGCCACAACGGCAGCATCATCGCCGGCGAGTGAGACTGTCATACGAATATTGTTTCCGGTCGTTGCCATAAAATCAGCAGGTGATTTTTCGATCCACCCTTTTTCACCCGTAAAAAAGCAAGTGAAATCAGAAGCCATCTCCACATTAATTTTCCCTTTAAATCCGGATGTATCAAAATCGATGGTAATATCACGTTTCCCTTCTGCAAGCCACAAATAATGGGAGGTAATTGCAAAACCAACTTCCGCAGGTGGCATTTGAATTGCAGCAAGCTTCCCATTGGTATATATTTTATTATAAAAAGGGTGCCACGAAAGATCGGGAGTTGTTATTTTTGCGCCCTGACCGTCGCTGGAATTAGCTACAGGAGAAGCAAATAGCCGATTTGTTTGCTTATTTGCATTCGAATCGGAACCAACGGGTTCGTTCCAATGACGGTATATTGTTTTTAGTGAAGTCACTTTTGCCTGGTTGGCAATCAGTTCACGGGTGTTGGCAAAGAATGCTTCTATTCCCTTGTCATCCTTCCCTGCTTTGAAGAGCTCATCCTTCTTAACCGGATACGAAACAGCCTGTTTGGCCAATTCCACCAACAGATGTGCCTGAGAAGGAAGAGCCGGCTTTTCTTTCATCTGAAGGATCTCGCGGTAGTAAAAATCGAGATGTCGCCCGGTAATAGTATTGGCTTCGTTTCTGGCATACTCCATTAACCGCAAAAAACTAAGAAATAGTGCGTAATGGGGATCGTGGCGATCCCAGTTGGTAAATGTATCCTCCAGTGCTATTCGGGCTTCACCGATTGAGCGGGCATAAACTTTCAGAAACTGATCGGTTACAGAAACGAAAAGGTTATGGGTGGCAATATGGTTGGTCCGTTCAAATATGCTTCCTGCCGGATTTCCAAATATAGCGGCATCGGCTGTGATTGTGGAGAGAAAACCCGTCCAATTGGTGACACTGTTTGTGATCCAGTCATTCGAAAACCCCTGGATAAGTAAATCATTAAACTTTTCGGGTAAGACACCAAGTATTTTAATGCTTTCAGTCGGGGAACTGCTTACAATCAGCGAGACAGCCTCTCCTGCTTTTTGATAACTGATGAGACGTTGAAATGCAGGTGCAAGTTGAGACTGAATCAGATTTTTTAAGGTAGCCTTAAGCGGAATCTCAGCTGGGAGCCCCTCTTTTAGCTGGTCGAGTTGTTTGGCAAGTGTCCCGATGCAGCTAAAAATATAGCTCAGGTTATTGATTAATTCAGTACCCTTTGATTCGTTATCAAGGTTATTTAAAAAATCAAAATACGACTTGATCTGAGTCTTATAGTCATCGATATTTTGCACCGAACAAACTGCAAGACGAAGGGAAGGATCGCTGCTGAAGAATGGTGACCAGGTGCCATTTTCACTGTTTTGGGAGTCAAAATACCGCAGAAATGCAGACAATGCCTGCGCAAACATCATTCCATGAGCAGCATTGTGCTCATTTACGGGTACATAGACAGGATCTAATGCCGGAGAGCGGCGCTGATCCTGATTAACCCCTTCGCGGATTAGTTTAAGTGGATCTGAATTTTGTTTACAGTTTATCGGCTTTGCCATATAATCAGCATTTTATCAGGATATTAAGCTAACTGAAGTAGTAAGATTGATGTCGGTACCTTCAAGTTTATAGAATGGGAACACGAAATTAAATCGTGAGTTTGTTGTTTTCACACGATAAACGATCTCAATCAGGATCACCCCTTCCAATTCACGATTCTCATCGAGGGTGACTTTTTCAAGTTCAATACGTGGCTCATGGTAAAGTATAGCCGATTCGATTTTATCGGTCATCAGTGTTTTCATGCGCGTATCAAGACTTTCAAAAATCAGTTCGTCGAGGTTGCACCCATAAAGCGGTAGCATCACCCTTTCACCACGGATGGTTTGTAATAATACTTCAAGACTTGAAGCAATGTCTTCTTCATTTTCAAGCATTTCCACAGTACCAGTGTTGCTGTTAAACCTTGGTGGAAACGACCAACCGCGACCAATAAATGTGATATCTTGTTCCATAATTCTTTATTTTCAAATTAATAAAGACTCTTCATCCCCCAATTAGCACCGTCGGGGCTCCGGGAGGGATGATTGCTCCTCCTGAAGCTGTTAAATCGCCTATCCTGGCTGCAGGAAGTCCGCCAATCAATACTGTTGCCGACCCTTTTATAATGGCATCAACTCCACAGGAATCACCCAATCTTGCGGCCGGAAGTCCACCGATTAAAACAGTTGGAGAACCCGGAGGAAGAATTGGCGTAGGAGCACCCATGGTCGCTGTACTCACAATCATATCAGAAACACGTGCTGCCGGTATCATAGTCTGCAATTTAATTTATCTGTACCATGCCACCCTGAATCACCGTGGCGGCACTTCCCTTAATCGTTGTATTTGCTCCCGAGACTTCGGCTGTGGCTGTGCCTTCAGCTTTAAATGAGCCGGAAGCTTTTGCATTAAGGTTCATCCCCTCGATGGTCAAATTATTTACAGCCTTGTGATTCAAATCTTTAAAGCTCTCAATAGCTATTCCGCTATCATTCATCGTTATTTTGTTCCCATTCTGGTCGGAAAGAATTATCCCTTTATCTTCATCAGAAAGGACTATTTTATTGCCGCCGGGGGTTTCAAGAGTGATGATTTTCTTCTCATCATCAAAGGTGAACTTCATTTTTTCGCGACTCACATAACCCTTGTGGTGATTGTCATCTTTCGGGTGTTCCGGTGCAGGTTTAGCGCTGCTGTGGACCATTCCGAGAACCACAGGATAACGTGGATCGTCATTAAGAAATCCAACAATTACTTCGTCACCGATTTCGGGGCGGAAGTATGTGCCGCGTTCATTACCGGCATCCAATGTCGAAAGACGTGCCCATATCCCTTCATCTGATGTGCTGATCATTGGAAGTCTGACCTTAATCCGCTCTTCATTATCGGGATCACCTTCAAGAACAGTCACAATGCCAATCTGTAAACCGCTTACTGCAGGCAATAATCCGGAAGCAGGCATGGGTCGGAGATTAAAGGTTGTTGAAAATAGTTCGGGGCTCAGACCTAATTGGGCATCTGTTTCCCAGTTGCCGTCAGACACCGAATGCCTTACACCCGAAACGAATATTTTGCCTTCAAAACGATCGCCTACACCTGCAATTTCGATGATTTTTCCGGGCACTACTGTTGCCAATCCCTGGAAACGGGCTCTCCCGCGTATTCTGGCCAGCCGCTCTTTCATTAAACGTCCATCCGCCCATGCTTTTAACTCTGGTTCACTAAGTTTCCCCCCATGTTGTAGTTCAAGTCCATCCACTCCTAACACATCAGCCAATACCGAAGGTGATAGATTTCCGTTATTGGTGGTACCAGGTTCGGATGCTTCAGCCTGCACAACTTCCTGGTTGCCCGAATTCCAGCTGGAAGCTTTAATTCCTTTCGGCTGATTACGCACATCAATTTCAGCATCAAACTCCTTTAATGTCGATCCAAATGTTACAGTAACCACAGAATCTCCACCTAAATCGGGCTTTGCTACCTTAATCTTCCCATCTTCCACCATCACCACCTGCCCGTTTGCCTCAGCCCTGCACAGCATGAAGTCCCAGTCGGTCGAATCGTATTGAACAACCTCCTTCAGATCCGGAACAGTGGGTTCAATATCCTTTTGAAGATTGTACCTCCCAATCAACTGGTCCATAATATCACTGTCCTTAAGATCAATGAAATATTTACTTTTAAGACTGCTAGTCATTTTTACGGCCTCATCGCGGCATTCGATTACCAACTGACTTCCGGTACTTAATCTTACCTTCAGGCTGTGTCTGATAATAATTCCCTTGAACACCGTATCATTTTGGGATCGGTAACCCAATTGAATCTCGATTTTTTTCCCGGGGACAAACAGATCGGAGGTGCTTGCTTCAAAGGTGGCCCGGGAAGCTTCTCCATCGCGCAAATTAATAGTTGCGGAGGGAATACGGTTTAGTTCACGGTTGATCACCACAGACAATACGTGATATTCACCCGGAAGCTGGGCTCCGTCGAGCAAAATCACCGAAGTACAAATATCCGGTGTGGCGGGGGTTGGTATGTTAGATTCTGTAGGCAAGGGTTATTATTTTTTTGAAATAGGTGGAAAAGAGAGGGCTGAACCAGGTTTCAGTTTACGAAAATTACTGATTCCATTCACTTCGGCCACCTGGAGATAATACTTTGGATCACCATAAATTGAATAACACATCATTGGCAGTGTATCGCCCTGTTTTACCGTTCGGATATGGGTCAGATCGGGTGAACTTTTATTTTCCTTAGCGGCCCGTTTTTGCTCTTCAATGCTACTCTTGAATTTGACTGTGGCAATTGCCCTGATTGGAGTACCATCAGATCTGAAAAGCTTGTAAACGATCGATAATTCAGTGACACGACCTTTAAATATGGAGTTTTCACCCCATACCAGTTTGAAGTGCCTTGGTTCGTGCGAATCGCCTTTGTAACCGATCAGTACATCCTTAAACTTCTTAAGGTCGTCTGATATGCTATCTCTGGGTTGACCATCAATTATCCCTGTATTGTCGAAAAGAAAATCAAATGTAATTTCCTCAGGTTCTGTATATTCGTATTTCAGCTGGGCGCCGCTTGTCCCTTGTCCCTGCGCCCCCTGCGAAAATTTCAGTTTGTACTGAAGCGTATAACTTTCGGGATTAATAAGCGCTTCAAACTGATCGTCGGAATCATTCACCCCTCCGTTCTCTGCTTTCTCTGAATCTGAAAAAGCCAAAATCAGCATTTTCTCAAGTTTTCCAGTTACAGGCATCACCGTTCCGTTTTATTTTGAAGTATCTCCATCACCTTTTCAACACATGCAGCGATAATCAATTGCTGGTTTACACTTCCGGAGCCATTACCGCCAGTACCGGAAGGTGACGCACCAGAAGAATTCTGCTCTCCCTGGGGAGGTGTAACCTCCACACTTATTTGAAGTTCTCTTATTTCGATAGGCATGATGGCTGACAATTTAATTGATCATTATTACGCTAATGCAAGGTGTTCAGGCCTGGAGGCTAATAGGCTATAGGCTTTTCTATAAGCACGAATTTTATCAATACATTTAAAATATTCATTATCAACCGACTAAGGCAGATAATAAGTTTTGCTTCCTTTTCCCAATCCCTAATTGCCTAATGCCTAACAGCCTGATGCCTAATAGTCTAAAGTTACTGCACGGTAAAATACCTGTAAGTAATCTCCATCGTTTCAATGACGAGTGCGCTTTCGGTCGAATTCAGATCGCTTACCTGCCACTTTTTAGGAATAGCTTGTGCCACTTTCCAGGTCCGCAGCGGTTCTCCTGTTTCGGTCATCAGAATTACATTGATATCGGTAGGTTCAAACAGCCGGTCACGGAACGCCCGGTTAAACCAATTGATGATTTCCGAATCAGCCACCATTCCCCGTTTCAGGACCATATCGGCATACTTCGTACGCACAGGTAATTTGTGCTCGAACCGGTTTTCGCCACCCTCCCTGAAATTTTCATATTCGTACTCTACCGATAATCCAGAAACCGACTGAAACCTGACATCACTGTTATTCCCGCTGATGCCAAATTCCACCTTATAATAGAAACCCCATGGCGGATAATATGTTGTATCACCAGCCATGACTTAACGGACAAGGCTTAATCCTTCGTGTGCGATTTCCAAAGTTTCGATGGCGACTTCGTTGGCATCCGATTTCAAATCAGGTGCAGTGATCTTTACCGGAAAACAGTTAACAGCCTTCCATACAGCAACAGGTTCATGCTTTTCGTTCATCAACCTTACGACAACATCGCGTCTTGCTCCCACACGATCATTTGAAATCTGATCTATCCAGTTATTGTAGTCGAAGTCGCCTTCAAACTTACCTCTCTTAAGGGTAATATTGCTAAATTTACGCATGCCCGGCATCTTGATTTTACTGAAATCCTTGCTGTCGCTGTGCCTGTATTCAATGACTTCCACCTGCTGATCCATACCAGTGACTTCGGTAAAACTGATTTTAACGCCGCCCCAGTCGACCTGATAATGATATCGTGGTAAAGGATATTGTTGTGCCATAACATTTTATTTTTTAGTGAAATGAAAATTAAATAGTTTGTTAAGAATTTCTGATCAGGATTCTGCCATTTTATGAGAGAACCTGAGGATGATGAATTCAGCCGGACGAACTGCAGCCATACCAATCTCGATAATCATACGACCTTCGAGAATATCGAGCGCTGTCATGGTTTTTCCCAATCCTACTGCAACATAAAATGCATGCTCAGGTTTTATCCCCTGAAGAGCTCCCTGACGCCAGAGTGTGGATAGAAAGTTCTCAATCATCGCCTGCACCTTAACCCATGTGTTGGCATCATTGGGTTCAAAAACAAACGCTTCGGTCGCATTTTTTGTGCTCTCTTCCACCATGTTAAAGAATCTCCTGACACTGATATACCGCCATTCGTTATCGTTACCAGCCAGGGTCCGTGCGCCATAGATTAAAGTACCTTTCCCGGGAAATGGCCTGATGGCATTGATTGATTTACCAGCCACAGCATCCACATTCAAATTTTCGAGTTCGGTTTTCGTGAATACGACTGAAGGAGAAATCACATTGGTGAGACTAATATTAGCCGGCGCTTTCCATACGCCACGTGTCCTGTCTGTCGCTGCATATACCCCTGCGACAGCACCGCTTGGAGGCATACTGGTCATACTGTTGCCCACGCCCGAAAGGATAGATTTGTAAACAGGAAAGCGCATTGCCAGCGACTCATCCAGTTTTTTGGTATATGAGGCGGCAGCTCCGACGATCAAAGTAAGATAAGCCTGGTTAATCTCCTCAAAGAGGGGCAAGAGGTTATTAAAAGAGATTTGTCGCTTATCGCTATCGGAAGCTGCAACTGGTATCACACTTGTCGCCGCTGCACCGATTACACCAGCCCAGCTTGCTTCGACAAAGGTTGTAGCAATACTTGTTACAGTATAAGAGGCAATCCTGGCTCCCGTTTCTGTTTCCAATCCAACCACCTTTTTGAATGTTGGATTAAAATTGGAGGTTACAGCTGCAATAACATCAGTTTTTAAAGCTGCCAACGTTAACACTGCTGGATCAGCAGCCTTGATGAATTTATCAATCTGGGCAGCTATGGCATAATAATAACCAAAAATAGCTTTGAGATTAGCATTGGTATTACCTCCAATTCCTGAAAACGTGGCACCCAGGGTGTTTAAAGCAACCCGAAGATTTCCGTTGGGCGGACTAAGCAGTTTTGTTTTTGCATCGGTATTTGCCACATCAGCAAATGCTTTATTTAAGTCTCCAATCGCATTTTGAATGACAACATCACTTGTCAGACCATCCAAAGTTGTTAAAATTCCCGAACGGTAAATAGCGCCTTTGACATCGTTATAGGTGACATTTTTAGGAAGATTAACTTTTAACCAGGGTGTATATGCCGCACCGTAATTCAAATAGTTAATACCCACATTATTTCTGAATGTGCCTCCCAAAGCATCATTTTCCCTGACATCCATAACTGCTACCCTATCCTGCAGATTCTGGCATTGTGTCAGTGCAGCAGTCTGTACGATCGCAATTTTACTGTCATCCAGTGATACTGCATCTGGAAATAACAGGATTGTCGGCGCTGTTTCCCTGGCAATGGCCGTGATTCCTGCAGTAAAAGCCGGATCATCAACAGTGGCGGAATAATCCCCGACCGAAACAATAAAACAATCGCCTCCGCCATTGGCATAAAACATGCGCAGACTATCGTACAGGTAAAATTTGCTGGTAACGGTAGCCGAAACAAAATTATTGGCATCGTTAATATTTACCTGAGTTACAGTTGGTGAAGGGCCTGCGCCATAAAATTGTTCATATTCCACTAGTGAACCAATCCGTTTTGGTACATTATTTAAATCTCCGGCAGCCAGATTCATCGCTATTTGCGTGTACCCGATAAACGCCGGAATAGCAGTTTCCACCTGAGCGACAGATGGAGGTAATTTCGGGATTTCTTCCACATAAACCCCTGGGGTCTTGTACGATGTTGCCATAATCATTTAAGTTAAAGTGATGAAATGAATCCTTATTCAAATATTTCTGTATAGATTTTCTCAATTCTAAGATTTGGGTCATCATTCTGAAATTTTACTTTCACACTTGAATCTCCCGGTTTCTTCTTCGCCCCTGCATTTCCTGTGTTCGTAAAAGGAAACGGAGTGCTGCTCTCTGAAACCGGTACCCCGGTATTTTTATTTAGATATTTCCAGAATGCCGACCTGTTTTTAAACCGGATCTGAAATACCGGAGCGACTTCCTTTGCAATACCTGCAGTGGTACAACCGAAATCAGAATCTACAGGATTGGTAACAGCAATGTTGATGATTCCAAATAGGTCATCGGGTATTTCATTGTTCAATAATATGCCTCTTCCCGGCGTACCAGTGAGTCCTGCCGGAGGAATAATCACAGGTGCATCATTTTGATGAACGAAAACCGGCATTTTGTTTGCAACAGCATTGATTTGTTGAGTAGTAGCCCCCGGTTGACTGCTGATTAACTGTACAAGGGCTCCTGCCGCTATATTTAAAAACTCTGCTTTATCTGTTGGTGCCGTAACAGGAATTTCTCGTGAAAGAAATATTGATTTATTCGGACCAACACCCCGTGAAGCACCAGTAAGGTTTGAAAATACCGGAACATTCTCCTTGTACCTGTATATTTTATCTTCAGGGGCATAATAAAGTTCATAAATACCCCTGCTCATTAAAGTTAGAGAGGTGTACTTATAGAATTCAGCACTTTTAACGGTGATCACAAAGGAGTATACATCGTCATCCGGAATAAGCATGGATTTGGGAACTGCCACGATGAATCCTAACCCGGTCGTTTTAAAAACTCCCTTTAGCGATTTGATTTTATTGGCAGTAGATGGCGTAGGGAGAACCTCTATAAAAGGTCTGGCGTCATAAGTTAGCAGCAATTTGGATTTTTTGGCATCAGGCAGGGTATCATAAACGGAAGAACCATCATCCAGCCAGTAATGGTGGAGCAATCGCACCTCAAACAGGCGCTTGTACCCGATAACGATCCGTTCTGCCATATCAGCTATTCTTTTTATGATAAAACTCACTTACCACCTCAGTAATAAGGCCACTTTCATTGTATACAGCCCTGAATTTCAGATCGAGCATCCGCATCATATAAATGACAAACGGATATTGTTTGCCCCCAAGAGTTCCCCAGAGATAATTTACCTCCTCCATCGAAGGTGAATAGAGATCGAAAATGATTTTGAAAGACTCCAGTCTGTCGAGTGCATTGGCAGGAGCATTTATGGTGATTGATGCCGGAGAGACATCGTCCTGGGTAAATACGTTCCTCGACTGGAAAAACCGGATAGCCCTGGAAAGTACCAGCAATGCATTGTTATAATTGGAGTGTGTTGCTGTTAAAAGTATCTGAAAATTGAGAAAGACGGGCGGATTCTCATAAGTTGCCCTGAGTGTTACATCATTTCTAACAAAATTGGGTTGATTCTTAAGTGCTTTCTCCTCTTTTATATTTACCATCGAAAAGATAAGCTTCTCTCTGGCCACACCACTATTATTACCAGCTCCGGCCAATCCTTCGGCAAGGTTACCTGACTGAACCTCATCATTTGATGCAGGTACACCATAT
>Ga0118677_10004397_pt1 | contig 25726 bp, 20 predicted proteins | sample AliMusrvi5mmetaG_FD_86154 | JGI IMG/M metagenome (GOLD analysis project Ga0118677, IMG submission 86154)
CCATCCTCGGCGTCGGCCAGGCCCAGGTGCGCAACGAAAACTCCGTAGAAAACATCCCCGCCACCGCCGTGGCCGCCTATGCCATGCTCCTTGTCGCCGCCCTCAAAGCCTACGGCAAAGGCGGCAAACCCACCGCTATCCCTCCCGCAAAATGGAGGTGCCCCAGCAAAAAAATACGACCCTCCACCCAGGACCTGCTCAACGAACTGCGCAGGGAGTTATGGGCAAAAGCTGTCCGCTCAGAGCATTTAAGCGACTTCATGAACGCGGCTCTCAACCGCACGAAGCCCATTAAATGCGAACCCAACCTGTGCAGCACCATCTTCGCCGCCGCAGCTTGAACCAATCTCGAGGGCATGGGCATCCTGCCCATGCGAAAATCCAGCAAGACATGGGCAGGATGCCCATGCCACGGTATGTTTTCTTTCCGAGCGCTGGGCTCTAGAACTTTCTCAGGGAAGTTTGTTCAGCGCATCCAAGAGGATCGACTCGGTCAGGAACTCGGGCAACACGACCGGCTCGGCGGGCTTCCCTGCCGGGTAGATCACATAGAACGGAACTCCCACCCGCCCGAATGCCTTCAGGGCGGCGGTGATCTCGGGGTTGGCGTTCGTCCAGTCGGCTTTCATGGGGACGACCCTTTTTTCGCGAAGAAGCTGTTGGACGGCCGGAGTGTTGATCGCCGTCCGCTCGTAGAATTTGCAGAGGATACACCAGTCGGCGGTGAAATCGACGAAGACGGGCTTGCCGGCCGTCTGCAGCGCGGACAGTTCCCGCGCGGAAAACGGAACCCACGCGATCCCGCCGGAATCGCGCCCGCCCGCATCGGCGAATTTTTCGCCCAAGAAATACCATCCGCCGCCGCCGGCGGTGAGCACGGCGAGGAAAATCGCGGCGGCCCGGGAACGGGACTTTGAAAGCGGCCCGCAGAAGCTCCCGTAGAGCCAGCAGGCGACCGCGAGGCAGAGGAGGAAGCACAGAAACCAAAAGACCCCGTCCGCGCCGCGCTGCACGCCGACGATGCCCAGAATCCAAACCAGCGTCGCCATGAGCGGGAACCCCATGAGTTGTTTCAGGCGCTCCATCCAGGCACCCGGACGCGGCAGGAATTTCATCCATCCCGGACGCGCGGAGAGCAGCAGGTAAGGGAAGCCCATGCCGCTTGCGACCGCCGCGAACATGGCGAGGATCACGCCCGGCGACTGGCTGAACGCAAACCCCAGCGCGGTCCCGAGGAAGGGCGCCGTGCAGGGAGTGGCCAGCAGGGTGGCGAAGACGCCCTGGAAAAATGAACCCGCGAGCCCGCCGGACGACGAAGCGGATTCCAGCGCCGTACTCGCCCGGCCGGGCAGGACCACTTCAAAAACCCCGAACAGGTTCAGAGCAAAAACAAAAACCACCGAGCCGATCACGACGTTGAACCACGGGTTTTGAAACTGGAATGCCCACGTGACTTCGGTGCCGCCGGATTTGAGCGCGACGACGAGGGCGCCCAGGCCGAGAAACCACGCGAAGATCCCCGCGATGAACGCCAGGCCGTGCGCGAAAATTTTCCTGTGCGACTCGCCCGCCTGCTTGAGAAACCCGAAGATTTTCAGCGAGATCACCGGGAGCACGCAGGGCATGAAGTTGAGGATCAGGCCGCCGAGAAACCCGGAGAACAGCGCCAGCCAGAGCCCCTGTTTCATGGCCGGCGGAGGGGCCGCGCTCTCGATAATCCAAGCTTTTCTCTCCGCTCCCTCGCCGACGGCCAGCACCCCGCGGAACGCCCCGCGCATCTCGATTTGGAATTGCCCCGGGCCGCCAGCGACCGGGTGCCCGGCTGGCTGGTCTTCGGATGGCCGAGGGAACAGGCTGGCCTTCGCGCCGGCTGGCAAGCCCGGAATCCTGAGATCCCACACGCCGCCGTGATTTGTCCAGTCGAGGGAAAATGGCGGAGGACCGGCGGAGGGAACCTGTGATCGGAATTCGTTGAAAAGATCCGCATTGGTCTCGGCTGCTGCGGCCGCGACCGGAAGCGTCAGCTCCAGCTCGGCGGACCCCGGGATGCACATGTCTTTGCAGGCAAGCCACGAGGCCTTGGCGCGCAGGGTCACGGGCTTGCCTGCCGGGAGTTTCGGGGGCGGGACAATCGTCGTGATGAGCACGACCTTCCCGCTGTATCCGTATGTCCAGATCTCCCCCGGCTCGACCATCAAATGGGGGACCGGCCACTGGATCGGACCGCTTTTGAAACCCGCGGGAAGCGTCCAGGCGATCTTTGTCGGGAGCCCGGCATCCCCGCTGTGTTCCCAATACGTGTGCCAGCGCGGAGCCATCTGGAGCAGAAGGCCAACCTCAAATGGCTCGCCGGGAACCACCGCGGTTCTCGACGCGATCAGCTTGGCGGAAACCAATTGCTCGCCGTCGAGCACCTGCGCCTCCGACGAAACCAAAGCCAGCATCAACGCACACAGCAGGAGGGAACCCCAGAACAGATTTCCAAAAGTAGCTTTCAGCATGGCTCTCCCTATCACCTCACCGCCCGTTCGGCAAACACGGGCATGCAAACCGCGCCAGCATCCCATCACAAAACTTTGATGCGGCCGCACCAAAGTTTTGTGGGTCCGATGGAGCAAGGACAGGGGGCGGGGTTGAGCGGGCGAGTTTTATCTCGCCAAAAATTCGCGCCAGAAGAAGACGAGGGACAGGGAAACGCCGATGACCCCTACGAGATTCCGCACCTGCTGCTGGCTGATTTTTTGGGCCATGTGCGAGCCGAGGAAATATCCGAGCGTGGCCCCGAGGATCATGACGGCAGCCTGCGGCCAGATGACGAGGCCGGCGAAGACGAAGTAGGCGGCGGCGACGATGTTGATGAGCGAGCCGAGCACGGTCTTGATGGCATTCATCTGGTGGATGTGGTGCAGCCCGAGAAGCCCCATGGTCGCGAGCATCAGGATCCCGATGCCGGCCCCGAAATACCCCCCGTAAACCGCCACGCCGAACTGCAGGACCAGCGCGGCGGCTGTTCCGGCCGCATGCGGTTTTCTGCCGGTGGTGGCCGCCTCGATGCCGGCGAGGCTGCGGAAGACGTTGTTCAGCAAGAAAAGCACGGTCGCAAAGAGGATCAGAAACGGCACGAGATGGTCGAAAAACTTTTCGGTGGTCCGGGTCAGGAGCCATGCGCCGAGCAGCCCGCCCGCCATGCTGACCGGCGCGAAGTTTTTCAGCCACGGCTTCGCGGCGGAGAGGTGGTTCCGGTAGCCGTAGAGGCTGCCCATGATCCCCACAAGCAGCGCCAGCGTGCTCGTCGCGTTCGCCTGGATCGACGGCATTCCAAAGGCCAGAAGCGTCGGGAACGTGAGGATCGTGCCCCCGCCGGCGACGGCGTTCATCCCCCCCGCCAAGCAGGCGACCGCAAACAAAGCCAAAATTTCCAAATAGCCGGGCATGTGCATTCGAGAAAGTCAGCCGAAGAGCGCGCGGCATTTCCTGCAGTAATCCGACACATCGTGCGCCTGGAGGATTCCGGAGACGATGACGACGCCGCTCGCTCCCGCTTCGAGAACGGCGGGCAGGTTTTCCAGCTTGATGCCTCCGATGCAGAACACCGGGAGCCCTGCCCGCACCCGCGCCTCGCGGATCCCGCCGAGGCCGACCGGCACGTAGTCGGGTTTGGTGGGCGTCGAAAACAACGGGCCGAACCCGATGTAGTCCGGGCAAGCTTCACTCGCGGCCGCCGCCTGGCCGGGGCTATGGGTCGAGAGGCCGATGATCGCGTCGGGCCCGACAATTTCCCGCACGCGCGGCACCGGCAGATCGTCCTGCCCGACATGCACCCCGTCCGCTCCGGTCAGCGGCACGAGATCCGCGTGGTCGTTGAGAAGGAACGGCACTTCGAACCTGCGGCAAACCGGAAGAAGTTCCTCCGCGAGCGAGCGGATGGCTGCTGGCGCAACATTTTTCGCGCGGAGCTGGAGGACCTCGACCCCGCCATCGAGCATCCTCCGCGCCATCGAAACCGCATCTCCGGCAGAGACGTAGCCGAGGTCGAGGATCCCATACAGGCGGCAATCACAGAGCGGTTTCACGGAAGGATTTCCACAGAGCAGCGGAGCCATCATTTTTTCGCGTCCGTGCCTTGGGCGACGTGCATGCCGACCAGCCTGGCGATCTGGACCATGAGGAGCACCTGGCCGATTACCGCGACGAGGACGGAGGCGCTTCGCGCGACGGCGCTCGCGGGCAGCACGTCGCCGTAGCCGACGGTCGTCAATGTCACGAAGCTGAAATACAGCAGCCAGCCCGGATCCTCGATAAATGAAGCCTGCTGGGCGACGGCATCGGTCGTCCAGTTGCTGACCCGGAAACTCCCCGGGGAAAAATACTCGATGAGCACGAACACCAGTCCGGCCAAGACGCCGACCAGCAGATACACCGAGACCGCGCCGCAGAGGATGTCGCTCGTGATGATCTTCGCCTTGAAAACCGTGCGCATCACGATGCCGAGCACGTAGCCGAGAAACAGGATCTGGACGATGATCTGGACCGGCACGAACACGTGGTGGGTCACCACGGCACCGAGCATGAGGACCACGATGACGGCCGCCCCGGCGAACATGTGCTGCGCGTGGTTTCGCGCCCGTTTCCAGAGGGTGAGCATCGAGGCCCCGATGACGAGAAGGCTCAGGGGTGCCAGGGCCACCATGCCATGAAATCCGGGGATGAATTTTTCCAGCACCGAAATGCACGGGGAAAAAGTCAGCATGAGAAGCAAGGTCAGCAGCAGCACCCCGAACGGGTGCCGGCCCACCGTGTTCCAAAATCCCTGCTTGGTCATCCCGCGAATCTGCCACCGATCCGCGCGGGTTGGCCAGCACGTTTGTCTAACCCCGCGTTGTCAGGGAGAGTGGCCGCCGCGAGATCGTCACGATTGGGATGTTGTCAATCCCGCCTCCGGGAAATACAGGTTTCATTCGCCATGCCGAACATTTCATCGCCAGCAGCCGGCCCCGCCGGACTCGAAGGATTTTACGCGAACGACGGGCTCCTTTCGTCGGAGGACAGGGAGCTCGCCCGAAGCCTGATCGCACAAAACCAGCACCACCTCTTCTCGGGCTGGGACAAGCCGGGAGTCCGCGACGACGAAAAACGGGGGTTCCTGAAATGCCTGCTGTCCGCCCACCGGTCGTATCCGGGCGGCCTGCCGGGCTATATCAAGAACGCCCGCGTGCTTCTGGCCGAGGCGGCGGCGGGAAGCAATCCTTACGACGGATGCACGCCGGAGCAGCCGGACATCGTGGATCTCTCGGGGTTTGGCGACGGCTATTTCCAAGCCGAGGCCGCCGGGCTGGCCGCGTTTGCGCGGACGGCCGTCGTCCTTGTGGCCGGCGGGCTCGGGGAGCGGCTCGGCTACAACGGCATCAAGCTCGATATCCCGGTCGAAGTCACCGAGGACACGACTTACCTCGCACACTTTGCCGGAGTCATCCGGGCGGCCTCCAAAAAGCTCGGAGCCCGGATCCCGCTGGTGATCATGACGAGCAAAGACACGGACGAGGGGACGCTCGCCACGCTCGCCGCGAACAAAAATTTCGGCCTGGAAGCCGGGCAGATCACGGTCCTCCGCCAGGAACTTGTCCCCGCGCTGGCGGACATCGGCGGACATCTCGCGCTCGAAAAAACCTACGGGCTGCTCATGAAGCCGCACGGGCACGGCGACATCCACATGCTCCTCCACACGACCGGCACCGCGAAGAGGCTCGCAGAGGACGGCATCCGCTACCTGCTCTTCATCCAGGACACGAACGGCCAGGTTTTCAATGCGGCGCTGGCGGCGGTCGGGGTCTCGGAGCAACGGGGATACGATTTCAATTCCATCGCCGTGAACCGCGTGCCCGGCGAGGCCATTGGCGGGATCACCACGCTCGTCAAACCCGGCTCCCCCGGCCTCACGATCAACGTCGAATACAACCAGCTCGACCCGCTGCTGCGGGCGACCGTGAGCCCGGAGGGGGACGTCCCGAACGAGCGGGGGTTTTCGCGCTTCCCGGGAAACATCAACCTGCTGGTCATCCGCATGGAGCCTTACCTGCGCGTGCTCGAATCCTCGCGGGGCATCATCGCCGAATTCGTGAACCCCAAGTTCGACGATGCCTCCCGCACGCTTTTCAAAAAACCCGCGCGGCTCGAAACGATGATGCAGGATCTCCCCAAGCTTTTCACGTCGGGCGAAAAAGTCGGCGTGACCGTCTTCGACCGCGCCTGGTGCTTCAGCGCGTGCAAAAACAACCTCGCCGAGGCCGTGCGGAAGGCCGCGCAGAACGGCCCGCCGGAGAGCGCGTCGAGCGCCGAGAACGACTTTTACCTCGCCGGACGCATGAAACTCCGGGCGGCGGGAATGGCGGTCGCCGACGAACCCCCGATCTCGATCCGCGGGATCCCGTTCACCCCCGGGCCGCGCGTGATTCTGAGGCCCGCATTTGCCCTGACGCTCGATGAAGCCAAAGAGCGCGTGAAAGGAGGAGCAATCGCAGGAGCCGCCACGCTGGTCCTCGACGGCGATATCCGTCTGGAAAATGTCACCGTCCCGGATGGTGCCGCGCTGGTCGTCTCCGCCGTTCACGGGGCATCCGTGACCGTCAAAAACCTGAACGTTTCCCCGGGACCGAACTACCTCCTCGAAGAACTCGGCGACGCGGAAATCGCATCATGTGAAACCCCCGAATACCTGCGGATCCGCGGATACCGGATCGTGGACCGAGGGGTGAAGAAATTCACGGTCGCGGAGGAAGGCCGTTGGGAAATCGACGGCTCGGGATTGCGCAGGCTGTAGCGGCGATCTGTGACCGTCGCATTTTCCGACGCTCATAGCGCGCCGCTACAACTCGACCGCTACTTCCGGTAAACCCCCCCGATCGCGGCCGCGACCGCTTCGATTTCTTCCGGGCGGAGTTCGGGGAAAATCGGGAGCGCCAAAGATTCCCGGGAAGCGGATTCTGAAACCGGAAAATCCCCGGATTTGTATCCCAGATACGCGAAGCATTCCTGGAGGTGCAGCGGGACCGGGTAGTAAATCGCGCATCCGATTCCCGCCGACTGGAGGGCGGCCATGAGGGCGTCTCGGCCGCGGGCGCGGATCACGTATTGGTGGAAGATGTGGCTGTTTTCCAAATCCGGCGACGGCGGCACAGGCAGAGAGAGAAATTCGCCGAGCCCCCTCGAAGCGAAAGCCTCGCGATACAGGGCCGCGTTGCGCCGCCGGCCGGCATTCCAGCGGGCGAGATGCGGGAGCTTGGCCTGGAGGACAGCGGCCTGGAGCGCGTCGAGGCGGAAGTTGCCGCCCACCTCGCGGTGGAAATACCGCGGCTGCATCCCATGGTCGCGCATCAGGCGGAGACGTGCGGCCAGCCCTTCATCGCGGCAAACCGCCATCCCCCCGTCGCCCGCTCCTCCCAGATTCTTTGTCGGGAAAAAACTGAAGAAGGACGCCTCCGCGATTGCGCCCGCGCGGACGGTTCCCGATGCGCCGCGGTATTCCGCCCCGACCGCCTGGGCCGCGTCTTCGATCACCGGCAGCCGGTATCGCCGGGCGACCTCAAGGATCTCGTCCATCTTGCAGCAGGCTCCAAAAAGGTGGACCGGGATAATGGCGCGGACTTTGTTCCCGCGCGGGGTGACGAGCCCGCCACCGGGGCCCGCTTTGCAGCGCGTCGCCAGAAATTCCTCGAGCTTGGCGGGATCGAGGTTGAGCGTGTCTTTCTCGACATCCACAAATACCGGCTCCGCCCCGGTCCGGTGGATGCACCCGGCAGTCGCAAAAAACGTGTAGGGCGTCGTGATGACCGCGTCGCCGGCGCCGATCCGGAGCGCCATGAGGATCGCGAGCTGCGCGTCGGTGCCCGACGACATCCCGACAGCGTGCCCTCCGCCGACCAGATCCCGGAAGGCCAACTCGAACTCCTCGACCGCCGGGCCGAGGATAAATTGCTGCGACTCGAACAGCCGCGCCACCCGGGCGGAAACGTCCTCCTTCACCAGCGCATGCTGGCGGGTCAAATCGAGCAAGGGAACGCGCACGGCGCGCTATTTCACGACGCCGAATTCGGCGCGGCGGTTTTTGGCCCAGGCGGCATCTCCGGTTCCCGGATCCGCCGGCATTTCCTTGCCGAAGCTCACGGTTTGGATTTTCCCGGCCGGGACGCCGTCGTTGATCAGGGCCTGCCGGACTGCCTGCGCGCGGCGCTCGCCGAGGCCGCGGTTGTATTCGTCCGTGCCCCGGTCATCCGTGAACCCGGCGACGATCAGGTTGCCCGGCGAGGCTTTCATCGCGGCCGCCACCTGCTGGATTTTCGGCTGCTCGGCACCCGAGACCTGGTAGCTGTCGTAGGCGAATTGCACGGGCGCGAATTTGCCGCGCGTGACATTCGCCCCGAAGAAGTTCGCCCCCTCGACGCGGTCGCCGAGCGGGGTCCCATTGACGTAGTCGCCGTCCACCCCGGCGTATTGGTCGCCCTTCTTTTTGTTGCAGGCAGAGAGGCTGAGGCCGAGGGCCACGACAAGGGCAACGTGAAACGGAAATTTGCTCATACACATGGAATGCCGGATATCGGGAAGAAAATCAAGACTCTCTTCGCCTCTGTTTTTCCCGCGAAGCCGCGAAGAGAATCTGACAGGTCAGGAAATCAGCCTGAAGCACTGAAAACTTTCTTCTTACCGCGACCAGGCCGGTTCGCTGACTTTTCCGAGCCCGCTGACGACCGGGGTGGGGCGGCCTTTGACGGTGTCCAGCAGGGTGAGTGCCGAGCCGTTGCTGAAGATGATGTGGCGGGAGTCGGCGCCCCAGACCGGGTTCTCTCCCTCGGCCACGATCCGCACCGCTCCCGATGCCAGGTCGAGCACGGCGACCGAAAACCCGCCCTGGCGGATGGTGAAGGCGATTTTTTTTCCGTCCGGCGACCATTTCGGCTCGGTGCAGTATCCGTAGCCGGTCGGGATAAACCGCCCGCTGCCGCCGCCGGAGCCGATGCGGAAGAGCTGCGGGCCGCCGCGCTCGTCGGAGGAATAGACGATCTCCGCGCCGTTCGGCGACCACGAGGGCGAGGACTCGACGGCGGCGGTGTGCGTGAGGCGGTGGGCTCCGGCCCCGTTGGCTCCGATGGTGTAGAGCTCGGGGTTCCCGTCCTTGCTGATCGTGCAGGCGATCCGCCCGCCGTCCGGCGAGAAGGCCGCGCCGGAATTGGTGCCGGGGAATTTGATGACGCGGTTCCTGGCACCGGAGTTCAGGTCGATGACGTAGATGTCCGCGTATCCGCTCTGGTAGCCGGTGTAGGCCAGCTTCGAGCCGTCGTGGGAAAGCGCGGGCGCGACGCTGATGTTGCCGTCGCTGGTGAGCTGCTTCACATTCGCGCCGTCATAGTCGGCGGTGTAGATTTCCTTGCGTCCGGTGCGCGTGGCGGAAAACGCGATTTTCGTCGAGGCGATCCCCTTGTTGCCGGTGACCGTCTCGACGATGTCGTCGGAAAACTTGTGCGCGGCCGAGCGCGTGCCCCCGCTGTAGGATTTTTTGAGGACGACGCTGCCCGAGTGGTCGGTCACCGTTCCCTGGAGCGAACCGTCGCCGGCCGTGGCCCCCACGGAAAAACTGGCCCTCTCGGGCGGGGACAGCAGGAACAGGCTGGAGAGTTCGAGGTCGTTCTGGACCACCTTCGCCGCCGCCGCTCCCTCGGAGCCACCGAACGGCTTGACCGCGATGCTCGTCGCGTCGCCTTTTTTTACCGTGATCGTCGCTTCCTCGGCGGCAAGCGCCATCGGAAGAAGAATGGCGGCCGTTGTTAAAACCCGGAGAATTTTCATGCCCCACTGCTTCGCAAACCGGCGGGCGTTTGACAAGTCAGGATGCTGGAACCCTGCCCGCGCGTAAGATCGCGTCTGGAGAAATACGTTCCGTGTTCCTCTACATTGCACCTGGCTCCGGCGGGCATGTAGCGGAATTCTGAAAGAATTTCGTCCTCGATAATCTCTCTATGATGTTCCCGCGCTCGCAGTCTCATGGGAAGCCGTTCTCCGCTCCTTTTTCTTTCCTTACGCACGGATTTGGGCTGGAGGGTCCGATGGCATGTCGTAGGGCGCATCCCCGAAATTTGCAAATGGGCTTCTTCAAAGGAGCGCGGGCGTCTCGCCCGCTTCGCCCACCAGCGGGCAGGATGCCCGCGCTCCTATGGATTTGCAACTTTCGAAACAAGAACTCCTCGACGCCCCTTTCACCAAGCCGGAATAGAGGCGCAGTCACCGCGCATGAGCGTCTTCTGCGGACGGCTTCGCGGTGGGTTTTGCGCAAATGACGACCGCGTCCGGCGCGATCTCCATGGTCAGCCCTGCCGCCTGCGCAACATATTCGAACGCCTTGCCAAGAGGAATATTGCGGAAGTGCGCAGTGATAGGCCGCTCGATTGTTTCGCTGGTGCCGCCAACCGAAATAACCCTCCGGACATTGACTCCGCCGTGCTCGGGGTCCTTGGAATACGTTCTGCTCTGATTTTCAAGGATCAACAGAGCCTCACTCAAACAGACATTGTCGAATTTCAATTCCGGCAAAATCGTCTTCTCAAGCTCGGCTTTGACATCCTTGGCGTGGGCGGGAACGGAATACTCCTTAACGTTGATCGCGAAGAGGAGCTGGCGTCCTTCCGCGATATTCCCGCCCGCCACGAAAACCTTGTCTGGCGCGCTGTCGAATGTTCCCGAACACGTTTTCGTCCACACGTCCGCGCTGGCAAGCAACTCCTGGCTTGGCCCGCTTTTCGGGATCGGAATTTGCGCGCCGGTCTTGCGATCGCAGAGTCCCGTCTGCTTGACGAAAAAGTTCACCTGGATTCCGCCGTTCGCCGCCTCCGGTTCCAGCACGCACTTAAAACCGATAAACACCGGATCAGGACCGGACCCGAGCACGTATTCCTTTCCGATCGCAACTTCACCTTTTGTAGAACACTGCATCGTGATCTTAGGAGCGCTCAGCATGTCCAATCCTTTGCTCGCTTTGACAAAGTCAGCGAACTCGTGCTCCGTAAAACTGGCCGATCCCTCGGATGGCGCGAGCGTTACGCCCTTGATCTTCATCGGCTGACCGTCGGCGACGGAAGCCTCCAATATTTCCATCCCGATAACGAAAAACGGGCCGCTCGGTTTGTGCGAAGCCCGATTTGCGGGCGCTTCTTTCGTCACCTGCGCGTGAGTCGCTCCCAGCATTCCCAGGATGACAATGGCAGCCGCCGCGAGAACTCCGCTTGCAGGTCCAGACCGATGGAATCGTGCGATGGCCGTGATCCGCGAGCGCAGGGCCTGCCCCCGTTCGAAAATGCCCACAAATCCCATCCCGATCCCGCAGGGAAAGCAGGCTGTCTGGACTTTCAGGAGGGCCTGGCCGTATTCCCGGCGGCAGTCCCGCTCTCCCCAGCCCAACACCGCCGCATCGCAGGCAGACTCGCGGTCCTGCCGCGCCCGCCAAGCGGCGAACCAGAGCACCGGGTTAAACCAGTGGAGCGCTGACAGAGCACAGAGCACGGCATTCATCGGAAGGTCGTGGCGTTTGATGTGCATGAGCTCATGCCGCAGAACCAGGTTCGCTTCGGGCTCGGTAAAGGCCCGCGCAAAATCGGCGGGCAGCAAGAGCACGGCCCGCAAAACTCCCGCCACGGCCGGACTTTTCACCGCCGGGGAAACGACCACGCGAGGCGCGGCCCGCAGCCGAATCTCCGCGCAGGTCGCCCGCACCCTGCGCAGGATGGCGTCCTCTGCCGCCACGGCATTCCTTTCAAACCGTCCGCGAGCACGTTGGTAGGAAACCATTCCGAAGGAAAACACAAGGAGCGCGCCCACAAGCCAGATCGCCGCTGCCGCAGTCCGCCAGTCCAGCGAAGCAAGGTGTTTCGCGGGCAATGCGACTTCGCCTGCATTTCCCGACAGCACCGCGCCAACCGCTGCGGTTGCCGGGGAAACACGGGCTACCACAACACTTTCCGCGCTCCACCGGCTTTGCGGCAGGACCGGAATGCCAAGGACCGCCAGCACCGGCAGCCAAAGCGCATAACGCCACCGCGCGGAAATTGTCCGGCGCAGCGCAAACTGGACCGCCAAAACAGCGAGCGCCAGCAGCGAAGCCCGCAGGCTGGCCTCGAGAATCCAAGGGAAAACGGAATGAAGGTTGTTCATGGGGGAAATTTATTTGGCTAACGATTGATCCAGGAGTTTTTTCAGCTCTTTCACTTCGGCGGGGGTGAGTTTCGCATGGGTCGCGAAATGGATGAGCAGCGGTTGGGCGGCCCCGCGAAACATGCGGTGCAAAAATGACTCCCCCTCGGCGGCCACGCAGGCCTCGCGACTCACCGCCGGAAGAAACGTCCGCGTGCCGCCGGGAGATTCGCCGGTGGCGAGCGCGCCTTTCTCCACCAGCCGCGCCAGGAGCGTGCGGACGGTATTCTCCGCCCATCGCTTCGTCGGCCGCAGCTTCCTTGTCACCTCGGAGGCCGTCCGCGGAGCGCGCTCCCAAAGCGCCTCCATGACAGCCCATTCGGATTCTGTAATTTCCGGTGTATTCATGCTGGGACAAGAAATCACCACGGTTGTAGTGATTTGTCAACTACAAATGTCGTGACCGGAGAAAAATCCGGGAACTGGGGCCGAAGATGCCGGACAGAATACCCGCAATCCGTTGGGCGGACTACCCCAGGAAAAGAAAGGCGAGGATCATGACCGCTGTCGGGAGGAGGGCGGCGAGGAGAAGTTTCACGGCGTCCACGCCATTTGGTCCGAAGTGGTTTTGCAGGATCGCCTGGCCGGCCGGGTTCGGGGCGTTGGCGATGACGGTGAGGCCGCCGCCGGCGACGGCTCCGGCCATGACCGCGAGTTTCGCCTGCGCGGAAAACCCCGGCACGAGCGAAGCGAGGTAGGTGATGGCCGCATTGTCGTTGAAGGCGGTGAGCGCGGTCGAGCCGAGCAGCAACTGGAGCGGGTTCAGGCTCGTCAGCACCGGCTCGATCCACCATTGCTGGCACCCGCCGTGGATGACGAGCCCGGCCAGAAAGAATCCGACGAGGACCGGGGACTTGAGGTGGATGAGGTCCTGGTTCCGCTCGGTCGCCATCACGAAGGCCTGGAACAGCATGAAGGTGAGGACGACGACCGCGGGGTAATGGGACGCGTAAACAACGTAACCGATGAAGAGCAAATGGACGGCCACGATCCAGTTTGGGACATCCGGCTTGCGGTCTTCGAGATCCTCCCCGGGATCGACGAGCGAGCGCAACTCGCGGCGGAACACGAGAAAGGCGAGAAGGTTGCAGACAACAATCCCGGCGGCGGCCTTCCATCCGAAGTGGGCCATCATGAAAGCCGTGTTCCAATCCCATTTCGAGGCCACCATGACCACCGGGGGAGCGGCGAAGTGGGTCAGCGTCCCGCCGACCGAGATGTTTACGAAAAGCAGGCCCAGCGTCGCGTAGCGGAGAGGCATCGATGGCCCGAGCTCGAAAAATTTTGCCGCCAGGAGCATCGCGCAAATCGTCATGGCCGCTGGCTCGGTCACGAACGATCCGAGCAGCGGGCCGACGGTGAGAAGCGACAACCACCAGGCATCAGGGGTTCCCCGCCCGAGGTTCGCAACCACCCGCAGGCAGGCCTCGGCGAAATAGAGGACCGGGCGCGAGCTGGCGACGGCCATGATCACCACGACGAAGATCGGCTCGGTGAAGTTGACGCTGTTGATATACGCGCTCGCCGTCCCGACTCCTCCCATCAACGTCATCGCCGCCGCGAGCGGGATCACCCAGATCCCGAACACCGCCTCGACCTCGCCCAAAAAGTGGAACACCACCTCGAAAAACTTTTTCCGGTCCGCCGCCCGTTCGAGTTTGCCGCTGCCGGTGTTCCCGCCGGCGAGCTTCCGGCTGATCCCCGCATATTCGCCCTCGTAGCGGTGCGAAATTTTCCGGAATTTCGAGGTGAGGAACGTGTGCGCGATCGCGCCCAGAAAGAGGGCCGTCGCGACGGCATTGAACGGATTCTTCCGGACTCTGCCCGCGAGCTTCGCCAGGAGATCGGTTTGCCCGCTGTCCGCGTAGCATTCCTCCGGCATGGGAAAATTCGCGGGGGCAGGCGTCGCCGCGCGCGCGGCCGAAAGCCCGAGGGCACCGGCCAGGACGGGAATGAAAACCCACTTTTTCAAGGGCCCGGGGAAAACCACCATGGCAGGTGCTTACCATACAATCCCCGAATCGCAAGCCGGACCGGACGCGCAAGTGAAGGAAAACCATTGCGCGGGAGCTTCTCTCAGGAAATGATCGCCGGATGTTCACCGGACTCGTTGAAGAATTGGGCGAATGCCAATGGCTCCGCCGCACCACGAAATCGACACAGCTCGCCGTCCTCGCGCCGCATATCGAAAAGCGCATCCGGACCGGCGACAGCGTGGCCATCAACGGCTGCTGCCTCACGGTGACCGGGCACAACAAGGGCCAGATCTCGTTCGACCTCCTCGACGAAACACTCAAATGCACGAACCTGAAATCCGTGCGGCCCGGGAGCAAGATCAACCTGGAACGCGCCCTGGCGGCCAACGGGCGGCTGGGCGGGCATTTTGTGCAGGGCCATGTGGACACGACGACAGCCCTCCGCGCGGCGACCCCTAAAGGCGGCGACCTCCGGCTGGATTTCGAGATGCCGGCGGAATTCGCGCGCTACCTCGCCCACAAGGGATCGGTGGCGATCAACGGGGTCAGCCTCACGGTCGCGGAAGTCGGGGCCGACACATTCACGATCTGGATCATCCCCCACACGAGAAAAGTCACCAACCTCGGAAAGCTCGAAGCCGGGGACGAAGTGAACCTCGAATGCGACATCCTCGCCAAATACACCGAGCGCATTCTGGCGGCGAAGTAACCGGCGGCGACCCCATGGACTTCTTCGACAAACAGGCGCGGGCCAGCAAAAAGACGAAGTGGCTGGTCTGCTATTTTATCCTGGCGGTGGCGGGGATCATTCTCACGCTGCAGATCGTCCTGGCGCTGGTCATCGGCCTGTCGCCGGCCGATCCGGAGCTGTTCCTGATGGTCTCCGTGGGGGTCGTCGCACTGGTGGCGCTCGGCAGCATCGCCAAGAGCATCGAGCTTTCCCAGGGTGGCCGCGCGGTGGCCGCCATGCTCGGCGGGACCCCGGTGGACATGAACAGCCGCGAGCCCGCCGAGCAGCGCCTGGTCAATGTGGTCGAGGAAATGGCGATCGCCTCCGGCGTCCCGGTGCCGGAAATTTACGTGCTCGAGGACCAGACGATCAACGCCTTCGCGGCGGGACACGGGCCCGGCGACACGGCGATCGGAGTCACGAGGGGATGCATCGACCGTCTCACGCGGGATGAACTGCAGGGCGTGATCGGCCATGAGTTCAGCCACATCCTCCACGGGGACATGCGCCTGAACATCCGCCTCATCGGCATCCTCAACGGCATTCTCTTTCTCGCCCTGATCGGCGGTTTCCTTCTCCGCATGGGAATCTATTCGCCGAGGTCGGATTCCTCGGACGGGAGAAGCAAGGCGGCCAGCTTTGTGATTTTTATGGGTGGCGGGCTCGCCCTCTACCTGGTGGGCTGGATCGGGGTTTTCTTCGGCAAGCTGATCAAGGCCGCCGTGTGCCGGCAGAGGGAGTTCTTGGCCGACGCGTCATCGGTCCAATACACCAGAAACCCCGACGGGCTCGCCGGGGCATTGGCGAAAATCGCCAAGTTCTCCTCGCGGATCGAAACCCCCCGCGCCGAGGAAGCCAGCCACATGTTCTTTGGCAACGGGATCGGAGATCCCTGGTTGGCCCTCTTTGCGACCCACCCGCCGATCGAGGAGCGGATTGCAGAAATTGCACCGGGCTTTGACATCGCCGCGGCGAAAGAAAATGCGCCCGTTGAACTCCCCCCTCCCAAAAAGCCCGCAACCGTCGTCGGCGGGCGGCTTGCGGAATCCCTTCTGCCGGGCCAGCCCAGGGTGGCCGAGGCCGCCGCCATGCTGGCCGGGCTTCCCGGTGCCGCGAAGTCCGCTTGCCGCGAGCTTCACGGTGCCTGCGCGCTGGTCTATTCGCTCCTGCTCTCGGACGAGGAAAAAATGCGCGAGCGCCAGATCGCGCTCATCGACGCCGACGACGCGCTCCGCTCGGAGATCCTCACCCACTACGGGCAGCGCTCGGGCCTGAGCGCCGCCCAGCGCCTCAGCCTGGTGGACATCTCGATCCCCACCCTCCGGCACCTCTCCCGCGAACAATACGCCGTTTTCCGGGATAACGTGAAAAAACTGGTCGAGGCGGACGGCCAAATCGACCTCTTCGAATACACGCTCCAAAAAGTCCTGCTCCGCCACCTGGACCTGTATTTCACGAACTCGACCGGCCCGGCCGTCGCCTTCAAGTCTCTGCTGCCCCTGCTTCCCGAAACCGGAATCCTGCTCTCCGCGCTGGCCTCGGTGGATTCCGGGACCTCCGAGCACCAGGACGCGGCGTTCCGCTCCGGAGTCGCCGAGCTTCTCGTCAAGCCATCCGCTTTTCCCCTCGAGCGCATCGAGAAGCTCGACCTGCGGACCTTCGACGCGGCATTGGACAAAATCGCGCTCGCCGCACCGGACGTGAAGCGGACGATCCTGACCGCCTGCGGGGCCGTCGTGATGCACGACGGCGAGGTCAACGACGAAGAAGTCGAATTCCTGCGGGCCATCTCCGACACCCTCGACTGCCCGGTCCCTCCGTTCGTCGGAATCGCGTGAGGATTTTTCTTGAGGAGAGGCGTTCTGGCGGACATTTCTGAGTCGTGATTGCCTACCTTGCCGCCGCCATATTGGCCTACCTGATCGGATCGTTTCCGAGCGGGTTCATCGCGGGCCGGATTTGCGGCGTGGATTTGCGGGTGGCTGGCAGCGGCAACGTCGGGGCGACAAACGCGCTCCGCGTGCTGGGAAAAAAATGGGGCTACGCCGTCTTTGCCGCCGACGCCTTGAAGGGAGCGCTGGCCGTGCTGTCCGGGTTGGCTCTCGCCAGAATCCCCGCGATCCAGGGGCCGACCCCGGCCCACGTCGGCGTGATCTCCGCCCTTTTCGCGATCATCGGGCACAGCTTTCCGGTCTGGCTCGGTTTCAAAGGAGGCAAGGGGATCGCCACTTCCGCCGGGATCATGTTCGTGCTTTTTCCCGGCGCGGTTTTTTCCTTCGGCCTCCTCATCTGGCTCGTGCTCTTTTTTACGACGCGCTTTGTCTCGGTCGCTTCGCTTGGCGCGGCCCTGACCCTGCCGTCCGTCGCTTTCGCCCTCTCCTGTTTCGGGAAACCGGACTCCTGGTTTTTCGGTTATTGCGACCCGATGCTGGCGGGGATCTCGGGAATCATGAGCTTGCTTGCGATCTGGCGCCACAAGGACAATATCAAACGCCTGTTCGCGGGAACCGAAAAACGCTTCGAACGAAAAAGCGGAGATCGGCCCCAATAAGCAATTGAACCACGGAGAGCACGGAGGAAAGAACCAATGACCGGAAGAAAAACCGTTTCCCCCGGCCGGATTTTTTCTTGTGTCTCCGTGGCCTCTGTGTCCTCCGTGGTATCCTGCGACCAGTGAAAAAGAAAATGTTCAAAAAAATCAGCATCATCGGAGCCGGCGGCTGGGGCACAGCCCTCGCGGTTCTCCTCTCGGAACACCGGGGCCAAGTTCTTTTGTGGGGGCACAACCCGAAAGTCGTCGAGGAGCTCGTTGACCAGAGGACCAACAGCGCCTACCTGCCCGGAGTCCGCCTGCCGCCCAACGTCTATGCCACCGGGGATTTGGCGGAAACGGCCGATGCCGGAATGGTTCTTTTTGTCACCCCCTCCAAGGCCACGCGGGAAGTCGCCCTGCGACTGGCCTCCCATTCTCCTAAAGAGGGAACGGTCGTGGTGTCCTGCACCAAAGGCTTCGAACACGACTCCGGGAAGTTGATGGATGCGGTTCTCTCCGAGTCGCTCCCCGGCTGCCGGATCGCCGTCCTCTCCGGTCCGAACCACGCCGAGGAGGTGGCCCAGCGGATCCCCGCCGCCGGGGTGATCGGCTCGAAACATCCCGACCTCCTCGACCCGATCCAGCAGATTTTTTCCCTTTCCAGTTTCCGTGCCTATACCAGCGATGATGTCACGGGAATCCAGTTGGGAGGGGCCCTGAAAAACGTGTTCGCGATCGCGGCGGGGGTCTCCGACGGGTTCAACATGGGCGACAACGCCAAAGCCGGCCTCGTCACCCGCTCGCTGGCGGAGATGATGCGCCTGGGCATCGCGCTGGGCGGACGCCGCGAAACATTTTTCGGGCTCAGCGGGGTCGGGGATTTGATGGTCACCTGCTTCAGCCGTTACAGCCGGAACCGCAAGGTGGGCGAACGCCTGGGCCGGGGCGAGTCCCCGGCGGAAATCCAGGCCTCGATGAAAATGGTCGCGGAAGGGGTGCCCACGGCGCTGGGCGCGTGGCAGTATGCGGAGCGGAATGGGATCGAAGCCCCGATCACCAAACAAATCCATTCCGTGCTCTACGCCAACAGGCCTCCTCACGAAGCGATGTGGGAATTGCTCGGACGCCCCCTGAAAGCGGAGTCCGATTCGCACCCCGGATGAACCGGGAAACCGCTAACGGCCACTGAAAACCACTAAAACATGCGGCTGGCCAGGACTTGCCCTTTGTTCATCTCACGGGGGGTCTATCGGTCTGCCATCCGTTAGTGATCTTCAGTGAAAATGAGTGGTTCAACGGGGATGAAAATCGGTCTCGTCCGGCGCGGGCATTCCACGACCGGAGGAGCTGAGGCCTACTTGATCCGCCTCGCGTCCGCCTTGGAGGCTCTCGGGAATGTGCCGGTGCTGGTGACGACGGCGGACTGGCCGGCTTCCCGCTGGGCCAACGGTCGGATCCTTCGTCTCGGCGGGAGAACCCCGGAGGAATTTGCCGCCGCATTTCGCGCGGCGGAAACCGGGTGCGACATCCACCTCAGCCTCGAACGGGTTCCGGGCTGCGAGGTGTATCGCGCGGGCGATGGCGTCCATGCCGCGTGGCTCGCGCGCCGCGCGGCCTTCGAGCCGTTGTGGAAACGCGCCACCCGCTGGGTCAACCGCAAACACAACGAGCTCGTTCAGTTGGAAAACCGGGTTTTCGACCCCGGCAACACGCGGGCGATCATCGCGAACTCCCGCCTTGTCCGCGACGAGATCCTCGCGCACTCGGGTTTTCCCGCGGAGAGAATCCATGTGGTTTACAACGGCCTTTCTTCCCCCGCCAAGCCCGCCGGCCGCGCCGCCTCGCGCGCCCGGCTCGGCCTCGGACCCGGCGACCTCTGCGCCCTTTTTGTCGGCTCTGGATGGGACCGCAAGGGGCTCCGCACCGCCATCCGGGCCGTGGAGAAAATGAAAGCCGCCACGCTGGTCGTCGCCGGGCGCGGGCCGGCGGACTCTTTCCGCTCGCGCAGCGCGAAGTTTGTGGGTCCGACGGACGACCTCGCGACACTCTTCGGGGCCGCGGATCTCTTCGTGCTGCCCACGTATTACGACCCCTTCTCGAACGCCTGCCTCGAAGCCCTGGCGGCAGGCCTCCCGGTGATCACCACGCCCGCCAACGGCTTCTCGGAAATCATCGAGCCCGGAACCCACGGCGCGGTCGTCCCCGAGGGCGATGCCTCCGCCCTCGCCGAAGAGATGGAAAAGTGGCGCGACCCGCAAACCCGTGACGCCGCCCGCCCCGCCTGCCTCGCCCGCGCCGCAGAATTCTCCATCGAACGCAACGCGCGGGAAACCCTGCGCATCCTCGAAGCCCAGGTCGCTTCTTGAATGAGGTGCTGCCCCTTCGCGAAACAGAACGCGAGGAACTCCTTTCCTGGCTGGCCGATCACGAGCTCGCGCATCCCGACCGCTGGGACAAGGTCATCGAGCGAGATTCCCAACCCGCCTGTCGCTTGGACGCCGTGCTGAGCCGGGACCGCGAAGACATTGCCGCCTGGAGGACCAAGCCTGTGGGCGAGCGATTTCCTTCGTCCTTTTCACCTTGCATGCGTTTGTTCTCTGGAGTCTGATGGCCGGGTGAAACCCGGTCGGAAACTCGTGGAACTTGGCGCGCAAAGTTGCTCCGATCCGGAAATCGTGGCGATCCTGCTCGGTAGCGGAGGGCACGGCTACACAGCGCTTGACTCCGCCAGTGCCCTCCTCGACCAATACGGCACGCTCGCAAGCCTCATGGGCCAGCCGCTCGACAAGATCGCCGCCATCCGCGGCATCAAAAGCGTGCGCGCGATCCGCCTGGCGGCGGCGTTCGAATTTTGCCGGCGTGTCCTGAAAGAAATCGACCGGGACGCGTGATGAAGAAAAGCGAACTCAGCAACGTGAAGATCGGCAGAATCCGCCCGCCGGCGTTCGAGCACATCAACCGCCAGATTCCGCCGGAGCCGCACACGGCGATGTATGTGTGGCACAAGTATTGGTCGCGCAAGACATGGAACGTCGTCGCGGAGCACATCAGGGCTTACACGCGCGAGCACGAGGTGGTGTTCGACCCGTTCTCCGGCAGCGGCGTGGTGGCCATCGAGGCGGCTCGCAACAAGCGCCGCGCCATCGCCTGCGACCTCAATCCCGCCGCCGCCCGCATCACGGAGTTGACGTTGCGTCCGGTGAACACGCTGAAGCTGCTCGAAGCCTTCGGGCGCGTCCGCGACCGCGTGAAAAAACCGATCGAGGAACTTTACACCGTCGGCTGCCTCAAGTGCGGCGAGCCGCTCGTGGCCGACTGTTTCGTGCGCGAGGGAGATGAGGCGATCGAGGTCCGCTACAAGGGCTGCCCGCAATGCGGCCACCGCTGCGAGACGGGCTGCAAGCCGCGCAAGAAAGACCTCGACGCGCTCGCCGAACTGGAACGCAAGCGCATCAACCTGTGGTATCCGCGCAACCAGCTCTACTATGCCGACGGGACCTCGTTCATGAAGAAGGAGCGCTACGACTCGCTCGACCAACTTTTCACCCGGCGGAATCTGCGCGCGGCCGCGATGCTCCACGAGGCAATCGAGGCGGAAAGCAGCCCGATACTTCGGAAATTCCTGCTTGGCGCGTTCACATCCATGATCCACCTCTGCACGAGGATGTGCCCGGCGCTTGCGCCGGGCGAAGGGAATCATCAAACGGCGTTCAGTTCCACTTGGACACTGCACAGCTACTGGTCGGCCGACCGCTATTTGGAGGCGAATGTCTGGGACAAGTTCGAGAGCGCCGTCACCGGCCACCAGGGCCTCATCAACGCCAAGAACGAATCCAACGAACTGCTCCGCGACGTGAGGCTGACCGACGACTGGCGCAAGGTGCTCGACGGGGAGGCGGACATCGCGGTGGTGACCGACGACTGCGTAGAGTTGATGAAGCGCATGCCGGACGAGTGCGTGGATTACATTTTCACCGATCCGCCCTACGACGCCTCCGTGCAATATGGCGAACTCTCGTATCTCTGGAACGCCTGGCTGAAGGAGGATTTCCGTTACACCGAGCGGATCGCGGCGCACGAGATCATCCGCAACGAACGGCAAAAGAAGTCGTTCGAGGTTTATCACGCGCTGCTCAACAACAGCTTCCAGGGTTTTTACCGGGTGTTGCGCCCGGAGCGCCCGCTGACGCTGACGTTCCACAACCCCACGTTCAAGGTCCGCAACTCCACGGTCCACGCCGGCGTCTATGCGGGTTTCGATTACGAGCACATCCACCACCAGCCGCTCGGCCAGGTCGGGGCCAAGGCGATGCTCCAGCCCTTCGGCAGCGCGCAGGGCGACTTTTACCTGCGATTTGCCAAGACCTCGCAACCCGCGCGGCAAATGGAGGAAATCACCGAGGAGCGATTCCGCCGGATCGTCATCGAGACGTGCCGCAAGGTGATAGCAGACCGGGCCGAGCCGACACCTTACACGATCCTCGTCAACCAGGTGGACCCGGTGCTGGCCAAGCGCGGGCTTTTCGGCACGCTACAAACCGGCCTCGACGTGAAGACCGTGCTGGAGGAAAGCGTCGGCACGGACTTCGAGCTCGTGGACGCGAAAATTGGCGGCACCTCCGGCAAGCTCTGGTGGTTTGCGGACAAGACCTTCGCCGCGCGGCTGGAAGCGGTGCCGTTGACGGAACGCGTGGAGAAAACCGTCTTCGGCTGTCTGCACGACAAGGGCTGCGTGAGTTTTACGGAAGTCTGGGACACCGTCGCGCGGGAGTTTCCGAATTCGCTGACCTCCGACAGCACGAGCATTGCCGAGGCATTGGAGATCTACGGGCGCAAAGTCGCCGGCGGCGGGTGGATGCTGCGCGACGAGATCCGCATGCGCCTGACCAGCCACAGCGAATTGATCGCGATGCTGGCGAAGGTTGGCAGGCAGCGAGGCCACGATATTTGGATCGGCCAGCGCGAGCAACGCGAGACCGCGGGCGGTCTGGTCGAGCCGGTGCGGTTGCGCGATCTGGTGACGGCCAAGCCGTCGGCCCTCGCCAGCGTGACCAATCTGCGGCCGGTGCTCGACATGGATTTGCTCTGGCTGGACGGCAGGGAAGTCGTACGCGCTTTCGAAGTCGAATGCACCACCACCATGACCAGCGGATTGCAGCGGGGCTCCAACCTGCCGGGTGGCGTGCCAAAGACGATGGTCATTCCCGAGGAGCGCGAGCAGGACTTCGGGCGCAAGATGAAATCGCCGTTGTTCAGCCAGCATTTCGAGCAGGAAAACTGGTCGTTGCTCTTCTTCGACGCCTTCCGCCAGGCATTCACCAAGACGAAGAGCAAAACCTCCCTCGAATCGTTCCTGGGCAAAAAAAAAAGCGCGGTGGCAGGCCGTGCGCCGCGAGCGGTTCAAGAAGACCAGGGGTTCTTGAGTTTCAGTTCCGAAGAAGCTGACGTAGGCATGGTCGCTGAACGGCCTTCCTCGGACGAAGAGTAGCGTACTGGCGAAGCAGGTCGAGGAACTGACCGGCGAGGCAGCCATCGGCTCGACCCCGGGGCAAAGTGATCCCTCTGCGGAATGGGAAAGGCAGGCTCGCAGAGTATTGCGGGGGGATGAAGTATTCGACGCTGATAGCGAAAAGCCAGTCCCGGATCATGGGATTTGACAGGCAGAAACATTGTGTGATAATTACGTTTACATTACAAACGCAATGAAAACACTGCAAATTCGTCTGCCCCAAGAGCTTCGTGAAGAAGCGGATTCCGTCCTGGGAGTGATCGGGCTCGACATGCCCACCGCTGTCCGCCTGTTTTTGACAAAAATCGTTCAGACACGCAGTATTCCGTTTGCCCTTGAAGCCGGTCCGATTGAGGTGATGGCCGTTGATGGGGAGACACAGACACGCATGGATGCCGTCGCCACGGCATGGAGAGCCAAGAAGCGGACAAAATGAACCTCCTTGTCTCCCGTCGCATCCTCAAGCGGGAGTTCGGACGCGCGATTTCCGCCGATGATTTATCCGTGCTCCGACGCACGGCGAAGGTCGTTCTGGCGACTCCAATCGCAGGACCAGGACTCCCGGCAGGAACCCGCTTGCTCAAAGCCTATGGCACCGCACGTTCGGGACCGAAACGTGTGATTTACCTGCTCGCGGTCGCGGAGGGGGATCTCTTTCTGCTGTTTTACCGTGGGAAGAATGACCCGCTTGGCGCGAACACCACGGCGAAAAATCCTGCATTCCGAACGGAACTCCACAAACACCTCGCATTGCTCGAACAGGACATTCGTGCCGGAGAGATCAACACGATTGAGCTCCCCGAGGAAAAAGCCTGAGATTTCGGCAGGAGATTTACGATGACCGGGGGAAATTCGCCCCTCGACCCGTTCCGCTTTCCCTGTTGCAATTTGCATCCAATCGAACGCATCCTTGCGCCGTGCGCCAAGGACTGACATGGGGAGAATTGATTCTCACGCTTCTGGGGATCTTACTCTTCGCGGGTGTTGGGTTCATTCCCGGGCTCACAGGGTCGGTATTTTACAACCAATTCTGGTTCTCCTGGCTGTGTTTCGCGGCATTTGTTGGCATGACGCCGCTTCTCGCACTCCGCACCCGTCGTCCGGGCGTGTTGTGGCACATCGGGACGGCGATGTATGTTCTTTTCTGCATTGGCTTGTGTTTCCACGACCAGGACTTCTTCGCAGGCGGTGGTGTCGGAAATCTGATTTGGAGCGCGCCGGCGATTGTCGGCCTGTTCCTTGCGGAATCTGCAAACAAACGGTTCCCCGCAGACGTGCGGGTATTCGCGATTCCGATCACGCTTTTCACTCTCACGGTGTCTGTCTTTTGGGCCCTCGCCAGTCCTTGCCAGATTTTTATTCCGGTCCTGTTCATGCCGAAGGAAAGCCTGCAAAGCGGCCATCGTTTGTTTTTGGAAATTTTCGGGACTGGCGCTCTGCTTTCCTTTGGTGCCTGCCTCATGGTTTCCACGATTGCACGTTGGGCGCAGCAGGCCCGGGCCGGTTCGCACACCGCCGCGTCATGGCATCTGCGATTGTGGAGAGTCTTCAATACGGCCATCCGCTTCAAAACCAAATTCTGGCTGGTTGCCGGACTGATCGTTTTTCTTCTCGTGTCGTTCTCCGTGGCTTTCTTCATCCCAGGGACATGCTCGGGAAGCGGAGAATTCCGGCTGCCGGATTTTAGGGATATCGGACATGCCGATCCGCAGAAGATGATTTCCGCCGATGACGTCGTGGCCTATCTGCGCAGCATGGGCTGCGTCGAAAAGAGACCGGCCGTTTTGGAGTCTCCAGCCGCCGGACACGGGCGGGAGCCTGTCGCTTCGCTCGTTTTCCGGCTCTCCAAGAATCAAAGCCTGCGGCTGGTGGTCTATCGACCCCTCGAAGGCCCGTGCAGGGCCATTGTTTTCTACGAATACCGAAAGGTTTCTGGATATGACGCATGGCGCGCCCGTGGCAAGATCGAGCAACTAAAGAATGCTTCTCACAACTTAGCTGAAGGAACAAAGCCCATCCCACAAGAGCCCGAGAAATCCAAAGCAACCGGGGACACCGGCCTGTCAATCCGTGAAGTTCTCGAAACGATCAAGGTGGACTTGCAGGTTCATCCCGAATACTTGCCAGCTTTGGCAAGCACTCTCTACAAAGATCCTTCAGCCAGAAAATTGTGTGCGGTTCTGGGGTTTTATCACGGAGATTGGTCGCCAAAGCAACGGGACAAAATCAACTTCATCATCACCCGGATTATTTACGGGCTCCCTGTCTCGGAGATATTGAAAAATCTTGACGCGATCGAACGAAGCCAATCCGCTGAGGCGCAACATGCGGCCCTGAATAAAATTGCCGACAGCCATCCCAACCCGCCGCCGCTGGCGATCTACGTCTATTTTCTGAGGAACAGCAAAGACGTTTCAGTCCAATACGGGGCGATGTATGCGCTCAGCGAATCGAATTTGAAAGACGCCCCCAGGTTACCGGACTATTCCAGGTTTTTGGAAGACCCCGCGCCTGTTGTCGCAGATTGGGAAGATTATTTGTCAGCTCATCTGATCGCGGGTTTACAATCTATCAAGCACCAGAATCCGGATGACCTGTATGCGCTTGAACTGGTTTGCAATCGGCGCTCAATTCAAATTGGGGAAAAGACGCAAATCAGCCTGTTCATTCGAGGAACGACCAGACCATCCGTTGTCGAGTATGCCTTATATCAAGCACATCAACCAAGTGAATGGGGTTCGAAAGTT
>Ga0118677_10004398_pt1 | contig 25726 bp, 21 predicted proteins | sample AliMusrvi5mmetaG_FD_86154 | JGI IMG/M metagenome (GOLD analysis project Ga0118677, IMG submission 86154)
TTTCAATTGCAAAATTCTATACTTTTGCAATTCATTTGATGGCCTACTGTGATTTTTTTTTAACCATCAGTTGTTATTAGCATTTGAAAATTTAGAACCAGCCGAACAGTAACAAAAATTTAAACATTAAACCCTATAAATCAACGTTGATCAAAATCCTGATTTCCTCAATGCGCCCTGACCGGGATGGTGAGCACTGAATTCATTTTTACATTGGTTCCATTCATTATTCCCGGCGCATACTTCAATGGCGCAAATAAACCAGCAACCTGTTCGTCAATTCCGTAGCCAACGCCGCTCAGAACTACAATGCCCGATAGGGAACTGTCGGGCAGTACATCAAAACTGATCATCACATTGCCATCCACTTTTTTTGCAATGGCCGAGTCAGAATATTTGATGTTCTTCCAGATATAAAGGAACAGGTCTTTGTCGCCTTTCGGATAGAATGGCTCCTGCTGCTTGGTCACTGTGAAATTGATGTCTTTCGGATTTTTCTGTGTGTCCTTGTTGTCCTGGCTGAATATTAAAAGAGGAAAAAGGATCAGTATTAAAAAGCTAATCATTGTCTTCATGTTGTTTTGTTTTAAAAACGCAAAGTTACAAAATTTCAAAGGCGAAGTCAAGCGGATTGCGGGTCTGCCAAATGCCGGTTACCCTGGTGTGGCTGCGTTTTTCGCAAACAATTTTGAACTTTCAAGATCACAATTTTTGTTAACCTGCAGGTTCTGATAAAATTTTTTTTTGAGTATCCGTTATAGTACCAGTTTTATTAATTTGATTAATTTTTTTTTGTACTGGAAATAACGACCTTATTACCTCAGTAACATTACAATGTACCTGAGAACCCAACCTTGTTATCTTATTAATTTGCAATAAGTAATATGAATATGGGATTTGCACACGATACAGAATGAAAATTGTAAGCATTGAAAACTATGTGTTTTGCTATGTATCTATGTGCCTATGTGGTAAAGCAGAAAAAAAATTACCACATAGAACAATAGGTACATAGGCTTCACATAGAAAAAACTATTTACAGAGGAAGTAATATGAATATGGGATTTGCACACGATACAGAATGAAAATTGTAAGCATTGAAAACTATGTGTTTTACTATGTATCTATGTGCCTATGTGGTAAAGCAGAAAAAAAATTACCACATAGAACAATAGGTACATAGGCTTCACATAGAAAAAACTATTTACAGAGGAAGGTAATAAGGTTAAAGTTTGGCTATATCAGCCTTTTACTTAGGTAATAAGGTTGCCGCATTCAATTATCATTAAGGTTGTTTGTGACTTTGAAAACTTATTCTTGTTGAAAACAAAATTTACTGCAAGTAGTGTGAAATAAGAATTAAGTGGCTTTTAGTACTGGTATGATTGCGGATATTCAATTTCTTTTTTGAAACAAAATCCTGATGATTTGAGCGTACTCCGAATCAAACTATTTTCCGTGCGTTAACCTTTATTTTTGTAATGGTTTTATCCGCCAAAATGTAATCCGGTAAATCGCCAAAGTCAAGTATTGCGATCTTATAGCCCTTATTCTTTACAGCGGCAACCTGGTCTTTGTCCGGTATAAACCAATAGGCAGGATAATCTGTGTAAAACATAAAACTGGCATATCCGAACGAGAGGTAGCTCGTGTTGAACACAATATAGTTAGGCTCTTGAAGCGTTTCATTGACCCGGCTGATCATTTTTTTCTCAGTGGTTTTGTAGCAATACACCCAGTTCTCGTTGAATTTTCCGTATGTATGATTGTGATACACCTTGTCAATATTGAACAGGAAGAACGAAATGATGATCACCAAAGCTGAGCTTATCGTGTATTGCCATTTTTTTTGTTTCACGAAACGGAACAGAAAAACAAGTATGGTGTCGGTGAGTGCAGCAACGGATAAAAATGCAATGGGAATAACGATATTGGTGTAAGAGATCATTTTTGTCTGTGCGATTGAAAAAATCAAATAGACAATAAGCACCATGCCGGCAATGGCAATTTTGAAGTCGCGTAATTTGATCCTGATAAGACAGACGATCAGCGACAGTAAAATAAAATACGGGATCAGCGCCGCAGTGCCGTATTGTATTGACATATTCTGAAAATAATACCAAAAGTTTCCGTCGTGCCCGAATGTTTCAGTCAAATGCTTTGAGTTCATCAGAAATTCATATTTTGCTTCCGATGGAAAAGCATAAAAAATATAGAGTTGCCAGGGCAACAGAACGATTATTGCAACAGCAAAACTTAAAAGCAGATCAAGATAACTCCTGATTTTTATTCTCATTTCTTTATTGACAAGGATGATGATGCCCCAGATAATGAACACCAATAAACTCGTTGTCCACTTATTGAGAAATGCACAACCTGCAAATAGCCCGATAAAAACAAGCCATTTTCTGCTGCCCGAATTCCGGAATTCAAACCATGCCCAGAAGCTTGCAGTAAAGTAAAACAGGAAAGCCACATCGTTATGGTCAGTAGGATAGATCCCCGAAACCATTTCTAAGGAGTATTGTGCAATGGCAAAAAACAATGCACCATAAAATCCAACCTTTTCGTTCAGGATAATTTTCCCGATGCGATAAATAAAAATGCAAAGAATGGCATGTTGAAGAATGCTGGGCAATCGGAGACCGAAAATATTAACTCCGAAAACCCACATGGAAGCGGCCATTTGCCAAAGGAATAAAGGCTGTTTGTGAAGCCAGATATGATTTGATGACCATAGTTTATAGTCATAATCAAATATGGGGTTGCAATAAAACATTGGTTTAAACGGGTGATGTATCATGTTTTTGGCAACAACAGCATGGAATTGTTCATCCCAGTTTGAAAGGTAATTGTTTGCAAGGGCAACAAAACATCCAAAAAGAAATGTTCCTGTCACCAGCAGAAATAAAGCAGGTGACTTTTTCCCGAACTGGAACAAGATGACTGATGCAATAATTAATATTGAACCTGAAAAAAGAAAAGTCAGGTCCTGCGTTGTGAAATCCTGGTACATTGTGTGTCTTTCAATGGTGCATCAATTAAAACATTTTGCCGGAGTGATGATTTCTTTAACTATTTTAAAAAATCATACCCCCGCTCAAAACATTTTGCTAAAGTATAATTTTTTCAGAAACTCCAATATTCTAGTAAAGATTAACAGGGGGGCAAGAGTGCTACATGTTTATGCAAAGCATCGGGACTAACTAAGAATCATCGGCGATTTCGTAATTCGATGAAATAATATCAGGACTTATTTTGGAAGTTGAAGTTTTTTACTTCTTCGAAATATTGCTGATAAGCGCAGGAATTCCCACTGAACACCCTTTTGGATTAGGCATTTTCAATGGCCTGTAGTTAAAATAAATTTCAAGCCCGTCAACATCAAATTCAGATGACAAAGTGTCTTTGGGAATGAGCGTGGTGGTGTTTACAGGATCTGTAACTATGATAACTGTTGAACAGCCTGTGGCGCGGTACTGATGCGAAACTTTGCCAAGAGTGGTTCCTTTTGTAACTGTTGAGGTAGTATTGGTGGTTGTTACCGTTGCTGTTGCTGTGGTTGTGTCATTCTTTGCTGCCTTCTGTTTTGTTTTGCAACTGCAACTGACCACACCTATAATGGCCAATAAAAGGAATATTTTTTTCATGATAAAACAGTTTATAAAATAACGGGGTTGACTTCCATCATCCCCGTTATTCTGATTTAAATTTTAAACAAGCCAACAATCATTTACAAATGTCAAATGACCCCTGACCACCGACTGTTGACTGTTGACTATTGACTATTGACTAATGACTAATGACTATTGACTTAAGGAATAGCAATTTTAGCCACCCTTTGATAATCCGGAGTGCCTACTCTCACAATGTACATTCCCGAAACAAACCCTGTAACATCAATTGTTGTTTCGAATGCTTTATCAACGGGCATGATGGTTTTGTAAAAAACCAGTTTGCCGGTTACGTCATAAACCTGGACTACATTCTGATCATTCGAAGGAATGTTAGTTGCTTTTACATTGATTGTATTTCCCGAAAGATATGCATTCAGCTCAGGGCTGACGGTATTGGTTTCATTGATGCCAACAGTGCAGGGAGCTATCTGGAATGAATAGATCCATGTAGCCATATTTTGATTACTGGTATTTTGATTGTTAACATACATTCCGGTATGCCAAAATGTGTTATCATCAGCAGGGTCAATAGAGGTGCAGGAATAGTCACCCCAACGATTATCGCCTGTTTTCGATCCTGTACCTGTTTTCACTACTGTTTCTGTAAGTGACATTGTACCGAGTGGATCTGTTGGAACTCTTCCCGTATATGCTAAACTTACAGGAATTGTACTTGAAGCTTTTGCATAACATAAAGCAATATCTCCATTGCAATCCATGGCAGCGCTGCTCATCCAGCGATTGGCGGCGTCAGGTGCATAAATTCCTTCCTGGTATAATGACCAGGTATTTGTGGACTGGTCTTGTCTTAATTCAACCCATTTAATACTTCTCTGAGTTGAACTTATTTTCACACCCCAGTCAAGAACAACCCTGTTGGTACCAATAAAACTATTCCATTGTGCCCTGATCATACAGACTCCACCAATTCCATCAAGTTTCTGTGATCCTGGTTGGGTAATATCATCCCATGGTCCTTGTGTATCATAAGAAGCATCAAAAGCGGCTGTGGGTATTGTTGCATCAAGCGTAATGGTTGCAGCCGGAGTTGTTCCCCATGTGACACCCATTGACCATACTTTAACTCCATCAATTTCGCCTGTTCCCCATGCATCGTCAGTATAGCTGAATAAAGGGCAGCGTTGTCCTGAAGGAGGAATTACACCGTCAGCGTCACCGGGAAGTGGTAGCCAAAAACCAAAGCCTGCATTGTTAGGCTCGGTAAAAGTTTTTTGAATTGATCTTGCACCCGAGGAACCTGTAAGCATTGCAGCACGTTCAAAACAGTAAACTATACCACTGCCATTGTTTGAGGTCATGTAATAGCCATCGTCCCATACGCAGAACTTCAAATAGTCCGGCACCTGCGAAGCTGTATAGGTCCAGTGTGTCCATGCGCCGGCTGGATTATTCGTATTGGAAACAGCAACAGCAAATCCGCTGTACCCATTTAACTGTGCCAGCACCCAACGGTCAGCAAATTTATCGTATAAAACAGTAGGATCTCCGTCAGTACTACTGCCTGTGACAGTACCGACACTGCCTGTATAGGTAGGCGTTCCTGTTCCTGTTTTGCTGTAAACAGCAAAAGGAGTAGCATTGACTGCTTGTACATACTGGGTTAATCCACATGCTCCGATTGGATCAAGCGGATCTGCATTTCCATTCTGTCCTGCAAATGATTTGATCACTGCCAAAGGAGTGCGAGTGCCCATGGTTCTCTGCATACTTGTTGAATCGTTGCCATACTTGGCACCATCTTTTTCAACACTGAATTTGAATGTTTGGACTTTTCTGAAATCCCTGTCATGCATTTCTCTGATCGAATCAAAATCTATTTTGTTAATTTGATTCTGACTTAACAACATATTCAAAGATGTTGCTACTCCATACGAAGTGGGATAAAGAACTTTGGTAGGTCCGTCAATTACACCAGGTCCGGATGTCGGTAATTTCGTTTGCCCATTGATTAAGCCTATTATAAAAAGGCTTGAAAAGAGTAGGGTTAATTTTCTCATATTGTGGTTTTTTTATTTCCACAAATTTAGATATTAATTCTCAACTTCAAATAAGAAAAATTCATAAAAAAACTGTGGGAATAAGAGTTTTAGAAGTGACTTGTTGCACAGATTTATTGAAACTCAACATTAATCGTTATAATATTTGGTTTTGTAAAGTTTTATTAATTTTAAGGTTTATTGTTAATTTAAACGATTCAGGTGACCGTAGAATGTAGAAAACTACAATCAACCTCAACTTGATTAAAATTGCAAATTGGAATTATTGAATAAGAAGAAAAAGTCTGAAAAGTATTAGAGTATTAAGTGAAGTATTATTGGAGAAATCAGCAGAAAACAATTGTGAAATGTTTTTGGTTTAGCACAGCAGGTTTCTATTAATGAGATGCAGCGTTATTATGGACATTTAACTTCACTTAAAGATTTTATTCTTGTCAGATGTTCCATTATTAGTTAACTTTGCAGCAAGGGAAAAGTAAGGCAAATTCTATACTATAAAAATTATTTTAAAGATTTTTTTAAGGAACAACCTGAAAAAGTCAAAGAGAAAATTGATTATGTTTTATTTGTCATTACTGTTGCCGAACGGATACCTTTGAAATTTTTCAAACATATTGAGAACACTGTTGGTCTTTATGAAATAAGGGTGGAATATAGCGGTAATATTTATCGGATATTTTATTGTTTGGACCACGGAAATGTAGTTGTATTATTTAATGGTTATCAAAAAAAGTCTCAAAAGCTGCTGCCTTCAGAGATTGAGAAAGCGCTTAAAATTAAGAAGGAATATTTTGCTGAAAACAAAAGTTGAAAGATTATTAAAATGAAAAACAATAAAAACATCACAACATTTAACGAACATTTAGATGAACGTTATGGGCCTATTGGTTCAATTAAAAGAACGGAATTTGAAATCAAAGCTAAAGCATTTGCAATAGGTGAGATTATAAAAGAGGAACGGAGATTGGCACACATGACTCAGCAAGAACTTGCTGAAAAAACCGGAACAAAAAAAAGTTTTATTTCAAGAATTGAAAATGGTCATAGTGATATTCAACTTTCGACACTTTACCGCTTGCTTGAACTTGGACTGGGTCGTACTATTTCATTAACGATCCATTAAATAAAAACAGTATTACGATTGTCAACTGATCACTGACTAATGACAATTGACTAATGTCTGATGTCTATTGCGGAAACTTGATAGAAACTTTAGAATTTACTCTTACAGTTTTTCCTTTAAGAGAACCCGGATTCCATTTAGGCATTTTCCTTACCACCCTTAAAGCTTCAGCGTCGCAGCCATGGCCAATACTTTTAACAACATCAATACTTGACAGAGCACCGTTTTTTTCAACAATAAAAGATACGGTTACAATGCCGGTCGTGTGTGCGCTGTCAGCCGCTGCAGGATATTTGGTATTTGCTTTCAGAAACTTTGCAAGAGCATCTTTGCCGCCCGGAAACGATGGCATGACAGTGGCTGTTGAATATACTTTATTATCCTGGGCGTGGGTAAAATCAATACTGTAAACGCCGGAGAAAACAATCAGTAAAAGGATCCTGATAAACAATTTCGATTTCATGTCAATAAATTTCATGCAAAATTACTATTAAACATTCGCATTTTTTTAGTTTGTTCCAAAAAAAAACTAACAGAAATATAAACAGGCAAAGCAATAAAATTGATATTGAAAATTGATTGAAATAATTGCTGAGACTGCGATCGCTCAAAGACAACTTTAAACCTTGAACTTTAATCCTTGAGTCCACTCCGAAAAGTAAAAAATACAAAATTGCCGCTAAGGCGCTAAAGCACTAAGATACGCAAAGCATTGAAAAACAATTATAACTTTTTTGCGAAACTTCGAGTCTTAGAGCCTTTGCGGCAGGAAAAAGACTTATCGGAGCAGACTCAACCTTGAACCTTGAACAATTTTTCAACACTAAGTTGAGTGATTTGTGATCAACTCAAACTAAACTTAAGTGGAAGTTGAAACTGAACCCTGCATGGCTTTCCCGCTTGTTTACCCGGGTTCCATTTTGGCATTAATTTTACAACACGCAAAGCTTCTTCGTCGCATCCACCTCCGATTCCTTTAACAACCTTGGCATTGGTAATACTTCCATCCTGTTCAACTATGAAGATGATGATGACAGTTCCGCTGATATTTTTTTCCCTGGCTACTTGTGGATAGGTGACATTTGCAGTTATAAATTTATACATAGAATCCTCGCCACCCGGAAATACCGGCATTTGTTCAACAATAAATACTATCGGGGCATCTTTGTTTTTATCTGTCTGTGCAAAGGAAACAGATGTGCCGGCAAAAAGCAACAATATCAAAAGAAATGAGGGAAGAAATTTCAAGTGTTTCATTTTTTTTATTTTTTTCTTCAAAGATATTTAAAATTTTCTACATTTACAGTTTCAAATTTCTCATACATACTGCTTATGAATGAAGATTTTTTACAATTTATCTGGAGGTTCCGCTACTTCAATTCCAGGTCACTCACAACTTCTGCGGGCGAAACCCTTGAGATTACTAAGCCCGGTGAGTATAACACAGATGGCGGCCCTGACTTTCTGAATGCGCGCATCAGGATCGGAAGCACTCAGTGGGCAGGCAATGTTGAAGTGCATCTCAATGCCTCAGATTGGCTGAAACACAAACATCATTCTGATAAATTGTACGACAACATTATTCTGCACGTTGTTTATAACAATGATTATTCTGTACTGCGCCTGAACAAAGAAATGATCCCTGTACTTGAGCTAAAATCATTGATACCGGAGGATATTTATAGAAATTATATCAACATTGTCAACAGCAAACAATGGATTCCCTGTGAGGGACTGATTAAGCAGGCAGATCCTTTGATCATCGGATCATGGATGGACAGGGTGTTGCTGGAGAGACTTGAGAGAAAAATAGATTCAATCAACACAATTTTACGCTTGCATAAGAATAGCTGGGAGCACGCCTTCTATATTCATCTTGCAAGAAATTTTGGGTTCAACCTCAATGCAGAACCTTTCGAAATGTTGGCAAAAGATACACCGTTATCAAACCTTGCAAAACATAAAAACAGCCTTTTTCAGCTTGAAGCAATCCTGTTCGGACAATCAGGTTTGCTTAGGAAAAACATGAATGATAAGTACGCTGATTCACTCTTTCAGGAGTATTCCATCCTGAAACAAAAGTTTGATCTTACTCCAATTAAAGGCCATCTTTGGAAATTCCTGCGACTTCATCCTTCAGGATTCCCAACAATAAGGATCGCACAGTTTGCTTCACTGATCTATAAATCAACACACCTTTTTTCAAAAGTTCTGGAAGAAAATAAAATTTCAGAAATTGAAAAATTATTTGAAGCAGAATGCTCAGAATACTGGCAGACACACTATGTTTTCGGTAAGGAATCACCTCACAGATCAAAGCGTATCGGACGTTCCACGATTGAAAATATTATCATCAATACCGTAAGCCCATTTCTTTTTATTTATGGTGTACAAAAGAAAGAAGAGAAATTCAAGAACAGAGCCATCAGGTTTCTTGAACAAATTGAAGGTGAAAAAAATTCGGTGATCACAAAATGGAAATTTCTTGGAGCGCCTTATAAAACTGCTGCAAACACACAGGCTTTGCTTGAATTGAAAAATAACTATTGTGCTCAGAAACGTTGCCTGAATTGCGGGATTGGAAATTATTTGTTGAAAAAAGGGAAATGAAAATGGAGGAATTTTAAACCTAAATTTTCTTTTCACAAATTACCTTTTCCACACACTCTAAAGCTGAAGACAATATACCTTTACCTGTTGACACTTCTGACATCCAAAGCATCGCGCAGCCCATTTCCTATTAGCATAAAAGCAAGCACCATCAACATTATTGCCAGTCCGGGTAGTATTGCCAAATGTGGAGAATCAAGAATGATATAGGAATAATGTTCCTTGATCATGGTTCCCCATGATGGCATTGGAGGTTGAACACCTATGCCAAGAAAACTTAAACCTGCTTCAATAAGTATGGCTGATGCGAAGTTTGCTGCTGAAATTACAATTACAGGCCCCATCACATTGGGTAAAATATGGCGGAAAATTATTCTGAAATTTTTGTATCCAAGAGCCCTGCCTGCTTCAACAAATTCCTTTTCACGAATGCTGAGAATTTGCCCTCTGACGATACGTGCAACATCCACCCACATTGTTAATCCTATTGCAATGAAGACTTGCCAAAAACCTTTCCCCAGTGCAAAAGTGATTGCAATAACAAGCAGTAGTGTCGGAATTGACCAGACAACATTGATGAACCATACAATCAGATTGTCAATCCATCCTCTGAAAAAGCCTGCGAGCGCCCCAAGCAATATGCCAATTAATAAGGAAATAATTACAGAAATTAAGCCAACTGATAATGAAACTCTGGTTCCAATGATGAGTTGACTCATCAGATCTCTTCCATAGCGGTCAGTTCCCAGCAAAAATGTTTTTTGAGAAATGTTTTCCTTTTGAATTTTTTCTTTCAGATCATTGATTGGAACCTCATAACTTTTCCCGCTGACATCAGCAAATGCGAGTTTGTTATCCTTCTCCGTTATGGCTTTGATATCTTTGAGAGGATATACAACATCAGCAAGATTGAAATTTTTTAATGCACCATCATTTGGCGTGTCTCCGGTGTATTCTTCCACCACAATTTCATCACCATTGAAATGCCATGAATAAACAGGTATCTCAGTATAATTGCTCTTTTTCCCAAATAGCATTTTCCCAAAAAATCCTGTTTGATCATCAGCCTGATTTTTTCGAATTCTTAGCATTGTGACTGAAAAACCGGGCTTTTTAGCAGCCATCTCAACATGCTGGTTATTTGCAAAAGGAGTTGAATCAGGACTTATCAGATATCCAAAGATTGCTATCAAAGTTGCAGTGACGACAAACATCAACGAACCTAAAGCCAGCTTGTCTTTTCTGAACCGTTTCCACGCAAGCGATGACAACGAGCCAACACTTTCATAATTTTTCTTCCTATAAAAAAAAGACTTCACAGAATAAAATTTTGGAACTTGGAATTTGGAATTTGAGACTTGGAATTTGGAATTTGGAACTTGTATCTTCTTTCATTTTCTCCAGTTATCAACGGCCATATACCATCCATCCTTGTAAACCGGGGATCGTGAAAGGTTGTAGTCGCTATCTGTAAACGGGTTTTGAACCTTGTAAAAATTAAATGATATGGAAAGCAGGTTTCTGTCTTCGCCATACACCCAGCTCTCATAACTCCTGGTCCTGTAAACAACGTTGGGTTCTCCGTAAATGATATAGATCAAACCCATGTCGGTTTTCCATCCTTCAATGTAGGAAGTGAAAAAACAGTTCGCATCCTGCACACGGTTATAATACATCCTGATCAATTCCTTTGCCCTGCCTGCATTTCCTGCTGCATCAAGCCAGAATTTGTCAATGGCCATTTTTTTATTTTTCGCCATTACCATATCGTCATATTCATATTTGGATGTCAGAAAACGCAGTGGTTGGAGCATTTGATCCAAAGTTGAAACTTTTGGAAAATTATCATCAAATCTGAAAACAGTGAAGCCTTCATGCTTTGTAGTGTCAACACGGAAATAATAAATGCCTTTTTTGGGGAATTTTAATAGTGCCGTACATCCATCAGAAACAGACACGGAAAAATTGCTGTCCGGATTTAACTCAAATGGTTTTGAGGTGGCGATTGAGTAGGGGGGGATGGCAACAGGGAATATCCTGTCGTAATAACTAACAAATAATTTTTCCGTTTTTTTATTATTTGATTCAATCCTGAACTGATCATCCGACGTAGCCCAGGGCTTGAAACGAACCAAACTGTCTTCGCCTATCATCATGAAATTTTGTGCACTGTTAGGGCTGTTTCTGTAAATGTTCACGTACGATTCAACAGTGGTTTGTTTTTTCAAATCAGCGAAGATGAGCTTGAGTAAATACTCTCCGGGGGTTTTGGCTTTTAATTCGATGTTGCCAATAATGTCTCTTTTGTTGGTATTGTTTAGGTCGGTAATGGTAACTGAATTGCTGTCGAGCACATGCTTCATGTCATAAGATTCATAAAGCGCTGCAGTGATTGAGAACTTTGCTGCGAAAAGATCTTCATTGGCCTCTTTAATGTATAAAAGAGAAGAAGAATTTATGCTGAAATAAATTCTTGTAATGCTGTCGTTCTTGTGGAATGTTAAGTATTCAGGAATGAAAGGACGCATATCCTTTTCATACAGATAAGACAAATTTTGCATGGAGATCTTCTCTGTGTGACAGGAGAAAATAAAAAAGCTTATGACAGCTATTATCAGTGCTAACTTCTTCATACAACTTCCTCCGGAAAAATTAAATCTTTTTCTTCATGAGATGCTTCAGGGAGTTGTTTGGAGGTTTTTACACCAAGCTTGCGAATGTTTTCCACTCTTCCAATAAGGTTACCATTTCCTGAATTGAGCATATTCATTGCGGTTTCGTAGGATGTTTGCAACTGCCCGATTTGTTTTCCAACTTTCGACAACACTTCAACAAATCCAGCAAATTTATCATACAGTGCGCCACCTTGCCGGGCTATCTCAATTGCATTTTTTGTTTGGTTTTCCTGTTTCCATATTGAGGCAATCGTTCTCAAAGTGGCAAGCAATGTGGAAGGACTTACTATCACAATATTATTCTCCCATGCTTCGCTGAACAGTTGTGCATCGGCCTGCACAGCCACACTGAAAGAAGATTCAATCGGAATGAACAACAGTACAAAATCAGGAGAGTTGATGTTCTTTGCAGATTGATAATTTTTTTCACTCAAACCTTTAATATGCGAGCGAATGGAAAGAAGGTGTTCCTTCATAAATTTCTGCCGCTCTTCTTCAGTTCCTGCATTCACAAAGCGTTCGTAAGCTACCAGTGAAACTTTTGAGTCAATTACGATATGTTTTTTATCAGGCAGGAAGACAACAACGTCAGGCTGTATGCGCTTTCCTTCTTCATTTTCTGTGCTGAACTGTGCTTCGTATTCCTGCCCTTTTGTAAGCCCTGATCGTTCTAAAACTTTTTCAAGAACTACTTCTCCCCAGTTGCCTTGTTTTTTCGAATCGCCTTTCAATGCTTTGGTAAGGTTGTTTGCTTCCTCGCTGATCCTGCTGTTAAGTTCGTAAAGTTTTTTCACCTCTTCCCGCATACTTATTTTATCGCGCAGTTCCTTATCGTAAGCCTCATTCACCTTTTTTTCAAAATCAACAATTTTATCTTTTAGCGGATTCAGTATTTCTCCAATGTTTTTAATGTTCACCTGTGTGAATTCAAGTGAATGGGTTTTCAGTATTTTGTTAGCTATATTTTCAAACTCAGTGGTGAATTTTTTCTGAAGTTCTTCCATCTCGGTTTTTTGCTCACTGAGTTTTTGTTGAAGGTTGCGAAATTCAGTCTCTGCTTTTGAAATTCGGTTGTTCAATGCCAGTGATTTTTCTCTTTCCACATTAAGTTCTGCAAGAGTTTTCTCATGTTCACATTTCAGAGTATTGTAGCGATCTTCAGCTATACTTTTAGCCTTATCCAACCCGGATATTATGTTGTTTTTTTCTGTTTCAAGGTCGTGCAATAGTTTTTCTGATTTGATGTTTTCTCCCTGTTTACGCATGTTGATGACAACCCAACCCAGCACAAAGCCAATTATTAGTCCTGTTATGATGAAAACTATATCCATGATTTGAAATTTCAATTGTGTGTAAAATTATAAATAAAACCTGAGAAACTAAGAGAAAAGCCCGGAAAGTCTTTTGGAATTAAATTTTAAGCTGAGTCAATTTGGGTTAAAAGGCTTTATCTTTTGATAATCCACATTGCATTAGAAAGGGAAACATTGCAACATGATATTGTTGAAAGTGGGCAAATATCCAGAACATGGAAAAGCTGTCCCAAAATGGTGAATTTTTACCAAGTGTATCTTTTGGCGTAAGGTAATATCATGCTGACTTAATGAGGCTTGTATATTGTTGCCCAAAGTGGCGCAAATATTGAATACTTACTGTAAAGAAAAATGTAAAAATTTAGAAACATTGGACTTTTCAATAAAAAGAAAACATTATCAGCACAAACTTTTAAAAATTTATTCAAATGAAAATAGACAAGAAAATAATCGCAAAAACAAACTACTGTAAAAAGGATTTTGAATGTCTGAAAAACCCAAAATTGGTTTGCTGTAAAGTTACCCGTTGTATTGATGGTGTTGTATGTTTTATTGAACCCGAATGCGAAAAGTCTTGCATATATAAGAATGCAATTCAGGATTCTTTCATTTGTTGCTGTCCTACAAGAAAAGAAATATTCAACAAGTATAGATTGTAAAATCAACTTTTGAATACTGTGTGTAATTTTCATTTTTTAATCAATCGTTTCTCCCTTTCAAATTTTCATTTCCAACTTTAAGAATCCATTTCATTAAGGAATATCAATACTCCTTTTTATTGATAACTCTTATTTCATAAAATCAATAAAAATCCCTGAAGTAAAATCTTGTTAAACAACTAAACTGGTACAATAACTGATATTCAAATTGTAAAAAGTTACAACATCGGTTTGGTTTACCAAAGTGGCATTGTAAAAAGTTCCAATGCCAGTTTCGTTAACGAAATCGCTATAGTAAAAAGTTCCGATGCCAGTTTCATTAACGAAAGTGGCATTGTAAAAAGTTACAAGGTCGGTTTCGTTAACGAAACCACTATAGTAAAAAGTTCCGATGCCAGTTTCATTAACGAAAGTGGCATTGTAAAAAGTTACAAGGTCGGTTTGGTTTACCAAAGTGGCATTGTAAAAAGTTACAAGGTCGGTTTGGTTTACCAAAGTGGTATAGTAAAAAGTTCCGATATTGGTTTGGTTATTACAAATGATAATGATTTAAAACCCCGGTTGTAAGGAAATGTAAATAAAACCATATTGCAACATCCTGTAACCGGGCCAATAAGCAGTTATTAATTTTTTTGAATCCCCGTTATTGTATAAGTATAATTTTAAATTTATAAATCAAAAGGAGAATAACCTTATTCTTATTGACGTTGAATAAGTGAAATGAAAATAGCATTTACACACGATACTGAATGAAAATTGAAAACACTGAAATCTATGTGTTTTACTATGTATCTATTTGCCTATGTGGTAAAGTAAAAGGGAAATTACCACATAGTATCATAGGAACATAGTCTTCACATAGGAAAAGCTATTTACTGAGGAAGGTAATAAGGTTAATGTTCTCGTTTGTAATATTTCAACTAAGGTTCAAATAAGGAAAATAAGGTTCTTTTCGAATCAAATTATTACGATTTATGGCTGAGAATTTACCTCTTTTAAACACCGGTATTATTGCGGATATTTAAAAATATTTTTATCAAATTAAACTTTAGCTGATTTACTTTGTCAAATTCAAACTTAAAAAGAGAATAGGATCTTAATAAATTATTGATGTCATTAAGCACTTTGCGTAAAAAATTATTTTTAATTTTAAACCTTCAAACTTTTCAATTGTCAAAACAAAACTAAAGGAGGTTTTTTTATGAAAAAATTACTTATTATGCTTGGGTTTCTGTTTCCCTTTTCCTTTGCAAGTAATGCACAGGTTATTGTTCAGATTAAGCCCATGGTACCAAAAGTTGTAGTTGTAAAACCGGCACGTCCCGGACCAAAATTTGTATGGGTTGAAGGAGGCTGGCGTTGGGATAGGGCCATAAGACAATATGTGTGGGTTGAAGGTCATTGGGTGAAAATGAGAATGAGGCGTGAGTGGGTGGAAGGTCATTGGATAGAAGCTCCTGGTGGCTGGAAATGGATACCCGGACATTGGAAAAGAAGGTAGAATAGCAGGCTTGAAATTCTAAAAAAGTTTGCATTTTACAATCGTGAAAATTAATAAACAAAAAAATAAAACAACAAATTTTAAAAAATGAAAACAAAAAACATGCTCAGGTTAGCAGCAGTTGTCATTGCTGTTATAGGTTTCAGTTTTGCAGGCTGTAAGAAAGAAAAGGACAACACAGACACAAATTCGATGCAACAGCTCTCGAAAGATGAAGTAGCTATTCAGGCCGCTTCTGACGATATGCTGAATGATGTGAACACAGTATTATCCGGAGGTTCCAAAAAATCATTGGAAACATTTCCCTGCAATGTCTCTGTTGATTCAAGCAGTATTGTTGGTGATACGATCATCTATGCTATCACTTTTAACGGACTGAATTGTGCCGGAAACAGAATGAGAGTTGGGACTGCCACTGTTAAAAGAAGTCAGCTTACGCACTGGTATCAGGCAGGGACAAGTGTAATTGTTCACCTGAACCACCTTGTTATTACGAAGGTCTATTCAAATAAATCACTGACTCTGGATGGAACTAAGATTTATACAAACGTCTCAGGACATGTTCTGGCAGAACTTGGAAATGGCACCGTTACCTCAATTGTTCATAGAGTTTCCGGGACTATACAGGCAACCTTTGATGATGGAACGACAAGAATATGGAATATTGCACGTCAAAGAACTTTCACAGGCACCCCCACCAGTTTGATTGTTACTTATGATGGTTACGGTTCAGCTGATGGATACAACAATTTGGTTATTTGGGGCACGAATAGGAACAATGAGCCTTTCTACACACAGCTAACCCAATCAGTGGTTACAAAAGAATCGTGTGGCTGGGACCCTGAATCGGGTGTGAAAATTCACCAGATCCCGGGAGCCGGAAAATCGTGCACGATCACATTTGGCTATGATAATAATGAACAATTGGTGACTGGCAATAACTGTGCAACCATGTATAAATTGGATTGGGTGAAAGGTGCTCATCATGGCACAATTTATTTGCCTTTGCCTTGATCAGTATGCATAATTTAATTCTCAGCATTCTGTCAACTTTATTTGAAATTTTTACAGAGTGTGGAGAAACAGATCATGGATTAACCTTCGTTTTGCAGTTAATTTGGATTGTAAATTTTACTGAACCTGTTAATAAAAAAGCCCCCGCTGTGGGGGCTTTTTTTGTTACGACTCTATTCTTTTTTTATAGGCAATCAATGCTTCAGAAAGTAATGTTCTGAGTGCAGCAGAATTTATAAATTGTTCTGATGTGATTTTGACATAGCGGGAAATTTTTCCATTACCTTCGAGTAAATTTTCCGGATCAGGTAACTCAATGCCCTTATTGAAACCTAGCTTTAAACCTGCCTTTGATGGAATAATTACGCAAATAAGTTGAGAATATTTTTGCCCGTAACAGTAGGCGATCATTTTTGCAGGAATATCTACTTGTTCAATAACACCAGGCAAATTTGTAAGGATAGTTTCCCGAAGTTTCAATGCATTTGCAACAATTGCCGGGTCATAATTTGAAAGGAAATTTTCAATTTCTTTATTTGCTTCCATAGTGTTTATTATTGTTCACTTTTCTTAGCGTGGCTCTCACTGTAATTCTATTGGGGCATATTGTCAAAAATAACTTACAATTCCGAAATGAATTTTTGCTGATTTAAAATTGATAGGGTTGTTGAATTGCTTTCCCAATGCATAACTGAGTGAAAAAATTCCCGCTTTGGTTTCAAAAGAAACACCTACTCCAAAACCGTAAGGTTTGTCGTGAATATAGTTATTGATCGTCTTGCTTTCATAGTAAGCGCCGTTCCAGAATGCGAACAAATAGGAGTTCTGTTCAAAAATATAACGGTATTCTACCGTTGCAATATCATACAAGGAGGCAGCAATAGATTCTTCATCAAAGCCGCGCAGAGTCTTCAATCCGCCGATCAAAAAAAGATCATTCTGAAACATATTTGCGCTTTGAATGGTGGCTGCTTCCATTGATAACTTTAATGTATTCTTTAAGAACAAAGGAATATAAAAGGCCATTGAACCGGTAAGGCGATATTGTGTGGAATTGAGTTTTATTTTGTTGTAGAGTGAATCGCTCAGAGCTGCATTTTTCAAAATATGCTTGGTGCCTGCACTCCCCGAAAATAAAATATCAATGCCTTTCTGTGGATTCAGAATGTAATCCAGCTTTTGGATTTTATATTCCAGTCCATACATATTCGAATTCATGTCAGCATAATCAGGGAGGACTGTAGCATACTTGTATTGTGCAGTACTGATCAGTGATGAAGTATGATTATCAAAAAATGCTTTGATATAATTTGTGCCGCTAAACTGATAAAGTAAACCTATGTTTTTTTCAACATTGAGGTAAAGCGTATCATCTTTGAATAAATTGAATTTCGCGTTTATTCCGAAAGGAGTATTGAAAAGAAATGGGTAAGTGAAATCAGTTTTTAGCTCCTGCGATTCAGGTTTGAGTTTGTCCCATTTAATATTTATCACTTCCCCTCTCGAAAATGAATTTACAAGATTAAGATTTGCTTCTCCTGTCAGCATGAGTTTCCTGGTGGTTTCATTATTTGGCATCAATCCAATAATCCCATCAAACTGGCTGTTTTTTTTCTTGGCAGCGTAGATGACAATTTTCGCTTTCGAATTATCAAAAAAGATATTGAGTGGTTTGGTCTCTTTCAGAAACTGAATTTCTTTGATCTTTTTTGAAATTTGTGAAACCTTTGATTCATTGTAAAGGTCACCCGGTTTTACTCCAATGTAGTTATACAAATATGCTTTTGACAGTTTGGCTTTACCACGAAGAATAATACTGTCAATCACGATCTGTTTGTTTTTTGTAACATTGATTGAAGCTGTCAGGCTGCTGTCGGAAAAAATAAGCGAATCAAGTTTAACTGAGGCAAAAGGATATCCATTGTTTTCACAATAAGCCAGAATTTTTTCTTTTAATAATGTTACTTCATTAAAATTAACAGGTTTTCCGGTAAACATTTTTTCCTTGTAACCCGCTTCCTGCAGCAGTACTCCTGATGTATTTCCCTTTTTTAATTTCACCCACAAGTATTTTTTCCCTGTATTCAGGTGAGCCGTGAATGTCATAGAATCCCTTGAAACACTATCAATGCTTGAAGCAATATAACCATCCTTCCATAATGAAGTCAGCAGATCATTCAATGTTGACTTTATTGTTAAAGTATCTTTGTATTCTTTCTTGAAGGAATATTTTTTTAAAATTGATTTTTGAGCTTCGGGTGCAATTATATTTAAGTGATAATACTGTTGCGAAAAGATGTCAGAGGCCGCTAACAGCAAGGAAAGGAGAAGATAATATTTTAAAAAGTAATTTCTCAAAATTGCATTTACCACTACGGTAATAATAGTTTAAAATTTACAAATCACATCAGGGTTTCTTTAACAAATTTTGAAATAAGGCAAAATCGCTGAAGAAACCTGACGATATGAATAGGTCATTAACGTATTTTTTTAAAATTTATTACCTGACACTTTCTCATTGGCTAATTATTTTTTTCAGTTTCCCAATCAATTTCTTGCTTTCCCATTTGCTTTAATAATTCATTTGTTTTTGAAAAATGTTTACAACCGAAAAATCCGCTGTATGCCGAAAATGGTGAGGGATGAGCAGCCTTCAGAACATGATGTTTTGAAGTGTCAATAAGCTTTTCTTTGGCTTGTGCAAATGCACCCCACAAAAGAAAAACGAGACCTTCTTTATTATCAGACAAAGCCCGGATCACAGCATCAGTAAATATTTCCCATCCTTTGTTCTGATGTGAGCCTGCCTGATTAGCTCTCACTGTAAGTGTAGCATTAAGCAGCATCACTCCTTGTTTTGCCCAACTCTCAAGGTTTCCACTCAAAGGAATTTTTAATCCAAGATCCGTTTGGAGTTCTTTGAAAATATTCCCCAGTGATGGTGGTTTGGGTACGCCATCAGCAACGGAAAAACAAAGTCCGTTTGCCTGGCCTTTCCCGTGATATGGATCCTGCCCGATAATTACTACTTTGATATTTTCAAATGGGGTGAAATTGAAAGCTGAGAATATTTGTTTCCCCGGTGGGTAAATAGAGTACTTCTCTTTTTCTGTTAATAAAAATGCTTTTAAAGCCGCAAAATACGGTGATTGGAATTCCTTGCTGAGCAAACGCTTCCAGCTTTCTTCAATTTCAGGATTTATTTCTGCCATGGTTGCTGTTAAAATGTTAATAATTGGTTTGTAAAATATTTTTTCTGTTTGCAATAATGAATTATCTTTGCAAAAGTTTTAACTCTTGTAACATTCTGTAAAATTATGAAAAAACTTATTGTAATTACAACTGCTATTTTTTTGTTAGGTATTTTTATCTCTTCATGCAAGACTCACGAGCACTGTCCTGCGTACAGTAAGGTAGTAAAAGCCAAAACCGAAAGACGGTCGTAATATAGCATAGCTTTCCCTTTTATTCCATGATAGCAGGTAATAGAGTTGTCATGGTTTTTTTATTTCCCTACAATAAAATGACAATAGCTGCGTTATTTTATGTAAATTTGTGGAGAAATTTCTGATAGCTGTTACTCGTCATTTCAACAGTAGTAACAGAAAAAATAATTTCAACATGTAATTAATAACTTTTCAAGAATTGAATTTAGTGTAGGAAAAATGTTTATTCTCAGAATTATTTTCGTTTCAATATTTGCTGCAATTTCCCTGATTTCAGAAGGGCAGATTTCGCTTTCTGATTCATCATTGAATGCGCCAAAAATATTATTACGAAAAGAGAAAAGTGGCTTTATCATGGTACACACAGGCGGCTTCGGACTTGGGTATAGAAACGGAAGACATCTTACAGGGTATAAAAAAAGGATGTTTGAAATTGAGCTTACCAATATGAAAAACCCAAAAGAGGTGAGAACAATCAACCATGATTATGACAATACGAAAAGCTTTATTTACGGCAAGGAAAATTCATTTTATATCCTGCGTGCAGGAATAGGATTGCAAAAGATCATCAACAGCAAACCTTATTGGGGAGGTGTTGAACTTCGGTATTTTTATTATGGTGGACTATCCCTGGGTCTTCTGAAACCTGTTTACCTTTACATATTGCAGGAAACAAATACGCCTTATGTGTACAATCTGGTGATTGAAAAATATGATCCCAATAAGTATTTTATTGAAAACATTTATGGCAGAGCTCCGTTCTTTCATGGCTTTTGGGAAACAAAACCGATCCCCGGTTTATATCTTAAAACCGGCGTCAATTTTGAATTTGGTGTATTTGATGAAACACTAAAAGCCATCGAAGCCGGTGTTGCAGTTGATGGTTATCTGAAGAAAATTCCGATTATGGCAAATGACAAGAACACCAATTATTTTGTTTCATTGTACGTGAGTTTTCATCTTGGAACAAGAAGGAATTAATGAGTATATAAATAAGGTGTCAGATTGAATTCCCTAAATAAATCTTCTCAAAGTCATTTAAAAAAACCCGCCTGGTTAAAGATCAATCTTCCAAAAGCCGGTGAATACGCATATCTTAAAGAATATCTGAGCAGGTATAATCTTCACACGATCTGCGAAAGTGGTAACTGTCCGAACTTAGGTGAATGTTGGCAAAACAGAACAGCCACCTTCATGATACTTGGTGACATCTGCACCAGAAGTTGTGGCTTCTGCGCTGTCAGGACAGGGAGCCCAATGCCACCTGATATTCAGGAACCACAAAGAGTGGCTGAAGTTATCAGGGAAATGAAAATAAAACACTGCGTCATTACTTCTGTTGACAGAGACGACCTCGTAGATGGTGGTTCTGAAATCTGGGCATTGACTGTTGATACTATTAAAAGCCTGAATCCCGAAACAACCATCGAAACTCTTATCCCCGATTTCAAAGGCGATAAAAAAAGTTTGCAGAAAATTATCAATGCAAGGCCTGATATCATTTCGCACAACCTGGAAACTGTTAGCAGGCTGACAAAGGAAGTGAGGAAAAAGGCTATCTATGAAAGAAGTCTTGAAGTGTTGAAATTTATTTCTGCAACCGGCACAACAACCAAGTCGGGAATTATGGTAGGACTGGGAGAGACCGGCGAAGAAGTTAATTCAACCATGGATGACATGTTGCAGGCAGGATGCAGTATCATTACAATTGGACAGTACCTCCAGCCCTCAAAGCACCATTTACCGGTTTCACGGTATGTTCCCCCCGAAGAATTTGAGCAATTTAAAGTTTCTGCACTTGAAAAAGGGTTTCATTTTGCAGAATGTGGTCCGCTGGTGAGATCATCTTACCATGCCGAAAAGCAAATTATTTGTTAAAATTGCCCCAAAATTTACCGTTCGCTTAACCAAACCGACCGTTTACTTAATTGTTGGCCGAATGTGATTTTTTTTTTTTACTTTTATGCCCGATTAATGTTATTAAATTTTTACAAAAACTTTTGTCATGGTATTTGAAAAAGGTGTATATTGTGCCGTTTTTTCAGATAGAAATTATAGTCACTAACAATATAAAACTATGAAAAATAAAAATGTACTTTTAAGCTTATTAGTATTAGTAGTCGCAGGCTGTTTCGTTGTATTGGTCGCCAATGGAATTTCTAAAAAGAGTAATTATACTCCGCGTAAAACGACCGATCATCAGTCAGGATATGGTATAAATGGTGCCATAAATTATCTGGCTTCGATGAGAAATAACAAAACCACCGGTGATATTGACCCAAAATGGGTTTTTAAAGCTCGTGAAGATGTTGACAAACTTACAAAATCAAAAGGAGTAAGTAACCTGGGTATATCATGGTCAGAAGTTGGACCGGATAATATCGGTGGAAGAACCAGGGCAATCCTTATTGATAAGACCAATCCGAACATCATGTATGCAGGTGGTGTTAGTGGTGGTGTATGGAAATCTACCACAGGAGGCTCATCCTGGGTAAAGTTGGATGACTTTGCTGACAACCTTGCTATAGCAAGTTTGGCTCAGGGCGCTGATGGAGCTATTTATGTCGGAACAGGTGAAGGTCTTGGAGTTTCTGATGGCGCTGCCAACGGAAGCACTTCCTTTATAGGGAAAGGCATTTTTAAATCTACAGATGGAGTAACTTTTACATCCCTTACTTCGACCGTTCCTGCTACCGGTAACAGTTTAGGTTCACCATGGGCATTCATTGACAGAATTGCATGCGACCCTGTGAATCCTCTCAGGATTTATGCAGCAACCAATAACGGACTCAGAAGTACGAGTGATGGTGGTGTTACCTGGGTATGGCCTGTGAAATCAGGAAGTAATAATAATACACTAAACTGCACTGATGTTGATGTTGCCACTGATGGAACAGTGACTTGTGCAATTGGTGGTAAATGCCAGATTTCTCCTAATGGTGATGAAGGCACATTTGTAAATGAATCAACAGGTGGTGCAGGTCATCTTCCCAACGGTGGAGTGGGGAGGATTGAAATTGCAATTGCTCCTTCAGACCCGAATTATATGTATGCCAATGTCGCCGGATCAGGTGGTGCATTCCTCAATGTTTACAGATCTGTTAATAAAGGAGTAGATTGGTCAATTATTGGCCCCGGAGGTTCCTCATTATTCAATCTTTTCGGAGCAAATAACCAGGGTACCTATGACAACACTATAGTGGTTCATCCTACCAATCCTGACCGTATTTTTGTTGGTGGTATTGATATGTGGGAATGGCAGAATGGACAGACCTGGACACAGAAATCTCTTTGGTATCTGGATCCATCAAGTCCCTGGTATGTTCATGCAGACCAACACATCTATGTTTTTAATCCTGCTAATCCAAACATCTTTTTCATAGGTTGCGATGGTGGTATTTCACGCACAATTGACTGTGGCGAAACTTTCGAAACCATGAACATTAATTACAATACTATTCAATCTTATGCTCTTGCCTGTTCATCAACAGGAACAATCATGACAGGTTGCCAGGATAATGGAACTTTGTTCCTGCCCCGTTTAGGCGCTTTCCCAAAACATGCTGAAAGTGTAATGGGTGGTGATGGTGGCTGGTCCGCTTTTTCATTTATCAACCCTGAAGCCTTTTTTGCTACAACTTATTATGGTGATACAAGACGTTCACCGGATCAGGGAGCTACTTTCTTCCCTGCCGCTGATTGGTCAAACCCATTTTTCGCTCCTAAAATGATCGGTACAAGCGGATATTCTTCAACTGTTCTGCCTGGTGATGCTGCTTTCCCATGTGCATTTGTAACTCCTTATTTAATGTGGGAAAGTTATAATGACCTGTATTCAAGTGATACTTTAATTTTCACACCTCTTAAAATTGAAAATGAAAAGATGGGTAAAGGAATTACTGATTCTACTCATTTTTCAGGAAGTGGAACTACGGCATTAGCTCGTGGTGGACAGCCTTCAGCTTCTATCGTTCCTAAAAGTATTCATATCGTTTGTGGAAGTATAACTGCTCATGATTCAGCAGGTCATTTCTATGGTAATGTTGACCTGACAAAAATCAATACCATTGATTATAATACAGGAGCATATACCATTAATTTTTCCACACCTCCTGCAAGTGGAGTAAATATCTTGGTGTCCTATGAAGTTAAATATGATGCGGGTTCATCAATAATCATGGAAAGTGCTAACTCTCCTGCTAAATTCTATTACACTACCCCTGTCACACTTAATTTTGAAGATACTGCAAAAGTGCAGGATATCATTCAGTCTAAATTCTACATGGGATTCAATAATGCCATTTGGATGACCAAGCAGGCATTGCAATTCCAGAAAACTCCAATGTGGTTTAAAATTGCTGCATTGTCAAATTCAGCTGGTGAAAACACCCAATGTTTGGCATTATCACACGATGGAAATTATCTGTTTGTGGGATCATCTGCAGGAAAATTGTACAGGCTTTCAAACCTCAGAATGGCTGAAGACTCACTGAATGCTGATATAAGCACTCCGGGTTGTGTTGTTGTAAAATCTGTGCTTCCTATTGCTTCAAATTCAAGGGCAATTACATCTATCGCTGTTGACCCGGCCAATGCCAATAACGTGGTTGTAACTTTAGGTAACTATGGTGAAACTGCCTACGTTTATTATTCTTCAAATGCACTCGACAGCTTGCCTACATTTACTTCAAAACAGGGTTCAGGAACATCTGCTTTGCCAAAAATGCCGGTTTATGCATCTCTCATTCCAATCTTCCATTCAGGAACAGTAATGGTAGGAACTGAATACGGGATTTATTCAACACCTGATATCACTGCTTCTTCACCTGTTTGGTCAAGTGAAAATTCAGGACTTGCAAATGTTCCGGTTTATATGCTCAGACAACAACAGTACTCATATCCGGGAGTGACCAACTACGGTACCATTTATGCAGCTACTCATGGTAGAGGTATTTTTGAAAGCACTCAATACACTGGCATTCCTGATGAGCAATCCGGTTCAAACATTGCTAAAGAGCCTTTGACAGTATCAATTTATCCGAACCCGGTTTCTGATAATGCTACCTTATCATTTAACCTGTCAACAGCAAACAATCCGGAATTGACAGTGTTCGACATCAGTGGTAAAATAGTGAAGGTTATCAATATCACTAACCTTGCTAAGGGAAAACATACGTATAGTTTCGACTGTAGTTCTTTGAGAACCGGAACTTACATTGTTCAGTTAGTTTCTGGCAGTGAATCTGCGACTACTAAATTCTTAAAATTGCAGTAAGATTTAATTAAACATCTTAAAAAAGAGGCTTCCGGTTTTTGGAAGCCTCTTTTTTTGTTTGCCAAAATAAGGGAATACAAATCATTGTTGTGATACATGCAATTTAATAGCCTGGTAAATTTACAATGAGAAATGGAATATCAATATTAGTTTTTTTAATTACCGCAATTAGACTGGTATGAAAATGCAGAAAGTTTTTTAACAATAAATCATGATAATCGTTTTCAAAAAGAACCTTGTTTTTTTAACTGCTTATCTCGTTCTGTCAAGTTGAAGAATTTTTATAGATTTACACAGGAACAAAGAAGATCGTTACCGTGAGAATTTTTAGAAAATTTGAAATGTTGGGAAGTAAAGATAAAAAATGCTCCGTAGGAGCAATATCTTTGTAGTAGTAAGCAGAGAGGGCAATGAA
>Ga0118677_10004399_pt1 | contig 25724 bp, 29 predicted proteins | sample AliMusrvi5mmetaG_FD_86154 | JGI IMG/M metagenome (GOLD analysis project Ga0118677, IMG submission 86154)
GTTAGAATCTCTTAGGTTTGTGAAAGGAAACTGAAAGAACCGATGAAATGGGATTCCGATAAATGGGACGAAGCGTCCTGGGATTCCGGGTCATCAAACCTCAGGAGAATCATGCATCTGTTTAACGTCAGTATCTACGGCTTTAACGCCGCGCAAGTCATTGCGTTGCTTCAGGCGTTGAAGAAAAACATCACGGACAATGTCACCGTCTTCCTCAACTCCACGGCGATCCTCACGCAGATTGACGGCGTGCTCACGCCGTTGATTGCCGCCAACGGGGCCGTGGTTGAAAACGAGAGCCTCGCCAAGAGTCTCACCGTCGCGCAACAGAACGCGGTCGCGGCCTGCGCCCCGGTCGTCAAGGCCGTTGGCGATTACGCCGAAGGCGTCTGTGGTGGCGATCTGGCCAAGGCCGCCTTGCTCGGCTTGCCACTGTCGAAACAAAACGCCACCCACCTGCCAGTCACCCTCGTCAAACCGACCGGGTTTTCCGTCACCACGTCCGAGACGCCCGGCGAACTCGATACTCAGACCGACGCCATGCCCGGCGCGCACGGCTGGGAAGTGGAAGCCAGCCCCGACCCGATGACGGCGACCAGCTTTGTGTTGAAAGGCAGCTTCTCGCGTTCAAAGGGCGCCGTGACCGGCCTGCCGTCCAATACGAAAATCTGGCTCCGCATCCGCGCCACCGGCGGCAAGAACGCCAAAGGCCCGTGGTCGGACCCGATTTGCCGCGTCGTGGCCTGAACCACCGGAGATTTGCCGGTGGTGGCCTTGACGCCAATCTAAGCTTCCATAGGCAAGTAGTGCCCCGGTGGGTCTTCTAACGACCTGCCGGGGTTTTATAACCATTCATATAGAGGAGATAAACCAATGCCGACCTTCAATCCCAACCTCCCGCTCGATCATAGCGACGCCAAAGCCGTCGAAATGCGCAACCAACTCAACGCGCTCAAATCCATGCTCGACGCCATCCCCGCCGGCCCGCCCGGGCCGCCCGGCCCGCAAGGGCCACAGGGTGATCCCGGCGGCACGAACCCGGAGACCGACCCGGTGTTTACTGCCAGCGAAGCTGCGCAGCTTGTGCCCGGCGACAAGAACAAGCTTGATAACGCCCTCCAGCCGGGGAGCAACGTCAGCGCGTTGAACAATGATGCCAAGTATCTTGTCAATCCCATGTCCACCAATGCGCCGGGGGACATGGTTTATACCATGTGGTCGGACAGTTCGCCCGGTGCGGTCATGAACGCGCGGCTGCCGATTGGGTCGGCCGGTCAAGTTCTCGCCGCCACTCCCGGCTGGCAGAATGGGAGTGGTGTGTTTCCTGCGTGGGTGGATAATCCGGCGTTGCAACCGAACCCGACTGCCGACGGCACTTATCCCATCGCCAATGACGGTGTGACCAGCGGCCAGTTGACCGGCATCACCATCAAAAACGGATTGATCATCGCCGTGACCGTTGTGCCGTAAAGAAGAGTCCTTAGTCCCGAGTTAGGATGACAAGGGGCGGGGACTAGACTTTGTAGCGGTCGTAGATCGCGCGCCGGGTCGGGCAACTGCAAAAGAATTTGCTGCCGAAGGATGTCTTATAATGGCAATCCAAGGACGGCGGGTTTTCCAGAATAAGGCATTTGCCAAACAGGTGATCCAATTTGCACAAGGTCTCAGGCTGCTCCAAGCACACGAAATTCTTTGTGCAGTGCGTCGTCTCGTTGATGATTTCCAACGGGATTTCAAGTTTCATGGAACATTCTCAAACCGCTATGATCTGAACGGAAGGCACAAGGCGTTCCAGCCGACTCCCCAGAATAATGCAACCCGGTGAGGGACGACTCAGAATGAGCCGCCATAGGGTGGGCAGTCGCACTATCAAGGAACGCTTGGTAATCATTGTGCCATCCGGTGAAATCACAGTCGGTGGTCGCCCTGCCATCAATGCCGCAGATGGCGCAGCAGCAGCGCCGCAATTACGACAATCCCAATGAGGAGTAAAACCAACACTTTGGTGGAGGCTGTCTCCGGTCTGACTCGGTCGTTAGGGTTGTCCATCGGCTTCGCTTAATTCCAATTCCAGTATTTCGTCAGAAAACTCGCGAGACAATACCAGAACAAGCAACTGCGTCAATAATTATTGCGGGCGGAAATCCAGGCGGACGTTATTAGTGACAGGCAGCACTTGACTCTTGCCGGGGAGTCACCTATTCAGCATGCCATGAAGAAAGTCACTTTACTTTGCATTGGCGCCGGCGGACGGGGCACGGGGTACTGCACCTTTGCGCTGGAGTATCCGGACCGGCTGCAAGTCGTGGGTGTCGCCGAGCCGCGCGATTTGTTCCGCCAGCAGCTCGTGGCGGCGCACAAGATCGCGCCTCAGTATGTTTTCAATGATTGGCGCGCGGCGGCGCAGCAGCCGAGGTTGGCGGACGCGGTGATCATCGCGACGCAGGATGCGATGCACGCCGAGCCGGCCATTGCCTTTGCCAAGTTGGGCTATCACGTGCTGCTGGAAAAACCGATGGCGCCGTCCGCCAAGGATTGCCAGCGGATCATCGCGGCTGTGAAACGAGCCCGGGTGCTCTTTGCCGTTTGCCACGTGATGCGGTACACAACCTACACGCGCGAGCTCAAGGCCTTGGTCGCGTCGGACGTGATCGGCGAGGTGGTCAACATTCAGCACCTCGAACCGGTCGGCTACTGGCATCAGGCGCATTCGTTCGTGCGGGGGAACTGGCGCAATACCGCCGAATCCTCGTGCATGTTGTTGGCGAAGTCCTGCCATGACCTCGATTGGCTGCGGTACATCATGGCGGTGCCGTGCGAGGCGGTCGCGTCGTTTGGCGGGCTGAAGCATTTCCGAAAAGAAGCGAAACCCAAAGCCGCCGGCGCGGCCTTGCGGTGCCTCGATTGCGATTACGAAACGCAGTGTCCGTATTCCGCCAAGAAAATCTATGTCGGCCGCTTGGCGAAGGGCGACAAGTGCTGGCCGGTCAATGTAGTCGCGCCCGTCGTCACCGCGGAGAATCTCGACGCGGCGCTCCGGGCGGGCCCGTACGGCCGGTGCGTTTACGAATGCGACAATGATGTGGTGGATCACCAAGTGGTCAATCTCCAGTTTGCCGGCAATCGCACGGCCAGCTTCACGATGACTGCGTTTACTGCCGCTGGCCACCGCCAGACGCGCGTCTTCGGTACCCGCGGGATGTTGGAAGGCAATGGCGTCACGATCAGCCATACCGATTTTCTCACGGACAAGGTGACGACGATCAATACGGAAACCAATGCCGACGGGTCACTGCTCAGCGGCCACGGCGGTGGCGATTTTGGGTTGATGGATAGCTTTGTGCGGGCCGTGGCCACGAATGATCCGACGCAGATTCTGTCCGGGCCGGACGAAACATTGGAATCACATTTGATGGTGTTTGCCGCGGAACAAGCGCGGCTCAAGAATCGCGTCGTTAAGTTGTGACCTGGCGCTAATTCACAAGTTCAGCCGCGCGCTGGGAATCCTTCAACAACGGCGCACATCCGATTCCGTAAAAGAGAGTCCCGAGTCCGGAGTCCCGTAGGGAGTCGTTACTTGTGGCGGAGGAGGAGGGGACTTGGACGGTGTGGCGACCGCCGGGATTGGTCGCTTGCTTCAGGCTCGTTGCCGGCTGGCGCATTTCTGCACCAGCCAGCCACGAATCATGAGTTTAGTTATTTGGCGACAACGGCCTCGATGGTCATATTATTGACCACGCTCTTGACACCGCTAATGTCGGTGACGAGCTTGGTGACCAAGTCCTTCTCGGCAACGTTCTTGACTGTGCCACCCAACGTAACGATGCCATCGGTCGTCGTGACCTTGGTGTTCAGCACGCTGGTTGAGCGGTGCGACAACAATGACATCTTGACCTGCGCGGTGATGGACGCGTCATCAATGGTCTCGCCCATTGTTTGGTCCGGCTTTTCCGGGCTGGCGGCCACGGTCATCTCGTTCTTGACCGATTTGACGCCTTCGACGTCCTTGGCGAATTCAGTGGTCAATTCCTTTTGGCTCTGGCTGGCGGCTTCGCCTTTCAACGTCACGACGCCCTCGCTCACAAACACTTCAGTTTTGTGGGCGTTGACATTACGATGGTACACGAGGGCACCTTTCACTTTCATGCTGATCCAGGTGTCCGAGTTCGCGGCGGCCTGTTCACCTTTGACTTCGATGCGATTGTCCACGCTCTTGACCCCGGGCAATACTTCGGCGACAGCTTGGGCCATCGGTTTGTGGGTATCATTCGCCACCGTGCCAGCCAAGGTGACGACGCCGTCCTTGGAGCTGACCGTGATGTTTTCGTCCTTCAGATACGTCTTATAGGCGTAGCTCTTCTTGAACGAGGTTTCGATGCTGTTGTCCGTCTCGGACGCGCGCAGGGGCGCGCTGGTTGCGACCAGAGCGGCCACGGCCACTGCCAGTGCAATTGTGTAGGTAACTTTCATTCGGCTTCCTTCTTTCGGTTGGTGCGGTTTGGGGTTTCTAACTGGAACCATCCTATGCGCTGCGTCCGCCCGGCGCTATGGGGTGAAACCCTACCACAACGTCAACGAACGCCAGCAATCGCATGGCTGCGGCAGTTGCGAGCCTCTAGTCCAGAGTCGTTACTTGTGGCGGAGGAGGAGGACGGGGACTTGGACGGTGTGGCGGACGCGGTGGACGGTGGTGCCGAAGAATAGATCGGCGAGGAACCGGTGGCCGTGCGTGCTCATGGCCACGAGGTCGCAGCCTTGCTCTTCCACCCATTTGATGATTTCTTCCGCTGGCTCGCCATAGGCCAACTCGGCATCGGCAGTGATGCCGGCAGTTTGAAACTCGGCGCGGACAACTTCCAGGTACGCTTTGTCGTCGGTGACTTCGGGGCTGACGGCATCCGCGCCATACCGGCGCGCGGCCCAGCCATCGGCCACGTGCAACAAGACCACCCGGCTGTGCATCACCTTGGCCAGTTCTTTGACGTGGTCGATGATGGCCCGGTCGGCAGGCGTGGCGTCGAGGGTGACGAGGATTTTGTGATACATGGCGCAGTCCTTTCCTTAATTGCCGGTCAGCACACCCCACGCTTGTTTCAGGGCGTCCGGTAAGCCGTAAATGTCCAAGGCGATGATCAACACGGCACTGGTCCAGCCGGCCACCAGCAGCCACCAGCCGTTGCGCCACTGACCCATGCGCTTCTTGGAGCTCGTGAATTGTAGCAGCGGCAACAGGGCGAAGGGGAGTTGGAGGGCCAGCACGACTTGGCTGAGGTTGATCAAGTCCGTGATGCTTCGGTCGCCACGGATGCCGATGATGACAATCGCCGGCAAGACCGCCAGCAAGCGCGTCACCACGCGCCGCACCCACGACGGGATGCGCCAGCGCATAAAGCCTTCCATCACGACCTGCCCGGCAAGCGTGCCGGTAATTGTGCTGCTTTGGCCGCTGGCCAGCAAGGCCACGGCAAACAGTGTGCTGGCCAGCGCCGTGCCAAGCAACGGCGCAAGCGTCAGGTGGGCAATCTGAATCCAATCGCTGTCGGCAGTAAATGGAACAACCGCGCCGCCGGCCAGCGTGACGCTGGTCTTGCCGTAAAACACCATGGCGGCGAGCACCACGATGGCGGCGTTCACGAGGAATGCAATCGTCAGCGAAGAGACCGTGTCAATCGTGTTGAACTTGATGGCGTCACGCACGGAGGCTTCGTCCTGTTGAAACTTCCGTGATTGGACGAGGGCCGAGTGGAGGTAGAGGTTGTGAGGCATGATCGTGGCGCCGATGATGCCGATGGCGAGCACCAACATGCCGGGCTGGTGCAGGTGCGGGTGCGTCAGGGCGCGGCCCATTTCCACAAAGCTCGGCTGGGTTTGCGGCAGGACAAAGATCTCGATGCCGTAACAAACCGTGATTGTGGCGATGAACACGCCGCAGACCGCCTCGATCTTGCGCATGCCCAAGCCTTCAAGCGAGAGCAGCAGCAGCACGTCGAACGCCGTGATGATGACCGCCCAGAAGAGGGGAATGTGAAACAGCAGATTCAACGCGACCGCGCTGCCGAGCGCCTCGGCCAGATCGGTCGAGCCGATGGCGAATTCGCAAAGCAGCCAATTCGGCCAACGGGTCCATTGGGGATACCAGTCCCGGCAGGCTTGCGCCAAGTCTTTGCCCGTGGCCACGCCGAGCCGGGCGGAGATCACTTGCATGAACATCGCCATCAGGCTGGCGAGCGCCACGACCCAGAGCAGGCCGTATTTGAATTGCGCCCCGGCCGCCAAGTCGGTGCTCCAATTACCGGGATCCATGTAGCCGATGCTGACTAGTAAGGCCGGCCCGACAAACGCCCGCCACTTGCGCCAGAAGCCGGTCTGTTGTGGCACGGCTACTGAACCGTGCATGCCTTCCAACGAATGGTGGTTTGGGTCCTGCGGTTTCACCGGCTATTTGAGTGAGGCGACGGCGGCGGCTTCGGCTTTGGCGTATTGCTTGATGAGCTTGTTGTAGACGGCCACGGCTTTGGGGTTCGGTTTGACCTCGCTGCCGGTCACCGGGTCGGTAAAGCCGGCGACGATGGCGCGCCATTTCGAGGGCTTGCCGGTCTGCTTGAGATATCCATGCGCTGCCCGCAAGGCCGCGCCCAAGGCGGCGCTCTTATTGATTTCAATGCGCGCGACCGGGCAGTTCATTACATCGGCCAGGATTTGCAGAATCGGCCGATTCACTGAACCGCCGCCAGTGGCGAGGATTTTGCGCGGCTTAACTTTCATCCAGCCAAAATGCAGGCGGAACGCCATCATCTGGGCTTCGACAATCGCCCGGCAATTTGCCGCGGCATTGTGATCGTCGAGCTTGATCCGGCGCAGGCCGGGGCGTCCGATGCGTGGGACAATTTCCGGGTCGAGCCACGGCAGCATCAGCGCGCCGCCATTGCCGGGCTTGGTGGTTTCGAGCAATTTATTAAATCCATCCCAATCCAAGCTGTACATGTCACGGATTCGTTCGCGGGCGAGCGAGCCGTTCTTGAAGCAGAGCAGCGTCATGTAATCGCCGGTCGGCGAGCCGAACACGTGGCCGGCACCGAGATCGTCGGTGTGGCAACGTTTCGTCAGTCCAAAAATTGTGTAGCTGGTACCGAGGCTCACCGCCAGCATGCCTTCTTCCAGCAAGCCCAACCCGACGAGACTGCAGGGGTTGTCGCCCGACCAAACCAGAGATAGTGCGGCCGGGTTGACGCCATACCGTTTGACAAAATAAGGACTGACTTTCCCGACCACATGCCACGACTCGGCTAGCGCGGGCAGCTTCTGGCGCAAATCTGCGGCAGTGGCCTTGAGCGCGCCTGCGTGCCAGGTCTTCTTGCGGATATCCATCAGATTCATGCCGGCGCCGTCGCCGTGGTCAATTGGCGCAAGCTTGCCGGCCAGAATGGAGGCCATAAATGAGCTGACCAGCGCAATTGAATCGGTCTGTTTATAACTGGCCGGTTCGCGCTTGGCGAATTTACGAATTTGCGGTCCGGTAAATCTCTCGAACGTGTCCGAGCCGGTCGCCTGTGCGGTTTTCCTGACGCCCCCGAGGGCACGGCGGATCTCGGAACATTCGATTGACGTGGACGAGTCCATCCAAATCGGCGCGGTTGGGCGCGCAAAGCAGCCAGTCAGATTATCTTTCAATGACCGGGCTGGATTCAGGTTTTTCAATACTGCCGTGGCACGCCGGTTGAGGTAGACCGAGCCGTGTTGCTGGCCGGAGCCGGCAATGGCCAGGATTTCATTGAGCGGGACACCGTCGGCTTTCATCTTGGTGAACAGCGCATCCAGCGCCTCGACCCACATCAACGGCGGGCTTTGGGCTACGAGGGGATCGCCTTTTGGCAGCGCGCCATTTTGCGTCTTGTATTGCGGCAAGGCCTTGTCGAAGTTTAGTGAGGCCTCATAAACAACGCGCCGTGTCTCGGTATCAATGACAATGGCCGACAGGCTTTGCGTACTGGAATCCAAACCCAAAAATAAGCGCGACATAATATTCCCGTATGTTAGCACGTTACCGGCAAAAACAAACCCAAATACTTAAACCGGTGCCGCCGGTTTTGGCATTTGACGGTTGCGCCGCTGGCGAGTATCCTCGCCGCACTTTTAAGGAATCAATTCATGTTTATTGCACACGGAGAAAAATTACGGAAGCATGCGCGTTGGATCATGGCTGGGGTGTTGCTGTTGTTGATCCCGGGGTTTATCGCGCTGTTCACCACCACTGGCCGCACTGACCGACAAGGCGGAGACCTGCCGACCATTCACGGCAAGCCCATCAATGCCACCGAAATGGAGCGGATGATGGGTCTGGTGCAGGCGCAATATGTCGTGTTGCAAGGCCGGGAACTACGCAAGACCGCGGCCGCAACGGATCAGATCAAACAGGAAGCCGTAATCCAATTGCTCATGGATCGCAAAGCGGAGGAGTTTGGCTTGCGGGTGTCGGATGCCGAGTTAGCGCAACAAATCCGCCGCTTGCCGGTGCTGCTCAATGAAGCCGGTCAGTTCGAGCCGGAACGCTACCGGCGCCTGTCCATCTATCTGAATAATCACGGGATTAACGAAGCCACCTTTGAACACATCCTCCGCGCGCAATTGCTCCATGAAAAGCTTCAGCAGTTAATTACTGCCGTTGCCCAAGCCACGCCTGCCGAAGTCCAGCAAATCTATTTGCCGTTGCACGAAAAGGTGACCATTGACCTGGTGCGCTTCGAAATGGCCGACAATCAGTCGCCCATTGTCACATCCAACGAGGAAGTCCGCGCCTTCTACGAACAGAGCAAGGAATCCTTCCGCACCCCGGCTCGCGTCAAGGTCCGGTATGCCACTTTCCCGGTTGCGGACTCCATAAAAACCATTAAGCTCACCGACGACGAAGTTGCTGAGTTCTACGACCGCAACAAATTCAAGTACACCGATACCAATAATGTTCCCAAGCCGTTGGAAGCCGTGAAATCCCAACTGCAAGACGAACTAACCAAAATCCACGCCGAGCGCGCCGCCGGTGACCGCGCCACCGAGTTGACGGTTAAGCTGGTTCGCCAAACTGAAGGCACAAAACCGGATTTCAACAAGCTCTGTGCCAGCATGGGGGCGACTGTGACCGAAACCGATTACCTCACGATGCACGATAAGCCGGCGGGACTGGAAGTTGGCGCGGACTTCCTGCAAAAAGCTTTCAGCCTGACGCCTGACCAGCCGTACAGCGATCCGATTGCGGGTGCGAATGCGTTCTATGTTTTGGAATACGTTGATGGCCAGCCCAGTGCCATCCCGGCGTTTGAAGACGTGCAGGAAAAAGTAACCACACAGGTAAAACGACTCCGTCGTTACGCCAACACGCTCGACCAAGCGCGTGCCACAGTCGAACAATTGAAAAAGATGATGGCCAATGGCCTTACCTTTGCCAGTGCATGCGCCGAGTTGAAGCTCAAGATTGAAACACCGGCGCCATTCACCGTCTCTGATGAAAAGCTCGACTTACCGTCCGCAGCGAGCATCCAGCAAGTGGCACTCGGCATGAAAGTTGGCGCGGTCAGCGACGTGCTTCGCACACTGACCGGTGGCGTGGTTTTCAGTCTACGTGACCGGCAAGCCGCTGACACAGCGGAGTTCGAGAAAAATCTGGCCCAGTTAACGCAGCAGGTTTTACAGCGCAACCGGCAAGCCTTGTTCAATGACTGGATTCAGGCTTTGGTTCGCGACGAGCAAGTGGATTTCAAAATCAAGCCGCGTCAGGCTGAGTCCGAAGAGCCAACTACCGCGAACTAGCCGCCACGAGCGCCTTAAACAATCGCCGGTGTTGCGGTGCCGCTTTCACCAGACGTTCCGGGTGAAACTGGACGCCCCAGAAAAACCGGGCTGTCGTGTGTTCCACCGCTTCAATGATGCCATCTTCCGCGCGTGCCATCACACGTAAGCCGGGTGCGACCTTGTCGAGCGCCTGATGATGTGTTGTATTCACCGGCATCACTGGTGTGCCTAATTCGGCAAGAATTCTTGACGATTGCTCCCATTGCAAGCGATGAATCAATCCATCGGCTTGTGGATGACGATGATTGGGAATGTCTGTCAATAGCGTGCCGCCAAGCGCGACGTTCATCACTTGAATCCCTCGGCAAATTCCCAAAACCGGTACACCATCCCGCAGTGCCGCGCGCGTCAGCCAGATTTCCATTTCATCGCGGACTTCGTCCACACCTTGAATTGCCGCGCGCTGACGCGACGGCATTCGCGGTGCATAAAATTTATGACTCACGTCCGCGCCACCGGTTAATAACAACCCATCGCAGTGTTGCCAGAGTTGACGGAGCAGGGACAGGTCGCACGTGAGTGGCAGAATCACCGGCACTCCACCGGCTTTGACCACGGCATCGGAATAAGCTTCGCCGCAAAAGGCACCGCGTTTCGCGTGATTTGCCGGTAGGCTAATCGCCTCCGGTGTTAGTGCAATTACCGGCTTCACGCGCATCATAAGCCGCGTGCCAGCAACACCGGCACTGTTGCCTTGCGCAAGACGTGGGATGTGGTGGAACCGAGAATCCATTCTCGAATGCGCGTCCGTCCGTACGCACCCATTACAATCAAATCCGCCTCGGCGGCAGTAGCTTCATGCAGGATCGCGTTTTCGGCATTGTCGTGAACCAATTGCGCTCGCGGTTTGATGTCGCGCGCCAGTGCCAGCTCATGAGCATCCTGCAAAATCCGGGCGGACATGTCAGCTTGCTCACTTTGGCAGGCGGTCACCAGTGTGACACCGGTCTTAAGCGTGGTCGCAAGGTTTAGACCCAATTTCAATGCCTTGGTGGATTCGACGCTGCCGTCGTGGGCGATCAATATTTTTTGCGGTACCCGGTATTTCTCCGGGACGACCAGACAGGGTTTGGTCGAACCGCGGACCATACGCTCAACGAGGGACCCGAGCATATCGCGGTGCCATTGCGCGTGTTCACCGCGCTGGCCGAGGACGACGAGATCGGCGCGTTGCTCGCACTCAAGCATGGTGTGAACCAAGCTGCCGGTTTCATGAACCGTTTCGCACGGGACGTTTTGTTTCTGGCAAGACTCCGTTGCCGCTTCCAGAATTTCGGTGGCCCGGCCGGTTTGGAATTCTTTGACCTGGGCCAACATGGCGGGATACGGTTGCGCACCGACTGCCCCAGCAACGTCCGCCAATAGCGGGCCTTCGAGGATGCGGATGTCGGTCACGTGGATTACGATGAGGTGGGCTTGTAACTGTCTTGCCAACCAGACCGCATACTGAATTGCCGCTTCCGCGCCCGCTGACCCGTCCGTCCCAACCATGATCGTCTTAAACATACCGGCCTCCATTGCTTAACTCCGGGTACAATATAGGCCGGCTCGGCCATTGCGTCGAGTCAGTAAACCGGGCGGCAAAAACGTCAGCGCCACGCTAGGGATTGGAACCGAACTTCCACCATGGTTTTTTGGCGGGCTTGGGCTTCACCGGTGCCTGGGAGGGTGGATTAAGTTCGTCATCGGTCATGATGTGTTCGGATTTTGGATAGGTTTGCTCACCTCCCACGACTGAAATTACACCGTCCTTCTCGGTTAACTCCGGCCATGTGTCAAAATTTGAATACGCCGCCAGTGCCAGCACTTTTGCGGACGGATCAATATGTACGTAGCCAAATGAACGCGGCCCGTTTTGGAATAGAACATGCAAGTGGCCTCGCTGATCGAGACGGGCCTGTGGAGCGCCCATCGGCAATAATTCACCCAATGACACCAAACTGTAGGCTGCCTGCGCCGAATCTTCACGGACTGAAGCAAAAAGCAGTTCCATGTTGCCTTCACGGCGTGTCACTAGCGCGTAGTTTCGATATTCATTTTGGCTACCAGACAAACCGACGGTTTGTCGCCAGATTTCGCGACCTTCCATGAGTGTAAGATCCACAATCGTCGAAACGGCGCTACCGGCGGGGCAGTGGACGCTTGCCTGAACCCGGTATAGCCCGCGACTGCGGATTGCAAACAGCGGCAGCAAATCAATTGTCTGCGTCACGGCCTTGCCAGGTTCAATCGTGACGAGTTCGCTTGCCGCAAGCGCTCCTGTGACCGGTATGGCGCTGCCAGACCGGTCAGTGACTGTAAACTTCAACCAACGCGAGTCACCGGTGTCAGCCAATTGGATCTGGTGACCAGAGTAATTCTGGATGCTGACTGTGACCGGAATGGATTCGTACACGAGCAGAGTGGTTTGTGGGATGCGAATCTGCAGTGTGAGTTGCGCCTGCGCATTCGTGGCGAGCACGCCAATGCTGAACAAAAGAAATGTCAATCGCCACATGTTCAAAGCCTAACATGCGCCGAAAGCTCGCGGCAAGGCAAAAGCCGGGACTGTGGACAGTTTTCAATTGACCTGCGTTAAAATTGAATCCACATTTGCCGCCAGTGGATATCAAAATGAAGTCAAGCTTTACTCAATTACTTGCCGAACAGCATCAAGCCATTGCGGTGTTGGAAACGGCCATGGAAAAATTATTTGATACCGAGAAAAGCTTGATTGAGAAAAACCCCAAACTACCAGCATCAGCCCGGGCTCGCAGCCGGGAGGCGGCGCTCGAACTCGTGCAGTTGGTGGTGGACCAGAAGCTTAAGAGCCTTGCCTTCGTGCCCAGTAAAGAGACCGCCAGTTGACCGGTTTTAAGGGTATTGCCGGGCTTGCAGGATTTCGAGCGCAAGCAGGCTGTAGCTTGTGACCAAGACCGGATCGTTTTCCCACCAGCGATTGTTATCGTTGATCCAGAAGCCATCGGCTTTTTGGAGGCTGACAAGCTTGTTCATCAACTCGTAGCGCCAGTCGTGGGACTTGCCGTCGGCGTCGGTGAACGTGTCGGCACCGAAAACAGTCAGCGCCTTGGCGGCAGTGTGATAGTAATAAAATAACCCCTGCTTACCGAGGCCAGGATTTTCTTCCACTGAGTAGTTTTTCTGGAGCCAATGCAGCGCCGCCACAACGCGCGGATCGTCTTTCTGCAATTCGGCATAGAGATAACTCTTCAGACCGGCGTAGGTCATGCTGGCATAACTGCGCAACGGCGTTTTCTCGTCAGCAGGCTGACCTTCATTGGCGGGGCTGGCCGGCGGCAAGCCATTGGTGGGATCCCCAGGCATGTAGATGAACCCGCCGCGATCTTCCGGCAATGTGACCTTGGCCCACGCTTGATCGTTTTTCTCCGGCAAGTTCTGGCAACGTTGGAGGAATTGCACGGCTTTGTCCCAATGCAGCTTGGATGCCGGCCGCGGTTTGAACGAACCATCTTCCGTCACCGGTTTGTCCAGCGCCTCGGTCAGGCGCAACGCTTCGAGCGACCACTGCATATTCGACATGTCGGGTCGTTCGCGCTTGCCGTAGCCGATGCCGCCGTAGCTGGCGTCATTGGTCGCGTAGCCGGTGCGCTCGTCAAACTGCGAATTTAGCAAAAACTTCCGGCCGCCACGAATGATGTCAGTGTATTCCGGCTTGCCTGACGCCAGCAACGCCATTGTGCAAATCGCGGTGGAATAATTCGGATATTTATCTTTGTCATCGCCGGCAAAGATCGCGCCGTTGGTGCGGACGTTGCTGAGAATAAATTGCAGTGCTTTCTCGGTCGAAACTGCGTACTCGCCGGCCATTGGTGCTTTGGAGCGAAAAAACGCCGTGACCGCCAGTGCCGTGATTGCCGGATGATGCCGCCACGAACCGTCAGCCTCTTGTTCTTTGCCTAACCATGCCAAACCACGGCTCTCAGCCGTGCTGACTTCGTTGCGGAATGAGATTTCATGGCTGGGCAGAGTCGGCCCGGCAAAAGTTGTCCCGGTAAAACCGATGGCAAGAACTGCGGCGATAATTTTCATAATTCCTTTTCGCTAAGGGGCCTTGGCCGTAGTTAATACGGCTAACATTGGCGCGCGTTCACGGGCGGCATCATTGCCTTCACCGTGAACGCAAGCGGCAAACACAGCCTTTCCAGTCGTGAACACAACAACGTCGGCAGTGCCCGGATCATTGTCATCGGCTTCCACGCTTCGGCCAATAAGCTGTTTGGCGACCGCACCGGCAACCGTGATTGTATTTGTAGTTGTCGCGACAAACTGCACCACCTCGCTGGCGATCACGTTTGGAATCTGCGCGACGCCTGCGTCAACTGTCGCAGCGCCAGGAATCGTCCAAAGATACAAAGTCATGTTTGCGGTCTTAATTTCGGTCTTATCCTTTTTTGGCGTAACTTTCACTGTTGCCGGCACAGCCAATACGAGCGCCGGCGAATCATTCACGGGAATGGTGACATTCACATTTTCAACCGCCCAAGCTCCGGCGGCAAGCAACAAACAAACAATGATTGATTTCATATATCCTTACCGGCTGCGGGTTGAAACTGGTGCCAGCACTTCCTTGTGTGAAGAGCCACTGCCGAAATCGTAGCCAAATACAATCCACATTTCGACGTGCGGCGAATCGCTGGTCAATCCCACCAACGGAACCACATCTAGATGCGTGTTGCGCGTCGGCCGCCACTGGATGCTCGGACCAAGATCAACCTCAATCGGTGTGAGCGGTTCAGATTGCGGAGCTTCATTTTCAACTTTCAATTCCAACCCGACGCTCAGTTTCTGGTCAATCACCGTGTAACTGATGGCCGCGTCTCCTGAGAACTCGCGCGTTCGGACTTGCCCCACTTCCTGTTCAAACACGACGTTGGCGCCCCAATGCCAGCGTTGCGCAATTTGATCGCCCAGCAACAGTTTGATTTCGTACCGGTCGGCGCCCAAGGCGTGGTTGCGAAATGTCCATTCGGCGTACAGCGTCGGGTTGCCGAAAATTTTACCCCAATCGGCTAACGCATACCGCACCTCGGTCGAGATGCAATCTTCCATCACTTTCCCATTCGGAATCGGCTGATTGTTGTCTACCGGTCCAATATCCCATACTTCATACAAATCGAATTGAAAACGATGCGACAGGCCAATTTCGACTTCTTCTTCAAACGAATAATTGGGACCCGAGCCGCGCGGCCATTGTGATTTGACCCATTGCTCGACGCCGACCTCGCCCGGCATTTGCTGGAGGTAGACCCGCGTCGTCGGGAACCGGCGCGCGGTCGTCCATTCCGGCTGGTTGTACGGACCGACGGGCGCGGCTTCTGCCAACGGTTCTACCGGTTCTGTGCCTTGGACAATGGTCGCCGGCAATTGCGTCGGCGCGTTGGTGGTGTTTTCTGCGTGCGCTGTCAAGACGGCGAGCAACGCCGCAAGCAAACTCAAACTCTTTTTCATTTTTTGATTATTTCTCCAATTTGAGCATCCGACACCAATCCCGGAAATTTGTTCCACGAAACTTGCAGATTTTTTTATTTCCGTGATAATGCAAGTTATGACCTTGACCGTGGAAGAATTCAAAGAAGAAATCGCCGGCGCGCTGCGGCATTACGAAAAATTTGTGATTTGCATCGAGAAGACGCCGGAGGATTTTCTGCGCAGCTTGCAATCGCTGCTTAAAAAAGCCATCACCGCCTATGAGGACCGCGGCCCCGGCCTGCGGCATGGCTTGGCGCTTGACCGGCATGTCACGATCATGTTGAGCCAGACCGACGACAACGACCGGCCGCTCTGCGGCATCTACTTCAACCTGCATAGTCCGTACCGGCGGCAAGCAGAAGCGGCTGGTAGTTCCCCGCACCGGTAATCAGACGGCGAGAATTTCTTTTTCCTTGTGGCCGAGGGTCGTGTCAATTTCCTTGATGTACTCGTCGGTCTTGTTCTGGATTTCTTTTTCGCCCTGCTTAAGCTCGTCCTCGGTGATCTTGCCGTCCTTTTCGAGTTTCTTGACAGCATCAATGCCATGCCGGCGCTCGTTGCGAATCGCGACGCGACCATCTTCGGCCATGTGCTTGCAAACCTTGTCGAGTTCCCGGCGGCGTTCCTGATCGAGTTGCGGAATCGGGATGCGGATGATTTTGCCGTCCACGACCGGGTTGATGCCCAGCTCGGATTTTTGGATGGCATGGACAACCGACTGCACCACTGAGGTGTCCCACGGTTGGATGACGATCAGGCGCGGTTCGGGCGTGGCGATGCCGGCAAGTTCGCGCAAGCGCATGTGGGTGCCATAAACTTCCACTTGGATGTTTTCCACCAGCGAAGTGGATGCCTTGCCGGTGCGGATCTTGGCGAATTCCTCGTGGACGAATTCGAGCGTCTTCATCATTTTCTCTTCCATCGTGTCAAGGGCGTCTTGTAAGCTCATGTCAGTTAGATTAGAAATTTTGTCAGGATATGTCAACCACTCGAACACTGCTGATTGACGCCGACGACACGCTTTGGGAGAATAATATCTACTTCGAGCGCGTGGCCGGTGAGTTTTTTAACCGGCTGACTGCACGCGGCGTGCCGGAAGCGCGGGCTCAAACCACCTTGTGGCAGACCGAGCAGCGCAACATCAAGATTACCGGCTACGGCAGTCGGGCGTTCTGCGCTTCGTTGCACGAGACGGCGCGCGAACTCGGCGTCACAGATTTGGAATCGTGGATTCAGATTTGCGAGCGCCAGATTTTCCACCACCCCATCGAACTCATGCCGGGCGTGGCAGAAACCTTGCCGGCCTTGCGCGAGCACAACCGGCTTATCGTGGTGACTAAAGGCGATACCGACGAGCAACTCGGAAAACTGAGCCGCTCCGGGCTGGAACACTTCTTCCATGCCACTGCCGTCGTCTTTGAAAAAGACGTCGCCACTTACCGGCAAATTCTCACCGAGCACCAGCTGCTACCAACGCAGACGTGGATGATTGGCAACTCGCCGCGGTCGGACATCAACCCAGCCCAAGCCGCCGGGCTTGGCACCGTTTTCATTCCCTACCACACCACGTGGCAACACGAGCTTGAGGAAATCGCACCGAACGGCGGGACGATCATGCTGGAAAGCTTCGCGCAACTCGCCGACCATTTTGGCCGGTAACCAGCTTTGTCATTCTGAGCTTGGCGAGCCGAGTCGCCGACCGGTTACGCGGCCCTGCTGAGGGCGGGGTCGCTCCACGGACTTTGACCGGCGGCATTAATCACCGCGCATTGGAAATAATACTTCGTGCCGCTGACCAAGCCGGCAATCGTCGTGCTGCTTTTGGTGGTCGCGGGATCGTTGACCCAACCGGTGGCACCCGTCGGATCGGTCGCGTGCCGCCAGACATAGCTGCGCGCGCCTTTCACGCGATCCACATGCAAGTCCGCCGTGCCGGGGAAATCGCCGATGTTGGCGTGCAGGTTCTGCGGGGCGGGCAACATGCCGATTGCCGTTTGTCGACCCGGTTCATACGGAACCAGATTGACCGAGCGGATGAGACTGGGGTCGCCATTGGTATCGTCTTCGATGCCTTTCAAGACGGCTTCGAATGCGGCATTCCAATCGTCATCCTTCGCGTGTTCCACCGTGGTCAGACCTTTCGCGACGGAATCTGCCGCCGCTTTTTGTTGGTGGGCGTTACGCAGCGCGGTATTGGCCGTCGTGAACAGCGCCACTTTGGCGGTGGTTGCGGGGGTCAAGGCGGGATTACCGGTAGCTGCGCCAATCACTTTATCGCCACGATCAATCTTATTGACGACCGGTAACTGTTTATCGTCACGTTTGATTTTCGCCATTGAATAAATTCTCCTTCCGCGTTCGGTTAAACGAAAGATTTTCTAATTGTTGCCGATTCCCGGTGCAAGTCTAAAAGAGCAGTTAACTCGACGGGCAGAACTGGCCGCCAGATAAGGTTTGCTGGTCGCCAGCTTGGGCAATCCAGTCAGAAACTTAGGTAAGTTTATCACAAACTTAGGCAAGCTGGTCACAAACTTAGATAAGCCAGCCATCAACTTAGGCAAGTTTACCACAAACTTAGACAAGTTTGTCGCTAACTTAGGCAAGTTTATCACCAACTTAGGTAAGTTTGTCGTCAACTTAGGTAAGTTTGCTATAAACTTAGGCAAGTTTATCGCTAGCAAAGTCTAAATTTAAGGCAGATTGCCTAATCCAACCACCATCAAACACGCTGCTTACGGAGATTTTGACGAAAATACGGCAATCCGACTCAGCCGCGCACATCCCGACGCACAACTTCTTTTTCGGCTTCCAGTTTATCGCGGAGCTTGGCGACGGCGATCCGGAGCATTTCGGCGAGCTTGCCGGCGGCTTCGGGATCGGGCTTGGCGTGTGCGGCAGCGATCTTTGGTTGCAACTCCAGTTCGCACTCGGCAATTTTCGCGGTGTAAATCCGGTCGAGTTCCGCGAGCCGTGTTTTCTGTGCGCCGGTCAACTTGCTGACAGTTTGCCCGCCCGTTCGAGCCGATGCTAATTCCCATGCTGATTTTAATGCCATTAGATTTTCACCTTCACAAGATTGTCTTCGATGACCACTTCTAACTTTTCCACTTTCGCGGTGGGGATGACCGGCGACTGGCCGGTCGTCACGTCAAATCGCCAGCCGTGCAACGGGCAGGTGACGACGTTGCCATTGAGCACGCCATCGCCGAGCGGGCCGCCGCGATGCGGACAGCTATTATCAATGCAATGAAATTGGCCGGCGACATTGAACAGCGCCAACTCGCGCTCGCCGACGGTCACGACTTTGCCTTCGCCCGGCTTCAAGTCGGTCACCGCCGCCACTTTGACAAATTCATTCATGTGCCAAACCTAGCGTGCCGGTCAGTTGCTGTAAAGACCGCTTTGCGCTATCTTCGCGGCCAGTGGACGAACTCGACAAACAATTGCTGAACTTGATTCAAACCGAAGTCCCGGTCGCCGCGCGTCCGTGGGCGGCGCTTGCAGCAAAACTCGGCAGCAGTGAAGCGGAAATCATGCAGCGCATCGGCGCGCTTAAAACCGGTCGCGCCATCCGGCAAATCAGTGCCATTTTTGACACTCAATCGCTCGGCTACGAATCTTCACTTGTGGCCTGTCAGTGCGACCCGCACCGAGAAGACGAAGTGGCTGCGATAATTAGCGCCCACCCCGGCGTCTCGCACAATTACCGGCGCGACCATGTTTTCAATCTCTGGTACACATTGGCCGTTGCCCCGACTTCCAAGCTCGGCTTGGCCGGTACAATTGCGCTTTTGCACCGGCAAACCGGCGCGATCAGCACTCGGTCACTGCCGACGTTGCATCTGTTCAAGGTCGGAGTCGAACTCGACGTGGCTGGCACCGGCCAGGCCGGCGACAAAGGCGCGATCCGGTATGACCATGCCCAGCAACGGGCTGCAGTGCCGTTGACCGATCTGGAGATCAACTACGTCCGCGCCATGCAAAACGATTTGTCGGTTGAGCCAGAACCATTCGTGGCTATTGCCGGACAACTCGGAATCAGCTTGAAAGAATTGCAGCAGCTCACTGCCGGCATGATTACAGCCGGCCGGTTGCGCCGGTTCAGCGCGGTGCTCCGGCATCGCGAGCTGGGCTTCAGTGCGAACGGCATGGGCATCTGGGCGGTGCCGGAGGCGGATGTCTTGCGCGTTGGCAAGCAAATGGCGGCGTACCGCGCGGTGACGCATTGTTACCGGCGTCCAACGTATCCGGATTGGTCCTACAATATTTTTACGATGATTCACACGCGCAGCCGGGAAGAATGTCACGCCGTCGTGGACCAGATCGCACAAGAAACCGGCATCACCGAGCACGGTGTCTTGTTTTCGACGAAGGAATACAAAAAAGTTCGTGTCCAATATTTCACCGCCGCGGAAGCGGAATGGGAGGCCCAGCACTGTGAAAATCGCACTGTTTGAGTTGCACGAATGGGAAGAACAGTTTTTACGGAAACGGTTGGCGCCGGCACACACGCTGGTAGCATTCCGGTCGGTGGTGGAAGATGCCTCACTGGCCGGCATTGCCGACGTGGATGTGGTGTCGACGTTTATCTATTCCAAGCTGACTGCGGCGCGGCTGGCGCAGTTACCGAAGTTGAAGCTAGTCGTGACCCGTTCGACCGGCTTCGAACACGTTGACGTGGTCGAGTGTGGCCGGCGTGGGGTGACGGTGTGCAATGTTCCGTTTTATGGTGAAAACACTGTGGCAGAGCATACCTTTGCTCTGATTCTGGCATTATCGAGGAAGGTGCACGAGTCATTTGTGCGGGTGCGCGCCGGCAACTTCTCGCTCGAAGGACTGCGCGGATTTGACCTGAAAGACAAAACCATCGGCGTCGTCGGCGCCGGGCACATCGGGCTGCACGTGATCCGCATCGCGCGCGGGTTTGGGATGAAGGTGTTGGCGTTTGACGTTCATCGGGACAATTTTCTCGCCGAAGTGCTCGGCTTTGAATACGCCGACATCGAAACCTTGCTGGGCCGGTCGGACATCATTTCACTGCACGCGCCGTACAACCGGCACACGCACCACCTCATCAATACCGGCAATATCCGCCAGATCAAACACGGCGCAGTTCTTATCAACACTTCTCGCGGTGGGCTGGTGGACACCGCTGCGTTATGGCAGGCGCTTGATGCCGGTATTCTCGCCGGAGCCGGTCTTGATGTGCTGGAAGGTGAAGAAGCGGTGCTTGAAGAGAGTGCGCTGCTTGACGACACCGCCAATCCGGAATTGTTGCGCCGCGCCATTCAGAATCATCTGATCCTGAAAAAACCGAATGTTGTGTTCACGCCGCATAATGCGTTCAACAGCCAGGAAGCGCTCGAACGGATTCTCCAGACGAGCGCCGATAATATCGTTGCCTTTGCCGCCGGCACACCAAAAAACATTGTGAACGGCAATGGGCAGGGTGGCAGAGACGACGCTTGACTTGACGACCGTCTAGCTCAAAGATACGAGTCAGATTTTGATCAAGATGATTACGAAGTTTTACAGACACTCAACAAACTAACCGTTTCCAGAGAAGAAAGATCATGCCAAAGCAATCAACACTCCAAGGCCAGCGTATCAAAATCGTTTTACGACGGTTTCATATCCAGACACCGCGCGAAATCATCCGCGGCATTGTTAGTGAAGTTGACGAACTCGGGTTCCGAGTCAGTGGTCGTCGGTTTCAGGAAGTAACTGATTTGGAAACATCATTACCGGTTGAACGCCCTGTCGAACCAGATACCAAAGTGTACTGGGTGCCATTCTATTCTATCCGGTACAGCGAGTTGATCTTGCCGGGATCGACTTCCGAACAAACCGACAACGAAATTCAGCGCCGCAAACCGCTGACCGTTGCCGAAATGTACGGCAAAGCCCGGTCTGATTGAAAGCCGCGCGCGTCATCCTGTTTTACGCGCTCGCAGTCATCCTGCTCGGCGCGTTGTTGTCACCGTGGTTGTTTTGGCTGACACAGGCGCACTGGCCATTCCATCGTATTTTTGACCGAACCCTGCTGATCGTCGCGCTGGCTGGTCTTTGGCCGATGTTACGCGCGGCCGGTATCCGTTCATTGCCGGAACTCGGTTACGCACGCACGCCGGGCTGGTGGCGGCAGGCAGCGAGCGGCCTTGCGGTTGGGGTTGTTTCACTGGGGTTGTGCGCCGTGCTGTTGCGTCAGGTTGCCAACTGGAAAACAAATTACGTCGGCAATCTTGCTTCGGCTCTGGCGGTCGGAATTATCGAAGAGACTTTTTTCCGTGGCGGTATTTTCGGCGCGTTGCGACGCGGTTGGCCGGTCTGGTGCGCGGTGGCAATGAGCAGTATCATCTATGCGGTTCTGCATTTTTGTAAACCGCCCGATTTGGATCAGGTATCCGTTAACTGGCTGACTGGCTTCGCGCATCTGGGTTTAATTTTCCAAAGTTTCGGGGCGCAGGTAAGCTGGACTGGTTTAGTGACATTGATTCTTGCCGGCACCGTTTTGGCATTGACGTTTGAATGGACGAAGGCGGTGTATTTTTCAATCGGCCTGCATACCGGCTGGGTATTCGCGCTGAAAACTGTCGGCGCGCCACTTCGTGACAATGTGCTGGTGTGGCCAGTTTTGCTGGTGGTGTTGGTGCTATGCTGGAAAAAATTCGCGCCGCGTTCGATCTGATTTACCCACGCAACTGCCAGTTCTGCGCTTTGCCGTTGCTGGAACAGGAACATGGTGTGATTTGCGCCAGTTGCCTCGCGCTAGCCAAACGGATCGAACCGCCATTTTGCCGACGCTGTTCACTGCCTTTTGACGGCCAACTTGATGATCAAATCGAATGCGGATATTGCAAAGACTTAAAGTTTCATTTTTTGCGCGCGATTGCGGCTTGCCAGGCTGAAGGGCTCGTGCGTGATTGCATTCACCGGTTCAAATACAAACGGGAATTATATTACCTGCCACATTTAGTTGATTGGGTAATTGCCGCCGGTAAGGCGCGTATGGATTGGCAAGCGGTGAATGCAATTGTGCCAGTGCCGTTGCATCCAGTCAAACAGCGTGACCGTGAGTTTAATCAGGCAGAGTTGCTCGCAAGACAGCTAAGCCAACAGTTTGGCAAGCCGATCATCGCTAATGGCGTCCGTCGCATAAAAGAAACACCGACGCAAACAAAACTCGACGCAACCGCCCGACGTGCAAACCTCCGCGGTGCCTTTGCGCCCGGGCGAGGCTGCGTGGCCGGCTTAAAACTCGTGTTAGTTGATGATGTGTTTACGACTGGCGCAACGCTGGACAGTTGTGCTAATCTTCTCATCAAACAAGGTGCCGCCGCCGTTACGGCGTTGACGGTTGCCCGTGGAATTTGAATTATGGACGTCTTCGAAAAACCCAAAGTAATTGATAACAACGTCAAGAAACGCGACATTCCGGAAGGATTGTGGGTGAAATGCAAAGACTGTGGCGAGATGATTTTCGCCAAGGAATTGCAGGCCAATTTTAAAGTGTGCCCAAAATGCGAATTTCATTTTCCCATGACTGCTGCCGAACGCGTCGCGTCGCTCGTTGACGAAGGCACATGGGCGGAATCCGATGCGGATTTGCAGAGCGTGGATGTGTTGAAGTTTACCGGCGTGGCGGCGTATTCGGAGCGGTTGAAGACTTATCAACGGCAAACCGGTATGGCGGATGCCATTCAAACTGGTCTGTGCAAGGTCACCGGACATGATGTGTCATTGGCAGTTATGGATTTCGCTTTTCTAGGCGCAAGTATGGGATCGGTCGTCGGTGAAAAAGTAACCCGCTCCATCGAAAAGGCAACCGAATTGAAAATTCCCAGCATCGTCATCTCCGCTTCCGGTGGTGCGCGAATGTATGAGGGGATTCTTAGCCTGATGCAAATGGCCAAGACTAGTGGTGCGCTCGCGTTGCACGCAAAGGCCGGGCTGCCATATTTTTCTGTGCTCACACATCCGACTACAGCCGGGGTAATGGCCAGCTACGCTTCACTCGGTGATGTCATTATTGCCGAACCGAAGGCGCTCATTGGATTCGCTGGGCCACGCGTCATCAAAGAAACAACTCAACAGGAGTTGCCGGAGGGTTTTCAAACAAGTGAATTTCTCCGTGAGCGCGGCTTGATTGATGCAATTGTCCACCGTAAAGAACTCAAGGCGACAATCGGTGCAATGCTTGATTACTTTTCCGGTCGCGGCAAGCGGAAGTTCAAAGCCGCGGTGTGAACTACTCCGAAACCATCGAATATCTGTTCGGCATCCGGTTGTTCGGCCAGAAGCTTGGCCTCGAGACGATGCGCGAATTGCTCCGGCAACTAGGCAACCCGGAGCGCAACCTCCGCTTTATTCATATTGCTGGCACGAATGGGAAGGGGAGCGTCGCCGCAATGTGTTCGTCGGTGCTAACGACAGCCGGATACCGGACCGGCCTCTACACCTCTCCACATCTAGTTTCGCTTTGCGAACGGTTTCAAATTGATGGCCAGCCAATCGCCGAGGCAGATGTGGTGCGACTTGTTGAAAACCTCCGGCCCATCCTCGAAACTCAGCACCCTCGGCCAGCGACGTTTTTTGAGGCTGTGACACTTTTGGCATTGGAATATTTTCGCGAACAGAAAGTCGACATCGTCGTTTGGGAAACCGGTCTCGGTGGCCGACTTGATGCGACGAATGTCGTTACACCGTTGGTGTCGGTCATTACTAATATCGCGTTCGATCACATGCAATATCTTGGCGAGACATTGGAACAGATTGCCGGCGAAAAAGCCGGTATCATTAAATGGGGCATCCCGGTCGTGACTGCGGCAAATGGCGTGGCACTGGATGTAATCCGACAAACCTGCAGTAAGCTGAAATCACCGCTGACAGTCGTGACTACCGGTAAAAACCTGACGCCATTGCTAGGCCGACATCAAGCGTTGAACTGCGCCGTTGCCGAGGCGGCGCTACAGACAAGTGGCTTGAAGATTACCGGCAAACAAATGCGTGATGGTTTGGCACGGACACGTTGGCCAGGACGGTTTCAGATTGTGCGCCGGGAGCCGGTCGTAATTCTCGACGGCGCACACAATGCCGCCGGCGCGACAACTTTAGTCGAAACATTGCGCGACCAATTTGATGGCAAGCGGATTGCGTTGGTGCTCGGTGTGCTTCGCGACAAAAACTACGATGAGATGTGCCGAATTTTGGCGCCGTTGGCGAACCGGATTGCTTGTACACGCGTCAACAGTGAACGGAGCAATGAGCCCAGTCGGTTGGCTGAGTTGTGCCGGCAAGCAAATCCGCGCGCACAAGTGGAAGTTTTTCAGGATGTTGAAACGGCATACCATGCCGCCTGTATACAGGCGGAGATAGTGGTGATTACTGGCTCGTTGTTTTTGGTCGGCGAAGCGATGAATCGCCTTGGTTTAACTGACCGGCCGGCAACAAGCGCAGTGGAACTCACGCTGCAATGATGAGACTCACTTTGGCGTCGGTTTGCGCGTGATCTTGTCGCGGACGTCTTTGTAGCCGAAGTCCACGGCCGCAATCTTCTTATACTCAGTAATGGCTTTCTCAGCTTCACCAGTGTCTTCATAGGCGGAGGCGAGGTTGTAGGTGATTTCTTTTTTCAGGCCGTCCATTGTCGGCAATTCCTCAATGGCGCGGCAGAATTGGTCAATGGCAAGATCGGATAATCCAAGTTGCCGGAAGCATTGACCGAGGTAATTGAGCGAGACAATCCGACGTTGCGGCTGACCGACTGAACGTTGGAATTGTTCAACTGCGCCCTGAACGTTGCCGGTCTTCATGTACAACACGCCAAGGTCGTACCGGTACATGAGATCGTTGGGGTATTTGTCCACGAGCCGGGCGGCATCGCGCAATTGGAGCTGGCTGAGCTTCATGTCGAGCGCGCCGAGTTCTTGTTCGAGTGACGCGTTGTTAGGACTGGCGGCTAACGCGGCTTTGGTCTGATTGATCGCAGTTTGAATCCGTTTAGCTTTGATGTCGCCGATTTCTTTTTCAAGCGTGGGATCATTACCGGATTCGCTGTTAAACAGTTTTTCAAGGTATTGCAGCGCAGTGTCGTAGTCGTTTTTCTGAGCGTAGAGCCGACCTAGCTCGCGTTGGTGAAATGGATTGTCCGGTTCCTTGCTAACCTTGGCCTGCAATTCGTGGATCAGGTTATCCACGTGATCTTCGGCGCGCACAACGCGGGATTGTTGTTCGAGAGCTACGGCTTCATTTTCATCTTTAAGTTTTTCACGAAACGATGTGCTTTGGTCTTCCCATCCGCCGCCTTGCATCGCGCCGTGAGCGGTGGAATCCTTGAGGCCTTTTTGCGCTTCAAAATCATTCGGGTTGGACTGCAATAACCGTTCGTATAC
>Ga0118677_10003375_pt1 | contig 25714 bp, 24 predicted proteins | sample AliMusrvi5mmetaG_FD_86154 | JGI IMG/M metagenome (GOLD analysis project Ga0118677, IMG submission 86154)
AGCGTCCCGTAAGCCAGCAATTCTCCAGCTTTGGGGTTGAGGCTCATGCGCCGGCCGCACTCATCCCGGAACTGTCCCCAGAATCCCTTCCCGACGCCTTTGGACTCTGGCGCCGGGTCCGCTGCGCGCGCTTGCGGCCGGCCTTTGAGCATGAGCGCCGCGAAGAAGAGGTCCGATCCCGCGGCGCCGAGCCGGTTGAAATAGCGCTGGTCGAACTCCCCGCGGGCGGTCGCGCGCACGGTTTCGCCTATGTCGTCGGCGGCACCGAGGGCCCAGGGCGTCATGAGCGCCCCGGTCATCGCGTCGCGCGTCAGTCTCAGGGCGCGATAGGCAAGCGCCGCGCCGCGCGCGCCTTTGGCTACGGCCTGTGTGTCCCGGACCGCTTGCAGCGCCCCGCCCACGCCGAAGGTCGCCAGCACCAGCGGGTTGTACAGGCTCTCCGCCGCGCTTTCGAAAGCGCCCGCGAGTACGCCGGCCGCCACGAGGCCCGCCTTGGCGGCGCCCGCGCTCTGCATCCCCTGGGCGATCAGGCGCTCGCCGTAGGTCCCGGCTCCGTAGTTCTCGCGCAGGACCCTGGCCGCCTCCTGGTCCGTGATGGGGGCGATGACGGCCCGCGCCATGGCATCGGGCGGCAGAGGGTAGGGCTGGCCTTCCAAAGACTGGCGCCGCAGTGCGCGCACCATGCCGTAGAGCTCCTCGCGCGCCCCCGGGCTCAGCCTCTGGATCTTGAGCCGGTCGTCCGTCAGGCTCTCAAGAAAGGGGTTCTTGGCGTAGCTGCCCGCGGCTTCGAGGCTGTATGCTGGTGAGCCGGTCGCGACCGCGGCCAGGCTCTGCGGCGCTCCCATGAGGCCGGTGTAGATGGTCTGGCCGGCCTTGCCGCAGAAATCCAGCAGACCGCTCAGGTGCTTCTGGCTCATGACCTCGGCCTGCGCCTCGCCGAACCAGGAGCGGCCTTCCTCGACGGCCAAGGTCTTCTTGACCTCCTCCTCCAGCGTCACCCATCGGCCGCGGCCGCCCGAGACCCGGTAGGCCTGCCGGCGCAGGGTCACGTCGCGCAGGACCGTCTCGCGCGACCATGGGCCCCAACCGAGGACCTCCCTGCGCAGCCGGGAGCTCCATTCCAGACGCGCGTCGTCCGCGGCGTATTCGCGCCAGTACCCGGGGCGGTCCTGCGCCGCCTCGCCGCGAGCGTCGACTTCGATGGCTCCCGTGACGACCAGGCTGTCTGCGGATGTCCGGCCCCGGAAGGCCGCGCCGGGCAGGAACCGGCCGGCAATCACCCTGCGGGCGCCGCCGGCTCGCTCGTAGACGAGGCGGAAGCCCTTCCTCTTATCCACGCTCAGGCGCGCGTCACTGAAGCCGACGGGCGCGTAGTCGTCGATGTCGCGCAGGAAGTTCCCGAGGGGGACGCTGCGGCTGCCGTCAGCGTCCTTAAGCTTGAGCGCTCCTAATATATCCCTGGCCAGCATGCGGCAAGCCGCGGTCCGCTCCGGGCCTGGGCTCAGCCGGAAAAGCACGTTGAGTCCGATCCGACCTCTCGACGCCGCGGCATGTGTGTGCCGGCGCCCTCTTGGCGCGGGCAACGACGCGGGATAAGACGGGCCCTGGTTGTCGAAGATGCGCGCGGCTGTCCCCGGATGGGCAGTCAGGCCCCGCAGAGTCCGGATGTTTGCGGAGAGTCCCTCCAGCCGTTCGGCACCGATCGCTCCGAGGATGCTTCCTAGGATGGCGCGTGTCCGGGGGGATACGCGCCGGTTTCCGCCCGTAGCCGAGACTTCGCGCAGCAGGGCTGCGAGCTCGCGCGCTCGCGCATCAAGCCCGGCGGCCTCGGACTCCGGCATCGCGCCGGCGGCGAGGCTCGCACGGAACTCGTCCAGGCGCCGGAGCAGTTCGGGCAAGGAGGCGGTTTTCTGGCCGTTCAGATGTAGAGCCGCTTCACGGGCCAGAACCTTCAGGTCTCGGCGGGACTGCGCTACGGCAAGGGAGGGGGGATCGGCATCGAGGGGCGGCATGGCTGAGGCGCGGGCGCACAGAGGCAGCAGAGCGCCGAGGGCGATGGCCCGGAGCAAGCGGCGGGCCGGCGGGGCGGACTGGTCATGCCCTGGTTTGCTGGCCATAACCAGAGCTTAGGACTTGAAGGTCGGGGCGCTCAGTGTCCTTAGTCCCAGCCAGCCAGGGCCCTAGGTCCCAAGCCCGGCCAGGGTACGCCGGTTCTTAGGCGGCCGGCGCCGCCAGCGTGGCCAGCCGCTCTTCGAACTTGGGCCTCGGCGTCGCGCCTTCGTCGCGTAGCAGGAAGTACTTGCTGGCCTTGTGGGAGAGCACGACCAGGAACTTGGCCGGAACTCCGGCGCGGCGGTAGGCCGCCAATTTATGGTGGCCGTCGAGCACGAAGCCGGCGAAGAAGCTGTGCAGGGACTTGACGCGCCCGCGCCGGACCGCTTCGGGGATGCCGCGATGGTAGAGTCCCAGGAGCAGGATCCGGGGCCGGTCGCCGTTGGCGATCATGGACTGATAGATCTTGACGTTCTCGTCTTTGAGCATGCCGTGGGGTACGAGCGGGATGATGAAGTCGTACTGGCGTTCCGTGATGCCTTCGTCCGAGTGCCGGAAGACGCGCGGCTTCTGGTTTTCGTAGTGCTCCCAGCCGGAGAGCAGGCCTTCCTCCCGGGGGTCGGCGATGTCCCAAAGGTCCATGAACTCGCTGTTGAAGAAATAGGAACCCTCGTCCTCGCTGTCATAGGGGCCCGCCACGTTCATGGAGGTTTCGAATATCTCGAACTCGCCCTTTTCCTGGAGGTCCAGGATGGGCGCCAGCTCTTGCACCATGCTTTCGTCCAAGGGCCGGGGGACCTGGAAAGCCTTGGGGAGGTTGACGACCTTGCGCGACAGGCGCGGTTCGTGGAGGCACTTGAACCAGAAATGGCAGGTGTCGCAGTCGTTGCCGACCTCGAACTTGCGCGAGCCGTTGATCTCCAGGAAGAATGAGTTCGCCTCGCCGGGCTTCTTCTCCACCCCGATCTTGAAGAAACCGCGGCCCTGGTTGAGTTTTACCTTGAATAGGCCGTCGGCCAGCCGCACCACGTCGAACTTTTGCGAAGCCGTTTCTGGTTTCACGGATGCCTCCGATTTTGGTTTCGTATTCTATTCATTTTGAATCGGGCAAGGCAAGGGAAATAGTCTGGATTTTTTTGAAAAACCAAGACAGCGGTCCTCTTGACAGCCTACCGCCAACCTGTTATAACAGGGACGATGCGGCGTGAAGCCGGCCATTCCAGGGAGGACTGTGCTATGTCGAATGAGGATCGTGGTTCCAATCTGATTTTTTTTCTGGCCGGCGCCGCCATCGGCGCGGGCCTGGGCGTGCTGTTCGCGCCTAAGGCGGGCAAGGAGACCCGCGAGCAGCTCGGCGACTGGCTCAAGGAAAAGCGCGAGGACGGCGGCGCCCTCCTGGCCAAATTGAAAGAGGAAGGCCTTCAGAAGAAGGAGGCGTTGGCCGCCGCGCTCAAGGCTGGCAGGCAGGCCTACATGGAGGCGGACAAGCAGTCCTGATGCCGCGCCTCAGCGGGCCGCGGCGCGGAAGGTGCGGAGCAGGCGCTCGAAGGCAGGCTGGTAGGCCTCGTAGAGATCGCCGGGCGCGCTGTAGTTCAAGGTGAAATAGCGGCCTCCGCCGGCGTCCACATAGGCGCTGCGGCTGGAGCCTTTGACCGCGAGCAGCCGGGTGGGCTTGCCGTCCACCTTGACGCGGCCCGGCTCCAGGACCGCGTCCTGCCATTCGCGCTCCTTGAGCATGGCAAGGTCCATGTTCTGGTAGCCCGGGCCGCCCGGCTCGGCGAGCGTCACGGTGAGGCTGACGGGCTTGCCGCCGCGGCCCGCGTCGAAGACGATGTAGATTGCGGGCGGGCTGTCCTTCCAGCCGTCGGTGATGTGCCAGGCCTTGGGGTATTCGAAGGCGATCTCGCCCGGGACGCTGAAGCGGCCGTAGGACTTGGCGGTGAGCCGTGACATGTCGGACTTGCGGCGTCCTGTGGACTTGCCCTCCGTAGGGACGAGCACCGGCGCGTCGTCTGCATCGCCGGGCGCGGGTTCCGCCGACCGCGCTTTCCCCATGACGCAGCGGTAGGGCCGCAGCATGCCGGGCGTCATCACGGGGTGGGCGCCGAGCGGGCAATGCAGCGCGGCCGTGGAGGCCGCCGGGCCGATCAGGTTCAAGAGGCTGCGCGGATGCCGCTTCTTCTCAGCGCACCGGAATGGATTATAAGGATCGCCCGTCATGACGCGTTCGGTCCCCTGGGGGCATTCCGCGTCGTCGGCCGCCGCGGCCGGAGCCAGGATGAGGCCCAGCGCCAGCGCCAGGGCCGCGGCCGGCATGCTCAATGCCCGAGGGTCTCCGGGTCGCGCATGTGCTCCAGAGCCACTTCGCGCGTGATGAGCTTCTTGGCGTAGAGGTTCTTGATGGAGTTGTCCTTGGAGATCATGCCCACCTGGCTGCCGGAGTGGATGGCGTCGTTGATGGCGTCGAGCCGGTTCTCGCGGATGAGCTGGCGGACCGCGGGGGTGGCGACGAGCACCTCGCAGGAGACGACCAGCCCCTTGCCGTCGGCGCGGGGCAGGAGCTCCTGGGAGATGACCGCTTCCAACGTCATGGCCAATTGCTCCCGCATCAGGTCTTGGTCCGAGGAGGGCACCGCGGTGACAAGGCGCTGGGCGGTCTTGGAGGCATCGCGCGTGTGCAGGGTGGTCAGGACCAGGTGGCCGGTCTCGGCCGCGAGCAAGGCCGCGCGGATGGATTTCTCGTCGCGCAGTTCGCCGATGCTGATCGTGTCCGGATCCTGGCGCAGGGCGTCGAGGATGCCCGCGTCGAAAGAAGGGGTGTCCACGCCCACCTCGCGCTGCACGAAGACGGAACGGCAGGGCTTGTAGATGGTCTCGATGGGGTCCTCGATGGTGATGACCTTGCCCGGCCGCCCGGTCTGGTTGAGCCATTCCAGCATGGCGGACATGGTGGTGCTCTTGCCGCTGCCGGTGGCGCCGGTCACGTAGATGATGCCGGCGCGCTTGTGCACGAAGGTGCCGACCACCGGAGGCAGGCCCAAAGAGGAGAGGGGGTAGTGCTTGAGGGGCAACAGGCGGATCGATGCTCCCACCGTGCCCAGGGCCATGTAGATGCTGAAGCGGCAGCGGCCTTCGCCGATGGTGTGCGCGCAGTTGACGCGGGATTCCTTCTTGAAGATCTCGCGCTGGCTGTCGTTCATGTAGGGCTTGAGCAAGGTCTGGATGCTCTCGGAGTCCAGCACGGGGTAGGGCAGCGCCCCTATGTTTCCCGCGATGCGGCCGATGGGGGGGATGCCGTGGATGAGGTGCAGGTCCGAGCCGCCGCGGGCGGCCACGTCGGCGAGCAGGGTCTTGAGGTCGATGTCGAATTTGGCCATGGACAAGAGGATAGCCGTTATGGCGCAGCGGATTCAAGCCCCGGAATGCGCTCGATCCTTCGGCCGAAGGTGTATAATCAGGCCATGCGGGTTCTCATCGCTGGCGGAAGCGGTTTTGTCGGGAACTCCGTGTGCCGGGCCTTGCAAGAGGCGGGCCACGAGCCGTTAGTCTTGTCCCGCCGGCCTGGCCCATCGGCGGTGCTCTGGGATGGGGCTGGCTTGAGCGATGCGTGGCTTGCTGCCGCGGCGCAATGCCCGGCGTGGATCAATCTTTGCGGAGAGGGCATCGCCGAGAGGCGTTGGTCCCAGGAGCGCCGGGAAGTCCTTTGGACCAGCCGGCTTTTGACGACCAGCTTGCTGGTGGACGCGATGAGCAAGGTCCCGGTGCGGCCCAAGGTGTTCATCAGCGCTTCCGCCGTGGGGTATTACGGCGACATGGGGAACATCACTGTTGATGAATCCGACGCTGCCGGACAGGGATTTTTGGCCGGCCTTTGCGCGGATTGGGAGCGGGAAGCGCTGCGGGCCACGGAGTCGGGCGTGCGCGTGGTGTGCCTGCGCCTGGGCGCGGTGCTGGGCCGGAAAGGGGGGATGCTGGCGCGGCTGATTCCGTTGTTCAAGCTGGGGCTGGGCGGGCCGCTGGGCGACGGGAAGCAGTGGCTTTCATGGATATCGCAAGAGGATTTGGCCAGGCTGGTGGTCCATCTTCTGGCGGCCGATGTTTCGGGCGCGGCCAACGCGGTGGCGCCTGAGCCTGTGACCAACGGGGAGTTCAGCCGGGCTTTGGGCGCGGTGCTCCATAGACCGGCGTTTCTGCGCGTGCCGGGCTTCGCGTTGCGCTTGGCGTTGGGCGGGATGGCCAGTGTGCTCCTGACGGGACAGCGGGTCGTGTCCAGGAAGGTGATGGAGTCGGGCTTTGTCTTCAAGCATCCTTCTCTTGACGCCGCGTTGCGCGCCGAACTGATTTAGCGGTGTTGGAAGGCGGCGCTTTTTCTGCTAGAATGACGGACCATTCCGGAGTAGCTCAATGGTGGAGCGGCGCCCTGTTAAGGCGAGGGTTGGGGGTTCGAGTCCCTCCTCCGGAGATTTTGACGGATGCTGCAAAAAAAAGCGGCGGCTGCCGTTAGCCGCCGCTCCCTTTTTCCCGGCGTGGCCCGCATACGGTATAATACTCGCATGACTTCTTCCCCATGTCCCTGCACTTCCGGCAAGGCCTTCGCGGCCTGTTGCGAGCCTTACCTTTCGGGCAAGACCCTAGCCCCGACGGCGGAGGCCCTGATGCGCGCCCGCTATGCGAGCTACGCGACCGGGCGCATCGACTTCATCGAGACGAGCCACGCCCCCGAGACCCGCGGCGATTTCAACCGGGAGACGGCGCTGGCGTGGTCGAAGGGATCGAAGTGGCTGGGGCTTGAGGTCGTCGGCACCAAAGGCGGCACCCCGAAGGACGCGGAGGGCGTGGTCAACTTCGTCGCAGTCTACGAGAAGGACGGCAAGCGTCACGAGCACCGCGAGATCGCGACCTTCCGTAAAGAGGGCCCCCGTTGGCTCTTCGTCGACGGCCAGTCACCCAAGCCGCAGACCTACGAGAAGTCGGGGCCCGACGTCGGGCGCAACGACCCCTGCCATTGCGGCTCCGGCAAGAAATTCAAGAAGTGCCACGGCCGCTAGGCTCGCATCTTCCGGCGCGGCGTAATGGGGTGGACGTCAACCGGGCCGGCAATGCGCCATGGGCGCCCGTCGTCTTTCACTTTCGGGACGGCTTCCAAACAGCGTCCCACCTTTTCCTTGAGATTGGCTAAAACGAACGGCTTCGTGGTGTATTCCGCCGCGCCCAACTCCAAGGCCCGCTTCGCCAGATCGACATCGTTCCGGCCGGTCAGCACTATGATGGTCATCACCACACCGGAGGTTTGACAGGCTTTGAGCACCTCAAGACCGCTCATCCCGGGCATGGTCATATCCAGCAGCATGATCCGCGGCCGCTCCGCTTCGATGATCCGCAGCGCCTCGTCCCCCGCAGATGCCTCGATGACCTCGCCGGTCGTCTGAAGCAGACAGGTCAGGATCTTCCGGTCAGCCGGATTGTCATCAACTACTAATATTTTATTGCTCATGAATTTTCACTTTACTGTACCACCTCCGGCGGGCTGTGCCTATGCGGACTTATACTCGGTGCCCTTGATTAGTCGTGGCGGGGGGATTAGACTTATGGGATGAGGGCGGCAGCATGAAAGTGGCCGTGATCGGCGGCGGCATCTCCGGGCTCTGCGCGGCGGTCGCGCTCAGGCGCATCGGGGTGGAGGTCGATATCTTCGAACGCGGCGCCGCGATCCGGGAGATCGGCGCGGGGCTGAGCCTTTGGCCGAATGCGACGTACGCGCTGCGCGAACTCGGCCTGCTGGAGCCGTGCCTGCGCGTGGCCAGCCGCGTGGAGAATATCCGGCTCAGGGATCCCGAGGGCCGGGAGTGGGCATCGGTCCGGGTCGTCGGGCAAGCGACGCCGGCTCTCTGCCTGGATCGGCCGGCCCTGCTCGCGGTCCTGCTTGCGGCCGTGGACCGGCAGCGGATACATACCGGCCAAACCTGTGAGGGCATCAGCCTGGAATCGGGAAGCGGCCGGAAGCCCTGCGGGCATTTCGAGGGCGGCCGGAAGCTGACATTCGATGCCGTCATCGGAGCTGACGGTCTGGGTTCCGTCGTGAGGCATTTCGTGATGGGCCGGGTCGAGCGTCCCGTCTATCGCGGCTATCTGATCTGGCGAGGAGTAGCGGAAGTGCTCCCTCCTTATTATGCGGAAGGGAATATCACGGAGGCCTGGGGAAAAGGGGAGCGTTTCGGGATCATGCCCATCGGGGATGGAAAGGTGTGCTGGTATGCGGCGCGCAATCAGCCGGATACGGCATCGCCGCAGAGCAAGGCTCAGCTCCTGGAGCATTTTCGAAGGTGGCATCCGCCTATCGCCGAGGTCATCGCGGCAACCCCTGAATCAGCGATCGTGAGGACGCCGGCGCTGGACCGGCCGCCCGCCTGGAATTGGGCGAAGGGGCGAGTCGTTTTGATCGGCGATGCCGCGCATCCGATGACGCCGAATCTCGGCCAGGGGACCTGTCAGGCCATCGAGGATACCCTCGTGCTTTCCCGGCTCCTGGCCGGAGGCGGATCGATTGAAAATGCGTTCCACCGTTTCGAGAAGATCCGGCGCGTCCGCGCCGCGGCGATCGTGCTCGGCGCCCGCTGGATCGGAAGCTTCGCTCAGTCCGAGGGCTGGGCCGCCCGGTGGGTGCGCGGCATACTCCCTCGCTCCTGCTTGTCGGGCGCCATCGAGAAGACGTTCCACGCGATCCATGACCACAAGGCAGGCGCCTGTCTTACATGAGGTATAATTGGCCCGCATGAGAGCCTCGCAGCGACGCCGGAAGGTCCGTGCCCGCCTCTACGGATTGGGGACGGCATTGCCCCCGCACTCATCGGGGCAGCCGGCCGTCAAAAGCTTCATGTCCTCTCTTGCCGCGGCCACGCTCAAGGGCCGTCGGCGCGACGTCACCCTCGATTTCCTCGAGAAGATCTACGCCTCTTCGGGGATCGCCAAGAGGCACAGCGTCCTGGCCGACTATACCAAGGATTCTCCGGCAGACTTCGAGTTTTTCCCGCCCAACTGGGCCCTCGAACCCTTCCCGACCACAGCGGCGCGGATGGAAGTGTTCGAGAAATGGAGCGTCGACTTGGCGGAGGATGCCTGCCGCAAAGCCCTGCGCGAGTCGGGCGCCAAGCCCGCGGAGATCACCCACCTCATCTTCACCACCTGCACCGGACTCTTCGCCCCGGGCCCCGACATCCTTCTTATCGGCCGTCTGGGGCTGGGCCCCCAGGTCCACAGGACGGTGCTGGGATTCATGGGCTGCTACGCGGGCTTCACCGGCCTGAGGATGGCCGGGCATATCCTGGGGGCCGAGCCCGACGCCGTGGTCCTGCAGGTCTGCGTCGAGCTCTGCAGCCTGCATTTTCAGAAGAAGGCCCTTCCGGACTACATCGTGGCCAACAGCCTCTTCGCCGACGGCGCCTCCGCCGCCGTCTATGCCCGGCCCGGACGGTTCAGGGGAGGTTTGGCGGATTTGGTCGCCACTCATAGCCGCGTCGAACAGGATAGTCTCGAGCATATGTCCTGGCGCATCGGCGCCTCGGGTTTTGAGATGCGGCTGGACCGCGAGGTGCCGGCGCGCCTCAAGACCGCCGCGCCCGGATTCGTCGGGGAACTGATGGACCGCGCGGGGCTCAAGCAAGACGAGAGCTCCTGGGCCATCCACCCCGGGGGACGCAAGATCGTCGATGAGGTCCAGTCCTCCTTGGACCTGACCGATTCGCAGGTCCAGTCCTCGCTCGAGGTCCTGAGCTCCTGCGGCAATATGTCGAGCGGGACCATCTTCTTCGTCTTGGACCGGGAGCTGCGGCGGGCCTCGAAAGGAGCCGTCACGGCCCTGGGCTTCGGGCCGGGACTTACCATGGAAGGCGCCGTCCTCTCCAGACCTTGAGTGCTTCCGCCGCATTGAACTTTAAGACGCGCCGCGAGTGTCTTGAGCTCATGGATGCCTCCGGCCTTGACGCGGCAGAGCTGGCCGAGACCCTGAGGGAGCTGGACTTCCTCAACACGGCCTTGGGCGGCTACGGCGCGACCTTGGGTGCTTTGGAGCGCCTTATCCCGCCCGGCCGTCGCGAGTTCGATGTCTTGGACGTGGGCTCGGGGGGGGGCGACACGGCGCGGCGCATCGTCGATTGGGCCCGCCGGCGGGGTCTGACCGCGCGGGTCCACGGCATAGATCTGGCGCCGGAAGCCGTGGCCTACGCGCGCCTGAGGAACGCCGGCCGGTCCGGCCTCGATTTTACCGCCCAGGACCTCTTCGACCTGCCCGCCACGCGGAAATACGACATCGTGCACGCGGCGTTAGTCCTGCATCATCTTCCCGACGACGCGGCGGTCAAAGCCTTGGCTAAGATGTACGACCTCTGCCGCTTGGGACTCGTGATCAACGACCTCCACCGCCACCCCGTCGCCTACTACTCGATCAAGTGGCTGACCACCCTGCTCTCGAAGAACCGCCTCATCCGTCATGATGCCCCGCTTTCGGTGCTGCGCGCCTTCCGACGATCCGAACTTGAGGAACTCGCTCGCCGCGCCTCCTTGCCTGCCCCAAAAATATCTTGGCGCTGGGTCTTCCGCTGGCGCATGATCGTCTATAAATGAGCTTCGCCCAGGCAGGCACGGTTGTTTTCGCCGCTTGACGCCTCCCCAACGCAAGCGGTATAAAGGATGCCAAGCGGCATGATGCGGACAGGGAAATCATGAAACTCTTCATGACGGAGAGCAGCCGGCAGGCCAGTGAGTTGAGGGCATTTCCTCTGCTCCTGAAGCCCCTGAGCGCGCTCCCCGACGACTATCACGTCATTCTCAACATCCACTTCCCCAAGGAGATCGACTTCCTCATCCTCTCGCAGAGGTCGGTCATCGCCCTCGAGGTCAAGGCCTGGGCCTCGGCCGTGCCGCTCACGGAGGACCGCCGTCCTGCTGGCGACGACTTCTTCAATGCCCCCGTATGGAAACACGACCAGGCCGCGGACCCCGCCGCCAACTTGTGCGAGAACCCGATCCTGGCGATACGGAGGAAGGCCACGGAGGCCTGCGCCCACATCCAGTCGCTCTGCCAGCTCAGGCTGCCCTGCTTCCCCTTGATCGTTTTTCCCAACTGGAAGCGGCCCGTCGGCGCGGAGAACTGGATCCCGGACGGCTTCGGCCGCGTTTTCTTCCAGGAGGACCTGCGCTACCGCCTGCCGGACTTCGTCGGCAACCACTCTTTCGAGAACGCGAACCCGGTCAAGCACCCCGACTGCAGGACTGCCGAGCTGTCGGAGGCGCTGATACGCCTGCGCCTCATCCCCAAGAGCTTCACCCAACGCAGCGACTGGACTGCCCCCGCGCCGTCCGCGGGCGCCGCCCAGGTCCCGGCGGTCCCCCTGCCCGACAACAATTTCCAGTTCTCGGGCCCGGTGATTGGCAGCCGATTCGTGGGCATGGCGGAGTCCCTCAAGGCCCTGGCCTCCCGGATATCGAGCCCGGGGCACCTTTACCTGGCCGGCATGCGCCGGACAGGGAAGACCTCTTTGGCGCGCCGGGCGGCAGACCTCGGCCGGGCGGGGCATCCGCCCTTCAACCGCGGCGCCTTCGTCTTCCTGGACTTCTTCTCCGACTGCACCCCGGAAAAGAGCTGCGCGGTCTACGCGGCCATCCTCGGGCGCATGCTCTCCGTGCTCGAGCTCTCCGTCCGCGTCAACGCCGAGCTCGAACTGACCGCCGGAGACGGGCAGCTCCGGGAGAACGTGCGCCGGATGCTGGAGAGGCCCTGGGAGGTCGGCATGGAGGCAGGCATACAGGGGAGCCGACGGGCCTTCCAAGACGCCTTCCTCAAGATCCTGGCCGCCTTCCACAAGAAGAGGCCGGACTGGAAGGTCGTGGTCGTGCTCGACGAGTTCTCGGAGGTGTTCCTCCGGGCCTGGCGGACGGCGCAGGCTCCGCCCCCCAGGCGCACACCGCCCCCTGAGGCGGAGCCTGTCTCGGCGGACGACCTGCGCTTCCTGGGCGCATTGGTCCGCGACCGGGAAGCCCTCAAGAGCTGTTCCTTCGTCATCATCGGCAAGCCCTTCATGGAGGATCTCGACCGCCGCCTCAAGAGCGATTTCTTCGCAGGCCTGCCCGCGGTCCCGGTGGGCCCGCTCGCCCGCAACGACATGGAAGTCCTCGTCAGCCGCCTCGCCGCGCCGGTCTGCTTCAGCTCGGAACTGATGGGACGGCTCTGGGGCCTGACGCGGGGGTACCCCTATTATGTGCAGCTCCTGTGCGACGCGGTGCTCGCGGGCCTGGAGCCGGGCCGGCAGAAGGCGCTCGACGCGGACATCGAACGCGCGGTCGCAGTCGTGACCGGTGACGACTCCAAGTTCTCCTTCGAACTCACCGACTACGACCTGAAGTCCTCGGATTTGGAGGACCGCCCCTTGGAGCATCTTCACTCCGCCAAGCTGCTCAGCGCGTTGGTCAAGATGGGGGAGGAGCCGTCGGCGGAGGGCGTTGCCTGGGTGCAGAGAGCGGAGCTCTTCCTCCTCTGCCGCCGGGTCATGCGCATGGAAGAGAAGCAGTCGCGCGCCGTCCTGTTGGGCCTCGAGGAGGCCCGGGTCATCGAGGCCCGCTCCGGCGACAATCAGCCGGAGGTCCGCATCGGGGTCCCATTACTCGCCCTCTGGATGAGGAAGAAGGACCTTTTCAGGACCTGCTCCATGCTGGTGGGGTAGATCCAGGGCTGAACGCGCCGATCCCATGAGATTCCTAAGATTCCGAAACCAGGGACGCGAGGGCCTCGCGCTAGCGGACGGGCAAGAGGCGCGCGGCTTTTACGCAGACGATAGCCGCTATCCCGGCAGCCTTGCGGCGCTCATCTCCGCCGGCGCGCTGAGCCGGGCGGCCGGGCTTCTGCGCGGCGGCGAAGCCGTCGAGCTTGACGCGGTCGAGTTCCTCCCGCCGCTGGGACAGACCGGCAAGATCCTTTGCCTGGGCGGCAACTACCTCGATCATGCAAAGGAGGTCGGTCTTAAGGTCCGCGCTCAGCCTACGGTCTTCGCCCGCTTTCCCTCAAGTCTCGTGGGCCATCGGGGGCGCCTGATCCGGCCTCGGGTGTCGGACCAATTCGACTATGAGGGCGAGCTGGTCGCCGTCATCGGAAAACGCGGCCGCCACATCCCGGAGGACCAGGCGCTGGAGCACGTGGTCGGCTATTCTATCTTCAACGACGGGAGCGTGCGCGACTATCAGATCGCCACGCCGCAGTGGACGGTCGGGAAGAATTTCGACGCGACCGGCGCCCTGGGCCCGTTCCTGGTCACGGCGGATGAAGTCCCGCCCGGCGCCTCGGGTCTGCGTCTGCGGACGCGGCTCAACGGCCAAGTGGTCCAGGACGCCTCCACCAGTGATATGATTTGCAGCGTGGCGGCCACCATCGCCTTCCTCAGCCAGGCCATGACCCTCGATCCTGGCGACCTGTTGGTCATGGGGACGCCGCCGGGCGTAGGGATGGCGCAAAAGCCGAAGCTCTATATGAAAGCCGGAGACCTCTGCGAAGTCGAGATCGCAGGCGTCGGTATCCTGAGCAACACCGTGGCCGACGAGGCCTGAGACTGCTTCCGAAACTGGAGATAAAAATGAAAACCGAGCAGACCAGAAAAGGGCATGCGCAGCCGGAGCAGACGATGAAGCCGCACATCCATCTATCGCCGAGCCGGAGCTACGCGCGGGCCATCGTCTGCGGTTCTCCGGAGCGGGCCGAATTCATCAGCCATGTCCTGGAGAATTCCAAATGCCTCGCTCGCCATAGGGAGTATCATTCCTATTTGGGCACATATTCCGGCCAGGAGATCATCGTGGTCTCCCACGGCGTAGGCTCGGCGGGCGCCGCGATCTGCTTCCAGGAATTGATCGACGTGGGCGCCCGGGCCATCATCCGCATCGGCACCGCGGGCGGCCTTTACGACGGCTCCGGGATCGGAGACATTGTGATAGCCACGGCCGCCATCCGTCGCGACGGCGTCACCGGCTTGATGGTCCCGCCGCATGTCCCGGCGGTGCCGGATATCGCGTTGACATATGCCTTGATGACGGCGGCCCAGAAGGGGCCATTGCCGGCCAAGGCGGGGATGATCCTGACCAGCGATCTGTTCTACGGCGGGGTCTTGGACGACGAATTGGAGCTCCATGCCAAGTCGGGCGCGATCGCCGTGGAGATGGAGTGCTCGACGCTTTTCATCATCGGCCTGCTGCGCAAGGTCAAGACGGCCGCCATCCTGGTCTTGGACGGCAATCCGCTGAAATGGGCGGAAGGGCAGTATGATCCCAGCCCGGCCCGGCTGCAAGCCTCGACGGAAGCGTGCGTCCAAGCCGCGCTCGGAGCGCTGGTCGGCGCGGAGGTCTAAGCCCGCTGCTCGGCGCGGGCGGGGCGACGTTCTGCTTGGCGAATCGCTCTATTTGTCGCATAATATCTATCATGCGAACTCCCAAGAGACACACGATGATGGTGCTGTACAAGAACCTCAGCGGCAAATCCAAGGTCACGCGGTACGCGATCACGAAGGACTCCCTGAAGATCCGATTCGCGGACTGCTCGGTCTATCTCTACACCAACCAGAGCGCAGACCCCAAAAATATCAGCCAGATGAAGACCCTGGCGCTCGCCGGGAAAGGCTTGAGCACCTTCATAGACACCAACTTGAAGGATCGCTTCGCTCGAAAGGTCAGATAAAAAAAGCCGGCTCGGTTCGGTAAGAACTCAGGCGCGGACCACGCGCCAGAGCCGAGCCGAGCGGGCGCGCGGGTTGGCGCGGACTTCCTCCGGTGAGGGCCGCAGGGCGGCTTCGGGCGCGGCGCGCCACAGCCCGGCGCCTGCCTGGGCGCGCAGTGCCACCTCCACCAGCGCCTCTTCCCCCGAGTGAAAAGTCAGCAACACCGCGCGGCCCCCGGCGCGCACCAGGTCCGGCAGGTCCTCTAGAAGCGTCCGGAGCGCTCCGTGCTCGTCGTTGACCACGATCCTCAGCGCTTGAAAGGTCCGCGCCGCCGGATGCGGGGCGAACGCGTCCTTCTTGCGCAAGCGCCCCGGGCCCAGTCCCTTGGCCGCGGCCACGGCCGCAACCAGCTCGCGCGTGGTCCTGGGCGCGCGCCCGCGGGCGGCAAGCGCGACGAGTCCCGCCGCGATCTTGGCGGCATCCGGCTCTTCCCCGAATCGAGCCAAGGCGTCGGCGATCTCGCTTTGCGTGGCCTGCGCCAGCCAATCGGCCGCGGTGCGTCCCTGCGAGCGATCCATGCGCAAGTCGAGCGGCCCGTCCGCCTTGAACGACATGCCGCGTTCGGGGCGGTCTAACTGCATGGAGGAGGCCCCGAGGTCCGCCAGGAGCGCGTCTACGCCCGCCTGCCCCAGACCTTCGAGCACTGTCCGGGCGCTGGCGTAGTCGCTCTGGCGCAGCACGACCTTCAAGCCCAAGCCTTGCAGGCGTTGCCCGGTCCGCGCCAGCTCTTCTCCGTCGCGGTCGAGCCCGATGACCGAACCCTGCGGCCCGGCGCGGCGGGCGAGTTCCTCCGCGTGCCCGCCCCAGCCCACGGTGCAGTCGAGCACGGCCGCTCCCGCCAAAGGTTCCAGGGCTTCGATCACCTCGTTGAGCATGACTGGCAGGTGCGCGCCCGCCGGCGTGGAGCCGCGGGCCTTGGCCTTGGCCGTTGCGGCCGGGTCGCCGCCGAGCTCCTTGTACTTTTCCGCGAACCGGCGCGGGTGCGTGCCCCGATAGCGATCTCTCCGGCGGTGGGCCGCGAGGGCCTTGGCGATGGGGATGTCCGCCGGGGCCAGGTCGTACTCCAGCAGGCGCCGCGCCTCGACCCAGGCGACCTGGTCATGGTCTATGAGCTTGAGGTCTCCCGTAAAGCTGGAGACCAGAAGGGCGATGAGCTCGATCTCGCCGAAGTCGTAGGCGTGGCGGCAGCGCGCGAACTCCGCGCCGACCACGGCTTCGATGCCAAGCTCCTCGCGCAGTTCACGGGTGAGCGCTGCGGCGGGCGTCTCCTCCGGCTCCACCCGCCCGCCGGGGAACTCCCACATGCCCGCGTGCCGCAGGCCCGGGCGGCGGCGCGCCAATAGAATCTTGCCCGAGCGCAGGATCACCGCGGCGCAGACCGGGATCATGCCGCTCCTAGGAGGGGTACTGTTCCATGACCGAGACGGCCACGCGCCTGGAGAGGGAGTGATAGCCGGAAGAGGCTTCAGCGAATACCTCGCGGGCGAGCTTGCGGCCCTCGGCCGTCCTGCCCAGCGCCTGGTAGAGCGGGCGGAGGTACTTCATGCGCCCGACCGTGGTCAACACCTGACGCGCCCGCGGGAAGGCCGGGGCGTAGCCGCTGGCCAAAGCGATGCCGAGCCAATGCACGAGGATCTCGTAGTTGCCGCGGCCGGTCAGGCCGAGCAGGCCGTCCAGCCAGGCGCAGTCCGAGGCGCTGAGCTCGCGCGGCAGGGCCTGCAGGAAGACCACCAGTTCGGCGGGCCGCAGCTTCGACAATTGGCTTTCGGCGGGCCGGCGCCCGTTGCGCCACGCCTCGGCCAGGGCGGTGAGTTCGTCCAACCGGCCGGACACGAAGCGCGGGGCGTCGGCCGGAAGCCCGGGCAGGTTGAGCCATGCGTCCGCATTGACCTTGGCCAAAAGTACGGGGAAGCGCTCCTGCAGGAATCCGCAGAACTGCTCGGTGGTGATGCTCTGGAAACGGAACCGTCCCATGTAGTCCCGCACGAAACGGGCGAACTCCGTTTCGCCGACGGCCCGTTCCAGGGCCGTGACCAAGCGCGCGCCCTTTTCGTAGGGCACGCTGCTGAACGCGTCGTCAGGGTCCACTCCTTCCAGATGGGTGCGCAGAACGGTGAGTTCCGGCTTGTCGCGGAAGCGCTCCAGGGATTCTTCCAGATCCTTCTGGCCTATGGCCCAGGCCAAAGACGCCGCTTCGTCGCCGCGCAGTGCCCTGAGGATGCGCCTCTCGGCCCAGACCGTGAAGCCTTCGTTGAGCCAGAAATGCTCGGCCGTGGCGTTGCTGACCAGGTTGCCGGTCCAGCTGTGGGCCAGTTCGTGGGCCACGACATCGACCAGGCTGCGGTCGCCGGCCAGCAAGGTCGGGGTCAGGAAGGTCATGCGCGGGTTCTCCATTCCGCCGAAGGGGAAGGAGGGGGGCAAGACCAGCATGTCGAAGCGGTCCCAGTCGTAGGGTCCGAAGAGTTCCTCCGCTTTTATGATGAAGGTCTCCGTATCCGCGAACTCCCAGGCGGCTTTGGCGATTGCGGCCGGCTCGGCCCAGACCCGACAGCGGGGGGAGATGTCCTGGCCGGCAAGTTCGCCCACGGCCAAGGCGAAGAGGTAGCTCGGGATGGGCTGGGGCATCCGGAACTTGTAGATGTGCCGGCCCGGGCCGGCGGGAGCGTCTCCTTGAGGCCCCGCGCTCATGACCGCGGTCATGCCCTCGGGCACCGAGACCTCGGCCTCGTAGGTGATGCGCGCCGCGGCCGAGTCCTGGCAGGGCAGCAAAGTCCGCGCGTGGATGGCCTGGCATTGGCTGAACAAGAAGGGCAGGCGCTTGCCTTCGGTCTGCGCGGGTTCGAGCCATTGCAATCCTACGGCCTCCGGGCTGGTATCGTAGGCGATGCTCACGCTCTTGGTCCCGGCGGGCAGGCGCAGGCGCAGGCGCCGGCCGAGGATGGGCTGTTCATCCGCCAGTTCCCAGGGCACATCCGCGCCGGTAGTGGTGACGAAGACGCGCTGGATGCTCAGGGTCTTGGTGTCGAGGTCAAGGACGCCGCCAGCCTCGCTGGCGAATTCAAGGGAGGCCTCGCCGCTGATGACCTTGCGGGCGAAGTCCACATTCAGCCGCAGCCGCCAGTGGCGGGACCGGGGCTGAGCATCGTCGAAATAGGAATGGGGGTCGGTGCGGGACATGGTCCTCCTGGGCGCCTTTCCCAGCCGCGGCCGGGAAAACCATCATACAACAATCGCAAAGAGCCGTGCCGTCGTCCTCCCCGATGCTCCGATATTGGATACAATAATCCTATGGAAGTCTTTGCGAGCGGCGTCGAGCCCGAGACCGGCGAGCGCGATCAGTCGATCGGCGAAGAGATAGCCAACAGCGTCACCCACGGTGTCGGGGCGCTGGCGGCGTTGGCGATATTGCCGGTCCTGGTGGTGCATTCGCTCGGCCGCGGCGCCGGCGGCCGGTCGCTGGTGGGCGCGGCGGTGTTCGGCGCCAGCGTGTTCCTGCTCTACCTCGGCTCGACGCTCTACCATGCCCTGCCGCAAGGCCGCTTCAAGCGCGCTTTCCGCATCACCGAGCACATGGCGATCTATTTCCTCATCGCCGGGACCTACACGCCGTTCATGCTCGGGGTCCTGCACGGCCCGTTTGGTACGGGCATGCTCTGGGCGGTCTGGCTGCTGGCCGGCGCGGGCGTGGTCTTCAAGATCTTCGGCGGCACGCGCTTCCGGCGCTTTTCGACCGTCCTCTACGTGCTGATGGGCTGGGTCGTGGTGCTCGGAGCCGGCCCGCTGTGGAGGCTGATGCCTCACGCGGGCTTCTATTGGATCTTTGCCGGCGGACTGGCCTACACCGTGGGGGTCGTGTTCTACCTGGGCGACGACCGCTGGCGCTACAGCCATTCCGTCTGGCACCTGTTCGTGCTGGCCGGCACCGCCTGCCACTTCTGCGCCGTCCTCTGGTACGCCGGCTGACGCCGGCCTTCGGTTTGTCTCGACCGCCTTCAGAGGGATTTAAGGAAGTTGCCGAGCAATCTGCACGCTTCGTCCAAATCATCTGGTAAGCCGCATTGGCGCGCGAGCGCGGCGTAGGGCTGCTTCCACTCGGCAGGCGGCTGTATGCCATCAGGCATCGTGTGAGTCTTTCTTCTTTCAAAAGTCGCGTCAATGGCCCTCTTGGCAAAGACCGGGTCCATCTTTGGGCTTGATGTGATGAGCAAGACCATGTCGACCATGTCCCGCACTCGGGTATTGGTTGAAGGCCGGGGCAGCGTGTAGGAATGGACCTTCTCCGCGAAGTGCTGCTCCCTGGAGATCGTGAGGAATTCCGCGGGGGGTATTCCGGCGAACTTGAGCCAGTCGCGTCCCTCGGTCGTGTCGAGGGGTGTCATGACCACGTCGCCGGTGCCTATGTCTATGTGAAACTCCGTGAAGGTGCGGGCATCCATGCGGGCTTTGACCGGGAAACGCGCCCCGCCGTAGGGCGCCGCGTCCAGGTGCTTCATGATCCCGCCGATCCTGTAGTCAAAGAAGTCCGCCAGGTCCACCGCCGCGGCTTTCTCCAGAGCTGCTAGGATCGCTTCATGCGGGAGATCCCCCTTGTCCAAGGTTGCGCGCCAAGCTATGTCGATATCTTTGGTCGTGCGAGCTTCCTTGACTCGGAGTTCCAGGGCGTAACCGCCCTTGAGAATCCAGGGAACGTCTTCGCGCGAGAAGAGTCTTGCCAGCAGCCGGTCGAAAGCGGTTTTGCGCCGCAGTTGTTCAATCGGGAGCCTCTCCGTGTCCGATATCAGCCTGAGTCTGTCTTCCAAAGCGCGGCGAAAAGCCGTCGCGGTCGCGTATTTTCTGGGTTCCTCCATCAGCGCCCCCGCATGAATTCCTCGATCTTCCTCTTCACATCGCTCGGTATCCGAGTTGCCGCCTCAACCTTCGACTTGCTGATGAGTCCACGCTCAACAGCCTCCTGCACGGCCTGCTTGAGATGATCGGGGGAAACCGTGTCCGCCGCGATTAGATCCGCGATCGTCTTCAGCGGGCGCGTCGCTCGAAAGCCCTGCATGGTTTCAATCTCATCGCTGTAGAGGCGGCCCCGATGCAGGACAAGCACCCCAGGTATCGACGCATTCCTGCGGAAACCGGGAGGCACGGTCATATGCAGTTTGGCCGGCATGATATCTGACAGGTTGTAGATGCTCAGGGCCGTCTCGTGGGAGTAGACCCCCTGCGGGTGATCCGCCCTGTCCCGAGACCACAGTGACCAAGCGATCATGTCCGGATTTTCCGCGATGGGGAATTTTGCCAGGTGGTAAACGCCTCGGCACTCCCGTATCCAATTGCCGGAGCGCACATGATAGTGGTGATTCTTGTTGTCGAAGCCCGCTCCGTTGGCTTGCTTCGCTGTGAAATATCCCTGTTGCGCCTCTGCGATTTCGAAGAGGCGATCCGCGGATTGCTTATGACTATGCCATTTCTTTTTCATGCACGAATACCGTAAATAATACGTATATTATGCATCGCGTAGCCGATTAAATCAAGAGGAAGAAGCCGGAGCATGTCACGCGCAGCCGGCCTTGCCGCATGAAAACCAGCCGCATCGTCTCTTCGGTCCCATGGTCATTACCTGCGCCTACATCATATATACGACTTGCACTGCGGGAAGTTCCATTTCCGGATAGCCGGACTGATGCCGACTTGGGTTATCAGATCCCTTCCAGGTAGCTCCTGACGGAGCGCTTGACCTCTTCCTTCAGGTCTTCGGGCTCGATGACCTTTATGTGGGGGATCCAGCGCTTGACGATGGGGAGCACCTCCATGAAGTGCCCGATCTTCGTCTCCACGAGCAAGGCGCCGTCCTTCTCGGTGCGCAGGACTTTCTGGCTGGGGAAATAATTGGCCGCCTTAAAATACGGCGCCACCTCGCCGCTGATCCGGAGCACCACCTTGATGGACTTCTCCGCGTTGAACCAGATGTTGGTGTGCCGGCTCAGGATCTCCTTGAGGTTCTTGGGCGGAGTGAACGGCTCGTGCAGGCGTTCCACGGATGATATCCGGTCGAGGCGGAATTTTGGGTGATGATTCTTGCCATCCACCTCGGCGAAGAGATACCAGAACCCCTCGGCGTAGATGAGCTTCAGTGGCCGCAGGCGATAGTCCTCCCCGTTGGCGTAGTGTATCTTGATCTTGTCGCGCTCCTCGATGGCAGCCTGCACCTCGGCCATCGCCGGGCATTCCTTCCGCGGAGTGGTGGGTTGTATGGCCTGAAACGGCGACTCGCCGGTCGAGCCCAGGAGCACCTTGGAGAGCAGGCTCTTGAACGACTTGGCGAAGTTGCCGCCCATGGAGGCGGAGACCTCGCAGATGAAAGCGAGCAGGGACGCCTCCTGCTCGGTCAGGGGGACCTTCTTGAGGCTGAAGCCGGGCATGAATGAATAGCTCCCCTTGGCCTCCGCCACCAAAGGGAAATCGGCCATGTTGATCAGCTCCAGGTCCCGCTGGGCCGTGCGCATGGAGACATTGAACTCGTCGGCCAGCTGGCGGGGGGTGACCTTGCCGTCCATCTCCAGCCTGTTGAGGATGCGGACGAGGCGGTAGAGCTTCTTGTGATAGTCCTGGTTCTTGGCGGTCATGGCGCGGGCTGGCCTCCCCACCGAACTGCAACGCGATTAAACACAACTTTAGAGTCCTTGTGAAAGCTCCATCGCGGCCGCGCCCTGCCAGACCTCATGGCGGCCGATGGCCAGCGCCCGCGCGATCACCTTGGCCGCCACCCCTTCCGGCGCCCTCGACCTGAAATAGGGCGCATCGGCCACGATGACGAGCTTGCCCCGCGCCCGGGAGATGGCGACGTTGATCAGCTTCTGGGCGCTGGAATGGCTGTCCCGCTCGCTGAGCAGGATGCCTGGCCTCATGGGCTCGGCGTCCACGGTGTCGAGGATGATCACGTCCTTCTCGCGGCCCTGGAAGCGGTGCACGGTGCTGCAATCGATACGTTGGTCAAAGTCGCCAGGACCACCGCGGCCTGATCCACGGCGCCTTGCTCCTTTTTAACCAGTCTCTTGCGCAACTGCGCGATCTCCTTGCTGATGAGCTGGGACAAGAGGTTGAGCCTCTGCGCGCGCCTCTGCACGATACCGGCCAGCTCGTTGGGGGGCCGCAGGGCCAAGCGGGCCGCCCTTGCGGCGCTGAATACCTCCTGAAGCTCGGGAGGCGCCGGCCGGGCCTCGATGTCGGCGAACAAGCCTTGCTGGAACGGTTCATCCGCGTCGGGCAGTTCCGCGGCCAGCCTGTCGCAGAGCCGCAATGCCGCGTCCAGCTCCGGCCGGCGCAGGAGCAGGCGGTCCAGCTTCTCCTGGTCGGCCTGGTTGATCCGGCTCGTTACCTCGCGCAGGCCGGCCCCGCCAGCCGCGCCTTCGCCGCGGCCGATGCGCACCACGGCTCCCGCGCTTATGGCCTTGGCCATGGCCGGCCGCAGGGCGATCTTCTCCAGGGCCTGGTCCAGGGCGGCGTTGGTGGTGGAGAGGACGAGCAGTCTCATGCCGTGGGCGGAGAGCTCGTCTACGATATGGGCCAAGGTCGTGGTCTTGCCGGTGCCCGGCGGCCCCCAGACGAATGCGAGCTCGTTGTCCAGACAGCGCTGGACCGCCGCGCGCTGGCCTTCGTTGAGCGCGGCATGGTCGCGCAGCATCTGGCGCGGCCGGGAGTCCGGAGGCAGCTTGCCGAAGAGCGCGAGCGCCTTGTCCACCGAGAAGTCCGCCTCGTGTATGTCGCCCAACACCGTGAGCAGCTTCTCGTAGAGGAACCAGGGATAGATGACCAGGGCCGCTCGGCCGTCGCCGACCGCGATCTCCCGGCCGCTCCAGAGCGTCACCAGGGCGCCTTCAAGCCGTTCGACCCGGACCAGGTACTCGCCGCTCTCGGCGCGCAAGGAGCACTCCATGCCCTCGGCCAGCTTCTCTTCCGTCGCGGTCAGGCGGTAGAAATACCGCGCTTCGTCCTTGCCTTCTTCCGATTCCAGCCGCTCGCCGTAAGCCAGGGGGACCTCGAAGGGGCCCAGGCGCTGGCGCATCGCCTCCATCTCCTGGGTGATGGCGCGCTTGAAGTCCGCGACGAACTCGGCGAGCAGCTTAGTCTGGGCGCTGGTCTTCATGGGAGCAGCGACGGGGCCCTTTCCTCTTCATCCCGGCGCGGGTCTTCCGGCCGGGCCGGGTTGTCGAACCTGGTGTACTCGCGCAGGAACCTCAGGGGCACGTTGCCCAGCGGGCCCTGGCGGTGCTTGGCGATGATGAGCTCGGCCTTCTGAGGGTCCACGGACGGGTCGTTGGGCTTCATGACGGATTCCCGATAGATGAAGGCGACCATGTCCGCGTCCTGCTCCAGGGAGCCCGACTCCCGCAGGTCGGACAGCTGGGGCATCCTCTCGGTCTGCCCCTTGTCCTCGACGCGGCGGTTGAGCTGGGAGAGGGCCAGCACCGGTATGCGCAGGTCGAGGGCCAGGGATTTTAAGCCCCGAGAGATGTCGGCGACCTCCAGGTTCCGGTTCTCGTAGCGCCGGCCGGAGCCCCGGAGGAGCTGGATGTAGTCCACCACGATGAGGCCCAGGCGCTTGCCCCGGCGCTGGAGGTCGAGGGCCAACTGGCGGGTCTGCCGCCGCAGGTCGCCGATGCTGAGCTGCGAGACATGGCGCACGCAGATGGGCAGGCTTGAGACCCTGGCCATGGCCGTGGTCAACGGCCCCCAACTGGCCGTGTCGAAGCGGCCCCGGCGCAGGTGCAGGAGGTTGACGCGAGCCTCCCAGGAGATGATGCGGCAGGCCAGCTCGAAATCGGTCATCTCCAGGGAGAAGAAGCCGACCGTAGGCGCGTTCTTGCGGCCGACCACGTTGAGGGCGATGCTCAGGGCCAGGGCGGTCTTGCCGTGCCCCGGCCGGGCCGCCACGATGACGAAACTGCCGGGGTGCAGGCCGCCGGTGAGATGTTCGAAGCCGGCATAGCCGGTGGCGACGCCGGCGCTGTCTTGCGGCCGGGTCTTGAGGAGCTCCAGCTCGCCCAGGGCGTCATGCATGAGCTTTTCGGCCGAGGTGAAGCCCGCTCCGCCGCGCTGGGAGACGGCCATGACCGCGGCCTGGGACTCGTCGAGGATGACGTTGGCGGGCTTGGCTTCCTCGTAGCAGTCCGCGGTGATGCGGGCCGCGGCCGCGATCATCTTGCGCAGGAGGGACTTCTGGAGGACGATCTCGCAGTAGTGGTTGAGGTGGGCGGCGGTGGCCACGGCGTTCATGCAGTCCGAGACGCGCTTGATGCCGCCGACGATTTCGAGCTGTTTGGTCCTTTTGAGCTCTTCGGTGACGGTGACGAAGTCCGCGGGCCGGCTGCTGGAGATGAGCTGGGCGATGGCGCCGAAGATGACGCGGTTGGCCTCGACGTAGAAGTCGTTGGGGGTCAGCGTGACCACCGCGTCGCGGGCTTCGGCGGAGTCGGCCTCGATGAGGATGGAGCCGAGCACGGCCATCTCGGCGTCCTGGGAGTGGGGGGGGACTTTGACGTTATCCATGGTCGATCACCTCTTTTTTACGTCCGCTTTGCCGGGCCGGGGGATAGTATAGTCATGCACGCGACAGCGTCATGGCGCGATGGGTTTTCTCCGTCGGGGCGGATGGGGTTCGACATGTTTTTCCGGTTGAAGTCCACCTCCTGTCGTTATAACGGCACGGAGGGCGTCGGGGTTGCGCTGGATGCCGAGATGCAACCTGCCGCTTTGTGCGGCCGTTATCTGATATGGGAAGCTGTGCTATGATGGGATTCTAGGGAGAGGTTTAAAATGTGCCAACTGCTGGGGATATCGTCGAATCATGAGGTCAACATGGATTTTTCTTTCCGCGAATGGCGCCATCGCGGGGCGGACAATCCCCATGGATATGGCTTCGCCTCGTGGCATGGCGGCCGTCTTGACATCCTGAAATCCGCCGCCAGCTTGCATGAGCAGGCCGACGGAGTGGGAGAGCAGATATCCACGATCCGGAGCCACATCTTCATTGGACATGTCCGTTTGGCATCCGTTGGGAGCAAGGACGGGAAGAACACCCATCCCTTCCGGGCCAAGAGCGGCGGCCGGGAGTTCGTGTTCGCGCATAACGGCACGGTAAGCTCGGTGAAATCCTGGCCGCTGAAGAGCATGATTCCGGAAGGGCAGACGGATTCGGAACATGCATTCTTATGGCTGTTGGAGCAGATGGCTGGGGTAGCCGCCGCGCAATGGCCCCGGGCGCTCAAGAAGCATGCCGATAAGGTCCGGGAGCACGGACGGTTCAATTTCCTGTTGAGCGACGGGCAGACGCTCTATGCCTATGCTGACAACGCGCTGCATTATATCGAGCGCAAGCCGCCCTATGGCGGGGAACTGGTCCAGCTGAAGGACGATGGGTACTCCATCAGCCTTCAAGAGGTCAAGGGTGGGGACGAACGGGCCGTGCTTGTTGCCACCGAACCGCTGTCGGATGAGAAGGGCTGGCGGCGCCTGCCGGCGGGGACGATGTTGGTGATCCGAGACGGCGCGGTAGCCGCCAAGGTGGGCTGATATCCTGGCCATCCATGCCGATATCTTGGTAGGCTTTGCGGGCATGAAATCTTGCTCCCATAAGCTGGCGCAGGAGGGCGCATGAGGCTCTTCATGGCCGAGAGCTCGCGGCAGGCGAGCGAGGCGCGGTCCTTCCCCGTCATCCTCAGCGCCCTGGAAACGCTCCCGGACGATTACCACGTCGTTCTAAACGTCCACTATCCCGGGGAGATCGACTTCCTGATCCTCGCGCGAAAGGCCATCATCGCCATCGAAGTCAAGGCCTGGGGTTCGGCCGAGCCGCTGACCGAGGACGGCAATCCGGCCGGCGACTGGATACCGGACCACTACGGCCGGGTGTTCTTCAAGGA
>Ga0118677_10004400_pt1 | contig 25712 bp, 23 predicted proteins | sample AliMusrvi5mmetaG_FD_86154 | JGI IMG/M metagenome (GOLD analysis project Ga0118677, IMG submission 86154)
GCGTGGGCGTGGGCGTGGGCGTGGGCGTGGGCGTGGGCGTGGGCGCTCCGGAGCCAAACAAAGCCAGGCTGTGATAAGTGCCTCCAGCGATTGCTACAACCGTTTTTTCGGAAAGAACTCCGCTGGTGCTTACCGCGACTGGCACAGAACTGTTTGCTGTGCTGTCGCTGCCAAGCTGCCCGTAGGAATCAGAGCCCCACGCGGAAGCCTGTCCGTCTGAGGTCAACGCCAAGCTGTGAAAAGTGCTGGCCGCGATTGCCACGACCGTTTTTCCCGAAAGAACTCCGCTGGTGCTTACCGCGACTGGTACAGGACTGCTTGCGGTGCTGTCGGTGCCAAGTTGCAAAAAGGTATTAGCGCCCCACGCGAAGACCTGCCGGTCCGAGGTCGAGGCGAGGCTGTGGACATTGCCCGCTGCGATTGCCAGAACCGTTTTGCCCGAAAGAACTCCACTGGTACTTACCGCGACAGGGACAGAGCTACTTGTGGTGGTGTTGTTGCCAAGCTCCCCGTAGGAATTATCGCCCCACGAGAAGACCTGTCCGTCCGAGGTCAACGCCAGGCTGTGGACACCACCTCCAGCGATTGCCACAACCGTTTTCCCGGAAAGAACTCCGCTGGTGCTTACCGCGACAGGGACGGAACTACTTGTGGCGCTGTTGTTGCCAAGCCTTCCGGACGAATTATCGCCCCAGGAGAAGACCTGCCCATCCGAGGTCAACGCCAGGCTGTGATAAGCACCCGCAGCGATAGCAACAACCGTTTTTCCCGAAAGAACCCCACTGGTGCTTACCGCGACCGGGACGGAACTACTTGCGGTGCTGTTGTTGCCAAGCTGTCCGGAGGAATTATCGCCCCACGAGAAGACCTGCCCGTCCGAGGTCGACGCCAGGCTGTAATAAGTGCCTGCTGCGATAGCAACAACCGTTTTTCCCAAAAGAAGCCCACTGGTGCTTACCGCGACCGGAAAAGAACTGCTTGCGGTGCTGTTGTTGCCAAGCTGCCCGTGGGTATTAGCGCCCCATGCGAAGACCTGCCCGTCCGAGGTCAACACCAGGTTGTGGGAAGCACCCGCTGCGAGAGCAACAACCGTTTTTTCCAAAAGAACTCCACTGGTGCTTACCGCGACAGGGACGGAACTACTTGTGTTGCTTTTGTTGCCAAGTTGCCCGTAGGCATTAAAGCCCCACGCGGTTGGTGCCGTGTATGGCCATTGAAGTATTAAACTCCTGCCATTGCCTCCGTAGTAATTTGCGATGTAGTTGTATGTGACGCCGTTGTATGTGAGGGGAACCGTCCCGCCCTGCGGCACGCTGCTGAATGTCCCGCTGATGAATGCCGTCCCGGTATTCTTCACGACGGCGAGATTGGTTCCCGGGGTCGGGGCAAAGCCCAGCGACAAACTCAATGTGCCATTCGCGGTGTAGTTACCGGACGTTGTCGCAACGCCAGTAGCAGAACTAAACCTGTATGTGAGGCTTGCGCGAGCCTGGCCTACAAAAGACAGGAGGAGAAAAAGCGCAATGGGCAGGCATTTTTTCATGGCAGGTTTCCATTAATCGCGGCGCACTCTGATGTTCTCCTTTTCCTGATGTCAAAAGCTCCTGGTTTTCAAGAGCTGTCCGGAAATTCTGTGGAATGGAATGTCAGCAACCTGTCATTTTGGGCCGCTTTTCTTGTTCGCGCTGGCGATGGGGTGCGCGCTTCGTTTTGGAATCCGATCTTCTGGGCGGACTGTCGAATTAAGGTTTTTCAGGATGTTGGCCCTGACATTGATAATGTAGTTTTTTGGGCGCTTTCTCGCCTTGATCGCCTCCCAGATGATTGAACCGGGGCCATTAAAAATCTCCTCGACACTGCCGTTCTCATCGATTTTGAGGCCGAGATAGTAGGCGGGAATATCGCCGAATCCCAATGCCGACTTCATGGTCGTCTTGATTTGGACGTGGTGCCCATGGGATACGGCATCGTGGAGCGGCGCGTTGTCTGGGAGCAATTCCAGATCGTAAAGCTGCTCTGCCAGGATTTCTCCGATGTCACCAACCAGACGACCATCCAATGGAAAGTTCTTTGTTGGATAATCTCGATTCATCCTCCGGACAGTGGAAATGAGTTGCCGGATGTATTCGGCGATCGGGGTTCTTTTCATAAATTGCTGGGTCCCATTTTCGGCAACCTGTTCATCCAGAATTGATTTGTTTTTATAGCCGATGTCGTCTATGTCAAGCGGTTTTATAGATGATACGCTCTATGTGTGTTCAAAAGGAGTTCACGTGTCGAAGGGGAGGCTCTTAACTTGAAAGGGCCAAGGCTCCGTGCGCTGCGGGAGGCGGCGGGAATCTCCCAAGCGGAGCTCGCCCGTCGTCTCCAGCTTCATGGATGGGATCTGGACATCATGGTCCTGAACCGTATCGAGTTGGGGAAGCGGACGCTGACGGATTTCGAGATCCAGAAGATCCTCGATATTCTCGGCCGGAAGTGGGCTGATCTGGACGAATAGATGCCCTTGCTTGACAAATCAGATGGCATCTGATTTCTTTGGATCAGGATGAAAACGATGACGGTGACGGAGGTTTCGCGAAATTTCCGCGAGGTGATGGACGGGGTGGAAGATGGCGGCGAGGAAGTTGTGCTCATGCGCAACCGGAGAGCGATCGCCCGGCTTGTTCCCGAACCGGCCGAGCAGACGGCCTTGCAGGTTCTTGGCGACATTTACCGCACGCTGGATGAGGCCACCGGAAACGCGTTGGCCAAGGCTGTGGCCCGCGGAAAACTGGCTGGCACGGTCGGCGATCTCCGGAATCCATGGGCTTCCTGATCGACACTTCCATCTGGATTGCCATCGAGCGGGGACAGATCGGCGCCGCCGATATCCATGCGATCACCCGCCAGGCCCCCGTCTATGTTTCGCCGGTAAACATTGCCGAGTTGAGGTTTGGAATCGGGTTGATGCGTGATCCCGCACAAAAATTGAAAGCAGGGGCCATGCTTCGCCGGATGATGAGGAAGCCGCTTCTGCGGATTACGGGAGAAACCGCCGAGGTGTTCGGCCGCCTGGCGGCGGACCTCACTCTTGCGGGACGGGGAGTGGAGTTTCGGGTTCAAGATCTGTGGCTGGCCGCACAGGCTGTCCAGCGCGGGTTTAGGATTCTCACGTTCAACGCGAAAGATTTTCAGGATGTTCCCGGATTGAAACTCATCGTGATCCCCCCGGCTTGAGTGCCTGAAGTTCACCCTGCAGGGGAATCCCCGGCGTCGCGAACATCGGCACGCGCCCGACCACGAAGCCCGGCGGACACGCCTCGCTGGCAGAGCCAAAGCAAACTATCCCTTGACAATGGACTAACATGGTGGACTAGATTGCATCCATGCATGGAGCCACCGTCAACATCCACGAGGCAAAGACGCATTTTTCCAAGTTGATCGAGCGTGTGCAGGCTGGAGAAGTGATCGTTGTCGCCAAAGCCGGGAAGGCCGTGGCCCGTTTGGTTCCGACATTGCCGCCCGCCCGCCGCCGCCCCCCGCGTGAGTGGGCGGGCATCGAAATCCCAGACTCCGCTTTTTTTGATCCGATGACCGATGAAGAGTTGGCGGCGTGGGAAGGAACCGGCGACCCTCTTCCCATGCCGTGAAGCTGTTGCTCGACACGCATGCCGTGCTCTGGTGGGCCACCGGCTCCGGAAAACTCAGCAAGAAAGCTGCTGCGGCGATTTCCTCTCCGGCCAACGAGCCGATCCTCAGCGCGGTCAGCGCCTGGGAAATTGCGGTGAAACTTCGCAAGGGGACACTCTCGCTTCCCCGCCACCTCGCCGCCGATATTCCCCAGCTTCCCGCCCGCCTGGGGTTTCCAGTTTTGGAGTTGCGCTGGTCGCACGCCGAGCGGGCTGCCAGTTGGGATATCTCCCATGGAGATCCGTTCGACCGCATCCTGGCTGCCCAATCAGAAATCGAAAATATCCCGCTCGTCACCCGCGACCCCGCATTCCTGGAGTTTGGCACGAAAACCCTCTGGTGACCGCGCCGGAGAAAGCCCGCAAATTTCACACTCCGGTTTGCGAGGTTGCAGGTTGTAGCGGCGGTCTGTGACCGTCGGTTGCTTGGCAATCAAGGAGGAATCGACGCTCATAAAGCGCCGCTACAACGCGACTGTGAGATATCCTTGCTAGCGAGATGACTCCTCCGCCAGCACGCAACGAAAACCTTTCTTCCCCATGCGGTTATTGTCGGATCGGGGGACGCGGATGGCTCGGGTATTGGCTCAAAAGGGCGACGGAAGGAGAGGATGTGGGGTTTGTTTTCGAGGGAAAGATTGCCGCGCTGCGTCCCGTGGGCGTGACATCCGACGACTACGCGTTGCGGGAATACGGCCTCACGCCGGCAGAAATGGAAAAGGCGGAAAAGAAAATCGGCGCGGAGATCAAGGTGGCGGCCAGGCGCGGGGAGATGACGCGGTTCACCGTTGCAATTCCGGTGTGAGTCCCTACACCCGGAAGATCGCGCCGAGCTTTTTCCCGAGGATCAGGCTGGTGCCGACGATGGTCACGGCCAGGAACGCCATGGCCCAGACGCCGAGCGCGCTGGCCACGAAGCGCCCCTCGCCGAGAAGCTGGTAGAGCTCGTAGATCGCCTTGGTGATCGGGAAGTCCTGCTGCCTCTGGGCGAGGATGAGCGAGTCGCTGACTTCCAGCATCGCGAACGAAAACGCGAGCAGCCCGCCGGCCATGAGGTTCGCGGCGATGAGGGGGATCGTGATTCTGCGGAGCGAGCGCAGCGGCGGGCATCCGAGGTTCTGGGCCGCCTCTTCGAGCGTGACGCTGGTCTGCTGGAATCCCGCGGCGGCCGAGCGCACGACATACGGCAGGCGCCGGACCGAATACGCGATGACGATGATCGCCAGCGGGTCGATGGTCGGCGAAAGGTGCCGCACGAGAAATTTTCCGAAATCCGCGGATGCCGGGCCCGCGAGCTGGGCCGAAAGTTCGTGAAAGCCCGCGAGCGCGGCCGCCCAGGACGGGACCGCCAGGATCGAGGAAGCGAGATTCATCAGGTTTCCGTCCTGCGTCATGGCCAAATACCCGAAGGCGAGCACGAGGCCGGGCACGGCCAGCGGGAGCATCGCCATGGCATCGAGGACCTGGCGTCCGACGAGTTTCGTGCGGACGACGACATACGCGATGGCGACGCCGAGGAGCAGGTCGAGGACGGTGGCGAGGCCGGCGTATTTCAGGCTGTTCTGGATCGAGGGGAGGGTCAGGTTGTGCCCGAGCGCGGCCTCGAAATGAGAGAGCGTCCAGCCGGAGGGCAGGATCGTTCCATACCAGTCTTTGGAAAACGCCACCAGGATCACCCCGACGTGCGGCAGGATCGCGAGAAACGTGACCGAGCAAAAAACTCCGGTGCAGAGCAGGCCGCCGAACCGCCCGGTCGGGCGCGGGCCGCCCTGGCTGGTCGCCTTCGCCATCATCGCGTGGCTGTCGCGCCCGAAAAGCAACTTTCCCGAGGCGTAGAGGAAGACGGTCGATGCCAGCAGCACCGCCACCAGCGCGAACGGGAACGGGTTTCCTCCGATGTCCTTGATCCCCGAAAAAATTTGGACCGACGTCACGCGGTCGAACGCGAACATGAGCGGCACGCCAAGCTCGGTGAACGCCCAGATGAAGATGATCGTGCCGCCCGCAAACAGCCCCGGCATGATGAGCGGCAACGTGATTTTGCGGAATTTCCGGAACCCGGTGCAGCCGAGGTTTTCCGCCGCCTCCTCCATCGCGGGATCCACGTTGGCCAGCGCCGCCAGCACATTGAGGTAGAGGATCGGGTAAAGGTGGAGCGCGTTCATGATGATCACCCCCCAGAGCCGGCTCTCGCCCAGCCAGTCCACCGGGTGCGCGGGATCCATGAGCCCGAGCGATTCCAGGAGCGCGTTGAACGCGCCCGCCTGACCGAGGATCTGCTTCACCCCGATCGCCCCGACAAACGGAGGCAGGATCATCGGGACCAAGATGAATGCTCCGAGCAGGGACTTTCCCGGAAAAAGAAACCTGTCGCTGATCACGGCGAGCGGCAGCGCGATGGCGGCGGCGAGCAGCGTGCTGAAAAGCCCCATCAGGAACGAATTCCACAGCCCCTCGAGATAGATGGGATTGCGGAAAACCTCGCCGACATAATCGAGGGTGAACGTCCCGTCCGCCCCGACAAACGCGCCCTGCAGAGTCCCGAAAATCGGCCAGACAAAAAACAGCGCGAAGAACGCCGCAGTGACGAGGAAGACCAGTTTTGAGAGGGAATTTGACATGGGATCACGCAGAGGCGCGGAGGCGCGGTGAGGAGGGGTCTTTGAAACCATTGACAATGCGGTGGAGCCCTTCCTTGATCGTCGGCGCTCCGAAATTGATCAGCAGGCCGACCTCCAGGCCGAGCAGCTTCAGGTAAGTCAGCAGTTGCTTTGAGTGGACCGGGGCAAGGGACTCAACCGATTTCAACTCGATGCAAACCATGTTGTTGATGATCAGATCCGCACGGAATCCTTCGTCGAAGAACATCTCCTCGTAGCGGATAGGAACCACGACCTGCCTCTGAACGGAAAAACCGCATTGCTTCAGCTTCTTTTCCAAGATCGCTTCATAGACGGACTCCAGCAAACCGGGCCCCAGATTCCGATGGATATCAATCGCACACTCGATCACCTTACCCGTGATAAAATTCATCTCCTCCGCGTCTCCGCGCCTCTGCGTGAGCCCCTTCATTTCCCCTCCTTCGCCAGGCGCGCGGCTTCGCGGTATTGCGCGCGGAATTTTCCCCCGAGTTCCTTCGCGAGGCGGACTTCCTTGATGCGGTTTTGCGACGCGAGCGCGGGCTGGATGACTTTGGCCGCAGCCTCGTAATCCACGGCGCTCAGGTCGGTGAATTTCTTGAACGCCTCGCGGGGGAAACCGGCCGCCATGAGCGCTTGCCAGGCCGCGACCTGCTCGTCGTGCGAATCCAGGCACATCACCCGGATGATGAAATTCATGGTTTTGAAAAGCGGCCCGGTCCAAGCCGGGTGGTAGGTAAATAGGCGTGCTTCCTCGTAGGGCATCACGGTGGGGTCGGACCGGAAAGCGGCGAACGCGGGCGCGTAAAGTTCCTTGCGGACCGGCAGCCGCCTGAGCGCGTAGCGTTCGGGGCCGCCGGGAGCGCCGACTTTGAAATTCCACAATTTCTGCCCCTCGACCGAGAGCGCGAACGCGATGAATTTTTCGGCGACCGCCCGGTTCGGTGCCCCGCGAAGCAGGCCGACGGGATCGACCCCGACCGACGACCCGCCTGCGGGCGTGAAATACTGGAGCCGCGAGGGAAAGTTGCCGACTTTCACCGCCTCGCTCTGAAACCGCCCCAAAAAATCGATGCACATGCCGGCGGCGGCATCGCCGAGCGAGACATCGATGGGCACGTTCGGCGCGGCATCGGTGAAATAGCGGGCGTTGGCCCCCGCCGCCTGGATGATCGCGAGGCCGCGCTTCCAGCCGACAGCAAGGATCGCGGGATCGTCTGAGGCGGAATCGCGCACGAGCTCCTGCATCTGCTGCTGGATCACCATCTCATAAGCTTTGGCGGCCGACCCGCTCTTGGTCGGATCGGCCAAAGCGACCTGCCTGAAGAGCAGCGGGTTCGTGAGATCGCCCCACGACGCCGGCAGCTCCCGCACTCCCAGCCGCCGCAGCGAGTCGCTGTTGTAACAAATGCCGAACGACGCCAGGCACGCCCCAATCCACCGCGCCTGGCCGTCATAAAACCGCTCGCCCGAGACCTTCTCGGGAATCGAGGACTCCGTGAACCAATCCGGGTGATCGCGGATCACGTCGCTCGGCACCAGGCGCCCGGCCGCGGCCTGCTGCTCGAAATCATACGCGCCGCCGCCGAAGAAAAGATCGATGCCGATGCCGCTGGCGGAATTGAGGAACGCCCGCCTGGCCGCCTGCGCCGGGGAGTCCGTCGAGGGCGCTGCCGCGGGTTTGATGTTCGGGTTGTCAAACGCCCCGGCCACATCCGGAGTCCACGCCCGGCCAGACATCGTCCATTCCCGCTGGAACGCCGAGAAATACTCGCCTTTCAGGTAGCGCGCGATCTCGCTGGTCCCGCCGACGAGCCTCCAGTCCACCCGGACCGAACGGCCGGTTTTCTTCTTGTAGTAATTGCAGAACGCGACCGTGAACTCGTAGCGGATCGCCTCGTTGTGCGGCGACACGATCACCAGCGAATCGTCCGCAGCGGCCAGCAGGTTGTCCTTCGGCTTGAGCGCGAACGGCACCGCGATCACCGCCGCCATCGCAAGAAGAACACACAGAATCCTGGCGCGCATCAATGGCTCCGGGTTCCCCTCATTTCCTGAGCACGACCACGTCGTCGGCCTTGGCCACGGCGAAAAGGTCCCGGTCGGATGTCCGGGCGGAAAGCCGCGGGTTCAGCTCGAAGATTTTCAGTTTCGTCCCGTCGGTGAAGAACTGGTATTGGGCGACTTCGCCGAGGTAGATCGATTCCCCGATGCGCCCGCGCAGGCAGTTCGTCATCTCGGCCTGGTCGCAGAGCGTCCAGCATTCGGGGCGGATGGAAACCGTCACCTCGTCGCCCGGTTTCGGCAACCAGTTCGGATCCCCGATCAGCCCATCGAACACCCCGGCCCCGACGGTCTCGACCACCGCCCGCCCGCTGGATGTGCCCCGGATTTTTCCGGGGAGGAAATTCGTCTCGCCGATGAAGTCCGCCACAACTTTTGTGCGGGGTTTCCGGTAAACATCCTCGGGGGTCCCGATCTGCGCGATGCGGCCGCCCTCGAGGATCGCCATCCGGTCCGAGATCGAGAGCGCTTCCTTCTGGTCGTGGGTCACGTAAATCGCGGTCAGCCCGAATTCCTTGCAGACCCGCCGGATTTCCGTGCGCATTTCGAGGCGGAGTTTCGCATCGAGGTTCGAGAGAGGCTCGTCGAGCAGGAGGCAGCGCGGGCGGATCACGAGCGCCCGCGCGAGCGCGACCCGCTGCTGCTGGCCGCCCGAGAGCTGCGCGATTTTGCGTTCGGCGTAGGGCGACATCTGGACCGACCCGAGCGCCGCGGCCACGCGCGTTTTGATTTCCGCCGCCGGGACCCGGCGTTCCTCGAGCCCGAACGCGACATTTTTTGCCACCGTCATGTGCGGCCAAAGGGCGTAGCTCTGGAACATCATCCCCGTGTTCCGCTTGTGGGGCGGAAGTTTCGTGACGTCCTCGTCGCCGAAAAGAATCCGCCCGGAATCCGGGATGTAAAACCCCGCGACGTTCCGCAGCAAAGTCGTCTTCCCGCACCCGCTCGGTCCCAGGAGAAAAAACAATTCCCCCGGCTCGATCCGGAAACTGACGCCGCCCAGCGCGACCGTGTCGCCGAATTTTTTGACGAGGTTCTCGATGGTGATGGAAATCATTTCTGGATCGGGTCAGCGAAGGCTCTCCTTGTAGCGCGGCGGCGGCGCGAACGCATCAAAATTTCAGAACTGCCCGCCCGCCGGGAGGCCTTCGGCTCTTCAGGCCCGGATCTGGCCGGTTCCGCGGATCTGGTATTTGTAGGATGTCAGCTCCTCGAGGCCCATCGGCCCGCGGGCATGGAGCTTGTCCGTGCTGATCCCGATCTCCGCGCCAAACCCGAACTCCCCGCCGTCGGTGAACCGCGTCGAGGCATTCCAATAGACGGTCGCGGAATCCACTTCGCCGAGAAATTTTTCCGCCGTGGCGGGATTGTTTGTGACGATCGCGTCGCTGTGGTGCGAGCCGTATGTCTCGAGGTGGGCGACCGCCTCGCCGAGGCTCCCGACCACGCGCACCGAGAGGATCAGGTCCGAGTATTCGGTCCGCCAGGAAGTTTCATCCGCCTCGCCGAGCGGCTTGTATCCAAGATCCGCGAGCAGGCGGAACGCCTCGGGGTCCGCCCTCATCTCGACCGGATACTTTTGGAACGCGGGGGCGGCTTTTGCAAAAAATGCCGCCGCGACATCGCGGTGGACGAGCAGGGTTTCCATGGCGTTGCAGACTCCGGGCCTCTGGCACTTGGCGTTGACCGCGATGTCGAGCGCCATGTCGAGATCCGCCTCTTTGTCCACATAGACATGGCAGATCCCGTGGTAGTGTTTGATGACCGGCATCCGGGCATGGGCGACCACGTTCTCGATCAAGGAGTGCCCGCCGCGCGGGATGATCACGTCCATGAACTCGTCCATCCGCGCCATGATCTTCACGGCCTCGCGGTCGGTTGTCGGGACGAGCTGGACCGACCCGTCGGGCAGCCCGGCTTTCGCTCCCCCGGCCTGGATGGCCCCGGCGATGGCGAGGTTCGAGGCGATCGCCTCCGAGCCGCCGCGAAGGATCACGGCGTTCCCGGTTTTCAGGCACAAGACCGCCGCGTCGCTGGTGACGTTCGGGCGCGACTCGTAGATGATCCCGATGACTCCGATCGGGATCCGGATTTTCGAGATTCGTATCCCGTTCGGCCGCGTCCACTCGCGGAGGATTTCGCCCACGGGATCGGTCAGCCCCGCGACCTGCCGGATCCCGTCGGCCATCCCTGCGATGCGCCCGGCGGTCAGGCGCAGGCGGTCGATCGCGGCTTTGGTGAGCCCGGCCGCTTCGGCGCGCGCGAGGTCGTCCGCATTCGCGCGGATCAGGCTGTCGGCCCCGGCCACGAGCTCGTCCGCCATGGCGTGCAGGATCGCGGATTTCTGGGCGGACGAAAGCCCGGCGAGCTCGCGCGAGGCGGCGCGGGCGCGGGCACCGATGTCATGGATGGATTTTTCGAGCGGGCTCATGCGGTGAACCGGACTATCGCGCACCGCCCACCCGCCCGCAAGAATCGACCGAATTTTTTCTTTGCGGTTCCCATATCAGCGCGTAAGCGCGCTGGGCCAAGGGAGGGCGGCTCGACAAAACCAGCGCGATAGCGCTTCGTGACGTGGGAAGGACGAATGTTTGGCCCAGGGAGGGCAGCCGGAGCGCAGCCGAGAGACGATAGAGGAAGGGAGGGGCGACATCCCTCCATGGATTGCGCTGACGCGCGGATCAAGGCCTGCCCTTGTGCCTTGCTCTCGGGCTGGAAACCTCTATTGTATCAGTTATGGGTGTCACTGAAATCCTGCATGAAATCGATGGCCTTCCTCTGAATGAGCGATGGAAGGTCTTGGAACACGCCCGCCACTTGGTGGGACCCCAAATCCCGGAGAGCTTCAAGGAGGCAATGGCGGAGATCGAACGCGGCGAGGTCATCGAACTGGATGAAGCCCTCAAGGAACTGGATCACGCGGAGTGAACTACCGGTTCCGGGCGGCAAAATCGTTCCGCCGCGCACTGGCCAAGCTCCTGCCATCCCAGCAACGAAGCGCCAAAGCCGTATTCAAGATCTTCAAAAAAGACCCGTTTGACCCCCGGCTTGGCACCCACAAAATCCACAAACTCTCCGCCGCATACGGCAAGACGATCTTCGCGGTATGCGTCGAGGCAGACCTCAGGGTGGTTTTTTACATCGAGGGCGATACCGTTTGGAGCGTGGACATCGGTTCCCACGCGATTTACCGGGCGTGAATCAGCAAACGGTGATCCGGGCTGCCTCTCCTTCCCCGGAAAGGACGACGCCCCCGCTCTGGAATCCGCTGGCGCATCCTCACGCGGCGTTTTTCGAGCGGCCGCAAGAAAGACCTCCTGCCCGCAGCAATCGCCTTGGCCCCATTCCGAACAACTCGGATGTCAACAGGGAAGACCCCATACCTGATTCCATCTCCGGTGCCTGCCGTCAGGGGGAGAAGGCTTTTGTGCCGGTCTCCCAGATGCGGTAATAGGTGCTCAGGACGGCTGCCGGGTCGGCGGGATTGTTTGCTATCAATGTGGCAAAGTCGGGGAGCCGGGTGTCGTTCGGGTCGATCGAGCGTTCGAGGTTCGACGAGCCGCGGTATTCGCCAAGCATCTGGTCCTTCGACTCGTCCCAAAGCGTCGGGTCCGAATAGGCCTGTTTCTTCAGCACCTGGACCCGGTAATGCACCTGGTAGGTGTTCGATTTCGTGGTGACCAGCGGGTAAATGTGGTTGTAGGGCGCCTCGCGCGTGTTGTCGCCGGTGGCCAGGAACCCCGTGTTGCTTGTCCCGATTCCCGTCCCCGCCCACCAACTTTGCAGCGCGGAAACATTGTAGGTCGTGGGTGGGGCAGGCACGGCCGAATCGTAGGTCGATCCAGGCTTTTGTTGCGGGACCATGAAAATATCGCAAACTTCCGAGGCGGAATGGAAAACATCCGTGCCATTCCCATACCGCGCCTTGAACCCGGCAATCGTGGCGTCCAAGTTGACAAGATACCGGAAGTCCCAAGGCGTATTGGTCACATTATATGGCCCGACGCCGTAGATGTTGGCCTCCTGATACCACGAGCCCTTGAAAAGTTTTATCATGGTGCTCCCGGAGTTACGGAACATCGTTGCCGCTGTGGGAATGGCGGCGAGTTGGAGCGGCTTGAGAACGGCCCGCAGTGCAGTCGTCCGTTCGATATACCCGCCGAACGGCATAATCTGCTGGTTCAAATTGACCTTTCCCGCAGTAGAAAATGTATCACCGATGGACGAGGGCTCAATGATTGGCAATCTGAAAAGATCCAGCCAGACATGGTCCGGTGCCGTGGTATAAGGGGGGACTGCTTGGGGGCCGGTTCCACCCGACCCGGAACCGAACCCGGGGTGTGCCGAACCCGCTGCCGGGTTCGGGCAGAACAGCAACGTCTGCCATGGCGTGCTGCTGGCCGGATTCGCCGGGTCGATCCTCGAAGGCAGCGAGCCGAATTGGACTGCAGAAGCGATCTGCCGGCTCGGCGTGTAAGAGGCCCCGGTTTCGGCGAAAGTCGCATTGTCGTCCGGATAATAGCAGCGGTCGGGCTGGTTCCAGTAAGAGGAATTATTGTTGTTTCCCGCGACTTCGTCGGTCTTGTTGACATAAGGGCCGTCGGGGAGGTTGCCGAAACCGTTGTCGAAGTCACCCAAAGTGGTCGTTCCGTTCATATAGGCCCCGCTCAAACCGTAGGCGACAAGGGAAGTGGGACCTGACGGGGAACCCATTGCCCAGTTGGTAGCGGTCAGGGCAACCCCGGGATAAACGCTGCCCGTGACGTTTCCGAGTTCATAGATTTCAGTGGAACTATACGCGCTTTGATTGACATCCGGCGGATACTGGGTTGGCATAAATGTCCCTCTGCCGCCTTTGCCTACAGTGCTATAACCTGCAGTGGTAAAATATGTGCATTCCCGAAGCATGCTGTGTGCCTGGGGGACTAAAGGTTGGCTGGTGCCACTGTAGATAGTAAACTGGTTCACGCCGTTCGCATCCGGCCGTGCGCCAAAAAATGACCCAGGAACCGTTTTCAATCCTGCCACCAAACGCAAATCGCCGTAAGGAAATGTGGTCGTATTGATCTGCACGCTTCGCACGGTGTCTCCCCGCTTGACAAACCCGCTGACCGGGAAGGAGGAGGTTGACTTTCCTGCCGGCGGCGAACTCGAAAAACTCGAAACAAACCCCTGGAAGCGGTCGGAGAAATTCATCGGATTATAACCATTGTCCATGCCTGTGTAGAAAACCGGCTTTGTCGGGTCCGTGCCGGGATCCGCGAACATCGAGTCATAAATCTGCGAAAAACCACCATAAAGATAACTGAGCGCCTTTCTCAGTGTCGGCACAGGGAAATCACCGGGGGGAACCGTGACATTGATCGTTTGGATCACAGTGCTTCCGGTGAGTCCATCCATGACATTAACCGTAAGGTTTCCGCCATCGAAATGAAAAGTGCCCGCACAACCTTTTGCGGTATCATAAGCCAAAGGCGTGATGGTGACTGGGGTCTGCCCAATCATTTGTTTGAAGCCCGTCCACACATCAGTGCTCGTTGGGTCACGCGGAGTTCCAGTCCAATCCTGTGCCACCATACTCATCAGGAAATAGTTCAGCGGCGTGCGACTTCGACAACTATTCTTCATGCCGATGGTCGCCGTATCTGCAGTGAAGAAGGGCACCCCGTTCGATTTAAGGGAGGTGAGCCCCGAAATCTGATACCGCACGGTCGGGTCCACCGCCGGAGCGCCGGGGGAAATCAGAAAAGGCAACGGGACCAGCGCCAAGGCGACCTTGGTCGTGTAGGGAATGCGCTTTTTGTGGACATTATTCGGATCGGAGGGATCGCCGGGCACTGAATACGGATAGGTCGTGGAGGAAATGTTCGTATTTCGAGGAGCATTCGAATCCCAGTCGGCCCAAGGGGGGACGGCGAGTCCCGTGTAACTGCAATAATTGAGATCCCGCTGGATGTCCGCCGCGTAGAAGATCATCGTCATCTCCTTGAGCGTGGCCGTGCGTCCGAAACCATGGGTGCTATTGGGCCCCTCCATCGGCAGAACGGACGCGATGCCTTGCCCCGAACTTGGCGTATAACTGTAATTTACAGCACCAGTCCCCGTAAAAGCTGTCTTCCACGCGTTCACGTAGGAGCGGATGTAGTCGAAAACCTCCGTCATAGTCTGGCCGACTTGGCTGGAATTGCCTCCGACCTTGCCGCCGATGCCTGGCACATTGCTGGACAAAAGACGGGAAAGATAATTGTAGAGCTGGGTGTTGCGTGGGAGGCTGATATCGGTGGTTGGGCTCTGCGAGGAACCGGGAGAGGCGGCGCTCGTATAGGCCGATGCTCGGGTGAAATAATACGGCAATGCGCTGCTGCCGGTGCTGGAACAGACTGCGAAGAGGTTGTCCTTGGCGTTTCGAAGGCTGGTATCTTGAAAGAGGGGCCAGACACTCATGCGCGGAGTGTTCCAGAGTGTCACCTCGGGGGCGCGGCTGCTGGCCGTGAGAAAGAAATGGTCCGCGCGGATGCTGGCGGCCGAACTCGTCCCGGTCACAGCGTCTCGGGCCGGGTCGGACAAAAACTCGTCCACCGACGAATAAATCTGGGCGTTGCCGATCTGCATCGCCAGCGATCCGCCGGCGATCTGGGTGCCATCGGGATTTATGCCCTGAAGTTGTGTGCCCCCCTTGCTTCCGCCGTCCAGGGTTCTCAGGGCCGGCCAGGCTGAGCTGTTGATCGGGTTGCCGGAAGAATCGACTGGGGTATAATACTTTTCGATCTGGAGATAATTGATGGCGCTGATCACGGGAGGGCGAGGGAGTTGAGAGCCAAACACCGTGCTCAGGCAAACCATGGCCGGGTGACCCGGCGTGCGCTGGAATTCGTTGGTGAACGGAATCGCCCACCCAAAACCGAAGGCTCCGTTCGTCTGGTCACTCAATTTGGGGCCGCCACCGTCACTGTCGGTGCCGCTGTTGCCGGTATTGACGCCGCGCTCGTAGATTGTATTTCCGCGGGGCTGGTCCCAGTAGATCCCCTCGCTGGCGGTGTTGATGTTGATTTTGCAAGTTTCGTCGTCGGTCCAGAAGGCGATGCGGGCGACGATGGGGTTCGAAGAGCTTGCGCTGGCGACCGTGGCGACGCTTCCGCTGGTGCCAAGAGTCGCAGGCGCAAGGCTGCCATCTCGGAGAACATAGATCCACCTCACGGGCATCGGGGCCGGGTTGTTGGTTGCACTCGGATTTCCGCCGCTGAACCCGGGCGGGTTTGTAATGTTAAATCCTTGGACGCCGTTATTGACGCCGGTTGTGCTATAGGTCGTGTCGATCTGGACCCCGTTGACTGGGTCGAGCGTGTCTGGCGGGGCCAGGATGGGATACGACAAACCGCCCGAAACCGAGGCCACCGGGCTGTTGAGGTCGGTGTAAAGCGCGGGTACGGTTTTCCAACTGGCACCCGAAATGTCTGTCAGCTCGGAGTCGGAAGAAGGGTCGTAGGCGCCGCTCACCGCCATGTTGGCCGAGGAGTAGAGCTTGAATTCCTTGTAGGGATTGCCGCTGTCGTCCCAAGTGCGCAGCATGCCCGGTTGGGATGCCCATGCCAGGCGCTGGGATGTATTCGGAACGCCGTTGGAATCGGTGACAAACCCGACGGTGCCTGCCTGGATCTGGCTGGCGACGAGTTGGACGGCGGAATTTGTCAGGTCGGCGATCCCGATTCCTTGCTGCGTGGTGACTTGGGTTTGCGCGGCCGTGTGCAGCGACCTGACTCCCGGAATGGCGTAGATCCGGTAGGCGTAGGCGGTGCCGCCGGAGACATTCGAATCCACATAGGTCGTCACATCGGGGCCCGTGGTGGCGACTTGAACGAAATCTGCGTCATTCGGCCCTTTGCGCTCGATGAAAAACCCCGTTTCGTTCGTGCTGTTGTCCGTCCAGTGCAATTCCACCTGCACAGAGGCGAGCGCTTTGCTGGTCGCGTTGCTCGGAGGGGCATGTTGCGAGGCAGTCCCCGACGAGAGGATGGTCTTCATCCGGTAGAAACGGGACGGGCGCGTCGTCTGGTCCAAGAGGGTCTTGAGATTGTAATTGCCCTGGTCGAGGCTGCCGGTTTGCGTGGGGGCATTGGGAGAGTTCCAGTTGATCAGGTCGTCGGAATACTGGAAAACATACGTCAGGTCGGTCGCGTTCTTGAGCTGGCGGTATTGGAACGTGAATCCCTGGGGCGACGTGGAGACGCCCACGGACGGGACACAGCCCTGCGACGCGGTCCATGGGGCGATATCGAAAGCGTATTTCTCGACGTTCGGCAACCCGCTGCCGTCGGGGTCGGCCATGGCTCCGCTGACTGCAGGGTTTGCAAGTTGATCCGACGAAAAATACCGTGCCTGCCAGTCGGAGAAAGTCGAGGCGCCCGCAGACGTGCAAAGAAACCACAAGATCCCGCAGGCTCTGCTCCAATGACGGTTCATTGCGCGATTCTGCCTTTCGAATTCTTCCCGGGCAAGACCATTTAAACATCAGCCGATCTAGCCCGCATATCTCACACTCCAGAGAAAGCGCCGTGCGGAGAGTTCCGGGGAGCGCACCCGTCTCGGGTGCGGGTTTCGGCGTCCTCGCCGAAACAGGCTTCCCTTCCCAAACGCAGGAAGTTCGCGGCAGCGAGACGCTGCCGCCCGCACCCGAGACGGGTGCGCTCCCCAGACGTTTGCGTCCCCAGGCTGCAAAGTGTGAGATATACGGGCTTGCTGGGAACTGGCAGCAGGATGCCGTCATGGCGCGAGCAACTCGTGTTGCGTGGCGGGCGAACGAGCTGCATGCAACTCATCAAACTGCATTATTTCGCAGACCGCGCGGCACTGTCGAAGGGGGGCGTCCAATCACCACGGACCGATATGTTCCGATGGACCGGGGACGGGCACTGGGCCGCCTCTTTGATCTTGCCACCGATGGCGAAGACCCCAGTTCCTGCGGATTTGGGTCGCAAAATGCTTCTTGCGAAAAAGGGCATCCGGGCGCAGAAAGATGGGAAGTGATCTGGGTGCTTTCATACTTAGACAGCTTCTTGCAGGCTGCCGCACAGGTCCTGACGGAGCACGGGGTGGAGCATCGGGCGGTCGAACTCTCTTGGCAAAAGCACTTCAGCCCGGCGCCGATCTTGCGGAAGATTTTTGAGGAAAAGCCCGCCGGGGTGATTCTCTGGATACCTGGCTGGACCGAAAGCCTGAGGCCGCTGCTCGACCAGACAAATATCCCGCTGGTTGTCTGCTCGGATGCAGCGCCGCCGGATTTGCTGTTCTCCACGGTCGGGACGGATCTGCTCCGGGGCACGGAAATCGCCCTGCGGCATTTGTTCGACCTCGGCCACCGGCACATCGCCTTCGTTTCCGACTTCAAATCCTACCCGGTGTGCCTCGAACTTGCAGCCAGTTTCCAGAAGGGTTGCCGGCAATTTGGTATCCCCTCCACAGCAATCTGGTACGCGGAGGACTACGGCGGGGTGCACGAGATGCTGCTCGAGCAGCGCAAACAATGTCCGGAAGTGACCGCGATTTTCGGATGCATCACTGTCCCGGCCTCGGCGATGAAGACGTTCAACGTGCCGCAGGAACTCTCCATCGTGTGTGTGTATGATCCAGGGCCGGAGACCCGGTCTGTGCTGACGACGCTCGCGCTGCACGATGCGGACCAATGCATTGCCTTGTGGGCCTGCACGGAAATTTTTTCCCAGATCCAGGCCGTCGGATCGGGGCTTCCGAGGCCGAGGGCGCGCCACGCTTTGTTCGTGCCCGATGTCGTGGTCCGGGGATCGACCCGGTCGCTCGAGCGCGGGGGAAAAGAGGAAGCGGGAGCGCTTGCCATAGATCCCCCTGGAAGCATGGGCTCTGGGAGGGAGGCAGGCGCTGTGCCTCGGGGGCCTTCGAGCAAGACGTATGCTTATTTAAAAAAGTGCAGCAACCGCAATTGGCGCCAGCTTGACCTCTCGAAGCTGGCCAACCGCAGCATGACCCGGGAACACGGCTGGCTCGGCAGGGACCCGCTCCTGCATTTCTCGCCGGGGTTGCGCTTTATCCATGGTGTCGCGTTCCAAGTGATCGAGGAAAGCCGCAACGGCGGGAGGGCGGCGGTGGCATTTCGGTCGCCTCAAACGCGCGGCGCGGCGGGAGAGGAACTGCCGACCCATGTGAAACTGCCGGTCGGCGGGCCGCTCAAGGCGCTCTATTTTCTGCACGGCTGCGGCAGTGCCCAGCCAGTCGCCTTTGCCGAATACCGCATCCACTTCAAGAAGGGAGGAGACGCAAGAATCCCGCTGGTCCCCCTCGGTCCCTCCACCGAATTGGCGCGCCGCCGTCTCGGCATGCTGAAGCCCAACCTGCAGGACTGGTGGCCGGGGTTCGAGCAGCAGGATTTCCCCCATGCCAAATCCTTCACGGTTTTCAATCCCGCCGAACCGGGGGAATACGAGCGTTATCTCTACACGCTCGAGTGGGTCAACCCGCAGCCCGTCGAGGAGATCAGCCACATCGAAGTGATTGTGGATCCGGGGGCGGGGCCGACGCTCGCGCTGATCGCGGTGACGGTGCTGGCGTGAGAGAACTTCCCGAGGCATAAGCTCCGCACAACTTGGGCGCTGTCACCGGCAACGATAAAGATTTCTGCGGGCCGGGGATGAAAGTTTTCAATCCGCTCAAGGAACCCGGGCCGCAAGATTCCTGGAAAAGGGATTGACTCGCGGAGGGATACGGTTAATTTCCTCGGCTCCACTGATCACTTTTTATGAAACGCACCTACCAGCCTTCCAAACGCACGCGCAAGCAGCAGTTTGGTTTCCGCGCGCGCATGGCGACCAAGGCCGGGCGCGCCACTTTGAACCGCCGCCGCCAGCGGGGACGCAAGCGCCTCCTCCCGAAGGGTGTCGAAGTCCATTTTGCCCGCCACACCGAAGCCTGAGCGGTTCTTGTTTCCGAAGTCCGCCCACCTGCGGGACGGCCGGGATTTTGCCCGGGTGCGGGAGTGTGGAAAAGCGGTGCAGGGCCGGCTTTTGAGGCTGGCTTTTTTCTGTCCCACGGCCGAAGGCGCTGCAAAGGTCGGAATGATCACCTCGAAGCGCGTGGGGGGAGCCGTGGTCAGGAACCGGGTCCGCCGGAGGCTGAGGGAGTTGGTCCGCCACTCACGGGCGCATTTCCCGCCCGGCAGCCTGATTGTCGTCATCGCCAAACCCTCCGCCGCCGCAGCCTCATTTGAAGAATTGCGACGGGAATGGTTGCTTCTTGCGCGCCGGCTTTCTATTTTGCCGCCTCCTGCATGACATCGCTGCTTGTCTTCATTATCCGGATTTACCAGTTCGCGCTTTCGCCCGCCCTGCGGGCGTTGTGCGGGCCGGGGTGCGGGTGCCGCTACGAGCCGTCCTGCTCGGAATTTTTTGTCCAGGCCCTGCGCGGGCATGGATTTTTCAAAGGGCTCTGGCTGGGAATCGGCCGGATCGCCCGCTGTCACCCGTGGGGCGGATGCGGGTATGACCCCGTGCCCTCCGCCTTCAAATCTCCGAACTGATGGACCGCAAAGCCTGGATCGCAATCACTCTCTCCGTTGTCGGGCTCGTCGCCTGGCAGTGGTATGTCAGCAAATACATCACGCCCCCCGCCCAGCAGGCGGCGGCCGCTGCCGCTGCTGCGGCGGCTCCCGCATCTCCCGCCGCCACGGTTCCTGCGGCATCCGCTCCGGCAGCCACCGCGACGCCCGGCGCGACCGCGGCGGCATCCACGCCGCCGCAGCCGGTGATGACCGCGCGGGCGGAAAGCCTCACGGCTGGCGGAGCCGATTTCGTTTTCAACAACGACGCGGGCGGCATCGAGCAGGTCGTCCTCCTGACGTTTCAGGGGGAAAACCAAGATAGCGTCTCGCTCAACCGCGACCGCGGGATGCCGATCGGGGCCATGGGATTCAATCCGGGCGAGGTCTTCGGCGGATTCGAGATGAGCGCCGACCGCACGAAAGGCGAGGTCACCTTCACGAAAACCACCGCGGATGGCATCGAGATCACGAAACGGTTTGTTCTCCCGTCGGCCACGGACAAAAAACGCCTCTACAACGTGAGCCTCGAGGTCAGCTTCAGGAACCCCGGTAAATCCGGGCTCCAGGTCCCGGCATTTTTTGTCGGCACGGGCGGCGCGGCGCCGATCCACGTCACCGACCAGTCGCGATACACGTGTTTCGACTGGTCGAGCGCGGGAAAAATGACGTCGATCGACGTCAACTGGTTTTCGCCGAGCACGATCCCCCTCGTCGGCATCCAGACCCGCGGCGAGCGGGCGCTGTATTCGGAGAGCAAGCCGGAAGTCCAGTGGGCGGCGGTCGCCAGCCAGTATTTCTGCACGATCGTGACTTCCCAAGAACCGGCCGCATCGGTCTGGGCCAAGCGCTTCGACACCAAAAAGCAGAACAACTCTCCGGTCTTCGGGATCCAGGGAGCCGTCGGGCTCGCCGGGTTTCCGGTGGCCCCCGGCGCGACCGTCACGAAAAAATTCGAGATCTACGCGGGCCCGAAGGAACTTTCCCGGCTGCGCAAGATCGGGGGCAACCAGGATGCCGTCCTGAATTTCGGCATGTTCGGGTTCATCAGCGAGTTCCTGCTCTGGGCGATGAATACCCTCCACGGCTGGCTCGGCAGCTACGCCGCCGCGATCATCGTCCTCACCCTGATCATCAAGTCCGGGCTCTGGCCGATCCAGAACAAGGCGACCAACGAGATGCGGAAGATGTCCTCGCTCGCGCCGAAGATGACCGAGCTCAAGGAAAAATTCAAAGACGACCCGCAGAAGATGAACGAGGAGACGATGAAGCTCTACCGCGAATACGGGGTCAACCCCTTCAGCGGCTGCATCCCGATGTTCATCCAGATCCCGATATTCTTCGGGTTCTACAACATGCTCGGCTCGGCGATCGAGCTCCGGAGCAGCTCGTTCTTCTGGATCGCCGACCTCTCGCAGCCGGACACCGTCGGGCACATCCTCGGGTTCCCGATCAACCTGCTCCCGCTGATCATGTCGCTCACCATGGTCTGGCAGATGGTCATCACCCCGAAAAGCGGGGACGCCGCCCAGCAGCGGATCCTCTACTTCATGCCGGTCATCTTCCTGACGTTCGCCTACAATTATGCCAGCGGCCTCGCACTTTATTGGACAACCCAAAATATTTTTTCTATTGTCCAGCTCTACCTGACGCGGAACAGGCCGTTGCCCACGCTGGAAAAAAAGAGCGTGATCGCCAAGCGGGAAGCCGCCAAAAATCCCAAGAAGAAAAAGCGACTATGAACCAGACGCCCGTTGAAGTTCTCGACACGATTCTCGGATACCTCGGCTTCGTCGCCGAAATCCAAGAGCAGGAACGCGACGGCCATCCGGTTCTCCAGATCCTCACCCACGAGCCCGAGCGCCTGATCGGCCGGAACGACGTCGTCATCGACGACCTCCAATACCTCGTCAACCGGGTTCTCTCCGCCCAGAACCCGCCGGGCCTGCGCGTGACCGTCGATGTCGAGCACCACCGCGCGATGCGCGACGACGCGCTCGTCGAAAAAGTCCTCCACCTCGCGCTCGCCGTGCGCTCGACCGGACGCCCGATCCAGACCGACCCGCTCAATTCCTACGACCGCCGGATCGTCCACAACGCCTTCAAGGACGACCCCGAAATCACCACCTGGAGCCCGCAGGACGACGCGCGCGTCAAACGCATCACCATCCGCCCGCGCAAAAAATCCGACAGCTAGAGCGGCAGATTTTTTAGTGGTTTTTAGTGGCCGTTAGTGGTTTCCAAATTCACCCGAGTTCCGCGAGGCCTTCGAGGGCGATCTGCGACCATGTCTCCAGCGAGTCGCGGCGCGCGAGAAGCTCTTCGCGCGTCGCGAACCCGAGCCCGGCGATCGCCTTTTCTCCCGCCCGCACGTCCGCGGTCTCGAGGTCCACGATGTGGACGATCCCGAGGTGGACTTTCCCGACCTCGGTCGAGTCGTCGTTGATCAGTGCGACCGCCCGCTCGGCGAACCCGCCGCCGATTTCGAGCTCCTCGCGGATCTCGCGGCGGACCGCGTTGTGGTAGGCGGACTGGTCGAATGAAAACAGGCTCTCGTCGGTGTCGTTGATGTGGCCGCCGATGCCGACGGAGCCTTTCGCAACCAAGCGCTTTTCCCCGCTCTTCGCGCCACGAGTGTAGTGGAGGATTTTCCCGGCGTGGAGGAAAATCGCATAGGGGATCAACTGCTTGAGCAAGGGGTTTTCCTCTGCCGACGAACGCGGGACGAAAAAATTGTTTTCCTTGAGGAGAAAGCTCGGAAGGTAGCGGTCCACTTCGTGGCAAAGCCCTTGAAAACTACCCAGCCGGTCGAAATGTTCGCGCTTGATCACCAGTATCTGCTCTTCGGTTTTGGCCATAGTGACCGGCACTTTGCACCGGCTGCCAGCGCGGTCAAAGCGAAAAACCAGCGATTTATGCAACGCGGCGCAACAAGATGCTTGCCGCCCGCGCAACATCGGCTACGATCGCGCAACAAGCAGGCGGACGAATCAATGAAACTTCAAAGAATCTCCCTCGATCACATCGCCAAGCTGGCGGGCGTTCACAAGGCCACGGTCTCGAGAGCATTGCGGAACCATCCGACGATTCCGCCCCACACGCGCGAACGAATCCACGAAATCGCGCGGCGTGAAGGCTATCGCCCGAACCCGCTCGTGGCCATGTATCAGGCCCAGGCCCGCTCGAACCGCCCGACGGCCATGCAGTCCTCCCTGGCCTGGCTGAACGACTACCCGAACCCAACCTGTTGGCAGGAATTTCCGTGGTTGCGCGGATATCTTCGTGGGGCCCGGCAGCGTTGCGAGGAGCGGGGGTTCCGGCTGGAAGAAATTCCGATCGGAGGGAATACGAATGCGAGCGGGGCCGAAGTCATCCGCATTTCCGAAATCATGCGCCAGCGGGGCATCTTCGGCGTCATCCTGCCCCTCATGCTCCACCAGCAGTTCCTGCTCGAGGAATGGTCGGACTGCGTCATTGCGCTGGTGGGCAGCGGCAACCTGAGCGGGTCCGGTCCGGCTCCCGCCACGGCCTCCCGGTTTTACCCGCAGGGGTTCCCGATTGCGGACCGGGATTTTTATTTCAACCTCCGCCTGGCTTTTCAGACGGTCCTCCAGCGCGGCTACTCCCGCGTCGGATTCATTTACAGCCGGTATCTGGACCGCGAGTCCGAAGGCAGGACCCAGGCCGCCTACCTCGTCGAACAGGCCCAGCTCCCCGAGGCGCAGCGCATCCCCATCCTTTTTTTGGAGCGATTCAAAGAGGGGCGGCCGGCGGCGTTCGACCGCTGGCTCGACACCCACAAGCCGGATGCGATCCTTTCCATCAACCCGGTGGTGCGCGAGTGGGTGCAGGATTCCGGACGCTCGGTCCCGGAAGAATGCGGGCTCGTCAACCTCAACGTCGTGGACGATGTCGAGAACTGGAGCGGGATCCGCGAGAACCACGAGCTGATCGGTGCCGCCGCGGTGGACCTGCTGATCGGCCAACTGAGCCGCAACGAAATCGGCGTTCCGCGGCAGCCCTGCAAGGTGCTCATCCCCGGAGAATGGCACGAGGGCGGCACACTCCGCGCCCAGGCCTCGTTCGCCTCCGAACGGCGCTGAACGGCTGTTCGAAAGCTAGCGGGTGACGGGGTTGAAATCCCCGGCGTGGTAGGAGCTGCGGACGAGCGGGGCGCTGGCGACGAACGCGAAGCCCTTATTGCGGGCGATCTCTCCGTAGAGCCGGAACGCCTCCGGGCTGACATACTCGACCACCGGCAGGTGGTTCGGGGTCGGGCGCAGGTATTGGCCGAGGGTCAGCACGCGCACCCCGGCCTCGCGCAGGTCGTCCATCGCCTCGAAAAGCTCGTTTTCCGTCTCCCCGAGCCCGAGCATGATCCCGCTCTTCGTCATCGTGCCGGGTTCCATCTCCTTCGCGCGCCGGAGGACGGCCAGCGACAGCCGGTATTTGGCGCGCGAACGGACGGCCGGGGTGAGCCGCTCGACGGTTTCGAGGTTGTGGTTGAAGATGTCCGGTTTGGCGTCCAGCACCCGGCGGATCGAGGAATCTTTGCCGTTGAAATCCGGGACAAGGACCTCGATGGCGATTGTCGTATCCAAGGCGCGGATAGCCTCGATCGTCCTGCCATAGTGGTCGGCCCCGCCGTCGGCGATGTCGTCGCGGGCGACGCCGGTGATGACGACGTGTTTGAGCCCGAGACGTTTCACGCCTTCGGCAACCCGCCGCGGCTCGTCGTCTTCGAGCGGGAGCGGCTTCGCCGTGTCCACCGCGCAAAACCCGCACGCCCGGGTGCAGCGTTCGCCGGCGATCATGAATGTCGCCGTGCCGCCGCTCCAGCACTCCCAGCGGTTCGGGCACTGGGCGCTCTCGCAAACCGTGTGAAGCCGCAGATCCGACACCAGGTCTTTGGTCGAGAAAAAAACCGGGTTGTTCGGCAGGCGGACCTTGATCCAGCCCGGCTTCTTGCTCTGGTGGAGCTCGGGGGCGATTTTTGGGCTTGCCATGTCCCGAAGATCATCGCCATCGCCATCGCCACTGTCAAATTTTCCGCAACTTCGCGACGGGCATGGTGTTTCACTCCCCGATGAATGCCAATCGAAATACGGTCCTGCTCGCGACGGCAGGGGTGCTTCTTGTCCTCGCGGCGGTCTGGTATTTCTGGCCCGACGGGCTGATCACGCTGGATTTCAAAAATGCTCCCGTCACGAAAGTCATCGCATCCATCGAGCGCCAGGGGCATGTGCGCATCGGGACCAATGTCCCCCCGGAAACACCCGTCACCATCCACATGAAAAAAGTCTGCCTCATGGACGCTCTGGAGACGCTTTCGGTCCGGGTCGAGGGTTCCTTGAGGGCGGTTTTTGCGGGTGCCTCCACAAAAGCCCAGGCGGCCGCCGCGTTGGAGGAACTCGCGTCCGGCAAACGCTCGGACCAATGGGCGGTCGCCTGGTTTCCCTCGATGGGAATGCTCGGGACCGACACGCCACCGGACCCCCGCTTCCTCGCCGTCAAACCCGAGGCGGGCGAGAAAAACGACCTCCAGTCCGCCCTCGCGCAGGTCGCCATGAAGTCCGGCGTCATGACCGCCGTCCCCCGCGATTGGAACCCGGACGCCAAAATGCCGGCGAACACCGCTCCCGCCGCCAGCATCGTGCGGCAGCTCATCAATTCCTCGGGCGGCCAAGTCCAGGAAAGCTTTTTGATTGTCGCACGGGGCGGGCGCAGCGGAGGACCGGGCGGGCCCGATGGGGGAGACCGGGCCGGACAGGCGGGGGG
>Ga0118677_10004401_pt1 | contig 25702 bp, 17 predicted proteins | sample AliMusrvi5mmetaG_FD_86154 | JGI IMG/M metagenome (GOLD analysis project Ga0118677, IMG submission 86154)
AAAACACCGGGCGAGTCCGCAAACCCGACTTCTGGCGGCAAACACAAAGCCAGGTAAACCGGCAACAGCTCGGCGAGGGAGGCTCCTGAATCATCATGAACCACACACTTCGCTTCAAACCCGGCGGCCACATCGACTGCCTCTACACCGAAGCGATCGATCTCCGTGCGCTTGGAAGGCTGCAAGTCTTCCGGGCCACGGATATTCGCTTCTGTGAGAAATCGCAGTTATGGAAAGTCCGCTGTGCCAGCACCGGGAAGCTCCTCCACACCGATCCCTCGCGCGAGGCCTGCCTCGCCTGGGAACGCGCCAACCTCGGTCCTCCAAATCCGGAGGCCACGAGACCCGCCAACACATTGCCAAACCTCTAACCCGGAACAGACGCAAGACTGCGGCGCTCCCAGACAGAAGACAGAAGACCGGAGAGAAAGAAGAGTGCCCAGCGCATCCCTTTCGCCAATCTTCATCTTCTGTCTTCTGTCTCCAAGTCTTCTGTCTCCATCCACAATTGCACCTATCCAATAACCTATAACTCCGAACCTATAACTGTACAAAATCATGCAAAACCAACTCACCACCTATCTGCGAGCCGGCTATCCCGGACTCGCTGTCATCAGTTCCGAGGAAGCCCGGGCGGAAGCGGAAATCGCCGCCGCCTGCTCCTCGCTCAAACGCACCCTCCTCGCCTGGTCCTCAACCGAGGGCCTGATCGATACCAAGGAAGGGCGCGTCACACCCTGCCCGGATCCGCTGGAAGCCCTCCAGCTTCTTGACCGGCTCTTCGCCAGCGACAACCCGCGCCACGTCGTGCTTATGCGCGATCTGCAACTCCACTTGGATCAAACCGACCCGATACTGGTGCGGCGGCTCAAGGACATCCTGCGCTTGGCCAAAGCCAACGGGCATGCCGTGATCCTGCTCGGCTGCCGCCTGAAACTGCCGCCCGAACTCGACCACGAAATCACGAGGGTCGATTTCAGCCTGCCCGACCCGGCACAACTCGGCACGGTGCTGGACGGCATCATCAAATCCGCCAAACTCAAGGCTCCCCACGCTGCCATCCGGGAAGCGGCGTTGCAAAGCGCGTTGGGCCTCACCACCACCGAGGCGGAAAACGCGTTCGCCCTGTCGGTTGTCGAAACCAATGGGATCGACCATCGGATTATCGCCCGCGAGAAAGCCCACACGCTCAAGCGCAACGGCCTGCTCGAAGTGGTGCATACACCGGTCGGCCTAGCCGATATCGGCGGACTCGACCAACTCAAGGCGTGGCTTATGCGCCGTGGCGGGGCATTCGGGGCGTCCGCCAAGGCGTACGGATTGCCCGCACCCAAGGGCTTGCTGATTGTCGGCATTCCCGGCACGGGCAAATCCCTGACCGCCAAAGCTACGGCCGGGGCATTCGGCTTGCCGCTCCTGCGCCTCGATATGGGCTGCGTGTTCGGCGGGATTGTTGGCCAGTCCGAAGCAAACCTGCGGGCCGTCATTCAAACCGCCGAGGCCATCGCGCCTTGTGTCCTGTGGATCGACGAGATCGAAAAGGGGCTCTCGGGCAGCAAGTCCAGCGGATCAACCGACGGCGGGACTTCCTCCCGCGTGTTCGGATCGTTCCTCAACTGGATGCAGGAGAAAACCAAACCTGTGTTCGTGGTGGCGACTGCCAACGACGTGACCGCATTGCCGCCCGAGTTCCTCCGGAAACAGCGCTTCGATGAGCTGTTCTTTGTCGATCTGCCGGATGCTCAGGAGCGGGCACAGATTTGGGACATCGTGATCAAGCGATACCGCCGCAGGCCCGCCGAATTCGATACAGTTGCGCTGTCGCGCGCCTGCGATCAGTTCACGGGTGCCGAGATCGAGGCTGTGTTTGTCGATGCCATGCACGAGGCCTACGCCGACGGTCGGGAACCGCGACCCAAGGACATCCTGGACGCCATCACCCACACCGTGCCGCTGGCGCAGTTGATGGACGGCCAGATCGCGGCATTGCGGCATTGGGCGAAAGGCCGTGCCCGCGAAGCCGCTAGCCATGCGACACCCGGCCCGCGCAACGGCAGGCGCATCAGCCAGGAGAATTGACGAGATAGCTTCGCCACCGGGATGGAGTCCGACGTGTAGAACCAATGTCCGTACGCACCAAAGGATCGGCCCATGGCTGTATCCTTGGTCCGTCCGGAGCCGTCCCGGTGGTCAAGAAAGGGGTGGCGGGAGAGATCCCGTCACCCCGACTCCGAGCACGATCCTCACTGGTACGTTTGGTTGCCATGCTTCAGCCACCCCGGCGCAGGGCGACCTCCGGGATGAGGAACAGGAGCCTTTTCATGCAGCGCATCTAACCCGCCAGGGCAGGTCTGCCAAGCGCGATGATTTCTCCAGTCCGTTGAAGGATAGGAACCACGCCGCCGCCATCCGTTTTCCCCAATTCATCTCCCCCTACAACAACCCCAACAATCCCAACCATTAACCAACAACCATCATCATCATGAAGAATCCATACGATCCGTCCATCCCGCGCATTCCGTTCTCCGCCATCAGCGGACGGCATTCGTTCCAACCAGCGGACAACGACTCCCGTGGCTACCACGTCGAGGTCGTTCCCTCCGATCATTACATCGTAATTGTCGGTGTCCCGGCCTTCACGCCGGCCGCCGTTTTCCCGTACCGCAACCTGCTCTACCGCCGCCCCGTGGTTCACGAGTTCAAGCATTACCTGCCGGGAGGCGGCAAGAAATGGACCTCCTCCTGCGGCGTGGATCTCGCATTTGCTTTCCATGCCCGGGACATCAGGCTCATAGAGGCCGAGGGATATTCCTATGTGCCCGTGCAGGTCGGCGAAATCCAATTCACCCTCAATGTTTCCGGCGGCACCGGCAACGGCTGGACGGATTGGGTCGGCGTCACCAATTATAGCTGGGTTGCCAAGTCATCGGTCTTCCCGAAGGCGTTGGCCGCGCACGCCATGTCGCCCTCGCAAGTCCCCGGTTTCGATCCATCCAGCCTCAAGCCGCTCGACGAATACTCGGTCGGCACCTTCACCCGCCACTTCTACAGGCATCTGATGCTGCCTCTGCTGCAAGCGGGCAACACTGTGTTCACCCTTGATGGCAGCGACTACAACTTCGAATGCCGCATGGAAACCCGCCGTGGCAAGGTGTCCCGATTCCTGATCTGCCGCTCCGACAGACGCTGGAAGGTCGCCATCAATGATATCGATTGGGACCGCACTGCCAGGCAACTCGGCCGCACCGAAGCGCCCGAACTCGCGCCATGGATTAACAGAATGGTTCGTCCGCTGCGCACAGCCCTAAAAACCGCAATCGCGTGAACGGCTGTATTCCGTTCGCCGCACAACATCATTAAACATCATGACCGTAAAAGAACTCATTGAAAAACTGCGACAGGTGGAACCCGACCGCCTCGTCGTCTGCCAGAAAGACCCCGAAGGAAACGGATACTCGCCACTGGAGGGCTGGTGGACCGGAGCGTATCTCTCCATAACCATAGGACCGGTGAAGGCTGGCCTGGAGAAGCTTACAGCCGCCGACCGGAGGGCCGGATACAGCGAAGAGGATGTCGTCCGTGACGGTGTCCCCGCGCTGTTCCTCGTGCCGGTGGACTGAGCATGTAAAGGCAAGGGTAAACCGATCTCCACCAACCCATCAACCCCGACAACCCCAACCCTACAACCGAACCATGCCCAACTGGTGTAACAATCAACTGACGGTGACAGGCCGCCATGGAGATCCGCACCCCGGATCCATGGCGGCCAAGCCATTTCCACATCTCCCTGATCCGACGCCTTGCGGTAATAGTCAAGCGCAACCAGTTCATCCGCGTTCAGGTCACTTTGCTTCTTGTGGATGCCGCGCGCAGCCAGCTCCGCCAAGCGTTGTTGCTCGGTCGCCTGCCGGACGGCCTCCTCCTTCGCCTTGGTCAACTCCGCCAGGCGTTGCTGCTCAGCCGCCTGTCGCGCTGCCTCCGCTTTCGCTTTGGCCAGCTCCGCCAAGCGTTGTTTCTCGGCCGCCTGCCTGGCTGCATCTTCCTTCGCTTTGCCGAGGTCCGCCAAGCGTTGTTGTTCCTGTTCCGCCAATACCGCGCGTTGTTCCGCATCCTTGACACGGGCGGCAGTGGCCGCAGTCTGCATGTTAGAATAAGAAATCATCGCCCATGCGCCCAGACCGAAAATCACACAGGCGGCGACGATCCACGGCAGTGCTTTGGCTTTGCTGCCAGATCTAGTGGAAACCACCGGCGGCATTTCCGACCTAACAGTTTCGGGCATCGGTGCCGCCACGGTGGCATTTCCCCGCAGAGCCGCCAACCACTCGCCGGCATCTTTCCAGCGGTTCTCGATGCGCACGGCCAGCGCACGGTCGATGCCAGCAAGGAATGGGACCGAATAAATTGCACATAAATCAGCGCGTTCCGCCAGCGGCACCCATGGATCGTCGAAGGCCCGGTCATTGGCTTTGGGCGGGGTGCCAAAGGTGATGGCCTTGGCCAAGGTGCCCCCAAGGGCATAGAGGTCGCTCCAGGGGCCCACGTTGCCCCGGCTCTGGAGTTGCTCGAACGGCGTGTAACCCGCGCTTTCCACCACGGTCATCGAACGTTCTGATAGACGCTGGCGGGCCGACCCGAAATCTATCAGCACCGGCGCACCCCCGTTGGTGACCAGGATGTTTCCCGGCTTGATGTCGCGGTGATAGATGCCGCGGTCATGGAGATGTGCCAACGCGTCGAGCACGCGCTCAAGCAACCCGCGCAACTCCTCCTCAGCGAAAGCTTTTCCCGCGTCCTGGCGCTCCTTGAGCAATTCGCCCAAGGTGATCCCCTCGACAAACGGCATCACGAAATACGCCGTTCCAAAGGACTCTAAGCTGCGTAGCACCCTAACGATACCCGGATGATCCAGGGATGCCAGAATCGCCGCCTCGCGCGTGAAATTCTCCAGCGACCAGCGGAAATTCTCGGAGTCCTCGCCATGAGTGTGGCGGGGAGCGACGGTCAGTGAATGCGTATCACGGAAACAGAACTGTACCGGCAGGTTCTCCTTGATGACCACCTGCCGACCCAAGCGCACGTCCCGCGCCAAATAGGTGATACCGAAGCCCCCGCTGCCTAACACCCGCTCTATCACGAACTCCTCCAACCGGGTTCCGGCGGGTAGGGCCTGAGTGCTGATCGGGGTGGTTTCCATCGGATGGCTGCTCGCCGCTTGTCTCTATCGACTTGCATCCCGCCTGCCAAGGTCATTTCCGCAACATTTCCGCAACTCACTGGAATCAAAACCCTTTTCACCCACGCAGAAGTTCCTGCTGGAGGTCCGGCAATGGGATGGCCTCCACCTGCGATTTCAGGCGGTAACGTTCATGACCTCCATAGATCACAAAAGCCTTGTTGGGTTTGAGATCCTGCAAGGCGGAGAAAAAACCCGAACTCAAGACCGGAGTGAGTCCGCGCTTGATTTCCACGGCCCATACCTTGCCGTCCCGGAAGGTGAGCACCAGATCCACTTCCTCGCCCGTGCTGGTGCGGTAGAACGAAGCCTCGGTGCGTGGCGGCGCGCAGGCCAACAGGTTTTCGATCACAAATCCTTCCCAACTGGCACCCACCACCGGATGTCCGGCCAGAGCCTCGGCGCTTCCGATCCCCAACAACTCATGCACCAAGCCGGAATCACGGATATACAATCGCGGCGACTTGACCATGCGTTTGCCCGTATTCCGGTGCCATGGCCGCAACCGTCTCAGGAAAAAAAGATTCCCCAGCAGATCCAGTTGCGCCTGCACCGTCCGCACATCAACTTCCAGATTGCGCGAAAGCGCCGCCGCATTGGCCAATCCTCCTTGCGAATGGGCAAGCATGGTCCACAAATTCCGCAATTTCCCTGTGGCCACCCTCACCCCATGCAGTGGCATCTCGCGCTCCAGATACGAGCGAATCAGGAAATCCCGGTATTCCGAACTCGCCTCGTCAGTCGCCGCTAGAAAACTGTCGGGAAACCCGCCGCGCCACCATAACTTTCCAATGGCATCGCTTCCCACTTCCAAAGCATCCAGGGGCTGTAATTCCAAATAGGCGATCCGCCCCGCCAGGGTCTCGCTGCTTTGTTGGATCAACTCCAAGGATGCCGATCCCAGCAGCAAAAACCGCCCCTCGCGCAAACCACGGGTCCGCCCGTCGTCGATGAGTCCGCGCAGTGATGGAAACAACTCCGGCAGCCGCTGAATTTCATCCAAAATCACCAAACGATCCTCCCGCTGGGACAAGTAGTCTTCCGGGTCCGAAAGCTTGTGCAAATCCCGCTGACTCTCCAAATCCAGATAAATCCCGCCTCTTTCCGCCGCACATTGCCTGGCCAAGGTTGTTTTCCCCACCTGCCGCGGCCCCAATAACACCACCGCCGGAAAACGACCCAACAATGCATTCAACTTGGAACTGGCTCGACGCGCAATCATTCTGCAAAAACAACATCACAATGCCTGTTTTGCAAGAAAATACTTTCCGGACGGTTTCCCAAGCACCCTATCACGCCGTTGTTAGGAACTCAACCTCCCCATGAAATTTCGTAAATTTTTTCGCCCGCCTACGGCGCGAAGATCAGAGTAAAAGAGAAAAGCGTAAAGACCCGAAACCTAGTCACCACCGCCAACCAAAACAACACGGAATCCGTAGATATCGTCTCGAGCACGCGGATCGACGTGCTTGCGAGCCGCCGAACGCAAGCCCACGCGCCCAACGCTGATCCACGAACCGCCGCGAAGCACGCGGGCGGTGTCATTTGAAATATACAGATCCTCGCACCACTCCCAAACATTCCCGCCCAAGTCGTAAATGCCATTGGCATTGGCCGGGAAACTGCCAACGGGCGAGGTGTGTTCATAGCTGCCCACCTTCAGGCTGGCAGCGTAGTTGCCGACTCCTTTCGGCGGCGGCCATTGGGTGCCCCAGGGATAGACATCTCCGAGTTGGTCATCCTTGCTTTTCGGCGACGCGACGGCCTTTTCCCGCTCCCCGATGCCCACCGCGCAGCTCCACTCGTGATCCGTCGGCAGGCGATATTTCTGACGGGTAGTGATGGTTCCCGCATTTCGCTCTTTTTCCGTCAGCCACTCGCAAAATGCCACAGCATCCTCCCAGCTCACATTGACCACCGGATGGTCCTCGCCTTGCGCCAAGACCGGAGTTTTCGATTTTTCGTTAATTCCGCCCGAGAACCCGAGAAGATTCATCAATGACTTGAAACCACCGCCAGAATTTCCGCTTTTTCCGACAACGCCGCCTCCGCTCTGCTCCTCCGCATATTCGCGATAATCCCGCACGCGGGTCATCCAGACGCTGAAACACACCTGCTGCCGGGCACTCGGTCCGCCGGTAATCCTGACCGGCACGAATTTCATTCCCAGCGAATTCACAAAACACGGGGCGCTGGCGGCCTTGGTGCCGGGGATAACTGAAGGGTTCTGCGGCAGTTCCAGTGTTTCCGGCGTACGATGTCTCTGCGGCCTCTCCTGGCTGTTTAAGGGTTCCACACGCGCCGCTTTCTCCCGCAACCCCGCCAGCCAGGCACCGGCGTCCTGCCAGCGCTCGGTTTCTTCCACCGCCAGTGCCGTGTCGATGCTGGCCAGGAAGGCCGCTGAGAACCGAGCTGCCAGCTCCCTCCGCTGAGCCAGTGGCACCAGCGGATCCCGGCGCATGCGGTCCATCGCCTTGGGCGGTGCCTCACCCGCAATGGCTTTTACCAGCGTCCCGCCCAGCGCATACAGGTCACTCCATGGGCCGACGTTGCCCCGGGTCTCCAACTGCTCAAAGGGCGTGTAGCCCGCGCTCTCCACCACCGTCATGGATCGTTCGCTCAATCGTTGCCTGGCGGAGCCGAAGTCGATGAGCACCGGGACTCCGTCGTTGGTGATCAGAATGTTGGCGGGCTTGATGTCCCGGTGATAGATGCCCCGGTCGTGCAAGTATCCCAAGGCATCGAGCATGCGGGTGAGGAGTCCGTGCAAGCCTTCTTCGTCAATGCTCTGGCGCTTCGCCTTGTGCGATTCGATCAACGCGTCAAAGGCCAGGCCCTCCACGAACGGCATCACGAAATAGGCCGTGCCGAAGGCCCGGAAACTCCGCAGCACCCGGACGATGCCCGGGTGATCCAGCGACGCCAGCATCGCCGCTTCCTTCGAGAAATTCTCCAGCGACCAGCGGAAGTTTTCCACGTCCTCACCGCCCGAATGGCGGGGTGCCACGGAAAGCGTGTTGGGGTCACGAAAACAGAATTGCGCCGGCAGGTTTTCTTTGATGACCACTTGCCGGTTGAGTTCCTTGTCCCGCGCCAGATAGGTGATCCCGAAGCCGCCGCTGCCCAGCTCCTTTTCGATGACGAATTCCTCGATGTGCGTCCCCCGCGGCAGTGCCTGGCCGGAGAATTCCGGGTTGTGTTCATCTGGCGGCATGACGTCGAGTCTGGCAATCTTCCGGCGCAGGGCAAGCGCAATGAGGATCAGTCTGAGGCAATCCGTTGTTATCGTTTCGATTACGTGGATCGTCGTTATTGCGATACGCCGAACGCAAGTTCACGCGTTCATTATTGTTCCACGAACCGCCGCGAAGCACGCGGGCGGTGGGTGCGTCCAACTCCTTCCATGGGTGTCTGCCCAGGATCATCTCGTCTGTCTCAACCTCCCCATGAAATTCCGTAATTTTTTTCGCCCGCCTGCGGCGCGAAGATCAGAGTAAAAGAGAAAAGAGTAAAGACCCGAAGCCTAGCCACCACCACCAACCAAAACAACACGGAAGCCGTCGAGACCGATTCGATTACGTGGATCGCCGAGATAGCGATACGCCGAACGCAAGTTCACGCGTACAAAATTGTACCACGAACCGCCGCGAAGCACGCGGGCGGATTGGCCGCCACCGTCGTCCTTGAGCGCTGGAATCGCCTCTAGCGTTTCCGCAGTGTTCATCGAAGCCTTATACCACGACGCGCACCATTCCCAAGCGTTGCCACCCATATCGAACAGCCCGTAGCGGTTCGGGGTGTAACTGCCGACCGGCGCCGTGCGCGCCCATCCGTCGGTGCGGCCGGCTTTGGAGAATTCGTCGGACAAACCTTGAAGGGGGCCTATCATCGTCTCGGTGCCCGAGTAATTGCCATCCCTGCCGCCCGGTGGGAAATGATCGCCCCACGGAAACTCGGCGGAACCACATGCGGCGCTCCATTCCCCGTCGGTGGGCAAGCGGTAGCGCCAACCTTCCGGCAATTGGTCCGCATCGCGCTTGGTCAGCCACGCACAGAAGGCCTCGGCGTCCAGATAACTCACGCAGACTACCGGATGGAGTTCGCTTTGCCCGTGACCGACCGGGAAGCGCGGGTCTTTCCATGTGGCGCCGACTTGTTTCCAGGTCGCACCATTCCCCTCTTTTTCCAAGGAGAAGGCGGGTGCGCCGTTAGGTCCATCCTTGATGGCATCGTAACCGGTGGCATCGACAAAAGCCGCGAAATCCTTCACCCGTGTCAGCCACACGCAGCAAAGCACTCCTGGCGTGCCGGCTGGCACAAACTTCATGCCAAGGCTGTTCACGAAGGGTTGGTCCTTGGTGGCCTTGACAACCTTTGCCTCTTCCTTCGCTTTGGCCTGCGCGGTGAGTGCCTGCTTCTCCTGTTCCGCCCTGGCTGCGCGCTGCTCCGCATCCTTCGCTTGGGCGGTGGCGGCTTCCGTCTTGTTGCGCTCGCGTTGCAGTGCTGCATCGTCCACCACCGTGACGGGGAGCGCCTCTGACTTTCTGCTAGATAAAGAAATCATCGCCCATGCGCCCAGCGCCAGAACCACACAGGCGGCGACGATCCACGGGACGCGATTGATTCTTCTGCCGGGGTTGCTGGAAATAACAGGCGGTCTTTCCGTCCTTGCAGAGACAGGCGGTGGCATCGCCACGGTGGCATTTCCCCGCAGTGCCGCCAGCCATTCACCGGCATCTTTCCAGCGGTTCTCGATGCGCATGGACAGTGCGCAGTCGATGCCGGCAAGGAATGGGGCCGAATAAATTGCACATAACTCCTCGCGCTCCGCGAGCGGCTTCCACGGATCGTGAAACGCACGGTCTGTGGCTTTTGGCGGGGCCTCGCCTGTGATGACTTTGACCAGCGTCCCTCCCAATGCATACAAGTCACTCCACGGACCCACGTTGCCACGGCTTTGCAACTGCTCGAAGGGCGTGTAGCCGGGACTTTCGATCACCGTTAGGGATCGTTCCGAGAGTCGCTGGCGTGCGGAGCCGAAGTCGATCAGTGTTGGGATTCCCTCGTTGCTGATCAAAATATTCCCCGGCTTGATGTCGCGGTGATAGATGCCCCGATCGTGGAGATGTGCCAACGCGTCGAGCAAGCGCTCAAGCAACCCGCGCAACTCTTCCTCGGGAAATTGCTTTCCCTTGGCTCGCCGGTCCTCAATCAACACGTCCAAGGTGATCCCCTCCACAAACGGCATCACGAAGTAGGCCGTGCCGAACGCCTCGAAGCGCCGCAGCACCGGCACGATTCCCGGATGCCGCAACGACGCCAGAGTCTCCGCCTCGCGGGAGAAGTTTTCCAGGGACCAGCGGAAATTGTCCTGATCCTCGCGTCCCGGGCCGGGCCGGATGGTAAGGCTGGTGGTGTCGCGGTGGGCGAACTGGCTGGGCAGGTTTTCCTTGATGACCACCTGCCTGTTGAGGCTGGTATCGCGTGCCAGATAGGTGATGCCGAAGCCGCCGCTGCCGAGCACCTTCTCGATCATGAATTCCTCAATCCGCGTGCCCGCCGGCAATTCCTTGCCGCCGGAAGGCTGAGGCTGTTTGTCTGATGTGGGATCGGTCATGTTATTTGAATTCATGCAATCAGGTTCCAAATAATCACGAGGATCAACACCAAAAGTATGCCGCCAATCCACATCAAAATGTCGGGTGCGGAACCAGTCGGAGGGGTGGATTTGACTGGCGCGCGGACGGTAGCGGTGGCGTGAGGCGGAGGTTGCGCATGACTGGCGGATTGTGGCGCTGCCGCCTGTTGAGCGGGCTGCGGTTGCGATGGGGCCGCCTGGTTGCGGGGTGTGGGACGCGGCAGCAAGGATTCGATGGGTCGCCGCCACTCTGTCACGGATTGCGGACGATGCTTAGGAAGAAGCCGCAGCCCATGGTCGATGGCGTCGATCAGGGGCCGTGGATAGGTGTTTGCCACTTCGGGGATATCCGCCAAGGGCAGGTACGGGTCCTCGGCGGATTCGGCGCGGTCCACCGCATCGGGTAGTTTGCCGCCCGTCACACAACGGTAGAGAACGGCGGACAGTTGGTAGATGTCGGTCCACGGGCCGATACGCCCAAAGCGGTCGGTCCATTGTTCGATGGCCGAGAAGTAATTCGAGTAGGTGGTCGCCTCCTCCACGCCGCCCCCCTGCTTGTGCCAGCGGGCCGAGCCGAGGTCGATGAGGATCGGCTCAAATCCCACACCCAGGAAGATGTTATCCGGCTTGATGTCGCAATGGAGTAAATCATACCGGTGCAGGGTTTGAAGTGCGTCCAACAAAGGACTCAGGAGGGCCGGCAGTGAATGCGGGGTTGGCTGGAAGCCGGTGGGATCCCGCAGGCTGTCGCGCAGGTTTCTGCCGGAAATATAACGCATCACCAGATAGCCGGTGCCGTTGCCCTCGAAGGCATCCACGCCACGCACGATGTTCGGGTGGTCCAGATTGCAGATCACCCGGGCCTCGCGCAGGAACATTTCAATCGTGCCGGCGATGTGCAACGGGTCGGTGCCCGGCAAGGCGACAATGCGCAAGTCTGACGCGCGGCTGGCCAAATTGTTGGGATACAATTCCTTGATGGCCACCATGTCGCCGGCCACGCCCGAGCGGCGCGCCTGGTAGGTCAGACCGAATCCGCCGCGACCAAGCACCCGCAGGATCTCGTAGGCACCCAGGCAATAGCCGGGCGGCAGCGCGTCCTCTGGATGGTCTATAGCCATGGGCTCAGTTGAGGATTTCGAACATCAGGTCCACTTCACCAAGACTCAGCCTGTCTCCCGGTTGCAACGGGCAGGGTGGGGACCCCACCGTCAATTCGCGCCCGTTGACCTTGGTGCCATTGCCGGAATTCCGGTCCTCCACATGGACGATTCCACCCTGCCATGAGAGCGTGGCGTGTTGCCGGGAGACGCTGTCGTGGGACAAGTGGAGTTGGCTGAGGTCGTTGTTGCGTCCGATCACCAGTCGGCCGCCACAGCGCCGGAAGTCCGCGTCGTTGAAGGCGATGTCGTATGAAAGCCCCTGCATGTCGCGTCCGCGCAGGCGCATGGTCCCGTTATTCGACGAAACTCGCGGCGATGCCTGTGCCGGGATTGTCGCGGGGTAGGCAGCCTGGCCGGAAACCGGGCGCTTCGAGCGCACCACCCGGGACATGGCGTCCACCATGACCATCCGCGGTTTGCGCAGAACCATCAGGAACATCACCACCGCGAAGGCCGCCATGACCAGCAACAGCAACAGTTGCAGGTGATTGCCGCCACCTTCAAGAAGCCCCTTGGGAGTTATGGGTGTCACAATGGCCGGTGGTATTGCCACGGCGACCGGCTCCGGCGGTTTCGCTCCATGCCCTGGATCCTTGGGCATTACTTCCGGCATCGCCTCACGACCTGAGCCGACCTTTGAGGCAACCACACCTATCGGAATTTCATGTTTGCGCGCCAAGTCAACAAGTTCGGACGCATGGATGGAAATGGGATAATCCGCGCCCGCCAGAGATGCGGGGATCATGGCCGTATTAATCCCACATACCCGGCCATCGGCATCCACCAATGGGCCGCCACTGTTGCCGCCACTGATCTTGGCGGAATGCAGCACCATGCGCGTGCCGGAGTCAGTTAGAAGCTTGGCCACGGCCCCGGGAAACACCGCAGGCTCAAAATCACTCCGGGCTTCTGGCGAAGTAATTCGGCCTTCACCGGACGTCGCGCCCATTTTCACCCCTTTCAAAGTCGCCCATGTTCCACTGTCGAGTGCACCGGGAAATCCGACCGCCATCACCGCCTGCCCGACAACCAGATCAGCCGTGGCAATGCTGACGACTTCAGTAGCTGGAATTGGGTCGATTTTCAGAATCGCCAGGTCGGCGGTGCCGCTAATCCCGACCAATTCGGCTGGCCTTAGGAAAACCCGGTCCGCTTGGCAATACATGACCGCCGCCTTTTCCGCTTCAGCGATGACATGCCGGTTTGTCGCCACATGCCCCTGACTGGAGATGATGAATCCGCTGCCGTGCCCTAGCACCTTGCCGTCCTTGATAATGACCACCCTAACGGTTGATTTCCTCAACCGCTCCGCAACCGTCTCGGCGATCTCCGCATGGGTCACCCCACATAGTGTTAGGATGAGGGCGAGGATCCAGACTGTTCCCAAGCGGCGATGAATAGCGGCGCATATCCGGCGCAGGAAAATTGACAGTGTCTTCATGGCGGTGGTTCAGATGATGCCGAGTTCTCCTCTGGATCTTTTCCGGGGCTTGGCGCGGTGGCGGGTGGTGTTTCTGGTGGCTTTCCAGGGGATTGTTTTTGGGTGGCAGGCGGTGCGGAAGGGACAGAAGGGACGGAAGGGACCGATGGATCAACCGGTGCCGATTGGTCGCCGGGCGGACTATCGATTTGCCATCTGTTCTTCCAACGCTCTAGCAAACCGCCATTCTCTCCGCCCCACAACCATGCTGCCGCACACCCCACCAAGGCGGCCAACACCAGCAGCAATGCCCGGCGGATTCCCGGGCGGAAACCGCCGCCCTTGGATTCACCGAAAGCGATCATCACGGCAGTGGTGTTGTCGGCTTTTGGGCCGCCACGGCGCACGGCATCGGCCACGGCCTGGTCCAGGGCCCGCTGTCTGCGCATTGGCGGTTCGGAGCCCAATTGTTCCAGTTCCTCGCGCTTGAGGTGTTCCCAGAATCCATCGGAACACAGGATCAACACATCACCCCCCATCATTTCCGCACTTCCCGGCCGCGGACTGGGTGGTTCTTCGCCACCCAACGATTGCAGCAAGCGCGACTGGTCGGGATGCTTGCCCATTTCCTCCTCGGTGATATCGCCGCGCTCGAAGAGAACCTGCACCACCGAGTCGTCGCGGGTGCGTTCCACGAGTTTTCCATCACGGAAGCGCAGCAAGCGGCAATCCCCGGCATGGACCCAATGCGCCGAAAACCCATCGGTGAAACACGCGACCACCACCGACCGCGCAGAACGCCGGACACGCGCGGCAGCTTCGTTCACGGCCAGGTGGGCGTCCAGCATCCATTTTGCCAGGAAATCGGCAGGATCCGCCAGGTATTCCACAGGTTTTTTCTCCCAGGTTTTGGCGGCCGAGGCGATGGCCGCCTGAGACGCATCCGCCCCTCCGCCATGCCCACCGGCCCCGTCGGCCACTATCGCGAACAAGTGGGTTCCCGAGGCATCGAACCAGTGGCCGCAGGCATCTTCCTGATACTCGCGGGCACCTTGGCTGATTGACGACACCACGGTCAGCCGATGGCCCGGAGTGGCTGGAGACGGACTGATTGCGGATTCGTGATCCATGGCTCAACTTGGGATTGAAATGTTGGAGGAACTCAATCAGGCACACGCACAACCACCACGGTCGTGTTATCCTGTTTGGGCAATTGCTTGGCGGTTACGGCTTCCAGCAAGGCATCCGCGACCGCTGCCGCGCCATCGGCGGAATTCGCGGCAAGCAGATCAGCGATTTCCTCGTCGGTCAGGGTGTTGAGCCCGTCAGTGGCAGCCACCAGGAAATCGCCCGGCGCCAAGTCCACCGGTTCCGGGTCGTCCACTTCGTAAATCCGCTCTCCGATCAGCGCCGACATCAGGGTGTGGCGCGTGGGATCCTCGCGGGCCTCGGCCTCGGTCATCAGACCGGCGCGGACCTTATCGGCGAGTTCCTCGGCTTTCGAATGGATCCGGTTGAGACGCTGCAAGACGTTGCCGCGCACGAGATAGAGGGGGGAATCGCCGACGCTCATCCAGCGGGCCGAGGTCCCACGCAACAGGACCGCCAGCAAAGTGGTGCCCATGCCCTCGACAGCTTTGCCCCGCGCCGCGATCTCCCTGCCGATGCGTCGGTTCGCTTCCTCCAGGCAATCCCACAGCCGCCCGGCATCGCAGGCGGTGCCGGATTCCAGGAAAGTCCCGGCAAAGGTATTCACCGCCAACGAACTGGCGATTTCACCGGCCGCATGGCCGCCCATGCCGTCCGCCACCACGAGAAACAAATCCCCGGGTTGACCCGCGAATTCCGACTGCGGAATGACGCCGTAACTGTCCTCCTGCGCATCCCGCGCCCCCGGAATCTGGCGGCCCGCGAAATCACGACCATCCGACAACCCGTCATCCTGCGGCGGTAGCGGCGGCGGGGTTGGCAGCGGGAGCGGCATCCCGGGTGGATTAATCCCAGTTGAAGTCATCGCCACAGAGCGGGATGAACTTGAGCACGGTGGTGTCGCCAAGTCGGATGATATCGCCGGATTTCAGTTCGACCGGCGCCAGCACCGGCTGTTCTCCCACGTAGGTCAGGTTGGACGATTCCCCGTGCTGAATGAAAAATTTGCGACCGCGCGGGTCATAGGTGACGGTGGCATGTTTGGTGCGCGAGATTTGCATATCGCCGAAGGGCAGGACCACCCGGTTGCCGGGTTCGCGGCCGATCGGATTCATCCCGTAGCCGAGCGTCACCGATTTTCCGCGGCCGGGTCCTTCGACGACCACCAACCAGCCGACCACCGGGCCTTCCGGCAAGTCGTCCACCGGCTTTGCGGGCTCTCCCGCCGCACTGGCGGACGATCGCCGCACCAGCACGGTTCTGCCGTCAGGCTCGGGTGCTGGTTTTGCGGCCGGATCGTCGCGACGGAGGATGCGTGTTTGATCGGGGTTTCCTCCCCGATTTGAGGCACCGCCATAGATGGTTTCCTCCGGGTCGCGGGGATTTGCCGCAAACCCCGGCGCGGGTGGCGGCAGTGGTGGTTGTGGCATCCCGGCATCGCCGGAGGAACTGCGCCGGATCAGGCGCGTCTTGTCGTTCGGATCGCTCATGGTGGTGTTCGGTTGGTTGGTTTTGAAAAGAGTCGGAATTTGAAATCCGTCAGCGCGGCAGGGGAGATTGCCGCAACAATCCCAGCAGTTGGCGGGCGGTGGTCTGGTGGGTACCTAACATGAGCGGCGTATCGGGATCCACATAGTCCTGGCTGATCGGCACCCATGCCCCGTCGCGCCCCAGAACCTTGGTCGTATTCCTGGGATGCACATGGACGATATAACAGCGTCCGCTGGCGGTCACGGTCAGCTCCAAGTGCTTGCGGCTCACCGAAATCTCGCTTTCCGGCAACGCGATGTCGCATTGCACCGCGCTGTTGCGCCGTCCCACCAGGTACGTTCGGATTTCCTCAGGCATGGGATTGTTACTTCGTTAGAATCTTGAAAGAGCGAATATGTTGTTGTTAGGTCAGGTTTTCTATCTGGTCTCTGGTCTCTGAGGCGAAGCCTCGCTGGATATTCCTCATGCATGCAGCAGGAACCGCATTTTCAGTTCGCCCAACTCGATCACATCTCCGTGCCTCAACGAGGCCTGCACCACCCGCTCCCCATTGAGGACCACGCCATTGCCGGAATTGAGGTCGGTGATGCTCCATTCTTTCTCTCGGTTGCAATTCAGCACGCAGTGGTTGCCCGAGATGCTGTCATTGCGAAGCGTGAGATCGTTGTGCTGGCCGCGGCCAATCTTGAGGCTGGGAATCCGCACCGGGTGCCGCGTTTGCTGCGCGTCACACATTTCCAGCCACGCCAGCGCCGGCGCTTCGGGCTTCTTCGTTTCCTCCGCCTGCCGCCGCGCCCCTCTGGCCGCACGTTCTTCCTCGGCCAGGCGGGCCTCCTCTTCGGCCGCACGTTTGCGGGATGCCCGCACCATGAGCAAGACGACGACCACCACCAGAACCGCCACACAGGAACCCACACCGATCAGAATTTTTTTCTTCTTTGCCGCCTCCCTATCCGATTCCTCCTTGTCCTTGGCTACTTTGTCGGCGGCCGTTTTGTCCGCCAACTTCTTATCTTCAGCCAGCTTGTCGGCTGCGGCCTTCTTGCCGTCAGCATCATTCTTGTCCGCGGCGTCCTTGTCTTCTTTCTCCTTCTTGACTCTGGCCGCCTCGATGTCGGCAGGTGATGCCCCCATCGCTTTCGCCACCTCATCGCGCGGCACCTGTAGAACCGCAGTCTTGCCGGCTGCGTTCTTAACCGTCACGGTGAGTGCCGCAGGTTCTGTCAGCTTCGAGACATCGATCCGCACCGTTCCCGCGCCGTGCATCACTCCGCTGAGCAGCGACAAGGTGCCGGTTGGCAACTCCTTGGTGTCAACCGCGGCTTGTCGGAACATCCCTTCGGTACTTTTGGAAATATCCTGGACTCCCCCAAGTGAAGGCAGATCACGCGCGGATTCCGCGTAACCCAGGGTATGAATCACAATCCCGGCACTCTTTGCCGCATCGATCAGCTTCTTTTTCTCGATCTCCCATGCCGGCGCTCCTCCGGGGGTTTCGTCCTTGCCGTCGGTCATAAGCAGCACCGCTTTCTGCGGTTCCTTCAGTTCGGCCAAACGTCCGAGCCCATTGCGCAGGTTCGAGTAGATCAAGGTGGCCATTGAAACATCGCCAGCGGGTTTGATCCCTGCCAGTCCCTTGACCCGTTCTTCCGGAGTGCCGGCAAATGGGACAGCTTCCACCAGATCCAGACCCAAGGTGTAAACCGCGACTTTGTCCTGCTTGGGCAGAGCCGCCATCAACGAGCGGACCTCATCCACGCACTTTGCCACCGTCTTCTTGCGCTCCAGATTGCTGGTGTCCACCACGATCATCCAGGCGCAGGCAGGAGCCTTGTCGCCTACCCATGCCTCCCAGCTCAACTCCAGGTTTTCCGCTTTGCCATCGGCGACCGCCTGCACGGGGATGACGTTCAACTCGTCCACCATACGAAATCCCACGGCCAACTTCTTTGTCGCCGGGTCGGGATCGAATTTCAGCGAGTCCCGCGCCACTTTCGGCGATTGTGCCAGGCCCGGAGTCCCGGCCAACAGCAATGCCATGCCGCCGGCCAGCGCCGTGTTCCAAAAAGTCTTCCGAATGATGGTGTTTCTTCTCATGGTGGGTCGTGTTTTGCTGAAAAAACCAGGTAGTGCCGCGCCCCGCCTCCCTGCGGAGGCCAAAAGCGCCGACACTCTTGTCTTGCTTCATTCAAGGACTAACATTCCGCTGATGGCCGCGACAAGCAGGAACTTCCCGAATAGGGAAGAATTCCGGTCTCCTACCTCTGACCTCCTTTTTTCACTGTCATTTCATGGGACGGAACTGCGAACAGGGCGGAAGCCCATGCCGTTACTGCCATAGAACGGTTCGGCGCCGGCGCGGCCCGCGACGCGACAGTAACCCGCAGGATATTTCCACGCGCCGCCACGGAGCACCCGGCACGAACCCGACGTAGCACCACATGGATCGGTTAGCAACGTCGAACGGTAGTCATCATACAAATCCCAGCACCACTCCCAAACGTTCCCCGACATATCATAAAGACCATACTCATTCGCCGCGAAACTCCCCACCGGAGACGTGTAGGGTTCATAATCCGTCTTGTAGGTCGGATGAAAACCCGTGGCTCCGGTTTGATAGGTTTCCTTTCCGTAATTGCTGAAATTCGCCTCGCCGTGATTGATCGTATTTCCCCAAGGAAAGCGCTTCCCGCTCAAACCGCCACGTGCCGCCTTTTCCCACTCCGCTTCCGTCGGGAGACGATATCCGTTGGCATTCCAATCGCACACCACTTCCTCGCTTTTGCCAGTCCGGTACGTTCTCCCACCCACCGTATAGCACGGCGTCAATCCCTCTTTCTCACTGCGGGCGTTACACCATTTCACTACATCATACCATGTAACAGAATGAACCGGGTGGTTGGAGGCTTTACCTCCCCCCTCTGGCAGATCGGTGAAGCCATGCGCCAAACCCCATGCCAGCACATGATCCCACCAAGCCTTCCACACTTCATGCTTCGCCATGTAAAATGCACTGATCTGCACTGTGTGAACCGGGGCATCCACTATTCTATCCAAGGCATCACCCATCAGGAACTTTCCCGCCGGAATAGGGACGAAACCCTCTGGGGCTTGCGGCATATCGGTTCCTTGCATCACGCGTCTTGGTATGGGCGCAGGCATGGGAACTGGCAGAGGAGCATCCGCACTGTCGGTAGCCTTGCCTCGCAACGCCGTCAGCCACTGACTTGCATCCTGCCAACGCGCGGTTTCCTCCACCTCCAGCGACTTGTCGATTGCCGCCAGGAAGTTTGCCGAATGACATCCCGCCAATTCCGCCCGTCCCGCCAAGGGCACCCGCGGATCCCGGCGCATGCGGTCCATCGTCTTCGGCGGCGCTTCGCCGGTCAGCGCCTTCTGCAATGTCGCGCCCAGCGCGTACAAATCGCTCCATGGCCCTATGTTCCCCCGGCTTTGCAGTTGCTCGAAGGGCGTGTAGCCCGGACTCTCAATCACCGTCATCGAGCGTTCCGAAAGACGCTGCCGCGCCGACCCGAAGTCGATCAAGACCGGCACGCCCTCGTTGGTGATAAGGAGGTTTCCCGGTTTGAGGTCGCGGTGATAGATGCCCCGATCATGGAGGTATCCCAATGCGTTGAGCATGCGGTCCAGCAGGCCCCTCAGTTCCTCCTCGGAAAACGCTTGTCCTTTCACCCGTCGCTCCTCGATCAACGCATCGAAGCCCACCCCATCCACAAACGGCATCACAAAATACGCCGTGCCCAGCGCCGGAAAACTCCGCAGCACCCGGACGATGCCAGGATGATCCAACGATGCCAGAATAGCCGCCTCTTTGGCAAAATTCTCCAGCGACCAGCGGAAATTCTCCACATCTTCGGCGCTCGTATGGCGTGGCGCGACAGTCAGCGAATGGGTGTCGCGGAAACAAAACTGCGCCGGGAGATTTTCCTTGATGACCACTTGCCGGCCCAGACTCGTGTCCAACGCCAGATATGTGACTCCGAACCCCCCGCTGCCGAGCACGCACTCGATCACAAACTCCTCCAACCGGGTTCCGGCAGGCAGGGCTTGGGTGCTGATCGGGGAGGTGTCCATCGGAATGGTTTCCTGGCGCTTGTCTAGCGAATACGCACCTCCTTGCCAAGCAGGTTTCAACCTCGCGCGGATGTTAATGCATACAAGACATGCGCTGCGGCGCGATCAATGTCCCAAGCACCGTCACCCTGTCGGCTTGATTCGCCGTAACGTGATTCCCAGTCTTGCAGGTCACTTCATGTTGTCGACCTCCTCAATCCATGGCTTGTAGCTGTTGGCCCCACGGAAAGCGATTACCAGGCGGTATTTTGCCGGATACCGCTTTTCCTGTCCCTGCAAGTCCACCTTGTGCATCATCGCGGTTACCTCGACATTGATCACTTCAGTGCCGAGACCGCCTAAAGTCGCCTTCTCGCCGGTATATTCGACGCTCCGTAGTTTGCGCCGGAAATCGTCCTCGTTTGCGCGGACCTCATCGCGGGTCATACGTCTTCCGAAGTAGGACACCGTATTCGCAAGGAACCGCCCCTGGTCGGGGATTCGCAGGTTTCCACCGGACCAATCAGCGGCATTGAAATACCCCCACAAACATTGCTCGACTTCCCGTTTCTGCTTATCCCTGTCGAAAAGCGTCATTGATGGGCGGCTTTCGATCCGCTGCACCGAAGCAATTCTGGGCGTGTTGGCCGAATCCCATTCAATGACATACTCTTCTTTCACGCGACCCTTGACCTTCATCATCCCGTTGCCGTGCTCGAAGTCCATCCAACCGCTGACCACCGCCCTGTTATCTTTCCAAGAAAGATTCATGTCGCCTTGTGGTATTTGCGAAGTTCGTAGTGGATATGTCAGATGGTAGGCACGGAAGTCCCCAATCACAGATTCCGCGCCAGTCACGTCGAGAATTCTGACTTGATCGCTGAAATAACGACGCAGCACGCCGTAATCACCGCCATCACAAGCCTTCAGATAGTCACACACCAACTGTTTTGCCGCGTCTTCTTTCGTCTTGGCCTGCGCGGCGAGCGATTGCTTCTCCAGTGCCGCCTTTGCCACCCGTCGTTCAGCATCCTTCGCCCGGGCGACGTCGGCTTCCCGTTGCCTTTTTGCCTCGTCTTCTTTCGCCTTGGCCTGCGCGGCGAGTTCCAGATTCTCCTGTTCCGCCTTTGCCGCCCGTTTTTCCGCATCCTCCGCCCGGGCGATGTCGGCTTCCCGTTGCCTTCTCGCCGCCTCATTCTGCCGTACGGTTTCCTCCCGTTTGGCTATTTCCTCCTGCTGCCGGGTAGCGTTCTCCCCGGGCGCGAACGGTTCTTTTTTGGATTGCTCCTGCCGGGCCTGCTCCCGCGCCGGCAGGTCACGCTGCCGGTTGATTGCCCACACCACGCCGAAGATAATCACCCCCAGCAGGATCAACACCGGCATGGCCCATACACGCCGTCCCGTGCCGCCCGGTTGCCGCCCAAGCGGCATTCCGGTGCTTTGCATGACCCGCGGGTCATGCAATCCGATGTGATCCATAGGCGATGGCGCGGGCCCGGGCTTTCCAATGGGAACATGTCGCCGCAAGTCTATCAGCCACTTCCCCGCATCCTCCCATCGGTCCTCGATCCTCACGGCCATCGCCCGGTCAATACCCTCAAGGAATCCTGCCGAATAGCGGGCACGCAGATCCATTCGGTTCGCCAGCGGCACCCATGGGTCGTCAAACGCGCGGTCATTGGCCTTGGGCGGAGCATTACCGGTGATCGCCTTGCAGAAAGTCCCGCCCAGCGCATAGAGATCGCTCCACGGTCCCACATTGCCCCGGCTCTGGAGTTGCTCAAACGGCGTGTAGCCCGCGCTTTCCACGACTGTCATCGAGCGTTCCGATAGTCGCTGCCGCGCCGACCCGAAGTCGATCAGCACTGGCGCCCCCCCGTTGGTGACCAGAATGTTTCCCGGCTTGATGTCGCGGTGATAGATCCTACGGCCGTGAAGGTGGACCAGCGCGTCGAGCATGCGCTCAAGCAACCCACGCAACTCTTCCTCGGAAAAAACCTGCCCCTTTTCCTGCCGTTCTTTGAGCAAATCGTCCAAAATAATCCCCTCCACAAAGGGCATCACGAAGTAGGCCGTCCCGAAAGCCTCGAAACTGCGCAGCACCCTGACAATCCCCGGATGATCCAAGGATGCCAGAGTCGCCGCCTCGCGCGTGAAATTCTCCAGGGACCAGCGGAAATTCTCCATGTCATCGCCGTGGGTGTGGCGCGGCGCGACGGTCAGCGAATGTGTATCCCGGAAACAAAACTGCACCGGCAGGTTTTCCTTGATGACCACCTGCCGCCCCAGATTCGTGTCGCGCGCCAGATAGGTGATGCCGAAGCCGCCGCTGCCGAGCACCCCCTCGATCACAAACTCCTCCAAGCGCGTGCCGACTGGTAGGACTTGGGTGCTGATTCGGTCGGTTTCCATCGGATGGTTTCTCGCCACTTTTTCTATCCAGCGACTACCAATTTGCCAAGCTCTTTCCTGCTATTTCCACCAATTTCAGCCACGAACATGGCGTGATGCTTTCATGGGACCGGTATAGCCCAAGCCGAGGCCAGGACAGAGGCTTTGACGTGGTGCGTGAACGTTGCTTTGTACTTGACCGAGCATTCATGACCCTCTAACCAACCCATGTGCCCTGTTGCCCGGGTTTGATCTGACCACGGCATGGCCTGATATTGATGATCTCATCAAAAATGCACATCTAACTTCAATTGCATCGCGAAAGAAATCGCCCGCTCCATGAGACGACTCATAGCAACATTCTTCGAGGGCGGGCGGCATATTGCCTCCTGCGAGGTGGAATTGGCGGCAGGACAGACGAAAACAGTCGGGAACATGAAATCATCCGCCGACATCCGATTGGATTCGGAGGTGGTGTCGCGCCAGCATCTCGTCATTACCCTGGAGGATTCGGGAATGGTTCTGATTTGTGATTCCGGCTCCAGCAATGGGACGTTTGACGGAAAGATGGAGTTGAAGCCTAACCAGTGGCACCGGGTGGAGGCGCACTCGCGGATTTTCCTGGGAGGCGAGGTTGGCATGACCCTTGAGACCCTTGAGATGCGGAAGCCCGGAGCGGTCGCGAAATGTGCCAGCATTGCCGAACTGCTCCAGACCAAAAGCCAGATCGTCATCGGACGGGGAACCGAGTGTGACCTGATGCTGGATGATGCGCTGGTCAGTCGCCGACACGCATTGGTAAGCAAGGGAAAGAACGGTGGCATCCTGATCGAGGATCTGGACTCAGCAAACGGCACCTTTGTCAACGGCCGGCGAATCAAGGGGGTGGTCCCGCTACCCGCTGACTTCCCGGTCTATATGGGGAGACATGTCCTGAGATTGACAACTCCTCCTGTCGACCTGAGCAAGGAGACGGCGATTCGCACCCATGGCGCCACGCTGGATTATCGCAGCGGAAAGCGCGGGCTTCACCCTACGGACATCGAAATCCAGACCAGCTCGATGACCGCCATCATGGGGCCTTCGGGATGTGGCAAATCCACCTTGCTCAAGGTGCTCAATGGTGACATGCCGCCGACCATGGGAAAGGTGGAGATCTTCGGGGTGGATCTGATCGCCGGCTATGATTACCTGCGAACGATCATCGGTTACGTGCCGCAGGATGACATCGTCCATCAGGAGTTGACGGTACAGCAGGCGGTATATTTTGCCGCCAGGCTGCGGCTTGAACATCTGGATTCATCCGCTATTCGGAGCAAGGTTGAGGATGTCCTGAAGGATCTCCGCATCTCAGACATCAGGGGACACCTCATCAGTAACATCAGCGGCGGACAACGCAAACGGGTATGCATCGCCGTGGAATTGCTGTCCAGCCCGCTGATCCTATTTCTGGATGAGCCCACATCACCGATGGACCCACAGGCGGTCGAAGAGTTCCTCTCGATATTGGAGGATTTGACCAAACAGGGAACCACCGTCGTGATAGTGACCCACAAACCGGAGGACCTCGACTTCATGGAAAAAGTGATCTTCATGGCCGAGGGCGGACATGTGGTCTATGCGGGTCCGGCCTCCGAGTATCTGACCTGGTTCGGAGTCCGGCGAACCAACGAGGTTTATGCCTGCCTGGTCGGTGGCGAACTGGAAAAGTGGCGCGCGAAGTATGTCCGAAGCAAGGGATTGCCTTCACAACCGGCACGTCCCACCAGCATGAAACTGCAATCGTCAACAGCGGCGGCTTGGCGGCAGTTCTACTGGTTGTCACGGCGCTTTGTCGCTATCAAGACAAATGACCGGACCAACACGATGATGATGATCGGGCAGGCACCTGTCATTGCGGCGCTGATCTGCCTGATTTTCGCCGAAATCACTCCGGCTGTGCCTTTCCTGATCGTGATCAGCGCGATCTGGCTGGGCACCAACAATGCGTCACGGGCAATCGTGGGTGAACAGGCGATCTTCAAGAGGGAGCGCATGTTTAACCTGCGACTCCACACTTATCTGGCATCAAAGGTGTTTGTTCTCGGCCTCTTTGCCGTGATCCAGGCCGGCTTGCTCATTGCGGTCATCACTTCGGGATATCTGATGCGAGGAACCGATCCGCGCTGGATGGACCCCGTTGGTGGTTTTCTCTGGCTCTCCCTGGTGTGCCTTGCGGCAACCATGATGGGGCTTTTCGTCAGTTCCTCATTGAACAACCATGAAAAGGTTATGTCCTTGGTCCCCCTGGTGCTGATTCCTCAAATCATGCTGGCCGGGTCCATCACCAGAATCTCCAACTGGCTTGTGGAGTTGCTCAGCTACTTGACCATTTCCAGATGGGGCAATGAGGGATTGAATATCCAGCAGCAGACTATTCACATCGCCGTTCCTTCTCCACATTCCGAAAACGCGCTGAAGGTGCTGCAGGAAAACCTCGGGTCATATTATAGTGACGTTTTCGGGAAACTGGCAGGGACAATCTCTCTGGATGCATGGAGCATCCTGACATTATGCGCCGTGTTCGCGGTGCTCACGCTGCTGAAGCTCAAGTCGCGAACAGCCACCCGTTGACCCGCTGCATTCTTGGCGGTCAAATTCATAGAAATCATAGCAGGGAATGGGCTATTTGGCCATGTCGCCGTACCAGCGGTCGCCTGCTTTGTTGAGCTTCTCGGGCAAGGTCGCGGTTTTGCCAAGCACGGTGTAGGTGACCGGCACGGTGGCGGTGGCGCCGGTGATTTCGGGCTTGCCGACCTTGACCGAATTGAGCGTCTCGTTGATCGACAGGCCGTAGAGTTCGAGCACCTGTTTGATTCCGTCGAGGGACTTGCCGGCCTTGTCCATGAACTGGTCGAAGGTCAGGGCCTCCAGTTCGTCGGCATTCTTGATTTTGAGCGAGCGGGCGGTCTTGCAGACGATGCCGATGGCCTTCTTGGCCGTGGCTTCATCATCGAGTCTGAGGTTGCCGACCCAGTTCCCGATGGCGGTTCCCATGTCCTTGGCACTCTTGACGTCGGCATCCTTGGTGATTCCCAGCGGAGCCGCGATTCCCTCGATCATGTCGGGGATGCCATCCTTGGCCTTGGCGATATCCGCTT
>Ga0118677_10004402_pt1 | contig 25698 bp, 13 predicted proteins | sample AliMusrvi5mmetaG_FD_86154 | JGI IMG/M metagenome (GOLD analysis project Ga0118677, IMG submission 86154)
TATGAGCTTCGCGCACTGCTATCCGATCCCGCCGTACACAAGCGCACGCCTGATTGGAAACTGGCTCTGCATGTACTGTGCGGCTACAGCGCAGAGCTGAATGGCGCTGTGGACGACGTGCTGCTGCTCTCCTACGCGCTGAACCCGACCCACTCGACGCAGACGCTCGCCGACATTGCGGCGCGCCACGGGCAGCCGCCACCGGATTCACTCGCCGGCAAAGCCGCAGCAATTCATGCACTGGTTCCCGCGCTGAAGTCCGAAGTCGAAACCGCCGGGGTGAATCGCATCTACAGCGATATCGATCTGCCGCTTGCGCCAGTGCTTTTCCACATGGAGAAGGCCGGCATTCGCATCGACAAAGCTGCGCTCTGGAGCCTTTCGGAGCGGTTCGGTGGCGAACTGGCGTGCCTCACCAATCTCATCTTCGAGCATTCGGGTGAGCGGTTCAACATCAACTCGCCCAAGCAACTGGGCGCAGTGCTGTTTACCCGGCTGGGTCTTGACCTGCCGGGAGGGCGAAGCAAGACAAAGGCACCATCGACCGCGCAGGACGTGTTGGAGCAGCTTGCCGAGAAGCACCAAGTTCCAAAGCTGGTTCTGGAATTCCGGCATCTGTCCAAGCTCAAATCGAATTACATTGACGCACTCCCGCTGCTGGCCGACGCTGACTCACGTGTACACACGACCTTTCAGTCGGCAGCCACTGCAACCGGCAGGCTGTCGTCCGTCAATCCGAATCTCCAGAACATTCCCGTGCGTACGGAACTGGGCCGAGAGATTCGTGCGGCATTCGTAGCTTCGCCGGGCATGAAACTGCTCTCGGCTGACTACTCGCAGATCGAACTGCGCTTGCTCGCGCATTACTCCGGCGATCCTCTGCTCAAGCGGGCTTATGCCGAAAACATCGACATCCACACGCTCACCGCCAGCGAAGTCTTCGGTGTTCCGATCGAACAGATGGACAAGGAGACGCGCAACCGAGCCAAAGCCGTCAACTTCGGCATCGTTTACGGCATCTCGGCATTCGGCCTGGCCGCGCAGCTTGGCGTTCCGCAGGGCGATGCACGGGCCTACATCGACCGCTACTTTGCGCGTTATGCCGGCGTGCAGGCGTTCATCGACAAGACGCTGGCCGAGACCCGCAAGGACGGCTTTGTGCGTACGCTCTTCGGGCGCATCCGGCCCATTCCCGACATCGAGAGCCGCAATCCGAATCAACGCGGTTTTGCCGAGCGCACGGTACGGCCATAACGACAAATGAGATTTCCGGTTTGTCTCGAACATTGGACGTGTGGTCGGGCACGATGACGACGGATTACCGGCTGGATGGCGAGCCCGTTCATGTCGAGACGTGTGTCCATCCGTCGTTGGATGCCGTGGCGGTGCGGGTCAACTCGCCGCTCATCGCGCGCGGCGAACTGCGGGTCGCGTTGGATTTTCCCTATCCGGCGCTGCGCAACGGTGCCTGGGTTGGCGACTTCGCCCTGGAAGAGGGACATAAAGTCGATATGGTGCTGAGCGGTGAACGTCGCGCCGATTTTCTGCATGTAATGGATGGAACGGCCTATCATGCCGGTCTCGCTTGGTCGACCGGCGGCAGGCTCGCGGCTTCGTTTGAACGGTCGCACACGAGGCTTACGATCAAGCGAGCGGCCTACGGCGACAAGGACACGTGGGTCGATGTGACCGGCAAGGTGACCGCGCGCGTCGAACATGACGGAATTTCCATCAGGCCGAGTTACTCGTGGCTAGGCGACCCGCTTCCCGGCCGGGCTAAGCGGCTGAAACTAACCTATGCATTGGACGGTGAAGAGAAGAACGTCGATATTGCGGACAGCGCGGCTTTTGTGGTGAGCAATCCTTGTTCACCCTACCGCTACATGTTGTCCGCTGTTGGAACGGATCGGCTCGACTTCGTTTGCGCATTCTCACCTGAAAAAGGTCCAGATCAGTTGCCGTCTGTTGACGATTCGTTCAAGCAGACTTGCGGCCATTGGGCGCGTTTTTGGAATTCTGGGGGAGCCGTCGACCTCTCCGGGAGCAAAGATCCACGGTGGGTGGAACTGGAGCGACGCATCGTGCTTTCGCAGTACAACATGGCGGCACAATCGGCAGGCCGTTGGCCATCTTCCGAGTCCGGGTTGCTTGGGATCGATCCGTGGCGCGGTCAGTTCCACATGGAGATGGCGTGGTGGCATCTGGCCCATTATGCACTCTGGGATCGCTGGGATATGGCCGATCAGGCGGTGGGCTGTTACCGCCGCTTCGCGCCAGCCGCGCGCGAGTTGGCTGCGCAACTGGGGTACAAGGGCCTGAAGTGGCAGAAGTCGGTGGGGCCGGAGGGGCGCACCGCTCCTTGGGTTGGCAACCAGGTGTTGCTCTGGAAACAGCCGCACCCGATCTTCTTCGCGGAGTTGGAGTACCGTCTGCGGCCGACGCGAGACACGCTCGACAAGTGGGCTGACATCATTCAGGGCACGGCCGAACACATGGCCGATTATCCGGTTTTGAATGAGCTGACCGGTCTCTATTCGCTTGTTCCCGCCATGCCGCCGAGCGAGCAGGGTGTCACGCGGGACACCGTATTCGACCTAGCCTATTGGCGCTGGGGATTGGACAAGGCGCAGGAGTGGCGTCAGCGGATGGGGCTGCCGCGGGAACCGCGCTGGGACGCGATACGTCAGCGGCTTGCTCCATTGCCGATTGTGGATGGCGTGTTCGTCCATTCCGCCGAATGGCCGGACACCTACACGAAGCGCGCCTTCGAACATCCCGACCCCGTCGGTGTTTTCGGAATGCTGCCGCCGACCGAGGGTGTGGACCGCGAGACGGCCCACCGCACGGTGCTCAAGGTTTGGGAGAAGTGGAATTGGAACCGGTGTTGGGGCTGGGACTGTCCGTGGATGGCCATGGCTGCGGCGCGAGTGGGCGAGCCGCGTCTCGCCGTTGAAGCGCTGCTGAAAGACAGCACGCGCAATCAGTTCGACACGCGCGGCATCAACACCGGCGGCCCGTGTCCTTATCTTCCCGGAAATGGCGGGCTGCTATACGCCGTGGCGATGATGGCTGCCGGCTGGGACGGGGCGCCGGAAGGCCACGCGCCCGGCTTTCCTGCCGACGGTTCGTGGGTCGTGAAGTGGGAAGGCTTGAAAAGGGCGCCATGACCTGCTTCGTTCGGTTGGGGACGCGGGGTCAAAAGAGCTGCGGCAGTGAGGAGTCGGGGTGAAAGAACGGCTGGCAGTTTGGTTGGCGGTTTTCCCTGCTGGAGAATTGACCGAGCGGTTCCGGCAAAAGGCAACGCGGGGGATTGAAAGCACGCCCTTCGGGCTTGTCAGGGGTGGAATAGAGACACTATACTAAGCGCACACGGAACCTTTGAAAGAAGGGCAGTGGCTTTTTATTTGGGTACAGTTCGACTGAAGGAGAACAGCGATGATGCGACATTCAGGATGGGGTTTGAACCGGTGTCTTGGACTTTTGGCGGTGAGTGCCGCGTTCGCCGGCTGGACGGGAGCGGCTTCGATTGAAGGCGACTTCCTGCTGCAAACGAAGAATACGACCATGGCGTTCCACAAGAGCGGCGCGACGTGGCTGATGGTGCATTACGGCGCGAGGCTGGAGAAGAGCGGCGACGCCAACGCGTTGGCCTGGAGCGGCTGGGTCGGCAACTCCTTTTTCGGACACCGCAAGCCCGCGACTTACTCGGTCTACGGCAGCGACAACGACGCCAGCACCATGAACAAGTTCGGCGGACTGGCTGTGCTCCACGCGGACGGCGTGGCCTCCACGGAACTGACTGCCCTGGGTGCGAAGACCGTCGACGACAAGCCCGGCGTGACACATCTCGTGCTGGAGCTGAAGGATAGCGTGTATCCGTTCTTTGTGACGCAGCACTTCCGCGCGGTCGAGGCGAGCGATGTGATCGAGACGTGGGTTGAGATCAAGCACGACGAGTCTGCTCCGGTCAAGCTGATGCGCATGGACTCGCTGGCGCTGGTCTTCCCGCTGATCGCGAAGGAGTTCCACCTGCTCTCGCTCACCGGCCAGTGGGCCAGCGAAAACCAGCTCACTGAAGCGCCGGTGGCGCTGGGTCAGACCGTGAGCATGACTTCGCGCTCGGGCGTGCGCTCGGCGTTCGGCAACAACCCCTCGTTCATGCTCTCGGTCGGCGGCAAGGCGTCCGAGACCGCAGGCCGCGTGATCGGCGGCGCGCTGGCGTGGAGCGGCTCGTGGTCGATCTCGATCCAGCACGATTTCATCGACGCGCTGGCGATCAACGCCGGATCCGACACGGGCAACGGCGCGTACACGCTGGACGCAGGCAAGACGCTGACCACGCCGAAGATGGCGCTGACCTATTCCGCGTCGGGCAAGGGCCAGATTTCGCGCAACCTGCACCGCTGGGCGCGCGACAGCCAGTTGCGCGACGGACACATGCTGCGTCCCGTGCTGCTGAACAGCTGGGAAGGCGCGTACTTCGATTTCAACGAGAAGACACTGACCGACATGATGGACGGCGTGAAGGAACTGGGCGGCGAGATGTTCGTGGTCGACGACGGCTGGTTCGCCAAGGGCAAGTATGCGCGCGACGACGACAAACGCGGACTCGGCGACTGGGTGCTGAACGACAAGAAGCTGCCCAAAGGCTTGGGCCCGCTCGCCGACGAGGCCAAGAACCGTGGCCTCAAGTTCGGCATCTGGGTCGAGCCTGAGATGGCCAACACCACGAGCGAGTTGGCCGACGCCCATCCCGACTGGGTGTTGCGCGAGAAGACCCGTCCGCTGCGCCAGGGCCGCGGTGGCACGCAGGTGGTGCTGGACATGACCAACCCCGCGCTGCGAGACAACATCTACGGGCAGATGGATGCGCTGATCACCAGCATTCCCGGGCTGGCCTATATCAAGTGGGATGCGAACGCGGAAATCATGAACGCGGGCTCGACCTATCTCGCTGCCGACCGCCAGCCCAACCTGTGGTTCGACTATACGGCCGGGCTGTACGACCTGCTGGGGCGGCAGCGCACGAAGTATCCAGACATCATCATGAAGGCGTGCTCCTCGGGCGGCGGCCACATGGATTACGGTTTCCTGCACTTCGCCGACGAGTTCTGGACTTCGGATGACACTGACGCGAGGCAGCGGGTGTTCATCCAGTGGGGCGCGGGCCACTTCTATCCCGCTTGCGCCATGGCTGCGCATGTGACCGTCTCGCCGAATGAGCAGACGCACCGCTCTACGCCGCTCAAATTCCGCTTCGACGTGGCGATGTCCGGCCGCCTGGGCTTCGAGCTGCATCCGAAAAAGATGTTGCCAGAGGAGCTCGCGTTCGCGAAGAAGGCGGTGGCCGATTACAAGCGTCTGCGTCCGGTGATCCAGCAGGGCGACCTCTACCGTCTTGTCTCGCCTTGGGATCACAGCTACGCCTCGCTGATGTACGTGAGCGACGACAAGAGCCATGCGGTCGTCTTCCTGTACGGGCTGAACCGCGGGATCATGAGCGACTACCCCGCGCCGCTGCCGATCCAGGGGCTGTCCCTTGACAAGCGTTACCGCGTGACCGAGATCAACAAAGAGAAGCGCGACCATTCCCGCGTCAATGGCCAGACCCTTGGCGGCTCGGCTCTCATGGCCATGGGGCTTCCGGTTAAGCTGGAAGGCGACTACGATTCTGCAGCCTTCGAGCTGGTTGCCGAGTAAGTTTCGAGCGCGGCTTCCCCCGTCCGGGCTTTGCGCAAAACTGATATTTATTTTGCGCAAAGCCCGCTTGTTTATATTGCCATGGAGACGTAAAGTAAAGGTGCTAAGCGCAAATGGAGCGGACGCTCGAGGCTCTCTCGATTGAAGCGACCCGTGGTGATGCTATATCATTTCTGGTCGAGGGGCCCCTTGAGTCGGTGGAGTTCTTAACCTGAGGGGGCACCGATATGATCGGACGGATTGGGCTGATCGGGCTGATAGGTTTGGCCATGGCTACGCACGCGGCCGAGGATTTTCCTCCGCTGTTTCCTTTTCTGATCTCATACGACGGTCCCGATAACGCATCGAGCATGGCGCATCTGCTCGATGCGCCAGCAGGCAAGCACGGCTTCGTGCGGGCCGAAGGCGGACACTTCGTCGACGGCGCCGGGCGCGTCCGGCTGCACGCCACGAACCTGACGGGGCCCGCGAACTTCCCGACGCACGAGCAGGCAGACCAGGTGGCCGCGCGGCTGGCGCGCTTCGGCATCAACTGCGTGCGGCTGCACTATTTCGACGCCCAGTACGGGAATTTCATGACGCCTGAAGAGACCGGCATCTTCGGCAAGTCGGATAAGCTGCCGGCCGCGTTCAAGGCCGATCCAGCCGTCTCGTTCCCGTTTGCACCCGAACAGGTCGACCGCCAAGACTACCTGATTGCGGCGCTCAAGAAGCGCGGCATCTACGTCGACGTCAACCTGCACATCGCGCGGTTTCAGAAGGGCATTAGCTTCTTCGAGCCGCGCGTGATCGCCTCCGAAAAAGAGTATGCCAAGCGGCTGCTAACGCGCGTCAACCCGTACACCGGCGTGGCCTATGCGGACGAGCCGAGCGTGGCGGTGATCGAGATCAACAACGAGAACGCGCTCTTCAATAACTATCAAGAGGGCGCGCTGGACCATTTGCAGGAGTCTTATGCGACGGAATTCCACCGCCAGTGGAACGCGTGGCTGCTCAAGAAATACGCGAACACAGCGGCTCTGAAGCAGGCTTGGAACTGGTGGGTCATGCCGCTGCATGCAGAGCAGATTGAGGAAGGCGGGTTTGGCCAGCCTGTGGCGATGGACGGCAAAACGTGGATATTGCAGCGCGGCACCTCGGAGGCGACGGTGGAAGTCGCTGGCGGCGCGCTGACGCTGCGCGTTCCGCGCGCGGGTGGCGAGTTCTTTCCGAAGCTGTTCCGAACCGTCTCGGTGAAGAAAGGGCAGCCCTACACGCTGTCGTTCAAGATCCGCCGCACGGCGGGCGAGGGCAACGCTGCACTGGGCTTGGCCGTTGCCGACACGACGGGCGGGTGGCGGTCGCTCGGGCTGTTCCAGAAGTTTTCTGCGGGTAAGGCGTGGAAGAAAATGAGCTGCGCCTTTGTCGCTGGAGACGACTCCGACAGAGCACAAGTACAGATCACGCGGTTCGGTGTGGGCGCGTACGAGATCGACGATCTGTCGTTCCAATCCGGAGCTGATAGCGGCTTCGATGAGGCTGCGCAAGTGGAGGACGGCACGATGCCGACTGTTAAGACCACCGGGTTTGTCCCGCTGCAGGCGCGGCGCGACTTCTATCAGTTCCTCGTAGACACCGAGCGTGCTTACTGGACGGGCCTTGCGAACTACGTGAAGACCGAGCTGAAATCCAAGTCGGTCATCTCCGGCACGCAGCTCGGCTACAGTCCGCCTTTCGTGCAGGCGGAGTTGGACTACATCGACAACCACTCGTACTGGTGCCATCCGAGCCCCGTGAACAAGGCGTGGCTCATCCGCAACGAATCGATGGCCAATTCGCTGGCCTGCATCCGCGGGCTTGCGGAGCAGCGCGTGCTCGGCAAGCCGTACACGGTCAGCGAGTACAACCATCCGTTCCCGAACCACTACGGCGCGGAGGGGCAGCCGATGCTGCGGGCCTACGGAGCGTTCCAAGGCTGGGACGGCGTGTTCGAGTACACCTACAACCACAGCCCCGATTTCGAACCCAAGCGGAGTACCTATTTCTTCAGCATGATCGCACGCGCCGACGTGTTAGCTCACATGCCGGCTTGCGCGGCGATGTACCTGCGCGGCGACGTGCGCGAGGCGCAGTCGTGCATCGCAGGCGCGCTGGACGCCAAGACGTGCTTTGAGCGTCTTGCGGACGCGCGGGCGATTTCCCAAGGCATCGTGTCGCTCGGCTTCGACGGACGCCAGGCGCTGCTCCACAAGACGGGCGTGGATTTGTCCGGCAGGAACGGGACGGACCCGAACTCGGTGGCGAAGATTCCGGCTGACCAGAAGGTGTTCGTGAGCGACACCGGCGAGCTGACGTGGAACATCGAGCAGGCTGGGGCCGGGTATTTCGCGGTCAACACGCCGAACACCAAGCTGTTCACCGGTTTCCCGAAGGGCCGGACGATTGCGTTCGGAAACGTTGCGCTGACGGTGGGCAGAACGCGGCTCGACTGGGCCACGGTCTCGCTCGTTTCGCGGCATGCCACCGGCTTTGGCGAGTCGGGAACCCCGGCCAACATTCTCCTCGCAGCCACCGGCTTTGCGGAGAATGAAGGTGCGGCGATTGAGAAGGTGCCTGAAAAAGAGATCGCCTTTCGCGACCGCGTAGCGTGGGGCGATGGCACTGTACGTGTCGAAGGTGTGCCGGCTCTGATCACGCTGCCTTCTGCCCCAGTCAGGACGAAGTGTTTCGCGCTCGATCCTCGCGGTGAGCGCGGAAAGGCGGTGCCGGTCGAGAAGGCAGATGGGGGGGGGGCGAAAATTGTGATCGGGCCAGAATACGCGACGGTGTGGTACGAGATAGAGGTGCGGTAGGGGCGGACCCGCGTGTTCGCCCTCTTAAAGAAAAGGGACAAATCATGTTCGGACGGATAGGTCTTTTGGGGCTGGTCGTGCTGATTGGCGGGGTGCTTGCCGCGCGCGCCGATGATGAGTTTCCTCCGCTGTTTCCCTTTGTCATCTCGTACGACGGGCCTGATAACGCGTCCAGCGTGGCTCACTTTTTGGACGCTCCGGCCGGCAAGTACGGCTTCGTGCGGGCGGAGGGTGGGCATTTCGTGACGTCCGCGGGGCCCATCCGCTTTCACGCGACCAACCTGACGGGGCCAGCGAATTTTCCTGCTCACGAGGCTGCGGACAAACTGGCAGCTCGGCTCGCGCGGTTCGGCATCAACTGCGTGCGGCTGCACTTCATGGACACGTGGTACATCAACTTTATGACCCAGCCGATGCAGGCGATCCTGGCCGACGATGCCCAGACGCAGCGGAACCTCGACCCGAAGCAGTTGGAGAAACTCGACTACATGGTCGCGGCCTTCAAGAAACGCGGCATCTATGTGGACGTGAACCTGCACGTCGGCCGGACGCTGGACGAGCGAGACGGCTTTGCAAATGCGAAGGCCCTGCCGTGGGCGGACAAGGCGATCGGCCAGTTCGAGCCGCGCATGATCGAGCTGCAAAAAGAGTACGCGCAGAAGTTGCTCACTCATCTGAACCTCTACACGGGCAACGCCTACACGGATGAGCCGTCCGTGGCGATGATCGAGATCAGCAACGAGGACGGGCTGACTTTGGGTTACTACGCGGGCCATCTCGATGCGTTGCCTGAGCCGTACGCCTCTGAACTCCAGAGGCAATGGAACGTCTGGCTGCACACGACGTACGCGGATGCGTCTGCGCTACAGCACGCGTGGGCGTGGAAGAACGAGCCGTTGCGAGACGAGCAGTTTGCAGACGGTGCCTTTGATGCTCCGGTCGCGTTCGATAACACGCGTTGGTCGTTTCAGCCTGGCGAGGGAAACGGGGAAGCGAAAGTTGAGGACGGCGTTCTGAAGGTGGCGGTGACGCGCGACGGCGGGGAATTCGATGCCAAGGTGACGCGGTCGCTTGCCGTGAAGAAAGGCCAGCTCTACACGCTGGCGTTCAAAATTCGGCGGACGGAGGGAACTGCACCGTGGAAGCTCAGCGTGGCCGTCGCCTCGACAACGAACGGCTGGAAGGCCCTCGGCTTGGAAGAACTGGTGAGCGTCGGCAAGGACTGGAAGACGGTGACGCGCGTGTTCGAGGCGACCGATGGCGCGGAGCAGGCGATCCTGCAGCTGACGCGCTTCAAAGTCGGTCGCTACGAGCTGGACGGCCTCTCGCTCAAGGCAGGCGCGGCTCTGACATGCGACCCCGTCAAAGGGTTCGACGCGAATGCGGTTCCGGTGGTCAAGTCGGGTGGCGAGAGCTATGCCCCGCAGGCGCGTCGCGACTTTGTGCACTTCCTGTTCGACACCGAGACGCGCTATTGGACAGGCATGGCGAACGCCGTGAAGGGCGATTTGAAAGCGAAGCCGCCGGTCTCGGGCACCCAGCTCGGCTACAGCCCCGCCTACGTTCAGGCCATGCTCGACTACGTGGACAATCACGCGTACTGGCGTCACCCGTCGGGCGGCTGGATATCCCTCACGGCCAAAGAGCCTTGGCAGATCGGCAACGATGCGATGGTCAACTCGCTGGGAAACATCAAACACCTCGGCACCCAACGGGTGGTTGGCAAGCCGTACACGATCAGCGAGTATAACCATCCTTACCCCAACCAGTACGGCGCGGAGGGGCAGGTGGAACTGGCGGTGTTCGGGCGCTTCCAGGGCTGGGACGGCATCTTCCAATACAGCTACAACCACTATGTCAACGACTTTGAGCCGCAGGCCATGCCGTGGTGTTTCTTCGACCTGGTCGCCCGCACGGATGTGCTGGCGCACTTTCCGGCATGCTCTGCGGTCTTTCTGCGCGGGGACGTGCGCGAGGCGCAGGAGGCTGTTGTCGTCGCGAGCGGTGTGGCTTCATGCCGCGATCGGCTGATCGCGGCGCGCTCGAACAATTTCGGCATTGAGGCCGCCGGACACGATGCGCGTCTGGTGGCGATCCATCGGACCGGGGTGACGTTCGACGGCGACCGGCCGGTCAAACCGATCAAGCTGCCGGCGGAGCAGAAGGTCTTTGTCAGCGATACCGATGAGATCGTCTGGAACACGGAAAAACCGGATGCCGCCTACCTTGCGGTGCGTGCGCCCAACACCAAGCTGTTCACCGGATTTCCGGCAGGCCGGACCATCGATTTGGGCGGTGTGACGCTTGCGATCGGCAAGACCCGCCTCGATTGGGCGACGGTTTCGCTGGTCTCGCGTCGCGCAACGGGCTTCGGCGAGAAAGGGACGCCGGCGAGCGTGCTGCTGGCGGCGACCGGCGACATGGGCAATGCGGGTCGCGTGCTGAAACGGGTCGGCGATAAGGCGATCACGCTCACTGACCGCGGCCACGGGCCCGTGATGGTGGAGGGCATTCCGGCCACCGTGACGCTGCCGGGCGATCCCGCGAAAACGGCCTGTTATGCGCTTGATCCGCATGGCGACCGCAAGCAGCCTGTGCCGGTGGAGAAGGTCGCCGGCGGCTGCCGGATCACGATCGGGCCGCAGTACCGGACCGTGTGGTACGAGATCGAAATCAGCCAGTAGGCGGTGGCGATAACCCGCGAGTCGTGAGTCGGAAAAGTCATGCGAAGACGCGGAGAACGCGGAGGAGAGAAGATGAAAAAGACGGTGATATTATTTGTGCTAGCGATGGCTTGTGTGGCGATGGCGGCTGAGACTCCGCTGAGCCAGCGGCAGGCGCGGACGTCGCCGGAGTGGCTGACCGCCGGGGTGATGTACCAGATGTACCTGCGGGCTTTCACGCCCGAGGGTACGCTCAAGGCTGCGGAGAAGCGCTTGCCGAAGCTGGCCGAATTGGGCGTGACGGTCCTCTATCTCTGCCCCGTGTTTGTTGCGGACGACGATTCTGACCCGGCCTATTGGAGCCCGCGCCAGAAGAAGTCGGGGCTCAACAATCCGCGCAATCCCTATCGCATGAAGGACTTTTATCACGTCGATCCCGAGTACGGAACGGATCAGGATCTGAAAGATTTTGTTGCGGCGGCGCACGCGCTGAAGCTGCGCGTGATGCTGGACATGGTTTTTCTGCACTGCGGACCCAAGGCGGTGTTCATCGAGGCGCATCCGGAGTTCGTCAAACGCGACAAGGACGGCAAGATCGTGCTCATGGCGTGGAATTTCCCGGGGCTGAACTACGCCTGTCCGGAACTGCGCGAATACCTGTGGAAAAACATGGAAATGTGGGTGCGCGATTTCGGCGTGGACGGGTTCCGCTGCGACGTGGCCGACGGCGTTCCGCTCGACTTCTGGGAGACAGGGCGCGAGCGGCTGGAGAAGATCCGCCCGGACGTGGGCATGCTGGCCGAAGGCACGAAGAAAGAGAACCAGCTCAAGGCCTTCGACCTCTGCTACGGCTGGGGCGACGCCTACAAGAAGTGGGAGAACGCTGCGGCGGTCCGCAAGCTGTGGGAGACGGTGCGGAAGGAAAGCCCGGTCGGCGGCGCGAGGTTCGTGCGCTTTATCGACAACCACGATTTCGCCAATGACGACTATGACAACCGTTTGGAGAAGCGCTGGGGCACTGACCGCGTGGAGGCTGTGCTCGTCGCGCTCTTCACGCTTGACGGCGTGCCGTTTCTCTACAACGGGCAAGAGGTCGCCGACACGGCCAAGCACAGCATCTACAGCAAGCTGCCTGTGAACTGGGCCAACGGCGAGACGGCGGCAGGAAAGGCGCGCTTCGCCTTCTGTCAGAAGCTCTGCGCACTGCGCAAGGCCGAGCAGGCGCTGACGCGGGGCGAGACTGAGTGGCTCGACAACGACCAGCCGCCAGCCGTGCTGTCGTTCGCGCGCACGCTGGGCGGCGAACGGGTCGTCGCGCTCGTGAATCTGACGGACAAGCCGGTGATGGTGGCCGTGAAGAACTTCGGCGCGGACAAACCTCTGCTTGCGCGGGGCGCGAGCAGCAAGGCTGAGGGTGCGTTCGAGCTTGTGCCGCACGGATTCTGGGTCGGCAAGAAGTAAGGAGCGCGCTATGGCCAGGCTGAGTGCAGGCTTAATCAGTTGTCTGGGGTTTGCGGTTGCGACGGCTGCATGCGCCGATGTGATGAGCGAGGCGTATCGCGCCCAGTGGCGCGCGCCGGAGGTGCGGTCTCGCATCGAGCGGGGGATCCAAGAGAACCGCATGGCGGATGCCGTCGTGAAGCTGCCGTCAGTCGCGGCCGGCTCGGAGGTGAAGGTCGAACAGCTCGACCACGCGTTTCTCTTCGGAGCAAACATTTTCAATTTCGACCAGCTGGGCTCGGACGAGCTGAACCGTACGTACAAGGAGGCCTTCGGCACCCTGTTCAACGCCGCGACGGTCGGCTTCTATTGGAAGGCCTTTGAGCCCGAACCGGGCAAGCCGCGCTACCTCGCTTCCGAGGAAGATGCGCCCGCGTTTTGGAACACGGTCAAGGAGCCGGAGAAACATCCGCTCTGGCGGCGGCCGTGCCCCGAGAAGGTCATCGAGTTCTGTGAAGCCAAGCGCATCGCCATGCACGGACACCCGCTGGTCTACGTGAAGACCGATCCGAAGTGGATGCCCCACGCGACCGGCGAGCTGCCGGAGATGGAGCGGCTTTATGCAAAGCGGGTTGCCGAGATCAGCGCGTATTACAAGGGCCGTATTCCGAGTTGGGACGTCGTGAACGAGAGCGTCGAGTCCGTGCCCGGAAAGCTGCGCTATGGCGTGCAGCCGGACGATTACACCTTCAAGATCTACAAATGGGCGGAACAGGGTTTCCCGTCTTCAGTGCGGCTGAACATCAACGACTCGTGGCGGAGCGTCTATGCGCCCTTCATCCGCGACCTGATCGCGCGCGGCGCGAAGATCGACGTGGTGGGCTTGCAAATGCACATCTTCGGCTCTCAGCCATGCCTCGACATCGCGGCGGGCAAGACCGTCTTCCCGAACGGCACCTCTTGGAGGCCGCTGGATGTGATCAAGTGTCTGGAGGAACTGGATACCCTCAAGCGTCCGATCCATCTGAGCGAGATCACGATTCCCGCGCCCGGTGATGGTGCGGACGCGGGCGCGATTCAGGCCGAGCTGACGCGCGACATGTACCGGCTCTGGTTTTCGTGGCCGAGCATCTGCCGCATCACGTGGTGGAACCTCGTGGACGACTGCGGCTTCAAGGGCGAACCGCTCAAGTCAGGACTTTTCACCCGCGACATGAAACCCAAACCGGCCTATGTCGCTCTCGACGGGTTGATCAACGGCGAGTGGAAGACGCGGGCGACGGTCAATGCGGGAGCGGGCGGCGAGGTTCGGTTCCGCGGCTTCAAGGGACGCTATCGCCTGAGTTGGACGGACGCCGCGGGCGCGGCCAAGCGCGTGGAATTCAAGCTGCTCAAAGACGGCGACGGCGTGTAGACGAGCTTCCGGAGGTCGGACGATGCGAGCGCTACTTCGCGTGGCTACCTGCGGAGGGCAGCCCGCTGGCGGCGTTCTTCACCTCCGGCGGACACATGCCGCATCGTGTCGAGGGCGTGACCGGGCCATACCGGACCTGCGATTTCTCCAAGGCGAATTTGCTGCGCAAGTATGGGCCGGAGTGGGAAGGCGTGTTCGCGGAGACCGCGCACCGCCGGCTGCGCGCGTGGGGGCCTGACCAGGTCTATCGTGCGGCTTCGCGCTACTGCGTCGTGGTGAGCCTCAACCTTTATCGCCACACCGTGTGCAAGGATTTGCCGGAGGGGTGCGAGGATAAGCCGGTCATCATCGGAGAATTCCGTTTTGGCGCGATGGACCGCGGCGCGTTTCACACCGGACTGGGCATCGCGAACGACCCAACCGAGCGTGCGGCGCTGTACAAAGACTATTTGCGCTCCGCACTTGCGCATCCCCGCTGCGTGGGCACACGCCGGTTCCAGTGGTGCGACCAGCCGCTTACCGGCCGCGGAGACCGCGTTGAGGCTACGTGTTGGCCGTGCGCGCGGTTGACGCTCCTGCGGGCGTGTGCCATACTTCGAGGCGCCTTTGAGATGAGGGGGAACAGAATGCGTATTGCCACGAGTCGGAGAGCGTTTTTAGAGGCGTTGGCTTGGGCATCAGCGGCGGGGGTGCTGCCGGTTCGGCCGGGAGCGGCTGAAGCGAGGGCGGGCGGCGTACCGTTTCGCCACGACTATTCGCAGGGCCTGACCTATAAGATCTTCTGCGCAGACAAGGCTTATCCGGATCAGAACCTGGTGACCTTCGAGGACGCCCTGCGCATCATGCGCGTGATCCACGACGTGACCGGCGGATTAGAGCAGGTGGTCTACTTGGTCGGCTGGCAGTTCGACGGGCACGACTCGAAGTACCCCTCATGGGCGGAGGTGAACCCGCGCCTCAAGCGGCCGCAGGATCCGGATGCGCGCGCGAGTTTTTGTTGGCTGGCGGAAGAGGCGAAGACGCTCAACGCCGGCGTCAGCGTTCACATCAACATGTCCGATGCCTACGAGACGAGCCCGCTCTGGAAGGAGTACCGGGAGAACGGGCTGATCATCCTCGGCAAGGACGGCCAGCCGCGCAAGGCGGGCGTGTGGGGCGGCGAGCAGTCGTACCTCGTGGACAAGGTGAAGGAATGGCGGAGCGGGCTCGCCAAGACGCGCATCGACGCGCTGGTCGCGCTGCTGCCCTTCCTGCGCGAGAGCGGCAGCGTGCACATCGACGCGTTCGGACTCATCGGCAAGAACGAGGAGTTGCGCCAGGCGGTCTACGGGATTTTCGACTATTGGCGCAACATGGGCATCGACGTGACAACGGAGTATTTCGACTTCGAATTGGTCGGCCGCCTGCCGATGGTCTATCACCTCAACCTCTCCGAGGAGAACCGCGTCAAGTATCCGGCCACGGTGATCTGCGGCGGCGGGGACGGCTGCAACCAGCGCCACGCAGCGAAGCCGAGCGGCTGGGCGCAGCTGCCCGAGGCGGGCTGCCTGTACGAAGAGGCGTGGGGCGTCTCGATCGACCACGACCTGGGCGCGAGCGGCGCAAAGGGCATCGTCGGCAAGCTCTGCACGCGCACGCTGCCGTGGTATTTCCTGAACCGGCACCTCGCGCTGTCGTACGAAGATAGGGCTGAGGACTACCACGTGACCTTCAGCGCCGGCGTCGAAACTGCGGTGCGGAAATCCGATCGCCATCTGACGATCCACGAGAACGGACGCGTTCTGGTCGACGGGGGCGACGTTTTCATGCCCGCGCTTTGGACGAAGACGGGCGAGTGGTTTGTCTATAGCCGGGGTGGTGGCACGCGCACGTGGCCGGCACCGGACGCGTGGAGGGGCAAGACGGAGGTGCTGGCGTATGCGCTCAGCGACGACGGCCGCTCGCCCGCGACCCTCATGCCGCTCCGCGATGGAAACCTGACAATCCAGCTCGACCCAGGCGAAGCCTTCGCTCTCTCCGTGCGATAGGAGGGGCTCGCCGCCAAGTCATCAAAGACACGGAGTTCCGCCAAGACGGGAAGGCGGACTTTTACGCTGAGAGAAGTTTTTTCTGAAATAAAGTTGAGCGTTACACGGGCACCTGCATACAGTGGAGGGCGATCAGGCTATGAAGAACGTCGTTGGCAGCCGAGGCATATCGCAAGCGGTGCGGGGGGCGGTGCGTCCGAGTTGCTTCGGTGCTGTTCTGATCAGCTTTCTTGCTGCGGCGTGGACGTTCTCGCAAGAAGCGCAGCAGAAGCCAGGTGTTCCTCCTGGGCAGAGGAAGCGGATCGAAGCGCTGAAGACGACGGCGTCGGTGACGGTTGTGCCGTCTCTTTTCTTCGTTTGGGAGGGTTACAGCGGTAATCATCGGACTGAGAGCGTGGGGGGCTTTCTGGAACTGGCGGGCATGAAAACCATCGTGGTTGGAGAGGCAGCGTTCAAGCCTGCCGCCAAACTCGAGCTGCCGCAGCTTGCGGAGGCGTTCGGCGAGTTCGTCAGGAGGAATCCGATCGGTACAGACTGCGCGCTCTATGTGGAGTTCACGGGCGACACGAATAAGCTGGCGCTCCAAGACATGAAGGCTGTGGTTGTGGACATGAATGGCGCGCTCGTGTGGTCGGACCATCAGACCGCGAAGGACGAGGCATTCAAACGGTTCAAAGCTGAGCGGGTGAGCGATGGGCAGGCGTGGCAGCCGGACAATATGTCGCTGCTCTTGGTCGAGCGCCTCAGCCCGCTGTTCGGACTGTCGGAAAAGACGCGAAAGGCTTCGCAGCCGAAGTCGGTCTGGGCGCTTTTGGACAAAGCCCGCGTGAGCGTCAAAGCCAAGAAATATGAGGAGGCGCGCGAAGTCTACCAGAAAGTGGCCTCAATCGATCCGTCGCATGGCGAGGCTTGGCTCGGGTTAATAGGGGCGCTCGACAGGCTCAGCCGTCAGCAGGAAGCGAAGGCCGTCATGAGCAAATGGATCCAGCTGCAACCCGACAGCGTTGCGCCGTGGGAGTTCAGATTCTTGACTGCCGGTCTTGCGGGGCATCACAAGGAAGCGGTGGAGGCTCTTGACCACTTGATCGCCCTCCGGCCCGGCGAGGGCTCGTATCACATGGCTAGGGGACAGGAGCTCGAGTGTCTCAACCGACGCGACGAAGCCGTGCAAGAATACGTCAAGGCGGCTACGCTGAAGTCCGCCGAGCACGACATCGAGGGTGGTGCCTTCAACGCGGCGGCGGAACTCTTGCGCGCAAAGGGGCTGTACGGCGAAGCGGTTGCGTGCTGCACCAAAGCTATCGAGCTTGACCCCAAGAATCCGCAGCCGGTCTACCGCCGGGCGATGGCTTATGCGCAATCCGGCGATGCCGCCAACGCCCTCGCCGATCTCAGGAAGGCCATCGCGATCGAGCCGCGCTCGAAGACCGCGGCCAGGCAAGACGCCGCGTTCAGGGGTTTGCAGGACAACGCGGAGTTCAAAGAGCTGATGAAGTAAACGAGGATTGGGGGCCGCGCCGCGATGGAAGCTGGTCAGTCCAGCTCGATCCGTGCGATAGGGAGGTTTCTTGCCACCGCAACACAACGACCACGAAGGCCCGCCAAGAGGTGGAGTCGTGGGAGAACTGAGAAATATGCAATAAATAGGGGGTCGTTCACAATACCCTTTACAGTTGGATACCCTTCTCTCAGAATCATACGCACGTTTGAGATAAGTTGTCTTAGTTGACAAAGGAGAGTTTGATGATACGCAGAGAGCTTGGTTTGTGCGCCAGTGTGGCTTTGTTGTTTATTTCACAGGGGGTCGCGGATCAGATCAGTTGGCAAAACGGGACGGGCGACTTTTCCGACTCGACACATTGGGCCGGGGGAAACATCCCTAGCCTGCCGGATACGTGTCTCTTTCCTAACAACGGCTCTTACACCGTTTCCTTGACGGGTAGCGTGACGAACAATAAAGCCAGTTTCACCTCGACAGACAGTGGCGCGGATGCTTTCGACCTGAGAGGTTACGCGTGGAGTCTCACCAATGGCTTGGCTTTTGAGGCCGGGGGACTCAACAGCAAGGTCAGCATTGACAACGGAAACTTGCTGTTGGATGGCGACGGGGTTGTTCTGAGCTGTTTCAATGATGCGCAGCCTTCCTATCTGACATTCGGCGCCAATATCAGCAGCCAAATCAGCAAAGTTAGGCTGGACAATGCGTTTCTCACATTCGGTGGCGGCACGCATGTCATCTCCAACGAGTTTTGGCTGACTTCGCAGTACAGCACAGGCAGCAAGATAACGTCCATGACGGTTTCCAATGCGACCCTGGTCTTGAGGTCTCACCTCTGGTGCGGTCAAGGCAACGGTTCGACCGGCATTGTCAATCTTGCCGGTGGCGCCCTGATTGTCAGCAACTACTTCAGTGTCGGCGATGCGACGGCGACCTCTGTCGGCATGGTGAATGTCACGGCCGGTGATCTGTATACCGATGGGCCCAACTGGCTGGGCAACGCCTACGGAGCTGCCGGTGTGCTGAATCTGAATGCCGGCACCTTCACGTGCCGTTCCCGCTTTGAAGTGGGGCATCGGGCCGGTGCCAAAGGCGTGTTGAATATCTCCGGCGGGAAATTCACCGCAAACGCCGATCTGGTGGTCGGCAATTTTGAAAACGGCCTGTGCAATACGACCGGAAAGGTCACGGTCGCCGGAGGGGCGCTCGAGGTTAAAAGTTCGCTCACGATGGGCCTCAGCACAAACTGCTTCGGCTCGTTTCGGATCACGGGCTGTTCAACGTCCACGCTACAGCTGGTGAGTGTCGGAAACGGGCCGTTCGGGTACGGCGAGTGGTACCAGACCAACGGATGGGTCACCCTCGCCGGCGATCTGGAAATCGGAACTCAGGCCGGCTCCGCCGGGCTCGTCACCATCGATGGCGGCGTGTTTTCGAATAAGACGGGGAACGTTCATGCGGGCATGCGCGGCAACGGGCGGATGGTTGTGAACGGTGGAGATACGTTTGTGAACAGCGTGCTCTACGTCGGCCGATACGCGGGTAGCCGAGGCGCGTTCGAAATGAACGGCGGAACGGTTTCGTGTTACAACTTCTCGATCGGAGAGGATTCCGGCGCCGTCGGCTCGTTTGTTCAGAGCGGAGGCGTCGTGTCGAACAGGTCTGGCTCGTGTGTCATCGGCAGCGTTGCGGGTTCTACCGGCACTGTGACGGTGATCAACGGCGCGCTGCATTCCGAACAGACGTTGTTTGTCGGGAATTCTGGCGTAGGGACGATGATCGTTTCGAACGGCTTTGTCCGGCTGGCAAACGGGCTCTATGTCGGCAATAACGCCTCGGCAACGGGAACGCTGACCTTGGCGGGAGGCGTCTTCACAAACCGGTCGCCCGCCTTCTGTGGGAATAATGGCGTCGGAAACATGGTTATTTCCGGCGGGACCAACTTCTTTACCGGGTCGATGGTGGTCGGTAACAGCAAAGAGGGTCATCTTACGATCTCCGGCGGAGAAACGTATGTGACCGGACAAAATCAATATTTGAGAACGACGTTGAATACCGGTTCTGCGGGCAGAATCGACATGAGCGGCGGCTATCTGAAGGTGGACACGAGCAACTACCTTGACGTAGGCTCGAAAGGCGCATGTGTGCTGCAAATGACCGGCGGACAGATCGACACCTATTACTTGCGTATGGTCGCCAATGGCACCTCGGCATCATCTCCTGTTTCAAAAATTATCATGAACGGGGGGCGACTGAATGTTCTCAATACGCAATACCTTGTCGATGCGGCGGGAGCAACCGGCGAGGTTTATCTGGTGAATGGCGTGCTCTCTGTCAATCAGCTTCGCGGCTGGTGGGGAACCTTAAATGTGTTCTTTGACGGGGGAACGCTGGAAGCCCGCCAAAGCAACAGCGACTTCATCATGGATAATAACGGTGGCACGCTTCTGGGACATGTACTGACCGCGCGCGGCCTGGTGCTCGACTCGAACGGCTACACGGTTCAAACGGGCCTTGCGCTGCCTGACGCTCCGGGCGAACACGGCCAGTTGACCAAGAGGGGGGGCGGCATCTTTATTCTCAAAGGAAACACCACCTTCACCGGTCCCATCGCGGTCCAGCAGGGCGAGGTCGAAGTGGGCAGCAGCGGCATGGTGACGCTTCAAGGCGGCGTACAGATTGACGGCGCAGGCCTGCTGGATCTCCACAACCGCACTCAGGACTTTACCCTGGGATCGAGCTCGGTTTCACGGGTTGATGGCACGGTTCAATTGGCTACAGGCAAGGCGCTGATCGTTCCGGGAACCGCTTCATTAAGCGGCACCGGCACGGTGGAACGGGTGACCCTGCAGAGCGGCAGCATCCTCGCCAAAGACAAATCAACCGGCACGTCGCTCTTGCACATCGCCAACCTGGCGATGGCTCCCGGCGCAAAGGTCGCGCTGACCGGCTACACCGACGCCGAGTTCCGTGCGGGCATCACCTTTGTCAACGGAACCAATCTGAGCTTGCCTCGTGGCAGCCAGATGACTTTCACGCTGAACGGTGTGGTGTATGACCATGTTGGGCTAAGAGCCATTCCGGATGGCGCTGGAGGCTATCAGGTCTCGGCGTACACCTTCCTTTCTGGAACCCTGATGCGCGTCCTCTGATCCGGTTAGAAAGGTAAGGACGAGCGACTCGCGACGCGTGACACGCGATGGGTGCCGCGTCACTTGCCGACGCAGTAGAGGTGCTGCTCGCCGCGAAGCAGGATGCGGCCGCGGACGAGGACGGGCGAGGCGACGAAGGTGTCGTCGAAGCGCGTTTCGCTCAGAATCCGCAGTCCAGACTCGCTGACTTGGCCGACGTAGAACGCGCCCTCTTCGCGGCAGAGATAGAGCTTGTCTCCGGAGAGGACGGGCGAGCTGTAGCACGCGCCTTTGCCGCTCGGAAGCGCGGCGGCCCAGAGCTCGTTGCCGGTCTGGAGGTCCAGACACCACACTTTGCCTTTGAAGCTGACGACGTAGGCTTTGCCGTCGAAGGCGAGCGGTGTGGCGCTGTCGGTGCCGCCGCCGCGCTTCTCCCACAGGCGCGCCGTTGCCGTGATGTCGCCGCTGCCGCCGATCTTCACGCCCGCCAGAAACTGTTCCCTGCCGTAGGGCACGACGACCACGCCTTGGGAGAGGGCGGGCGAGGCGATGTTGCGCCAGTTCTTCTTGTTGTCGGGGTTGAAGCCGCCGCACTCCCAAAGCATCACGCCGGTTGACGCGTCGTGGCCGGTCAGGCGGTCCGCACCCCAGAGCACCAGCGTGGTGTGTCCGTTTTGCGTCGTCACAATTGGGGTCGCGTAGCTTTGCCCATTCTCCTCGTTGCAGGGGAAGTTGCGATCCACTTTCCAGACCGTCTCGCCGCTCGCGGGATTCAGCGCCACCAGGTAGGAGTTGGTCTCGTGCAGGACAGCAACCACCAGGTTGCCGCCCGCCAGAACCGGGCTGGTGCCAAGGTCCCAGTTGAGGGAGTCCTTGCCGTAGCGCTCCTGGAGGTTGGTCCTCCAAAGCACCTTGCCGTCGAAATCGAGCGCGGCCAGCGTGCCGCTCTTGAAGTAGGCGAAAAGCCGCGTGCCGTCGGTGACCATCGACGGACAGCTGCCGCTGCCCCGGCGGTGCTTGCCGGGCCGCTGCCGGCCCAGCGTGACTGACCAGAGCTGCTTGCCTGACCAGTCGAAGCAGTGTACGCCGTCCAGGCCGTTGGTGCCCTCGCCGACGCCGGAGGTCAGGGCGATGCGGTCGCCCCAGACGATCGGCGTCGAGCCGCCCTTGCCTGGCAGCGAGGCCTTCCAGAGCAAGTCGCTGGTGGCCGAGAACGCGACAGGATAATGTCCCGCAGCGGCCACGCCGTTGCCGTCCGGCCCACGCCACTGCGGCCAGTTCTGGGCGAGGACAGTTGCGGCGGCAAGAAAGAGAGCGGCAAACGAAGTCAGAAAGCGCGTCATGAGCAGGGTCCTTTCGCAGGCACCGATAGTACTAAGATCTTTTGAAGCGGGTCAACAGGCGAATCGGGAAGCAAAGGAGAATGTAGGATTTAAGCCGCTGGTTTCGACACTCACATTTGCATTTTTTGAACGACTTCTATGGTTTCATTTTGAAGGGCATGATACGATTCTGATTGACTGTTAGATCAGTGGAAAGGGAAATGCCATGAGGCGGAAGGGTATTCTTTTTTTGACGATGATGGCCTGCTGCGCAGGCAGAAACATGGCTGCGCAGGTGGAAGGCGTGGGGAACGCAAAGGCGGAGAAACGCTCTGAGCTGGGAAAGCCTTTCGTCGGTTTCGAGCACGGCATGGGCATCGGCGGGTGGCTGACCAACTACAAGAGGTTCAATGTCCTGCCTGACAAGTGGAAGATGGCCCTTTCGCCGGGCGATTACGAGCACTTCGAGACCTACATCACGAAAGACGATGTCCGCAACATCGCGTCGTTCGGTGTGGATCACATCCGTCTCGGCTTCGACCAGATCGTGCTGGAGGAGAAGCCGTACGTCTACCGCGAACGGACGTTCCGCTTAATCGACAACTTTATCGACTGGTGCCGCGAGAACAAGGTGAACGTGGTGCTGAATCTGCACAAGGCGATCGGCAACTACTGCGATGTTCCAGAGCCGGTCGCCCTGCTGGACGACGCGGAACTGCAGAACCGCTTTGTTGCGCTTTGGCTTGAGTTCGAGCGGCGGTATCACGCGGACAACGGCGTCGTGTTCGAGTTGCTCAACGAGGTGAAGGACGTTAAGCCTGCGGCGTGGAACGCGCTGGCCGCGCGGACGATCCAAGACATTCGGAAGATTAACCCGACGCGAAAGATCATCATAGGCAGCACCTGTTGGAACAGTTGCGACAAACTCAAAGAGCTTCCGTTGTTCGACGATGCGAACGTGATCTACACGTTCCACTTCTACAGCCCGTTCGAGTTCACGCACCAGCGCGGGGTCTTGCAATCGGGGCCGCTCTACTACAACCGGGCGATGCCGTATCCCGGAGACATCGAGCGCTACCGCGACTACAAGCGGTTCGTCGAGAATGCGAAAGAGCCATATCCCCGGTACCAGCGGATCGACATCAACGTTCTGCGGGAATGGCTGCAACCGGCTTTCGATTTCGTGAAAGCACACCCGGACAAGATCCTCTGGTGCGGCGAGTTCGGCACCATCCGGCACTGCGATATCGCCTCGCGCGAGAATTGGATGAACGACGTGATCCTGCTGCTGAAGGAGCACGGCATATCGTATTGCGTCTGGAACTATCTCAGCACGCCGAACGACGGCAACCGGTTCAGCTTGGTCGACGACGACACGCGCAAAATTCTATCGCCCAGAATGCTGGCCATTATCCAAGGAAACGTCCAGCTTCTTCGGGAAAACAGCCGTTAAGTTTAAATACTCAAGGGGGATGACAGTACGGAATGCAAGCGAACGTGAATCGACGGAGTTTCATCAAAGCGGCGGCTGGCGGAGTCGTCGGCGTGTCGGCCTTAAGAGTGTGCGGCCAAAGCGTAGCGACTACGAAGAAGCCGTTACGCGTCGCGCTGATCGGGTGCGGCAACGGCCGGGGGCTTCCAGTGCTGTTGCCGGAGGCGTGCAAGGAACGGGTCGTGGCCGTCGTGGATGCGGACAGCCGCCAGATCGCCAAGGCGCTCGACGTCGTCGGCAAGAAGGTGTCTCCGGCTGCGGCTGCGGAGGTCAAAACCTTCACCGACTACCGAAAGCTGTTCGACGCGATGGGCAAAGAGTTGGATGCGGTGATGATCGCCACACCCAATCACCAGCATGCGCTGCCGGCGCTTCTGGCGATTCGGCGCGGCATCCACGTGTACGTCGAGAAGCCGATGGCGCATACGGTCGGCGAGGCGAGGCAGATGCTGGAGGAGGCGAAGCGAACCGGCGTCGTCACGCAGGTGGGTCAGCACGGCCATTCGGCCGAGGGAGTCCGCCGGTTGTGCGAATACATTTGGGCCGGCGCGATCGGCCAGGTGCGCGAGGTCATTTGCTGGAGCGACCGGGCCAACGGCCTGCCCGCTGGGGCGCGCCCGCCCACGCTTCCTGTTCCGGAAGGACTCGACTGGGAGCAGTGGGTCGGGCCCGCGGCGTTCCGCGACTATCACGAGGGACTGCATCCGCACTCATGGCACCGGTGGACGGAGTTCGGCAACGGTTCCGTCGGCAACATGGGCAACCACATCATCGACCCAGCCAAGTGGGCTCTGAACCTGGGAGCGCCCGTGTCGGTCGAGTTGGAGGAGGTTCGTGGCGGCAGCGACGAGCGCTGGCCCGTCAGCGCCCGCATCCGCTGGGATTTTCCGGCCCGCGAGGGCATGGAACCCGTCACGCTCACTTGGTACGACGGCCTCGCCAAGGGCCAGCCGTATGACGAAAAGACGGTGGGGAACATCGACTGCGTGGCGCGCGAGGCGTCGAACCGCCCGCCGCGCGTGGTCGAGTTGGAGAAGAAGTACGGCCGCGACTTCGGTGCCGATGGTTCGATTTTCATCGGCGACAAGGGCGTCATGACCATCGGCCCGTTCGGCGACGGGTGCCGCATCATTCCGGAAGAAGCGCACCGCGCCTTTCCGAAACCGCCGGCCACGTTGCCGCGCGTCAAGGGCACGCATCAGGACGATTTCTTCCGGGCCTGCCGCGGCGGCGATCCGGCCTGCGCGAACTTCGACTATTCGGAGCCGCTGGCGGAGATCGTCCTGCTCGGCGACCTCGCGATGCGCGCAGGCGTTGGATGCCGCGTCGAATGGGACGGGCCCGCGATGCGCTGCACCAATCGGCCTGAACTCGACCGCTATCTGAAAGCGGCGTACCGGGACGGCTGGCGGATCTGAGGCGAGGGATTCTAAGGAGGACAGGTATGTCTGATCAAACACAGATGACGCGGCGGCACATGCTCGAGACGGTGATGGCAGGCGCAACAGGAGTGATGGCCGGAACTCTTTCACAAGGATGTAAAAGCCAGGCCGGGCTTTGCGCGCGTCCCATTGTCGGCGATCCGAGAGTTCGGGGCCCCTTTCCAATCCTGTCGACGCCCTTCACGGATTCTGGCGCAGTCGACTATGACGTGCTGGCCAGGCAGGCTCAGTTCGTCGATTGGTGCGGCAGCCCGGGAATGATCTGGCCGCAGTCGGGCGACAGCGTCGACCTGCTGACGGCCGATGAAAAGCTGCGCGGCATGGAGGTGCTGGCTGAGGCGACCCGCGGCTGCCGGTCGGCGCTGTGTCTCGGCGTACAGGGCAAGGATATTGCGGAGATGCTGGTCTTCGCGAAGCATGCCGAGAAGTTGGCGCCCGCTGCGATCATCTCGCGCCCGCTGGATTCGGGCAAGACCGAGGACGACCTGCGCCAGTACTGGCGCGCGCTGGCGGCTGTCGCCAAGCGGCCGGTGATCATCCAGACTTCCGGCGGCACCACATACAAGGGGCCGGCCCCCTCGGTCAAGCTGCTGATCGAGCTGGGGCGGGAGTCTCCGTATTTCGGCTACGTCAAAGAGGAGACAAGTCCCGTCGCTCCCCGCATGAAGGAGTTGCTTGCGGCCAGGCCGGCGATCAAGCGGGTGTTCAGCGCGATGGGCGGGTTCGGCTGGCTGTATC
>Ga0118677_10004403_pt1 | contig 25698 bp, 21 predicted proteins | sample AliMusrvi5mmetaG_FD_86154 | JGI IMG/M metagenome (GOLD analysis project Ga0118677, IMG submission 86154)
GGAAAAATAAACGGGACGACAACCGGCAGATATAATAATTGGGAAAATAATCATATGAAAAAGTTTTAAACAAAATATAAATAAGTTCAATTATTAAATTTAGATTTTGTAATTTTATAAAGATATTTTTTACCGACCTAAATATTAAGGGTTTAATAATAACCCAAATTCATGCGATTTAACCTTTGCCTTTCGCTCCTTGACCGGAATCGGAACGTTTTACCTGTTAATTACCAGTATGAGCTTAGCGCCTGGATCTACAAAGTGATCAATCACAGCGATCCAGCATTTGCCGACTGGCTGCATAATAAGGGCTACTCAAATGATAATAACAATTCCGGCTGTTTACCTTCTCAAATCTTATTGTATCGCAATATGAGATTAACGGTGACAGACTGATTATTAAGTCTGATAAGATTGAACTGATTATCTCCACTTTACCTGAAGAGAATATCCAACATTTTGTTGCCGGTGTTTTTCGTGCGCGTGAGTTTACTCTGGGTGACCGGATTTCAACTGCCGGTTTTCGGATTGACTCCATTGAAGCGATGCCAATTCCAATTTTCACGAACGAAATGTCATTTCGGGCCCTCTCTCCGATTTTTGTTTCAGGAAAAGTCGAGGGGCAAAAATACGCACAATATTTTGCCCCCCAACAGGAGGATTATACCCGGCTTATAATCAACAATCTAAAAGAGAAATTGAAGGTTTACACGGGGATAGAGCAGCTGAATCCTGTACAAAATTCCGGGATAAAGCTACTTAGCAGGTCCAAACAAAAGGGAATTCTAATCAAAACAGGGACTCCGCAGCAAACCAAATTGGTTGGATATCAATATGATTTTAAGCTCAAAGCTACTAAGGAGTTGCTTCGGATCGGGTACTACTGTGGATTTGGGGAAAAGAACAGTATGGGGTTTGGGTGTTGTGAGGTTATTTAAAAACCTTCGAGGTTTCGAAAACCTCGAAGGTTTTTAAATGGGGTTTGAAATCCTTTCAGGATGGAAACGAATTAAAAGGAATAAAACTTTGGAAATTTCGGAAGGAATGATGAAGATTAAACAGACGAGGGTGCCTTTTTGGACACCCTCTTCAGCCAAAATCACCTCACCAGTATTTTTCAAATCTATTTAATGGGTACACCAAAGGCTTTTAATAAAATGAGTAGCCCTCAAGGAACCTTTTTGAACGCCCATTTAGACAGAAGAAGATAAATACTAAGGAAATTAGGAAAGTTTTAAAAGGTGAACGCAAATTCAAGCTCCAATTGATTCATCTTCAGATTAATAGTTTGGTTTGGAATTCCATTCCCGGTATAGTCCAGGGGGTTATAGCCTTTGACACTTGCAGGCAGTGCATAGGCCAATGCTGCATGGACTGAGTTTTTGGTCTTTCCAATCTTTTTGGAAAATCCTAACGTAAGGTGATCCTGTATTGTTGCAGGAGCCAGAATGTTAAATAAAGTCTGGGTAGATGGGATGGGTTGATCACTATGAGAATAACCACCTCTTAATATCCACCCTTTAATTCCGCTAAATTCGACCCCAACTTTATAAATATTGATATCTTGCCAGCCAAAACCGGGACCATTATTAGAACCCAATGGTGCAGTAGCTAAAGTTTGTGGGTTAAAAGAATTGGAAACGGATGCAACACCTGTATAATTAATACGCTTATAATCTGCCAGTAAAGCCCATTCTTTACTGAACTCATACGCCAATCCGACAGACCAGTTTGATGGAATATCAAAATTCCCCTGTTCAGCAAAAAGGCCGGCATATTTACTGAATTTCGTCATTGTTATCTTTGGCTGATAATTTACCCCTAAGGTTAATCCTTTTGTCAGTTGCCCCATATACCCAATTTTGATTCCTAATCCTGTGCTATTATCGGTTCCGTTTCCGCTTACTTTTGACGAGGCTTCAGACATCTGATCAAATGTTGCCACACCTTTGGCACTGAAATACTGATATACCACTAATGCAGTCACACCAAGACTATGCTTTTCAGCAATTTTCCTCGAGTAGGTAAGCCCGAGAAACATCTGGGCCAGATTAATTCCCGTTGATTGCGAGCTGGAGTCATAAAAAGTCTGAGTTTTATAATTGGTATTCATCCCTCCATTACCAAAAAGGGTTGCGGAAAAACTACTCTTGTTATTGATCATCCAGTTGGCTCCAAGACTTGGTTCCAAAAAGAGCCTGGAACCGCTCTCAACAGTCCCGGGGGCTAATCCCATTGTGCCTGGGTTACCTGATGGAGTTCCGGTAATCGTATATTGCCTGTTGGGATTAAAAAATTCGAAACCCAGATTATACTGGTTACCCAGAAAAACGTTTCCTGCCGGGTTCCCGTTAATCAGACTGTTTTTGTACCATGCAGAACCGGCTCCAGCCAATCCCTTATTCTGAGCGCCGTAACCTACACCGAAATATCCATCTGTCGCCTGCACTGTTTGAAATAATCCAAAACCTGTTAGGATTAACAAGGTCGAATAGGTAATCTTATAAAATCTTTTCATAGTTTAAGTATTAATAAAAAATTTGGTCGTTATTTGCTCACAAAGTTATGATCACCTGTCTTATGGCAGGCAAATATGGGTGTGCATCTTTGCAAAGGACCTTGTGACAAATCGCACATTTAAGGTTCAATGAATAGTGTCTGATAATCAGTAATTAAGACATGAAGTCAAAAATAGCCAATCTGATTCCGGATTATTTTACGAAATTTGGTTTTTGGTTAAACCCGTATTTCAAAAAAAACAGATTCTGTCACAGTTATTCACAGAAACACCCTTGATCTATCCAAATCTGAAATAGATCAAGGGTGTATTTGTTGAGGATTTTCAGAATATGTAATGGATTAATTTGCTGCCACAGTCGTAGCTTTTTCGTCTTCAAACTGATAGAGCACTGTTGACAGATAGCGTTCACCGGTATCACACATAATGGTAACGATCTTTTTACCCTTGTTTTCAGGCCGTTTAGCAACCTGTAATGCCGCATAAGCTATTGCGCCTGAGGAAATTCCAACCAAGAGTCCTTCAGTTCTGGCTAATTCACGGCTTGTTTGAATCGCCTGATCGTTTGTTACCGTGATAATTTCATCAATAACAGAAACGTTTAGAATATCCGGTACAAAACCGGCACCAATACCCTGAATCTTGTGAGGTCCTGGATTTCCGCCTGAAAGAACGGGGGAGTCAGTTGGTTCAACTGCGATAATTTGGACACCAGGTTTTCTGGATTTCAGCACTTCTCCTACTCCGGTTATGGTTCCACCTGTACCTACACCGGAAATAAAAATATCCACATCACCATCAGTATCTCTCCAGATTTCCTCGGCAGTAGTTTTGCGGTGAATTTCAGGGTTTGCCAGGTTTTTAAACTGTTGAGGAAGGAAAGAATTTGGAGTAACTGCAGCAAGTTCTGTTGCCCTTCGTATTGCCCCTTTCATCCCTTCGCTTCCCGGGGTGAGGACTAATTCGGCGCCAAGGGCTTTCAATATATTCCTTCTTTCGTGGCTGAAGGTCTCGGGTAATAAAATAATCAACCGATATCCCTTGGCTGCTGCAACAAATGCAAGAGCAATCCCTGTGTTACCGCTGGTAGGTTCAATGATTACAGAGTCTTTATTCAGCAATCCCTGCTTTTCGGCAGCATCGATCATCGCAAAACCAATACGGTCTTTTACACTTCCGGCAGGATTAAAGAATTCGAGCTTTCCAATAATCGTTGCTTCAAGTTTATGTTGCTTATTGAAGTTCGAGAATTCAAGTAAGGGAGTATTCCCAATTAAATCGGTAAGATTGGATGCAATTTTTGTCATGGCTTTATTTTTTATTTTATGATACAAATGTAAAGTGAAAAACAGGTACAACAATCCCATAAAATGCGTATTTTTTAATACCTGCTTTATGGTATAGCTGGTTTCGACAGGGTTTATATTTTTGCAGGAATTGGGAATTTAACTTTGAATCCATTAATATTGCGACATAGACATCATAAAAATGAAAAACGATTCAGTTTTGCAAATACGTCCCATTCAACCTAAAGATAATCAAATATTGGCAAAAATTGTCCGCTCTTCACTGGCTGAATTTGGTGCAGATCATCCGGGAACCGTTTATTTTGATCAATCGACGGATGCACTATATGAACTTTTCAGGAAAGAGGGCTCTTGTTACTATGTCGCTGAATATAATGGAGAAATCGTAGGAGGCGGTGGAATTTTCCCAACTGAAGGGTTGCCTTCAGATACGTGTGAATTGGTAAAGATGTATTTAGTGCCGCAAGCCAGAGGCAAAGGTTTTGGCAAATCATTAATGCAACACTGCCTGCAAGCTGCCGGAAAATTAGGTTTTGAAAGAATATATCTGGAATCGATGCCTGAACTTAATCAAGCACTGAAGCTCTATGAAAAGTTTGGATTTGAATATTTACCTTCTCCACTCGGAAACACCGGCCATTTTGGCTGTGATGTCTGGATGCTTGGAAAATTATGAATATTATGATGTAATATGCAGATATATAGACAATTAAATAATTTTTGGATAAAAATTTGCAACTTAAAACTCCCCTGATATATGCCTGAATTAAGCAGAAAATTAGCCAATTTTACGGACTCAGTTATTCGCCGGATGACAAGAATTGCGAATCTGCACGGGGCGGTAAATCTGTCGCAAGGCTTTCCTGATTTTGATCCGCCAAAGGCACTGAAGGAGGCATTGGAAAAAGTAGCGGGCGGAAGCATTCACCAATATGCCATTACCTGGGGAGCCGCTAATTTCAGGGTGGCCCTTGCCCGGAAACAATCCAGGTTAATGGGTTTTGAGATCAATCCGGAAACTCAGGTCGCAGTTACCTGCGGGAGCACTGAGGCAATGATCGCTACGATGATGACTGTCTGTAATCCCGGAGATAAAGTAATTGTATTCTCCCCATTTTACGAGAATTATACTGCCGATGCTATCCTTTCGGGCGCTGAACCGATTTATGTGCACCTTAAACCACCCTATTATCACTTTGATATTGCCGAATTGGAATCAGCGTTCATGCAAAATCCCAAAGCTCTGATTTTATGTAATCCCTCGAATCCATGCGGTAAAGTTTATACCCGGGAAGAACTTCAAATTATTGCCCGTTTCGCCATTAAATATGATGTTTTTGTCATTACGGATGAGGTGTACGAGCATATCGTGTATGAACCATTCCACCATATTTACATCTCTTCTTTGCCGGGGATGTTTGAGCGAACCATTTCATGCAGTTCCCTTTCAAAGACATATTCAATTACAGGATGGCGCTTAGGATATGTTATTGCTCCCTCTAATATTATAGATGGTGTGCGTAAAGTTCACGATTTCCTTACTGTGGGCGCTGCTGCTCCATTACAGGAAGCAGCGGTAACGGCACTTAATTTTGGGGATGAATATTACATCAATTTGCAGAAGTCGTATACCGAAAAAAAAGATTATTTTCTGAACGGGCTTGATCAGCTGGGTCTGAATTATACAGTTCCCCAGGGAGCATATTATGTGATGGTTGATATTTCTGAATTTGGTGCGACCAACGATATCGAATTTTGTGAATGGATGGCCTGCGAAGTGGGAGTTGCAGCGGTCCCTGGGTCCAGTTTCTTCCAGGAAGAGGTGCATCATTTAATCCGGTTTCATTTTGCAAAAAATGAAGAAACATTGGCAAGGGCTCTCAAAGCATTGGGAGATTTACATACTAAAGCAAAACAGAAGAAATGGGTGAAATGATTGGGTCTGCAACGAATCAAAATATCTTAGGGATATTGCAAAAAAAAGCTGATGGACTAAATATCCACCAGCTTTTTTTCATTAAGATATTTTTCCGGATTATTTACCTACAGAGCTTGCTAAATTCCCGAACATATAAGTTAAGGAGAACTCCAGTGTTGTAATTTTAAGTGTTCCGGTCATATCATTTGTATAAGGTTTGTACCACAAGTTGCGAAGCCCGTAATCATAACTTACGCTGTAAATCATCTTGCCAATTTCAAATCCGGCTCCAACACCAACTCCGTAATCTACTTTTGCAAGATTTCCCCTTGAATATATATCCTGGATAGGGACAGTTTGATTAAGACCACCGGTGGAAATTACTTGCGGATTTTTTTCGCTTCCTCCCAAACCAAGCCCAACATAGGGACCTCCCTGAACAACGAATTTGAATTTACTGGAGAATGGAATTTTATAAGCCAGATTCAATGGGATATCAAAGAAACTGATTTTTGCCTTTCCATTGAGATTAGATGCATTTCCAAGCGTGGAATTACTTATATTCTTTAAATTATAACCTTTTAATGAATAAAGCAATCCGGTGTTCAGGAAAAGATTCTTATGCAGGTTAAAATCAATGACCGGGCCCAGGTGAAAACCGTATAAGGGATCCGGTGAGTAAGCATTATCGGCCAAAGTCATTGACATATTGGCAATATTAAGGCCTCCTTTGACACCAATCATTTGTGCATTAGCAAATTGCACTAATAAAGTAAAAGCAATTGCATAAATCAGTTTTGTTTTCATTCAATCGATAAAATTAATTTTGCCTACTCTTAAGTTTTTCAGCATTCACTCCCTACCAAGTAGGTGCCGCACTTCTCCTATTCATAGGACAGTAAGGGGGCAAAGATAAAATATTTTTTGTTCTTCAGGCTAAATCCCGAAAGAACTCTTTAACTTATCAAAAATAGTGCCCCAAAAGTACTCATTAAACTTATCTTAAATGTAATATTCGATATTATCTATCCAGCCCGCTTTGATCGCCAACATAATTAATTCAGAAGCATTGGAGACTTCCACTTTTCTGAAAATATTCTTACGGTGAGTATTTACCGTGTGGTAACTAATATTTCTCCTTGATGCAATCTCTTTGGTTGTCAATCCGTCAGCGATTAGTTTTACAATTTCAATTTCAGAAGGAGTCAATGTTTTAGGGTCTTCAGCAATATATTTTGATTCGCTTATATCGAGGAAAAGGTCAAGAATTTCATCTGAATAAAATTTTCTCGATTTCAACGTTGATTCAATAGCAGAAAAGATTTCGTCCTTGTCAGCAGTCTTATAAATAATATTCTTAATGCCCGATTTTGTCAGTTCGGCAAACTCCTGCTTGCTGATGGTATTGGTAAGAATCAGTATCGATAATTGGGGATATTTCAGCCGAATGATTCTCAGATCATCAAGTCCATCATAATCAATATTCACATAATCTGTTATCAACAGCTCTGCAGAGCCGCTGTCCAGTAACTTTAAGAGTTCATGTTTTGTTGCCGCAACTCCTGTAACTGTATAGTCACGATCTGCCATAATCAGTGACTTCAACGCTTCTACTACCAGGAACTGGGAATCCGCTATAATTACCTTATTTATCTTTTCCATCGCTTATTACAATACTTAACTGGTAGATTAAGTATCCTTTTTTTAGATTCTTAAGGCTCGCAAGATAAACAAAATCAGCCAATTTTCACAGAGGTCATGGTTAATGAACCCATCACCGCTTTATCATTAAAAAAAGAGATCTGTTCATTTTCCCCTTTTAAGGCGAGAGTGTAAAGCAGTGGAAGGTAATGTTCGGGTGTAGGTACAGCCATTTGTACCTCCCTTCCAAGTAACATGTAGTTTATCAGTTCTTTATGGTTGTTGCTCAAAATATGTTTTTTTATTTTATCGTTTGCATATATTGCCCAGTCAAAACCATGTTCTGGTTCATCGACCTTATCCCAGGCTACCATCCGGAGGTTGTGCACAATATTCCCGCTCCCAATAATCAGTACCCCTTTATTCCTTAACGAGGAAAGTTCCTTAGCCAGATCATAATGGAATTGGGGGGACTGATTATAGTCGAGACTCATTTCAATGACTGGGATGTCTGCCATCGGATAAATATTGCGGATGACACTCCATGCACCGTGATCCAATCCCCATTTTTGATCAAGTTCAACTGGGGTCTTTTTTAAAGTATTTTTGGTCAGATAGGCCAATTCAGGACTTCCTGGTGCCGGATATTGAACCTCGAATAATTGTCTGGGAAATCCTCCGAAATCATGAATGGTTGGAGGTTTTGTCATTGCTGTGACAAAAGTTCCGTTTGTCTCCCAATGGGCAGATATACACAGAATTGCTTTTGGGCGGGGAATAGATTCGCCGAGTTTCCGCCATGAGTGTACAAATTCATTCTCTTCAATTGCATACATTGGGCTTCCGTGTCCGACAAAAAGTACAGGCATCCGCTCACTGTTTTCAGTGGAGGCATCTAAATCTTTCAATGAATTGTTATCCATGATGTTAAAAGCTATTGGGAACAGCATTGCCGATCGCATAAAAGATCGTCTGTTCATGATAAAGTTATTTGTTCGATAAAGATATGAATGGGTAAAAAAACTTTCCTTGCTACTAACAGATTATTGAATTACAGTTTGCATTTGGCTGCTAGCTGCTGGCTAAATTGCCTACATTTAATTGACATTTATTCATAACATTGTTCTGAATGATACTAAATTATCCTGGTAAAAATCTGCCGGAGGCCTGCTACCAATTGCCAGCTGCAATCAGAACACTAGTTAGATTGGATACTATTGCTATAAGGCCTATTACATTTAGTAGCTAAATATACTGACCTTAAAGGAACAGAAATCACTAACACCTGCCTAATCGGGCAAGTTTAGTGATTTCGGATATTAATCTGAATAATTATTCCGCTTTTTTTACCAGTTCAATATCACAATTAATCTTCACCTCTTCGCCAACAAGTACCCCACCTGTTTCAAGTGCTGCATTCCAGGTTAAACCCCAATCCTTACGGTTGATTTTCCCGGTGATGGCGAACCCTGCTTTTACGTTTCCCCATGGATCAGCATTGACACCGCCAAATTCCACGGATAAAGTAGTTGGATTTGTAACCCCTTTGATGGTCAGGTCGCCAGTGAGGTCATAAAGATCATCGCCCAGATCCTTTAAGCCATTACCGGTAAAGGTGATCTTGGGATAGTTTTCAACATCGAAGAAATCACCGCTTTTTAAATGTCCGTCCCTGTCGGCTATTTCTGTATCTACTGAGGCCGTATCTAATGAGAAGGAGATTACCGATTTGGAAAAGTCATTTCCAACGGTTGAGACTTCGCCTTCGAATTCCCTGAAACTTCCTAAAACGTTTGAAATCATCAGATGTTTTACTTTAAACCCGATTTTGCTGTGTGTTGGGTCAATTGCCCATTTTGTTGTTTCCTGTGTGCTCATAATAATTGTTTATTTGTTTTTTGATTTTGAATTATTTCTATTGTTTTTACAATGCAAAGGTGCATCGAACAGATAAGCCGATGGTAACAGTTTTCAGAAAGGTTGTGGTATATTTAGGAAATAATACTTTTTGTCATTTCCCTGAACCGGCTTGGGGTTATCTCCATTTTGGCATGAAAGACCCGGGTAAAGTACGATTTTTCGTTGTATCCCAGATCATATCCAATCTCAGAAACAGTTTTATCAGTATAAAGTAACATCCTCTTAGCCTCAATAAGTTTGCGGGTCTCTATAATTTCAGAAACGCTTTTTCGAAAATTATTCTGGCAAACGATATTCAGGTTCCGTTCCGACATATTCAATTTATTGGCATAAAAGGAAACTCCCTCATTGCGATGATAGTTTTCTTCGAGGATTTTAAGGAAGTTATTGAAAGTCACTACCTGAGATGCCTTAGCAACATTTTCCGCAGGCGAGTTCCTTTTCCGCTCTGCGTCAATCATGGCGACAAGTCCGCTCAGAAGGTAACGTATGGTGGTATGGTCAACAAGTTCCTGATTGTATTCGCCGTTGATTATCTGGCACAGGTTGATAAAACGATTGATACAGCTACCCTTGGAGAGTGGGATATTGGTTGAGGTAAAGAAATTGGAATAAAAACTCAGCTTGGAATCGGGGATAAAGGCTGTTTTATAGTTGATAACCCATCCTCTTAAATTGTGGTCAGGCACTAGTTTGTGCATTTTCCCCATGGAAACATAACAGGCAACCGGGGCTTCGAGAGATTCCTTCTTAAAATCGATAAAATGTTCGAGACTGCCTTGGGTAATAATTATAAGCTCCTCAAATTCATGAAAATGAGAGTCATAAGTTCTGGATCGAATATCTTCGACGAGCTCCCGGGTCAGTTCAAATATGTGAAATGGCTTATCCATGAGTGACGAAAGTAGTCATATTTTGTTTAAATTGAATTAAATTAGGGCAGAAATTTGAGTTCTGCCCTAATGTTAACTGACCTTCCTACATTATGACTGTCAGGAGAATATTCCTGCAGAGACTAATCATAGTGCAGGTTCATATTACAGGCGACTAGGAATTGAATATTTTGCCTAAAAAGCTTTTTTTCTCGTTCGTCGCCGAAACCGGTTCTTCCTGTTTAATTGAAAGATGTTTAACCTTTTCAAATGCCTGCGAAAGATCATTGATAATGTCTTCGACATGCTCAATACCAACAGACAAACGGATCAGTCCGGGAACAACACCTGATGAGGCCTGTTCTTCAGCAGACAATTGCTGGTGGGTGGTCGATGCCGGATGGATAATCAGGGTTTTTGAATCACCTACGTTCGCAAGATGACTTACCAGTTTGAGGCTATTGATAAACAGATCGGCTGCCTCTGTTCCCCCTTTGATATGAAATGACAAGACACCACCAAAGCCAACTTTAAGATATTTTTTGGCCAGATCGTGGTAAGGACTTGATTTCAATCCGGGGTAATTGACTTTAACAACCTGTTCATGGTCAGATAACCAATCTGCAATGATTCTTGCATTTCCTACATGTCGTTCAACGCGGAGCGAAAGCGTTTCAAGCCCTTGCAATAAAAGAAATGCATTGAACGGGCTCAGGCAGGAGCCGTAATCACGTAGTCCTTCCACTCTTGCCCGGATGGCAAAGGCAATGTTTCCAAAAGGACCGTTGGCACCGAATACGTCCCAAAATTTCAATCCGTGATAACCTTCAGAAGGTTCTGTAAATTGAGGAAATTTTCCGTTTGCCCAATCAAAATTTCCTGCATCGACAATCACACCACCAATGCTCGTTCCATGACCTCCAATCCATTTGGTAGCTGACTGGACCACCACATTAGCCCCATGTTCGATAGGTCGGAACAAGTATCCTGCTGTTCCAAAGGTATTATCCACGACCAATGGAAGGCCATGTTTTTTTGCAATTGCCGCAATGGCATCAAAGTCGGGAATATTGAATTCCGGATTACCAATTGTTTCAAGGTAGATTGCTTTTGTATTGGCATCAATGGCCTTTTCAAAATCGGAGGGATTATCCCCGTTTACAAATTTCACCTGGATTCCCAGTCTTTTAAACTGGACTTTGAATTGATTGTAGGTTCCCCCATAAAGGAATGAGGTTGAAACCAGGTTGTCCCCGGCCTGAAGAATATTGGTCAGTGCAATAAACTGTGCCGCCTGACCGGAAGAAGTGGCTACTGCAGCAACTCCCCCTTCAAGTGCGGCAATCCGTTTTTCAAAGACATCAGTCGTCGGGTTCATAAGCCGGGTGTAGATGTTCCCAAACTCTTTAAGTCCGAATAAATTTGCCGCATGTTCGGCATTGTTAAAAACATAAGATGTTGTCTGATAGATAGGTACTGCCCTGGAGTTCGTGGTTGAGTCAACTTCCTGTCCTGCATGAACCTGCAGCGTTTCAAATTTCAAAGTTTGTTCTGACATGATGAATGTTTTTTAAATTATAAAAAGTCGAAAAATATGTTGATTGTTAAGGCATTACGATTTTTGATTTGAATTTTTCAGATTATTTGCCCTTCCCGGACCCGCATCATACTGAGGGACGCTGATCAGAAATTAATGTTGGCGGAAGTGGTGACCAAAGTGTTAGAAACACATTCGCCACGAAAAACCATTGCAACAACAGCAACCGGAAACCAAAGATTGGGTTCCGGCGATCAGGAGTGAACGAAATGCTGAAATTGGATTCATTGATATTTTTTATTAACCGGGACAAATATCTGAACCAATTATGAATTAAAACATACCTGTTTCCCGGTATTTTTGAAGATATTCATCACCCTATAAATAGGTATTACAGGGGCCTGGAAAAATTGGTGAAATCTATTAAAAGCCTTATTGGTTAAGGCTTTCCTGAATAATTAACGGAATTGGATCCGCTAATCTTAATTTATTGTATGAATCAGAATTGCAGGAAAATGTGCAAACTTGTTTAGGAGATTAGGATAGGAGACAAACTATTTTTCAGAAACCAGCTGATCAATCAATCTATTAAATTCCTTCTTAAATTCATCGTAGAATTTCCCGGTAGCAGGACCACTGAAACCGGTATGGACTTTACGGACATTCCCTTTCCTGTCAATAAACAGAGTGGTTGGAAAAGCTGCGATTCCGTTTAAAGCAGGCAAAGCTTTTGAGGCCGATTCTATACTTGATTTTCCGGCGAAAAGAATTTCATAATCGATGCCAAGGCGGGTTTTGAAGTTTGCCAACGATTTTCTGGCCGATTCAAAATCGTCTTTCCTTTCAAACCCCAATCCTACAATTTCTATTCCACGTTGACGGTTACACTTGTACCATGAGGATAAAAACGTATTCTCATCCAGGCAGTTAGGGCACCAGCTGCCCAAAATAGTGATGATTACAACTTTCCCTTTATAGTTAGCATCAGAAAGCGAAACCTGCTTCCCTTGGAGATTTGGGAATGTAAACCCGACTGTTGTGAATCCTTCCTTAAGGTGGGAGGCTGAATAGGGATAGGGTAAACTGGCTTTAGGATTGCGTTTCCCTTTAATTTTGGAGGTTTGGCGCAGGGTGACAAATTCACCCGAGAAGGTGGTGTCACTCATAAACTCTCCCTTAACAAGGTAGGGAGTCGATCCGCCAAAAGCCGATAATGAAAATATTTTCCCGTGAATAACCCCCTCAAAGAAGCGGTAATCGCCTGTTTCTTCAAGGATTGATCCGGTTAATACAGATCCTTTTTGGATAAAATTCCCTACCGTTTTTTCGGTATTTACTGACGCGATGATATTTATATCCCATGTTCCATCGAGAGAAGCAGATGGTGGGTCATTATTTGCCGGGAAACGGGGGAGATTTCCATGTTCTGCCTTGAATGGAACCTTTGTCATTTCCCTGTTAACCGCTGTTTTGATAAAATCCCCCTCAAAAGTATTTTTAGTGAGCTTTCCTTTTAATACAACATCGTAAAGATCTATCGGGATTGAAACCGAATCATTATTGTAGCAGACTTTATTTGTCTTAAAACGATCTTCTCCATTAATCAGGAGCACGGTTGTGCTGTCAGCGCTTTCGCCTCTGACTTCAAAAATAAAAGGGATTTCGTGTTCAGGCAATTGAAAGGTTCCCCTCCATAAACCCTCTTTCAACGGTACAAATCCTGAATGACACGAGGTCAAAAGCACAGCACAAAAAGTAACAGTAACAAGAACGGCTGCATAGATATTTCTCATATCAAAATGGTTATGGCATAATTAATCAAGATTATTGCCGGATGGCACCGGGAATTATCCCATTGTATATAATTTATTGTGATTCCTGGGGCTGAAATAATTAGGAGAAAATTGTACGATTTTTTTAAGTTAGATCCGTTACCGGGGATAATAGCGCAAGGCCTTAAATCCTACGAGTTGTTTTTTATTTTCATCCCATAATCTTAATTTCAGGGACTTCAGGCTGGAGAAGAAAGTGACAGGTTTAACTTCCTGGAAAACTGTATTTTCTTTATAACAGGCCGGGAGTTTGTAATTGGGAATCTTGGGGCTCAGATGATGGATATGGTGAAACCCTATATTGCCGGTAAACCATTGAAGAACCTTGGGAAGTTTGAAATAGGAACTTCCTGAAAGGGCGATCTCCTTATAATTCCATTCCTGTGCCCGTTTCCAAACTACATTTTCATACTGATGCTGGACATAAAAAAGCCAGACCCCATGTACCGATGCGATGTAGAGTACCGGCAGCTGGATTAAAAGGTAGGTTTTCCAGCCAAGTCCCCACATCGCCAGTATGATTATTGCGATTAAAGCAAGGTTACTAAGGTGAAGATACAGATGTTCCTTTCGGCTCATGTTGTTTTTTGGTAACCGATTTTGAAAGACAAAAACCAGGAAGGGGGCGATTCCCAACAGAAAGAGCGGATGACGGTAGAAGCGGTAAACAAATTTTTTCCATGGGGATAAATTCAGGAACTCTTCAATGGTTAGCGTTTTGACATCGCCTACACCCCGCTTGTCAAGGTTACCTACGGTTGCATGGTGTTCCTTGTGTTCGTGAGTCCATTTATCATATGGAGTAAAGGTTATTAGTCCGGTAACAATACCCACGATACGACTGAGCTTTTTGGATTTAAAGAATGATCCATGTCCGCAGTCGTGGAAAATAATAAAAATCCGTACCATAAATCCTGCAGCAAAAACAGATAGAAACAGCGTAAGCAAATAAGAGACTTTCAGACTCCAAACCATACCGGCCCAAAGTAAAAAATAGGGGATTACCGAATTGGATATTTGCCACCAACTCCTTACCGGGTCCGAAAAATTGTATTTGGAGACAATTTCTATCCACGACAGGGAGCTATTCGCGTTGATATTTTCAGTTTTCATTACTTACATTTTTAATATTGCGGCATCGCAACGAATTAATTACTCAGAATAGTTTTTGGAAATCCAGGCGGAAAGGGAAGGATACCTGCAAAGGTAATGCCTAAGCGGAGGATTTGTTCAATGTTTAACTAATTATTTGGACTAAATTACTTGCTATTGATCTGAAAAATATGGATATTGCATTGTAATTAAAGCAGATCCGGAATAAATTATAAAATCTATTATTCTAATCATTTATCCAATGAAGAAGATCGTAATTTTTTGTGATGGCACATGGAATACTCCGGACGAGAGGATTGATGGGAAACTCTGTCAGACAAATGTGGTTAAAATGGCCAAGGCGCTTTCGGCTGTTTCCAATGACGGTATGCCCCAGTTGCTCTATTATAATTCCGGTATTGGAACAGAGGGAAACCTACTCTCAAGGGTTTATGACGGTGCCACAGGGACAGGTATTTCAGAAAATATTTTGCAAGCCTATCGTTTTCTCATTACAAACTACGAAAGGGATGATGAATTGTTCTTTTTTGGATTTAGCAGAGGCGCTTTTACAGTTCGCAGCCTGGCGGGGCTGATCAGGAACTCCGGAATTTTATTGCCGGAAAACAAGGATCAGATTCCCAGGGCTTATCGCCTTTACCGGTCTCGTAAACCTGAACACCAACCCCGTGAAGTTGAAGCTACACTTTTCAGAAAAACTTATGCTGTTGAAGAGACTACAAAAATAAAATTCATAGGGGTATGGGATACTGTAGGGGCATTAGGTAATCCATTGTTTCTGAACGGAATCGTCAGCAAAAGAAATGGATTTCATGATACTGATTTGTCGACCAAAGTAAATTTCGCTTATCAGGCCCTTGCCATCGATGAGAAACGGAAAAATTTTGAATCAACTTTATGGCACCAGCAAAAAGACTCAGGAAATCAGGTACTTGAACAAGTTTGGTTCACCGGCGTACATAGTGATGTTGGTGGTGGGTATCTTGAAAATGGGCTATCCGATGTTGCACTGGCATGGATGCTTGAAAGGGCCCAAAACTGTCAGTTAAAATTTGATCCCATTCCCTTGAATCCTAATGCTATGGCTATGAAACATGAATCGTACAGCGGATTTTACAGGCTGAGGCCTCAGTATTTAAGACCCATAGATATAGTAATACCGGGAAGAGGAATTACCAATGAATTCTTGCATTCTTCTGTAATAGAGCGATACAGGACTAATCCGACCTACCGGCCAAAGAATCTGATTGAGTATTTTAAACGGCATCCTGTTGCGATCGCGGACAAATGAATTTTATCCCGGAGTTCTCTGAAACCTCCCGGAACGAATACATGATGCATCGGGGAACTCCTGGAATCTTCAAATTGTGAACAAATGATGGGTTGTTGATCGGGAATGTAGATTAATTTCCAATCAAAGAGTTTAGTCAAACAACTCCTTTAGACCACCGATATAGTCTGACTCCCACCCCTCTGCAATATTTTCGTAAGCTTCATCCGGAATATTTGTCTGGTGAACCTCAACATTAGTGCCTTGTTTATCCGGATGGAGTTTAATAGTCACAATTGAATCTGAATCCTCTCCAAAAAACCAGCTCTGCACGATTTTCTCGTTAGGGACAAACTCGATATTTCGACCCGCAATCTCACCGTCCCAAAGCGAAAATTCACTTCCGGGTTCGGTACTCATCACTGCGGTTTCACCGGTCCAGATCTCAATCATCACTGGGTTTGTAAGGGCATTATACAAATCAGAGGGCGAGGCTTCCAGTTTAAAATATTTTTTAAAATCTCTCATTTGGTTAAAATTTATAGACTAATCCTAAAGTAAACAGCTCTTCAAATTGCAATTTTGGTTTTTGGCCAATTACAGTCCCGGTTGCATTCAAAACCGGAAATTTGGTATTGTAATCATAAATCATCATAGTCATAACCCGAACATTGATAAACCGGTTGACCTGCATAATGAGTGTCTGATCCCATTCTGCAGAGACTTTCTGAAAAAAGTCTTTATAATTATCAAAGAATTCGCCTTTGGTATCATAGGTGATATTATCCGAAATCTTTAGATGCCAGTTTGACTTTATGATCAGACCGGGCTCCCAAAGGGATTTGGCTCCGGGTGGAAATCCGTATTTTAATGGGGAGATCAAAAGCGTATCCCTAATATAGGTAGTTTTTGAGGTAATCGGAGAAAGGAAAAGGGAAAAGTCTTTATTCGGTTTATAATCAAGACCTAATGATAATGTCAGGTAACCTGGAGCCATGAATGCTGAAATCGGGTGTACTTTATCCGGATAAGCATATCCATTGGCAATTTGGGTTTTAAAGTCCGACTCGACCGAATAGTACCATTTCTTAAAAGCCTGGTATCCAAACCGACTTTGAAATTCTATTTTATCATCGTTTTTTTCTAAACCTGTTGTTTTGCTCTTGGTGATCCCGTAGCGGAATTCTGCTCCGTTTTCCCATTTGACCTTATCCTTCGAATAGTTTGCATTGTATTTACCAATAGCCAGCAAGAGAAGTGAACTTTCACCCCCCTTTGCCCAGTTTGATAATGAAGTCTGCGTAAATCCAAGCGAGCCGTTTCCTTTAAGTGTCCATGGCGGAAGTACAACCTTTTTCAGCTCAACTTTTTTCAACTTTTTGTCAGGGTCTTTGGTTTCAAAAGAAGTATACCGGTTTTGTTTTTTTGAGATCCTGGTCAGGATGACACCATCATCGATGATCAGTTTTATTAGGCCTTTTCCACTATTAATCAAAGCTATACTAAGCGAATCCTGTTGGGCATTTTTTACAAACATTCTTAGGGGTTTCATGGATCGGTTTGCTGTCCATAAACTGGTTTGTTCATTGTTTAAATTGGATAACCTGATCAATGTAGAATCAGTCTCGGCATGAGCAACCAGGTAATGAAGTGCAATCCGCAGAGAATCATTGATTATACCAATCGTCTTTTCGTTGTAGGAAGCTAGCTGTGCCGTATTTTGCTCAGCCACAGATTTCTTATACTCCTTTATTCTTAAATCAGTTCTTGCGGCAATATAGTTGGTCCGGTAATTAAAGTTTATTTTATCACGAATGCGGATCTGTATCGAATCATTATAGATCTTGCGGTAGTTATTAAAGAGCTGATTAATGGTCGAATCCATTGCAAAACCTGTTACATTCGATGGAAATCGTAATGCAGAAATTTGTAAATTAAGTTTTTTCACAAATTCAGGAGGAAGCTCCTTCTGCCTTCCCAATAATACATTTGGTTCTCCATCAGGTACATGAGGTGCCTTAGACAATCCAGACTCCATAACCATCATTGGAACAACTATATCGCTGTCATTCAGATTATTAAAAATATCTTTCCGGATATTCGATATTCTTTTGGTCATTTCCTCTTCCGAAACATAGCCAGGAACATCTTTTAAATCCCGGATGTCCTCCGAGTGTCGATTGATCAGATAAACCACTTTGCCATCTTTCAACAACTTTCTCAGATTAAAAACCACAGTATCCAATGGATCATTCTCAGCATAGTTCAAAACCCCCTGAATTGGTTTCTTATATTGATCATCATTAAGGTACCACTCTTTACATGAATAGAGTAATTTATTTAGAAAACCGACACTCCATTTCAAAGAGTCGCTTGGTTGATATCCTTGAAGTTGCTCTATCCGGGGAAGTGTTTTGCCCATGTTTTCGGCTTGAAGCTGACCGGCCGTGAGCGCAAACGAAAAAATAACAGATAAAATTGCCGTTTTTGTGGTCATCATTAACATATTTGTAATTTCCAAAGGTCAAAAATAGGTAAAAGCGAATTATATTTGAAAACTTTTAACGTAATTTGGGAATTCGTACTGAATGACAAATATTATTTCCGGATCAAAACTATCACCTTGTATAATATATATTATTGATTCATAAATATTTAATATCTGCAGCACTTAAAATAGTAAGTTAATTTTCCACAAGAAATGAGCACAATTAACGAAACCCAAACCAGATTGGATAATTACTTCAAGCTAACTTCCCCTGATCTGTATGATATGATGTTTATTGAATAGAATAACTTAAAAACCAATTATTTCAAATAATATTAACGGATTCAACTACTTGTTCACAACACACAATCTTAAAATTATGAAAAAATCTATTTTTCGGGTATTCATTGCTTTATTCTTGATTTTTAATGCATTGAATTCTATAGCAACGGTCCGGCTCCCGTCAATTTTGGGAAGCCACATGGTTTTACAACAGAGGAGCGAAGTAAAACTTTGGGGTTGGTGTGGTCCGGCAGAGAAAGTAACCATCAAAACAAGCTGGGACACAATAAGCTATCAAACAACCGGTGGATCATCTGCAAAATGGAGTATGAAGATCAAAACTCCTGCTGCCGGTGGCCCCTTCACGATAACAATCAATGGCTCAACGATATTAGAAGACGTCATGGTTGGAGAGATTTGGCTCTGTAGTGGTCAAAGCAACATGGAATGGAGCGGTGATCAGGGGCTCAAGCAATCGCTCAATGAAATGGCCAATGCAAACAACCAAAAAATCAGGTTCTTCTATGTTCCCAAAGCAACTTCTGAATTTCCCCAGGAAAATTGTGGCGGAAGCTGGAAAGTTTGCTCGCCTGAAGAGATGAAACACTTCAGTTCGGTAGGATATTTTTTTGGAAAAAATCTACAGCAATCGCTCAATATCCCGATTGGCCTCATTAACAGCAACTGGGGTGGTACACCTGCCGAAACCTGGACCCCAAAAACCGAAGTAGAGAGTGATCCGGTATTGAATGCTGCTGCCAAAAAGGTACAACCTACAGATTGGTGGCCAACACTTCCCGGATATGCCTATAATGCGATGATCTATCCACTTTCCAATTTCGAAATTTCGGGTGTAATCTGGTACCAGGGAGAGAGTAATGTCGGAACCTATTCCTCCTACAAACAATTATTGTCCAGGATGATCGGTTCATGGCGCCAGGCCTGGCAAAAAGATTTCCCATTCTACTTTGTCCAGATCGCCCCATTTTCAGGTTATGGAGACCATGATTTTTGTGCTCTTCAGCGCGAAACGATGACTAGTTGTTTGTCAATTCCCAAGACCGGAATGGCTGTCATTTCCGATCTGGTCGAAGACATTAAGAATATCCATCCGGTAAATAAAATTGATGTCTCTACACGTCTTTCCAACATTGCATTGGCGGAAACCTACGGGAAAACCGGGTTGAACTACAAATTTCCGATGTACAAAGGGATGAAAAACGAAAAGGACAAAATCAGGATCCTGTTTAATAATGCAGATAACGGACTGATATCCAAAGATAAAACAATTACAGAAGTTTATATTGCAGGAGAAGATCGTGAATTCCAGCCTGCAATGGCTAAGATAGACGGCAGTACCCTGATTGTATGGAATAAATCGATTAAGAATCCGGTAGCCGTAAGGTTTGGATTTACAAATACGGCCATTCCAAACCTCTTTAGCAAAGAGGGATTACCGGTAAACCTCTTTCGCACAGATAACTGGGATATTGATACGGTGCCGGTAAAAAAATGATATAATTGCAGAGACGTTGGATCCAAGGTCTCTGCAATTCATTTAAAACATTCGTGGAATTCCCAATTGTGTTTTCCCTGAACGATGGTATTTGACATTCTCGTTGGCTGATGGTTTTTCGGCAACGACCGACCATGACTGAAGATTTTGCCCTTCAGGTATAAGAAGAAGGTATTCTTCAGTTTTGGTTTTGAATACCACCGTTTTCCCGCTCAACTTTTGGCTTTTACGAATATTGTTCGAATTCAGCAAGGCCATATTCCATGGCAATTCCAACTTGCAGAGGTTCCCGTGCAGGCTCCTGATTGCGATCCATTGAACAATTCCCTCTTTAATTTCAGAAGAAACAATAAACCCACCCTGGGCATGAAGTGTGAATCTTGCAGTTTTAGGGCCTTTAAATGCAGGAAATACTCTTATTGTTCCGTCGTAACTCTGGAGCAGCGACTCGTTCATTGCAGCTGCAAGCACCGACATGGCCTCCATCGACATGTGCCGGAATGGCCATGCCGGAAAGGGAACTTTCTCCCCGGCCGGTGATCCGACCACATTGACCAGATTGGTTTTAAAGTACGAGGTCCCATTCGCGTCTTCTTTCACTTCAGAGCTGATATGCCCCCATCCGTTGACAAAAAATTGCCATCTCGCCGGGAACTGTTCCAGGTTTAGGGCAAGCTCCCTGGCAAGACCCAAACGAGCCATCACAATGGGAACCGGGTCCCAACCCATACCCTCCGAACCATATAAAAGTGTTGTGGCAGTCATCACATCAAACAACGGATCACCTTTTTGGCTTAGACCGACTAGCCCGGATGGATAAACGGGTGACCGGGGAACGGCAGGAAATATGCCGTCATACACTCTAAACTCACTTTTTTTATTTGGGGTGGTGCCACCTAACAAGAGAAAAGCATATTCCGGATCATCCGTTTTATACCAGGTGGTCAGCATCTTATTCTCTTTAATACCCCAACCTGCTCCAATTATCTTATCTCCTTTAACCATAGTTCCATTGTAATTGCCCTGATTGATTCTATACCCGGAGTCACCCTTAATGATTAAGCCATCACTCGCCTTTACTACCGGAAGTGGCGCTAAATGGTCAAGTATCTCTCTCCATTTTTGAGCTTCAGGAATATCGGTCCCTGCAACTTTCAAAGCCTCCAATGCGGTTGAGAATAAGGTTCGGGCATAGACCAGTTCGGTAAGCCCGTCGTGCAAAACAACAGAACCTTCGTATCCGTTACTTTCCTTCGCGTGATAAAAACCATCCTTTTCCTTTTCAAGCAATGATTCAAAAAAATGGGCAGCTTCAACAAGGAATGGTAACGTCTTCTCCTTCAAAAATTGTTTGTCACAAGTAAACAGGTACTGCCGCCAGAATTCCATAGCTATTTCAGCTACCGGGGTGTGATTATCCTTCACGTTCGAATCCATCCGGTTATATCCATTCCGGTTGGTGACATCAGATATAAAAGCACCTTCGGCGTTGTAGTACTCTTTTGCATCTTTTTTGGCAAACCGCAGCGAATTGAACCTGAAATCCAGATAAGGTGCGACAAGGTCATGGAAACCTGCAGCATTCAAGGGCCAATACAGTTGTTGCTGGTTCCAGTGGAAATAGAAGTTCCATTGCTGTACATCATGGTTCCAGTTCCATAATCCACTATTAAACCTTCCCGGATATTTCCCCCCCTGCGAGGTATTTGCATAATACATGGTGAGATACCAGAGATTGTTCAGGTAATCATCGCCGTAATCCATAAAAGAACGGTTCCAGACCGATTTCCAGTATTGTGCATTTAATTGACTGTAAGGTTCTATCCCCTTTTCGCAAGCAGAGGCTAGCTTCGTTTTTACTTCGGCTACAGGTTCATTCCCTGGCGAAGTGACTGCAAATGCAAGCTGTACACTCTTTTTCAGGTTTCCTGTTAGCTGAAACGAAGCACGCCGGGAGTGTTCGCGCGAATAGTTCACCTTTAACCCGTTAGATTGTAACACCGTGCCACCAACAGCAAATGTCCCGCCGGTTAATTTCTGGGTCAGGAAAACGTTATTACCGTCGGATGAGGCTTCAGTTCCCGGCAAACCAATTGACGGGTCCCTTCTCATGCGGTTATACCACATCGAAAATGTTCTCGATCCAAAATGATCCATTGATATTTTCAACGGCACATCTTCTTTAAATGAGTTCCCCAATTCGCAAAAAAGGATTCCCGATAGGTGGTCTATAAAAGCTTTCAGATTCAGATCACCAAACGGACTGGATCCAGTTAAACTCAGCGAAGCATCCGCAAGATTAAGCCTGGCCTTGAAATCGGTGAGATAAAGGGTATTAAAAACCGGGAATTTAAAATCGATCTCGATCCGGCAGGCCTGTCGCTGCGTAGTGTAAAAGTCGTATTTCTCATCCCAGGTTTCCGGTTTTCCGGTCTGCGAATCGTCCCAAAGATCGCATTTATTGAGAACGATAATAATTTTCGACTCCTCGCACCATACCAGGGCTGCGACATCACCGTTACCTAGGGCAATTCCCTGCATCGGATCGATTGGAGGACTTTGATAAACCAGGTCGTATTGCGAAATCCGTCCGGGCCAATCGATCTTCCAGGTTGCTGTTTTGGGATCAAAGGCAGATTTTATAATTTTTGTGAAGTCGGTTGTTGTATTGGAAACTTTTGGTAAGGCTAAAGTTGGGAGGCAAAATAAAAGACAAATTACGATTAGCGATGAAACCTGAAAAACTCCTTGGAAATGCAGGGTTATAAGGCAGTTGGTTTTTTTCATATAAATCAATTAGTTGCTAAATTAGTGATTTTAGTGAAATTTGGTGACTTGGCGTTTTGGTGGCCGTTTTTATTTTTGATTTTATTTTTCTAAACACCTTCCCAATGTGAGGACTTTTAAAAGGTAAACGTGTGTACCACCGATAGTTTGGTATTTGTTGCTATCTTTGTAAAAATTTCAGGAAAAATCAGTAGTACAATGGCACATAAATCAGGATTTGTCAATATCATAGGCAATCCAAATGTCGGCAAATCGACTTTAATGAATGCGATGGTAGGTGAAAAGCTCTCGATCATCACTTCAAAAATGCAAACAACCCGTCACCGCATTAAGGGAATCGTTAATGGAGAAGATTTTCAGATCGTTTACTCCGACACTCCGGGGATACTAAAACCTTCGTATAAATTACAGGAGTCGATGCTTGGGTTCGTAGATACAGCCCTGGTTGATGCTGATATATTGTTGTATGTCACCGATGTGGTGGAGGACTTTTCGAAAAATGCCGATTACCTCGAAAAAATCAAATCAGCTGAAGTTCCTGTTTTGGTTTTAATCAATAAAATAGATCTCACCGATCAGGAAAAACTGATCTTACTGGTTGAAAAGTGGCGTGAACTTATCCCAAAAGCAGAGGTGATGCCTATCTCAGCCAAAGAGAAGTTTAATCTTGATTATGTTTTTAAACGGATCCTTGCCAACCTTCCCGAAGGTTCTCCGTTTTTTCCCAAAGATGAATTGACCGACCGGAATGAAAGGTTTTTTGCACAGGAAATTATTCGTGAGAAAATCCTCCTGTTTTATGATAAGGAGATTCCCTATTCGGTTGAAATAGAAATAGAAGAGTTCAAAGACGAGCCAAAACTACTCAGAATCAGAGCAGTAATCAATGTGGCCAGGGATACCCAAAAAGGGATTATCATCGGTCATCAGGGAAAAGCTTTAAAGAAAGTTGGAACTGAAGCCAGACTCGATATGGAGGAGTTTTTTGAAAAGAAAGTGTTTTTAGAAATGTATGTTAAAGTAGCAAAAGACTGGCGCGATAAAGAGAGCCAGCTTCGTAATTTCGGCTACGAGATTCAATAAAAGGAAAAGTAAATAATGAGTAATATAGTTGCAATTGTAGGACGTCCAAACGTTGGGAAGTCTACTTTTTTTAATCGGTTAACCGAATCGCGTGCCGCAATCGTTGATGATATGCCGGGTGTAACGCGTGACCGGAATTACGGAAAATCACTTTGGAACGGGGTCGAATTTTCGATCATCGACACAGGTGGTTATGTTTCAGGATCAGACGATATTTTTGAAGAGGAGATTCGCCGTCAGGCAAACCTGGCCATTCAGGAATCGGATGTGATCGTTTTTTTGGTCGATGTCGAAAGTGGATTGACCGAACTCGATATCGCAGTTTATGACCTGCTGCGCAGAAACGTTAAACCTGTGATTACAGTTGTAAACAAAGTTGACAATCATCAAAGAAGCCTGGATGCCAACGAGTTTTATGAATTGGGTGTTGAAAAACTCTTCTGTGTTTCATCGGTAAATGGTTCAGGAACAGGCGATCTGCTCGATGAGATCGTTGATCTTCTTCCAAAGAAAGTGGAGGACGAGGTAGACGAGAAAATTCCAAGAATAGCAGTTGTTGGAAGGCCTAATGTTGGTAAATCTTCAATAATCAACACATTAGTTGGTGAAGACCGCCATATCGTTACCGATGTTGCCGGAACTACCCGTGATGCTGTCGCTCAGAAATATAATAAATTCGGACATAACTTTATCCTGGTCGATACCGCCGGTCTACGTAAGAAAACAAAAGTTGCCGAGGATGTTGAGTTTTATTCGGTAATGCGCTCGGTCCGTACGATTGAAGATTCGGATGTGTGTGTGCTAGTGCTCGATGCCACAAGAGGGGTTGAAGGGCAGGATGTCAGCATCTTTCACCTGATTCACCGGAATAAAAAAGGGATTGTTGTGGTGGTTAACAAATGGGATCTGATTGAGAAGGATAACCACACAATGAAGAAGTTTGAAGAGGATATCCTCGAAAAATTCGCCCCGGTTGTCGATATCCCGATTGTTTTCACCTCTGCGTTAACCAAGCAGCGCATCCTGAAAATTCTTGAGGATGCGATGATGGTTTTTGAAAACCGGAACAGGCATATTGCAACTTCAAAATTAAACGAATTGTTACTTGAATTGATTGAGGCCTATCCCCCTCCTGCTTATAAGGGGAAATATATTAAAATAAAGTATATCACACAATTGCCAACTAAGATTCCAAGTTTCGCTTTCTTCTGCAACCTTCCACAGTACATCCGTGACCCATACAAGCGTTATCTGGAGAATAAAATCCGGGATAATTTCAATTTCAAGGGAATCCCTATTCAATTGTATTTCAGGCAGAAATAGAATCAAACAGGCGGGTTTTAAACCCGCCTGTTTGATTCTAATACACCCTAGAGGCGGGTTTTAAACCCGCCTCTAGGGCCCCATATAATATAAATTTTAGAATAATCCGCAATAATCACGAAAAAAATCGTATCTTTGCGAAACTTTTCCCGCTCAGGGAATCGGAATTTACAGATAATAAATACGACGGGTAATTGGTTCATTAGGTAGCTATAACACCCGTCACAAAAGACAGATGATGCAATTTAATGAAATGGGACTCGACCCCAGAATCCTAAAGGGGATTCA
>Ga0118677_10004404_pt1 | contig 25695 bp, 21 predicted proteins | sample AliMusrvi5mmetaG_FD_86154 | JGI IMG/M metagenome (GOLD analysis project Ga0118677, IMG submission 86154)
TGGTTGGATTGGGCGTGGGGAACGCATTCTTTGACGTTGTGAAGCAATTGCCGGGCGCCACAGTGGGAGCGATCTGCGATATCGATGAGCAACGCTTGCGCAAGGTCGGTCAGGAACAGGGGATTCAGGAGTTGCATACCTCCCTGGACGACATGCTGCGCACCGACATTGACATCGTCGTGCTCGCGACGCCGATTCAGGTTCACGGCAGCCAAGCCATTGCCGCCATGCGGGCGGGCAAACACGTGCTCTGCCAATACGTCGCGGCGACCGATCTCAAAGAGGCCGAAGAGTTGGTTCGATTGTCCAAGACCAGCGGCTGCAAATACATGTTCATCGAGACGGACTGCTATCAGCGGGGGAATATGGTCATGATGGCGTTGGCCCGGAAAGGTGTGCTGGGCGAATTGACCATGGGGCACGGACAATATCTCCACGACTGCAAGTCGCTGGCCCGGAATCCCGACGGGACTCTGACTTGGCGGGGAAAACTCTGGATGGCAAGCCTCAGTGCCGGAACCAGCGCGGTTCACAACTCCATGCCGCTGTTGGAGGTGTTCGGCGAACGCGTGACGGAGGTCTACAGCTACGGACCGGGTTCGCGCACCGCGCCGGAATTCACCAGACACGACCGGGTGACAACGGTCGGCAAGTTGCCGTCCGGCCGGGTCCTCGAATTTGTGGACGACGTTGTCTCCTGGCGGCCGGAGTCCTGCGGGTACTGTCTGCAAGGCACGAAAGGGTGTTTCGAGTTTGACCGGGCAGCCGTGGTCGAGGGCGAAAAGCTTTCGCCGTGGAAGGACCTTGATACGCTGGTGCGTGAGTTTAAACTTGAGTCACTGATCGAGGATTCGGGCGGGCATCACTCGGCTTGGCGGGCATGTTTGCAGGCCTTCCTGACGGCCATCGAACAAGGGACGACTCCGCCGCAAGACCTGTTTGACGCGCTTCACATTACGGCCATCGGCTGGGCCGCCAACGAATCCCTGCACACCGGTCTCCCGGCCAAGGTCATTCAATTTGATTGACCGGCGGAAATGGCAAAAGGCGGCTATTACTTCAGATACGTCTCGATGATGGGCTTTAGGTATTCAGCGATTTGCGTGTGCCCTTTTACGCTCGGATGATTAATATTGGGCGCGTCAACTTTCCAGGTGCTGTTGTCGATGAACACACACTTTGTCTCCTCAGCCACAGCACGAACCAGTTCGAATTTGTCCTTGGCATAGGGCTTGAGTGGCGGAAATAGAAACACCACCGCGTGGGGATTGGCCTGCCGGACTTTCTCGATCAGGATCTTGTAGTTTCCAATAAACCGGTCCGCGGGAACCCCGGCATCGTTGTGACCGTCCTCAATGATGACAACGTCAAAGGCCGGGTCATTGTGCGGGCAGCCCTGCAAGATGAATGGGTAGTTGGCAGGGGCCGGCGGGATATCAAAGAAGTTTTGGCCAATGGCCGCCCCGCCGAAACAATGCAACCAGACATCCGCGTGGAGCAGCGTGCCCAGTTGATTGCCGAAATTCAGCCGGGCATTTGCATATTGGGGGAAATTCCTCGCGACAGTTCCTCCGAGCATGAGTAACCCTTCACCGATGCTATCTCCGAGAATTAACAGCTTCTTCGTGTTGCCGGTGGGATAAGCCGATAACCGACCTGTAGCGGCTAGTTCCACGCCGCGCAATCCGACGCCCTGCTTGCAAGTCCACCGCTTGACTTTCAGAGTGCAAGCCACCCCTTCCACCCACACAATCATGGTGTGCGGCACTGTGGCATCCAAGCCGGTGATGGCCAACTCGTCCTGTAGAGGGATTCGGACCGGCGCTTGGTTGTCGATGGAATAGGAGATCTCCGGCTTATTGGGATCAACAGTAAACGGCAGGAAGGACAGTTTGACATTCGAGCCGGTGAACTTAAACCGGAAGCTGCCCCCGCTGGCAATGGCGAGTTTGGTTTTCAGATTGTCAACGGTCAAGTCTGCCCAGCGCCCAATATATGTGATGTTTGGGCTGTCAGCAGGAAACTGATTGGACGCTGATTCATAGTCAGCCCGCGCCATACATACAGATACCATAAGCAATAATCCCCAAAACATATTCACATCCTTTAATTTAACATTTCCCATATAACCTACGCCCGCCACTGCCGCGAGGCTGTTGGTTTCATTTGTCGTCATTTTATTCTCTCGGATGTCGACCACAAGTTTAATTCTTCCGCCGCAAGACCTGTTTGACGCGCGAAATGCCACACCACGCAAGCAGGCTTGTCAAATTCGGCCGGCTGCATTACATGTGCGCATTGTCGTTTAAAACAGGAATGTGAATTTATGAACAGCAGCTATCAAGAATTTACAGACAAGTGGCAGTCGAACGCGCAACTGGCTTGGGACACCATCGCCATGAAACCCATCCGCGGTATTCCGACGGGGATCGTCCATTTGATGCAATGGTCGCAGTTGGAGGAATTGTCCGGGAATCCACCTGGGAGCTACCTGAAAGAGCCGGTGCGGGTGTACCGCGAGTACATGCTCAAGGTCGGGGTGGGCTTCATTGACCAATGGATCCCGGAAAACCCGTTGACGATGAAAGATCAAGGCTACACCGCCGACAGGGCGCGCGGCGCGACGGAGGGCGCGGAAGAAATTGTGTGCGACGGCATCCGGATTGATTCCCCGGAAGCCGTCGTCGCACACATGGAACAGTACCGGATTCCCGGCTGGCAACGTGGTATCCAGGCGCTGGAAAAGGACGGCGAGCTGTTGGTCCGCAAACTGATCGAACAGGAAGTCGCTGTGCAACGGGTGTTCGGGATGAACATCCTGAAGGGCCCGTACGCTGGGTTTAATACATTTCCGGTATTTCATTACGGCCAATACGGCTACACCAACTACTTCATGGCTTATGCACTCTACCCGGAAGTCATCGAACGCGGCTTCAAGGTCGCCGGTGACTATTCGGCGGTGTATAACCGGCTCGCCGCCCGCGCGATCCTGGAAGGCGGTTTGCCGCGCCTCATCCGTTTAGATCACGACATGGCCGACTCCCGCGGGATGTTGGTGGATATCCGGTCCCTCGACAAAATTTGGTTCCCGCATTTTGTGCGTTCAATCCAGCCGTTCCTCGATGCCGGCATCCGGTTGATCTGGCATTGCGATGGCAACCTGATGGACATGGTGCCGCGCCTGCTCGAAGTCGGGATCAGGGGCTTTCAAGGGTTTCAATACGAAGACGGCATGGACTATGAGCGCATCTGCAAGATGAAGGATCGGGACGGCCATCCGCTGTTTATCCTTGGCGGCGCTTCGGTCACGCGCACCTTGCCGCTCGGCACGCCGGCCGACGTCAAGCGCGAGTTGCGCTGGCTGGTGGAGAACGGACCGCCGGTCGGACTTATGCTGGCGGGTAGCAGTTCCATCGCCCCCGGCGTGCCAACGGAAAACTTGCGGACGTTAATCGAAGGACTCCAGTATTACCGGGAACACGGCCGTGCCGGTTTGTAAAACCCAGTAATCATCATCGGCAAATGTCACGTGCTTGGGCTGCGTCAGGAGCCAACTGCTATTAGATTGACCACAAGGATATGTTTTGTAGACTGGCCGATATGAAAACAAATCAGAAACTGCGGATTGGTTTTGTTGGTGTGGGCGGGATGGGGCAATGCGCCCACTTGCGGAATTACACGGCGATTGACGACTGCGAAGTCGTCGCAATTTCGGAGCCGCGTCCGCAACTCGCCCAGCGCGTTGCAGCCAAGTATGGCGTGGCGAAAGTTTACACCACCGGCGCGGAGATGCTTGCCAAGGAAAAACTCGACGGGATCGTGGCATCCCAACCGTTTTTCCAGCACGCCGCGCTCATTCCACCGCTCTATCAAGCGAAATTACCGGTGTTCACCGAAAAACCGCTGGCCGAATCCGTTGCGTCGGCTAAAACAATTTTAGCGGCATTGAAGGCGAGTGGGACGTGGCACATGGTCGGTTACCACAAACGGAGCGACCCCGCCACGATGTACGCGAAGGCGGAGATCGAGCGGCTGAAGCAGACAGGCGAGCTCGGCAAGCTCAAGTATGTGCGGGTCGTGATGCCGGCGGGCGATTGGATTGCCGGCGGATTCAGCGATATGCTCAAGAGCAACGAGCCGGTGCTGACGGCGTCCGGCGCGGTAGCGGAGTCTTGGGACTCGCCTCGGTTTCGCAATTCAGAGCATTTTCAGTTCGTCAATTACTACATCCACCAAGTCAATATGCTCCGGCATCTGCTTGGTGAACCCTACCGGGTGACACTGGCGGACAAAGCCGGCGTGTTGCTGGTCGCGGAAAGCGCGAGCGGCGTGACCGGCATCATCGAGTTGTCGCCATACTCGACGAAGCTCGGCTGGCACGAGTCGGCGCTGGTGGCGTTCGAAAAAGGCTACGTGAAAGTGGAGTTGCCGGCACCGATGGTGATGAACCAACCGGGCCGCGTCGAGATTTACACTGAGAAGGGGACGTTCTCGCCGCAGTTGCCGCCGATCCATGCGATGCGTCAGCAAGCGATTAACTTCTGCCGCGCGATTCGCGGGGAGATCAAGCCGTTGTGCGATGCCGTGGAGGCATTGGAAGACCTGAAGGTGGCCGACGATTACATCAAGCTCTGGAAAGGAATCTGATCATGCCAGTGAAATGGAAAAAGACTTGGATCTCCGACGAGACATTTGAGTCCGTCAGCGTGTTTGACGTGAATAACGATGGCGTGCTCGACATTGTTTCGGGCGGGTTCTGGTATCAAGGGCCGGATTTCCGGCGGAAACACACCATCGGCACGGTGAAGATGTACGATGAATACTTCGATGACTTCTCGACCATCGCCCTCGACATCAACGGCGATGGCTATCTCGATTTCATTACCGGCGGCTGGTGGGGCAAGACGCTCCGCTGGCGGGAAAATCCCAAGGGCGACCCGAAGCAGCAATGGACCGAGCATATCATTGCCGAAGTCGGCAATATCGAGACCACGCGCGCGTGGGACATTGACGGGGATGGCCAGATCGAGATCGTGCCGAATACCCCGCCGTGCCGCGAGGTGAAAGTTTTCAAATTGGTTGCGCCCGGCAAGTTCGATTGCCACACCATTTACACGTTCCCCGAAGGCCAGATGCAAGGCCACGGAATCGGCTGCGGCGATGTGGCCGGCAACGGCCGCCAGGACATCGTTCTGGCCCGTGGCTGGCTCGAAGCACCGGCCAATCCGTGGCGCGACCAATGGATTTGGCACGCGGATTTCATGGACGCACCGTGGGCCACCGGCGCATCGTGGGGGTTCCCGGCCAGTGTGCCGATGTTGGTCGCGGATGTGAACGGCGATGGCCGGAATGAAATCATTACCGGCAACGCGCATGGCTATGGTCTCTGGTGGAGCGAACGGCGCGGCACCGGCTGGGCGCATCATCCCATTGATCCGTACAACGCCCAGTACCACGACCTGCAATGGGCGGACATTGATGGCGACGGCCAGTGTGAACTGGTCACCGGCAAACGCCATCGGGCGCATTGCGGCAATGACGTCGGCGAGTGGGACGATGTCGGCCTCTATTATTTCAAGTGGACTGGCGAAGGATTTGCCAAGCAGGTGATTGACTACGGGCCGATCGGCACTGGTAAAGGCTGCGGCATTGCTTTTGCCCTGGCGGATTTGCGAGGAACCGGCCGCTTGGATTTCGTTGCGCCCGGCAAAGATGGGTTGTCTGTGTATTTCAACGAAGGCAGCGCGTAGCCCCGCAGATTCGTGCTTGTGGGCGCGGCGCCAAGTCTCACGCGGTTCGGCCGCGTTGCACCGCTCCGAGCGTCTGGAAGAGCCGGTACCGTCAGACGCCGCTGAGCGGATGATGAGTAACGGCTTCCCACGCGAGTTCTTGCAGGAGCCGGTTCAACTTGGCGTCCCAGCCTTTAGTCTTCGCGTCCGTCAGGATGTGTGGCATCGGCAGGCCGACTGGACTGCGCCGGTAGATTACGGCGAAATGACAATAGGCCGAGAGCACTTTCAAGGGCACCGTGGGGTGGCCCCAAGTGTCGGCGAATAGTTCGGATTGCTTCTTCAACCCGGGTGCCGTGCCGGCAATGATCCGCGTGCGCAACGCCAGCGTCGCTTGGGCGTCGGGGACGATGAAGACCACTTGTTTGCCAAGCTCGGCGTTGAGGGCCCGGACATAATCTTCCATCACCTTGAAATACGCGGCGTGTGGCGGTTGCAGGCCGGCCAGTGTCGCGCCGTTGAATTCGTCCATCGTGTGCGGCACACGCGGGCCAGTGATAAATGGAAAGCGATCTTCCGGCAGCCAGAGTTCCTGGAGCGTGACGCGGACGTTGAGATTGTGTGCGACCGCCAGCTTGGCGAAGTTGCGGATGCCTTCGTCCGGCCCGGACATGCACGAAAGCGTTAAGACATCCACCTTGCCAGCAGTCAGAGCGGCTTTGGCCCGGTTCTTGTCATCCGGCACCTTCCAGTGGGCGAGCGCAGGTGAAGCGCCAATTGATGACACGCCGGCGACTACGTGATTGGTGATCCCCGCCGCGTGCGCCAGCTCAGCCACAAGAGGCGGGACCCAAAAGTGGAAGCTGTGACCACAGGTGAAAACGCGTTGTCCCTGGGTAATCGGTTTCGTTTGCATAGCGCCTTTCAGATTCGAAATGTTCGTCAGCGGAACCGCTTGATTGGTCTGGGCCAGCAGCGACATGGGCAACCCCACCAGGCTGACACAAACCAGAACGTGACTTGTCACTTTTCGCACACGAGGACTATGCGCACAGCGCTGTTGAAATTACAATCAGCCGGTAATACCCGGCTCGAAACCCCAGAGGTCGGACGCAGGATTTTTCCTGCGCCTCAGCGGGGGGGGCTATCTTTTCTGCTTGTCAGGCGCGGGCAAGATAAATACTGTTCGGGCTTAATCGAGTGTTCCCCGTTTTCAGCAACTGAACCATAAAGGATTATGAATATGAGCAAGCCCCGTTTCAATCCCGCGCCGTATGCGGTGGACTTTAAGCAGTACCCGAAAATTGTGACCAAGACGGTGCCGGGACCGGAATCGAAACATTGGCACGACCGGTGCACGAAGTATTTCAAGGGGCTGTCGGGCCAGGTGAAGCTGTTCCCGGTGGCGTTCGACTCCGGCAAGGGCTGCACGCTCCGCGACGTGGACGGCAACCAGTACATTGATTTCAGCTCCGGCATTTACGTGACGACGCTCGGGCATTGTCATCCGAAGGTGAGCGAGGCGGTGGCGAAGTACGCGGGGCAGTTGATGAACGCCCACGATTTCACGACCCCGATCAAGACCCAACTGATGGAAAAGCTGGCGCAGACCCTGCCCGGCGACCTCAAGGGTTATCAGTTGTACGATTCCGGAACAACGGCGGTTGAAGCCGGGATGCGGGTCTGCCGCGCGGCCACCCATCAGCACGAGTTGATCTCCTGTTTCTATGATTATCACGGCAAAACCTACGGCAGTGTGTCGTTGGGCCATATCCGTTCGCCTGTTTACGGGGCGGTGCGCGCACCGGGCATGCACATGGTCCCGCGGCCCGATTGCTACCGGCCGATGTGGACGAAGCCGGATGGGACGATTGACACCGATCAATATCTGAAGTTTTATGACGAGTATCTCGACAAAGCCACGGTTCATAATGTGGCTGCCTTCGTTTTGGAACCGATCCAGGGGTGGGGTGGGTCGGTGATGCCGCCTGATGATTTCTTCCCTAAATTGCGGAAGTTCTGCACCGACCGCAAGATCCTGCTGATGGCGGACGAAGTTCTGACCAGTTGGGGCCGGACCGGCCAATGGCTCTGCATGTCGAATTGGGATGTGGTGCCGGACGTCGTGACCCTGGGCAAAGGTTTCGGCAACGGGTTCCCCGTGACTTGCGTGGCCGTGCGCGAGCCCTATATGGAATCCTTCGAATCCATTTCCGCGTCGAGCAGTTACGGCGGCAACCCGATGGCTTGTGCGGCGGCCTTGGCGAGCATCGAAGTAATCGAGGAAGAGGGCCTGCTGGCCCATGCCCGCCACCTGGGCGACGTGGCGCAGAAGCGCATGGAAAAGATGAAGGCCACCCACCGGATCGTGGGTGATGTCCGTGCCAAGGGGTGCCTGATGGGCATCGAACTGGTCAAGGATCGCACCGCAAAAACACCGTTCCCCGAAGCCGGTAAAATGGTTTACCAGAAGGCGTTTCGCAAGGGGTTGGCGTGGATCCCGGCCGGACACATCCTGCGGATGAGTCCTCCGATTGTGATGGATGAGGATGCCCTTCTCAAGGGGTTGGATATGATCGACGAAGCCATCGGTGAAACCGCCCGCGAACTGGGTTGTCAATAAGGAGACGGCATGCGCACCGTACGTTTTGGAATCATCGGCGCCGGCTTGATGGGCCGCGAATTCGCCAGTGCGGCCGCCCGTTGGGCGCATTTGACGGATATGGGCGTTCGGCCTGAAATCGTGGCTGTCTGCGATACCAATCCGGCGATCCTCACCTGGTACCGGGACAACTTTGCCTCGGTTCGGAAAACCACCGGGGATTACCGGGAATTGCTGGCCGATCCCAATGTGGAGGCGGTGTATTGCGCCGTTCCCCACAACCTGCATGCCGCCTTGTATAAGGATATCATTCGCGCCGGAAAGCACCTGTTGGGCGAAAAGCCCTTCGGGATCGATGCCGCGGCCAATACGGCCATCCTGGCCGAATGCGCCGCGAACCCCAAGGTTTTTGTGCGGTGCTCCTCCGAGTTCCCGTTTTATCCCGCGGTCCAACGACTTGGGGGGCTGATCGAAAAAGGGGCCTTTGGCCGGATCCTTGAGGTGAACAGTTATTTTCTGCATTCCAGTGATTTGGACCCCTCCAAGCCGATCAATTGGAAGCGGATGATCGAGTTCAACGGCGCCTATGGCTGCATGGGCGACCTGGGGATGCATGTCTGCCATGTGCCCTTCCGCGCCGGGTGGTTTCCCCGGAATGTGCGTGCGATCCTTTCGGATGTCGTCAAGGAACGGCCCGACGGGAAAGGCGGGCGCGTTCCCTGTAAGACGTGGGATAATGCCACGCTGCTCTGTGAAGCCGTTGATGCCGGATCGGGCGACGCCTTTCCGCTGACCTTTAAGACCCAGCGCATTGCGCCGGGAGAGAAGGACACCTGGTCGCTGGAAATTCTTGGCACTCAGACATCCGCCCGGTTTTCGACCAAAAACCCCAAGCTGCTCCAAGTACTCGACTATAAGGGTGGGGAACAGATCTGGCAGCAGATTGATATGGGGTATGAAACGGCTTTCAAATCGATTACCGGCGGCATTTTTGAGTTTGGGTTTTCGGATGCGATCCTGCAGATGTGGGCGGCATTTCTGCATGAACTGGATACCGGCAAGCCCATTTCACGGTTTGCCGGATGCGCCACGCCGGAGGAAGCCCGGTGGAGTCACCGGTTATTCACCGCGGCGTTGGAGTCGCATGCCCGATCTCAGGTGGTTGCGGTTTGATCTGAAATTATGAAAGGACAGGTTATGGAAAACGTTAGATGGCAACGGTTGTTTAATCGAAATGAACGGGCGGTTATTGTTGCGATGGATCATTGTGAGTTTGATGGACCGATTCCCGGAATGATCGATTTGGCAAAGACCGCGTCGAAAATCGATGCCTGCGTCGACGGAGTTTTGTTGTCACCGGCGATGTTGCCCTATTGTCGGGCAGCCTTCAATTACAAGGGCGCTCCGATGGCGGTGGTGCGCCTGAATTGGAGCACGGTTTATTGCTACCAATGGGATTACCGGCAGGCGGTCACCGTTCCGGCTTTCCGTCCCGCCGAAGCCCTGCGATACGGCGCCGATGTGGCCTTGATTTCGCTCACCCTCGAAACTGGCAGTGAAGCGAATGATGCGGCCAATGTGCGGGTTTTTCGGGAACTATGCGATGAAGCCCATCAGCTCGGGATGCCCGTGATTGGCGAATATTATCCGGCCGTTCCCGAAACCCTGACTCCCGAGCAGTTGCATGCCAAGGTCTACGCCTGTGCCCGGATCATCGCCGAACTCGGTGCGGATCTGATTAAGACCTTCTATACCTGCGATTTCAAGGCCGTTACCCAGAGTTGCCCGGTCCCGGTTCTCGGACTTGGCGCTTCGCGGACTCCGACCCAGTTGGAAGCTCTGCAATTGGCGGCGGACGAGGTCAAAGGCGGTGCGGGAGGCGTGGTGTTCGGCCGTAATGCCATCCAGGTGGCCGATCCGCCCTCGTTCCAGCGGGCGTTGTGCGACGTGGTCAAGCGCGGTCTGGCCCCGGCGGCCGCCGTGCGCAAATATAAACTGCGCGATCTCGCGGCGAAATAAGTACGATGTCCTCTCAGGCTTTCATGGGAGTGGATTTGGGCGGGACCGGCGCCAAGGCCGGCCTGTTCGATGTCCACGGGCGGCTCCTCGGGTTCGGGCAGCAGACGTATGCTCCCGAGGTGTCGTCGGACGGTCATGCTGAAATCCCGATCGAAACGATTTACACCGCCGCCTTGGAATCCGCCCGGACCGCACTGGCTGCTGCACCGGGTGTGGAAACGGTCGCTCTTTCGATCTCTTCTCAAGGGCAGACCTATGTAACGCTGGATGAGGACGACCGTCCGTTGCACCGGGCGGTGATGTGGTATGATAGCCGCGCGGCGGATCAGGCGGCTCGGTTGGCAGTCCTCTTTGACCGTTTACCGCCTGCGGTCCGGCCCTCGATCAACACCTTGGCAAGCGTGTCGAAAGCCGTTTGGTGGCGTGAGCGGGAACCGGGGATGATGGCCCGGGCCCGGCGGATCCTATTACTCCCCGAATACTTGGTCTACCGATTGACGGGTGAGGCGGTGACCGATTACAACACCGCCGAATCGACGGGCGTTTTTCTAACCGGGACGGGCGACTTTTCTGAAGAAGCGCTAAAACTGGCTGGGTTCCGCCGCGACCAGTTCGCGCGCGTGGCGCGGTCGGGACAGAAGATTGGCGTAATTCGGGAGTCGGCCGCTCGCGAGTGGGGTTTGACTCCAAAGTGTGTTTTGGTCAGCGGAACCAACGATCAATATGCCGGCGCCTTGGGCGCGGGAAACTGCCGGCCGGGAATATTGTCGGAAACCACCGGAACCTGCCTGGCGGGAGTCACGTTGGTGGAACGGCTTCCAAATCCGATGCCTCCCGGGCTGTTTGGCGGCTGTTTCCCGATTTCCGGTCTTTCCTTTGTGATGGCCTATTCCAAGACCGCGGGTTTGGTATTAAATTGGTTCCGGGACAATTTCGGGTGCGGATTAAGTTTGAAGGAGCTGGATGCGGAGGCTGCGGCAGTGCCCGCAGGTGCGCGAGGGGTGACGATGATCCCCCATTTTGACGGTGCGGTTTCCCCACGACCGGACCCGACGGTGCGCGGAGTTTTTTCCGGAATCACGTTACGGCATGGTCGGGCGGAATTGTATCGGTCGATTTTGGAGGCTTTGGCATTTTCCCTTCGCGAAAACCTGGAGTACATGAAGGCGCAGGGGATTGTTCCCTCGACGGTCCGATCCATTGGAGGTGGAGCGAAAAGCTCACTCTGGTTGCCGATCAAGGCGGACGTGACGGGGTTAAGCATTGAACAGCCGGAAGTGACCGAGTCGGCTGTTTTGGGCGCCGCGATGCTGGCTGCGGCGGGCTGGGGTTCCTTTGAGCGACTGGCAGACGCGAGCGCACGACTTTATCAGAAGCGGGCGGTATTTACCCCGGATCCGGCCCAGCGCAAGGCCTACGATGAAGCGTATGTGCGCTATCGGGCGCTGGTTTCGTGTGGATGCCATCGGTAAAGAGGGGATACCCGATATCATCCATGCGGGAAGAATAAAAACGCTGCCAGGCACAAGCGAGGCGTGACAGCGGCACGAGTTTAAGCTAGGGTCTTCGCATGCCTATCAACGCAGACAAACCTCAGTTGTGGAAGAGCGATGTTGAAAGGTCAATCGACTTTTATAACGACTGGTTTATTCGCTTCGCCCCAGAGACTTACAGAACACAGCGGCAATTCACGACAGTGGCTGTGCTTGACGCCTTCGGCAAGAGTGACAACCTTACCCGTATTATACCAGATGTCTTGCTTGACTCACCTGGTCTACTTTCGATTTTTCGTATGGTCACAGCACCACCTTTGGCTCGTGACCGTCTTATGGGATTGGCACATGTAAGCAAGTCCCTCATCGACGCTCTTGAAGGAAAAGAAAACAAGTCGCCACGTCTGCCCAAGAAAATGCCACCGCATGAACTTCAGGCGAACTTACAGAAACTCTGCGATGTGCTGGCCGAGTTGATTGATGCCGATTTAATACCGTGGATCGCTTCGGGCGTGAACCCATCAAAAACAGAACTCGATCGAGCAGCCACTGTGATTGCGGACAGAATGTGTGGCGCTTCTTCTGATCCAATCATTCGGAATGCCCAAGAGAGACGTCAACTGGCTGCCTTAAAGAGTTTGCTTCGTAAATATGGATATAAGGAAATTAACAACAGAGAGGCGAAAGATCCGAATGCGATGCCGCCAGGTACTTTTGCGTTTCGACTTACACTGCCTGCGGGCCATCGAAGGACATCTGTCAACATTCCCATTGACTGTGTTGTTAAGCCATTTGGATCCTCGCTGTCTGATTTCCCCGTTTTGATCGAAGCGAAATCCGCAGGCGACGCGACTAACACGAACAAGCGCCGGAAAGAGGAGGCACAGAAGTTTCGGCAGTTGAAGGACCGATATGGCAAAACGCTAAAATTCATTCTGTTCCTGTGCGGATATTTTGAACCTGGATATCTCGGTTATGAGGCCGCGGAAGGAATTGACTGGGTGTGGGAACACCGGGCGGGCGACTTCGCGCCACTATTCATGCCAGGGATAAAAAAAAAAGCCATTAAAGTTCGAGAGCCGTCAGAAGATTATAGTGCCGCAGACCTCCAATCACAGGAAGATAACCGTGCTGATGCGCAAAACTTCGCTGACGAAAGAAAAAATGCCGAAGAGCGTAATAAGCTAGGTCAGTTTTCAACGCCATTTCCCGTTGCTAGTCAGATGGTCTTGCGTTCTGTGAAAGCGCTCTCGCCCGGCTCGCCAATCGTCTTTTTGGAGCCGGCGCTAGGCTCGGGAGTCTTTTTTAGCGCGCTCCTTCGCCATACCTCTAAAGGTCGGATAGTATCCGCTACCGGGTGTGAGATTGATTCCGCTTATGGCGATATTGCACAAGCCCTTTGGGCCCCGGCCGGTCTTTGCGTTCAATTATGCGATTTCTTTTCGTTCGCCTCAGATCCGAATAACTTTGGCAAGTTCACGCTCCTCTGCACCAATCCGCCTTATGTCAGGCATCACCATCTTCAGCCTCGCCAAAAGATTGATCTCCAATCGCAGGTGATGCAGCGTCTGGGACTTCAGGTAAGTGGCTTATCAGGTCTCTACCTGTACTTCGTGCTTCTGGCCGATGCCCTTCTTGCGGATGGCGCAGTGGCATCATGGCTTCTTCCTGCTGAATTCCTGTATGTCAATTACGGGCGTGTTCTGCGGGATTATTTGACCTCCCGTGTGACGCTGCTATCAATACATCATTTCTCTCCGGATGATGTTCAGTTTGATGATGCGCTGGTATCCTCCTGTATTGTTACGTACCGGAAAACGACTCCAGCGAAAGAATCGGTTTGTGAAATGTCATATGGCGGAACCTATCTTGATCCCCAACAACGAAAGACTTTGCCGTTTCTGGAACTTCGGGGAATGAGCAAGTGGACCATGTCTCACTTCGCGGCAGACACGGCACCTTCAAATACTCTGCGCATCAAGGACTTGTTTTCCGTGCGGCGTGGTATCGCGACTGGCGCAAATGATTTCTTTATTATCAGTCCCGAAATTGCCGCAGAATACGACATTCCGAAAATCTATTTAAAACCCATTCTCCCAAGTCCCCGTTTTGTACGGGAATCGGTGATTGAATCCACGAGCGATGGTTTACCGCAAATCCCGAGTATCCGGTATTTGTTGGATTGCACTATTCCACCTGATCTAGTCCGAGTGCGTCATCCCGGTTTGTGGGCCTATCTTCAGGCCGGAGTGGTAAAGGGGATTTCTCAAGGTTATCTTTGCGCCCAGCGGGAAGTCTGGTACTTCCAAGAGAGGCGGGAACCGGCTCCCTTCCTGGCGTCTTACATGGGAAGATCAAGTGGTGTTCGCGAGTGTCCGATTAGATTCTTTGTCAACTTTTCATCTGCCATCGCAACCAATGTCTTTCTTAACCTTTACCCGACTCCTGAACTCGATGAATGTCTTCACAGTGATCGGGGGCGTTTGCTTGAACTGGGGCACACCCTGAATAACGTCTCTGCGGAATGTGTACTCCATGCTGGACGCAGCTATGGTGGGGGACTTCATAAAATTGAGCCGAAGGAATTGCTCGAAGTTCGCCTTGAATCCGTTCCTGGTTGGTTGGAAGGTGCACTTAAGCAGCAATTGGTTCTCATATAAGTGAAGATGAAGATTTTCCTGATAAGTTTGATTGTCATCGTGCTGATGGTCGGCGGCATGGGCATTGTGTTTGCTATTTTACCCAAAGCGGAACGAGAGCAGCAACAGGCTAGAGAAGACCAGGAAGTGGTGGTGCTTCTTCATGGTTTGGCGCGAAGTAGTCGTAGCATGCTGAAAATGGAGAAGGCCCTGACTTCGGCGGGTTATGTCGTTTTCTTGTTGGATTATCCGTCAACGAAAAAAACCGTTGAGCAAATTGCCGCAGAAGATTTGGCTCCATTGGTGGAACGGTGCCAGGCTCTTAAGCCCCGCAAAATCCATTTTGTGGCTCATTCGTTGGGGAATATTGTTCTCCGTCAATATTTTTCCACCCACACAATGAGTAACGCCGGACGAATTGTCATGCTGGGCCCGCCCAATCAGGGCAGTGAAGTAGTGGATAAACTGGGACATTTCACCCTATTTGACTGGATCAATGGCCCGGCCGGCCAACAACTGGGCACGGCAAGCAACTCGTTGCCGAATCAATTGCCGGTTCCTCCAGTTGAGGTGGGTGTGATTGCCGGTACCGTGTCGATCAATTGGTTCCTGTCGGCATTGATTCCCGGACCTGATGACGGAAAAGTCGCTGTAGAGGGGACAAAACTCGCCGGGATGGAGGATTTTGTGAAAGTGTCAACGGCGCATCCGTTTTTAATGCAAAATCAGAAAGTTATCGACTTAACTCTGGCATTTTTGAAATCGGGACATTTTGAGTCCCCGGTCACATCTCAAACGACGACCCCCTTCGAGGATGGACATGCGATTGAAACAAACCAATTTCATCCCTAATTGTCCATATTACAAAGGATTGCAGGACCGATTGTATTTTGTTATATTCGCCACATGAAACACATTGTCACAATTGACGTACTTAAAGACTACAAACTCCGACTGGTGTTTGACGATGGGGTGACGGGGATTATCGATGTTTCATATCTTGTCGGCAAGGGTGTCTTTGCACGGTGGAACGACTATGCCGAGTTTTCCAAGGTCCGGATTGGTTCGGGAGGAGAATTGATTTGGGACGACCAAATTGACCTTTGTCCTGATTCCCTCTATCTTAAAATCACCGGCCAACAGCCTGAAGAAATGTTTCCCAGCCTGAAGTTGGAGACGGCTTGTGCCTGAGATCTCAAGATTCTTTGGCATCGTGATCAAGATGTTTTTTGATGACCATAATCCTCCGCATTTTCATGCATTCTATGGTGGCCGCATCCCTAACAAATTCCCCCATCGTGACTATTTTGGGGCAGATCGAGTCCAAATTCGGTCTACCTGCCCTTTTTTAGGCTTTTTCCGTTTTGGGACGAATTGAAGGACGATTCGTCACTCAGGGTAGGGGAAAATAGAGGAAAAACTTGCCCCAAGCCACCTGGCGGCGATCGTGGAACACACCGGGCAGTCTCGTGCCAATCGTGAGGATGCTGCCATGCGGGTGAAGGACTCACGTAGAAGTGATAATCCCAGCTACTTGAAGCAGGCCGAGAACGATGAAGAGGACACCCGCAAGGACAAACGAGATCTCGTAGATTTTTGGGCCGCACCGAATGTGCCACAGGTTTGCTTGCCATCGGCTAGCTGCCAATCCGATCCACCTGCGACAAAGTAGGAAGTACAACCCCAACACTATGAAGATGCTTCCTTCAATCATTTGCCTGTGTGCTTGGAGTGTCGGCAACCATTCGGTCATTTGCTATCCTTCATAAGAGGCCACAGCAATGGGGCTCACCGACATAAGCATCTCGCTCATTTAAGTCTCCCCGATTGTCTAGGGTGCTGTTTTTTACCAGTAGGAGAAGGTGCCTGGCAGACTAATATTGAGCGCTGATCAGAAAGATCAGGGCTGCTGCCGCCACCAACCAGCCGATGCCTCCCAAAACTTTTCGGACGGCAGGGCGCAGGAAAGCGGCGCAAAAGAACTGAAGACCGCTGCAGAAGGCCACCAGGAGCAGGGTGCGAAATCCGGCCCAGCCTAGAGAGAGATCAAAGAGGCGGGGCCCAAGGGCATAGACCCAGAACCCGCAGGCCAACGCCGGACCCGCGCCCCACAGCAGGGATTGGCGGGAAACAGTGGGTGCCGGGATCTCGTTTTCTCGGGGCGGGTTCCGGTCAGGCAGGGGTTTCATAGCGATTGAACCAGGCTCGTTTTTCAAAGGGCAATTTTTCTTTCACGGTCACGGTTTCGGAGGGGCGCCCGATGGGGAGGAGGATCCGGACTTCGCGGGTTTCCGGCACATTCAGGATGTGCCCAATCTGCCGGGCATGATCATCGACCCGGAGAACGCCATCAAGCCAGACCGATGCATAGCCCAATGCGGTGATGGCCAATAGCATGTTTTCCACGGCGGCCGCGCAATCTTCAACGGCGAAGGATAGACCATTATAAACCGGACGGTGTTCGGCAACACAGACGATGAGAGCTTTCGATTCTCGGACCGTTTTTCGATCCAGAATGACGGCTATTTCTGCGATTAAGGTGGGATAATCAACGATCACGAAGGTGGGGGTTTGAGCATTGCATCCGGAGGGGGCGTGGAGTCCGGCTTGGACAATCTGGCGCAGGTGTTCCCGGGGGATAGGGTTGGGGGAAAATCCGCCCCGATAGCAGTGGCGTTGTTCGATGGCAGTGAAAAGGTCCATGAGAAGTCTCCGGGTTGAAGAGCAAGTGTTTATAATACCGTAAAACTTGGGGAGCGCGATAAAAAACGGGGTGGGATGCCTCTACTTTGTTTAAGGGATTTATCCGTTTGCTGTGCGACTTCTCCTGAGTGTTTCGCGGCCAGAAATGTGCCTTAATGACATCACTTAATTTAACCTCTGCGAGTCGATCGGCCGCGGGTGATCCTGGATGGGGTGGGGGTACAGTTGATGACGATGAAATTGATTTTTTGTTTGGCGCTCTTAATGGTGTCCGTCGGTTGCGGCCGCCCTGCTGTCAATTCGCAGCCGCCTCAGGTTGCCTTGGTCTCTGCCCAACAACTTCTCAGCCTGGTTGCCGAGTCAACGAACTCCGTCACCATGCTGCATTTTTGGGCCACCTGGTGTTCCCCCTGTGTTGAGGAGTTTCCCGACGTTATGACCTTGGCCGATACCTATCGCCAGCGGGGTTTAAAGGTGATCCTCGTTTCAGCCGATGCGGAGAAAGATCTCGATGCCGTGAACCGCTTTTTATCCGACCATCATGTGAAGGAGAAAACCTATATGGCATCCAACCTCAACGATGACTTTATCAAAACGATCTCGACCAACTGGTCGGGCGGAATTCCGGCCTCCTTTTATTACACCCACGGCGCGACGCCCGTGGAATGGCACGAAGGCCCTCGTCCTTTTGCGACTCATGAACAGACCGTATTGAAGATGTTGAATCAACAACACAATGGAGGAATGGTGCGATGAAATCGTGGAAAATGCTGGTTGCGCTAGTTGTGATGCTGGTCTGCGGCGGGGCGATGGCGGGCGATGCTTTGAAACCCGGCTATTTCATGCCAAAGACGGATGTTAAGATGAAGAACGTCGACGGACGAATGCTGTCGCTGTCCGAGATCGCCGGGAAGCAGGGGACGCTGGTGATTTTTGGCTGCCATCACTGTCCGTTTTTCAAAGCTTGGGAGTCTCGCATCGCGAAGATCGGTAACGACTGCCAGAAACAAGGCATTGGCGTGATGCTCATCAATGCCAACGATGTCGCCGCCATTCCGGAAGACGGCTTTGAGTTCATGCAGAAGCAGGCTCAGGCCGGGGGGTTTGCATTCCCCTATGTCATGGACGATACATCCGATATCGCCCGTGCATTTGGCGCGACGCGCACACCCGAGGTTTTTCTTTTTGATAGTGCGGGGCAGCTTGCCTATCACGGGGCCGTGGATGATAACACCTACAAGCCGGACCAGGTCCTGAAGCATTACTTGCAAAACGCCATTGATGCTCTGGTGGCTGGGAAAGCGGTTGAGGTCAAGGAAACGGCGTCCGTCGGTTGTACGATCAAATTCCGCACCGCAGGGGAGACCGTAAAATGGGAAAAGTATTCATCGGACTGGCTTTTGCCATTGGTTCCGTTGTCATGGCCTCCCGGTTGACCGCCTTTGCCGCCGCAGAGTCTCCGAGGCGAGGGTAGGGAACCCATCCCCACCAACGTGGGAGGTCCGGCGACGTCCCTTGAGACCCGGGATGAGAATGCCTTTTGCCAGGAGAAGGACCATTGTGGCGCCGATTGGCAACTCAACATGTGCGTGCATAAAGAAGGTCAATTATATTTCGAGTGGTCATCAGGGGCTACTGTTGTGCTTTACGATGCTTGAAATATTCAATCTGGCGCAAACGTTTTTCAGCTTCTTCTTTGGTGGGGTAGGTTCCCATGTTTCTCCCACTTTCGGAGAGCACGCGGTAACCTTCTTTGATTTTCCGGATCATGATCCTGTCCTCCTTATTCACGTGACTTCCGGCGCACCGCGGCCTGTGCCTTCTTAATGTTTTCCTTCTGGGCACGTCGCATCGCTGCCGTGGGTTTCTCCCGCTCAGGGATGTTGGGTCTGTCTTTAGCCTCGAAAATATCGCCTTTGACGTATATCGGTTTCGAGCCCAACTTCTCCAACAAGGCCTGCGCGCTCTCACTGTCGGGTACGAGCTGGTTGCCTTGTCGGTGCGCATCCGTCTTGCTGATGAGCCAGGCTTGCGTACTCCAGGATCCGCTGGTTCGCTTGCCGGCAAGCCGCTGAATATGGCCGGTTCGACCGGTGTCATGGTACCGGAAGGTCGTGAACTCATCCTTGGGTCTCAGAACCACCCGGAAGTATTCCCCACCACCCTGAGTTCCCGGTTTCGCTCGTGCTCTGCCTTCCGGTTGAGCGAGTGCATGTTGCCGGTGCGACATGGATTTCCATCGGGTCTGCGCCTTTTTGATGTTCTGTCGCGACGCAATCATCTGTTTTATGCTGGGCATTAGGTGTGTCTCCTGATTGTTTTTTCAATTCGTCATCCACCCGGTGGCAGATCACAGCTCTCCTTCCGGCCGAACCATTCATATCGCTTTCGGGCGACAAAATCATAAACGGCATCGCGAATTCGGCGCGGAACCGCTCGAAACAAGGTTGCCAAAACAGGCCAGGGGAAACGAAGATGCCGGGCGATATTCCTGGCGGCCTCACTTCGTGTGAATATCTGGCCTTGGTCGATGAGCACGATCGTTGTTATTTCATCGGGGGGGAGTCTGTATTTCGCCAGAAGCTCCCGTCCTTCCCGGGATTGAAGGGCGGCAAAGCCAAAATAGGCCGAGCGGTCGCGTTTGACAATAAAGCGGACGCTGGCCGAGCACAAATTGCACACTCCATCGAATAGCACGATCGCGCGCCCCGGAGTCACAGATGGCGTCGATTCCGTATTCATGTGCCGTCGCTCCTTCTTCAATAACCCTGACAAATCATGCCCCGGCTTCGGGCTTCCATACTCAATGAGTCAACGCACTGTCGCCATCGGGAAAAGCTGAAGAGGGCGGGTCGGGAAACCCCAGAATCCAGACGGATCAGGTATTCTCAGGTCGCCTTTGGGGGGTTCCCCGATAGCCCCATCGGCTTGTAAAGAATATGAAGGGGTATTCCATAAAAGGAGTCCTTCGATGTCGCTCTCGGTGATGCCTGGAAATGGTGAAATGTCCTTTCTCGTCTCTCGCTGGATTTTTTTACGCGCTCTGGGCTTGATCTGTCTGGCGGCCTTCATCTCGCTGTGGTTTCAGATCAAGGGCTTGATCGGCAGCAGCGGCATCCTGCCGGTCAACTCCTATTTGCAGGCCGTACAGGGCAGTATCGGTGCCAGTCGCTTTTGGCTATGTCCCACCGTGTTTTGGTTTAACGGGAGCGATCAGGCCTTGCAAGTCGTCTGCGCCTTGGGCACGGCCGCCGCGCTGGCGTTAACGGTGGGTGTTGCGCCCATTCCGGCCTTGATCCTGATCTGGATCCTCTATCTATCGCTCTGCGTCGGCGGGCAGGACTTTATGTGGTTTCAATGGGACGTGCTCCTGCTCGAGACCTGTTTTCTCGCGATATTCCTGGCTCCGCCGGAACTCTGGCCCGGCATCGGAAAGGAAAGCGTCGTGCCGACCCTGGCGCGCTGGCTGATGTGGTGGCTCCTGTTTCGGCTCATGTTCGAATCCGGAGTCGTGAAGCTCACCAGCGGTGACCCCAACTGGCGTCAACTGACCGCGCTAAATTACCACTATTTCACGCAGCCTCTGCCCACCTGGATCGGCTGGTATGCCCAGCATTTGCCGGCGTGGTTTCAACGACTGTCGGTGGTGGTGACCTATATCATCGAGATGGGGTTGCCATTTCTTATTTTTGCGGGCCGGCCGTTTCGCATCGTCGCCTGTGTCGGATTTGTATTTCTCAACGTGCTCATCCTGCTCACGGGGAATTATAACTTTTTCAACCTGTTGACCATCGCGCTCTCATTGTTTTTACTCGACGATGCGGTCTGGCACCGACTTCTGCCGGATGTCCTCTGGCGCGCCTGGGGCACTGGAGCGGTCAATCATAGTCCGATCGGTACGTTGCACGTGGTCCTGACCGTTCTCGTGGCCGTTCTATTTGTCGGCGTGGGCGTACTGCAAGTCTGGTCCTGCCTGATGCCCCGGCAACCGACGGTGGACCGACTCGAGAATCAACTGAACGTCATCCGCTCGTTTCGCTCGCTCAATAGTTATGGACTTTTCCGGGTCATGACCACGAGCCGGCCCGAGATCGTCATCGAAGGCAGTAATGATGGCCGGACATGGAAAGCCTATGAGTTCAAGGATAAACCCGGCGATCCTCATCGGCCGCCTCGTTTTGTCGAGCCACACCAGCCGCGGCTGGATTGGCAGATGTGGTTTGCGGCTTTGAATTCGTTCCGAAACGAGCGTTGGCTGCAATACCTGCTCATGCGCCTTTTCGAGGGTAAACCGGACGTAATCGGGTTGCTGCGAGTCAATCCTTTCCCGCACGATCCCCCGCTTTCTCCGAACGCAACTTTACGAATACGAATTCACCTCAATAGCTGAACGCCGGACAACCGGCGACTGGTGGAAGCGCCATCTGCTGGGCCCTTACTCCCCGGAATTTGATCGCCAGCGCGTGCTGGGTTCACAGCGGAAGTCCCGCCCTTCGGGTGAAAATGAATGAGGCGGCCCCTATCTGAAAGACGAGCCGGTCTTATCCGATAATCACTTCTACATTCCGTTCCCGACCATCATCAATCAAGTGGATGATCGGGTCCGTTTGCTCGGTGCCATCCACGATGACCTGGGTGGCGGTCCGGGGTTCTTTTCCGCCCTTGACGACATGAACATGGTATAACGTGTTACGGTATCGATAATGAATCGTGTAATCCGGCCATTCAGGATGCAAGAGCGGCTCAATCGTCAGGTTTTCCGCCCGGACTTTCAGGCCCAACAGGCGTTCCACCAGTAGTTGGTACATCCACCCGGCAGATCCGGTATACCACGTCCACCCTCCACGCCCTTCATGCCCTTCGGCGGTGTAAATATCCCCGGCCAGAACGTACGGCTCAACGCGGTAGCGATGAATGGCCTCGGGGCTATCGCCATGGCGGATGGGGTTGAGAATGGCAGCGAGCCGCCACGCCGCGGGGGCCCCGTTCAAACCGGCCATGGCCATCGCCAGCCAGACCCCCGCGTGCGTATACTGGCCGCCATTTTCCCGCACGCCGGGTATGTACCCGCGGATATAACCGGGTTGATGGGCACCGGTATCGAAGGGAGGCGTGAACAGGCGGATGAGGTTCAACTTCGGGTCAACGAGTAACTCATCGGCTGCGCGAACGGCCTGGGCCCGATGTTCCGGCAGACCGGCGCCCGAAAGCACAGACCAACTTTGGGGAAGGGAGTCAATGCGGCATTCGTCATTCGTCTCGGAACCGAGGGGTGATCCATCGTCGAAATAGGCGCGTCGGTACCATTTGCCATCCCAGGCTTCGGTTTCAAGAGCCAGGGTCAGGTTCTTCGCTTTCTCCCGGCACTCGTGCGCGAACGGGTCGTCGCCGCGGACCTCGGCCACCTGGGCGAACCGGATGAGGACATCGTGCAGGAAAAACCCAAGCCACACACTCTCGCCCTTTCCGTCTTGTCCGACGCGGTTCAGACCGTCGTTCCAGTCTCCCGTTCCCATCAGGGGCAGACCGTGTGACCCGAACCGGGTTGAGTGGCGGATGGCGCGGACACAGTGCTCGTACAAAGTGGCCGTCTGCTCGCTGATGGCGGGCAAATCGTAATAGGATTCTTCGTCCGGTCCGAGCAGACGGGTCTCCACGAACGGCGCGGTTGCGTCCAGCACGCCGTTGTCCCCGGTCGTTTCAACATAGCGACAGGTGGCATAAGGTAACCAGAGGGCGGTGTCGGAAATACGGGTTCTGACCCCGCGCCCACTGGGCGGATGCCACCAATGCTGGGCATCGCCTTGCGGAAACTGACGGGAGGCGCACAGCAAAAGGTGGGGGCGTGTCAGAGACGGGCAGGTGGTCAGGAAGGCGAGTGAATCCTGCAGTTGATCGCGGAAGCCATAGGCTCCACCGGACTGGTAAAAGCCACTCCGTCCCCAGAATCGCGCGGTTATGACCTGGTAGAGCAACCAGTAATTGACGAGGAAGTCCACGGTCCGATCCGGCGTGTCCACGTGCACTCCGCCTAATTGGCGTTTCCAGAATTCCCAGTTTTCCTCCTGCGCCTGGCTGGCGCCGGAGATACCGCCGAAACGTAAGGCCAACCCGCGTGCTTCCGCCTCGTTTCGCGCACAGCCCAGCACGAACACAACCCGCCGTTCCTCGTGCGCGGGAAGGTTTACCCGACACTGCAACGCCGCACACGGGTCAAGCCCCGCGCCGATGGCATTGCTGAGTCCTTCGCGATGCAGGGCCGCGGGATTGGACAGGGAACCATTGCGGCCCAGAAATTCAGTTCGATCACAGGTGAACGTGCGATTGGTTTCGCTGCAATGAACGAAAGCCACGCGGTCCGGGATGTCGGAATTATAGGCGTTGCCCGCAAACAGGGCGCCGGTCTGGGCGTCCAGTCGCGTGACGACGTGCATCGCCTGCTGTTCGCGCCGTTCGCCGAGGACCCATTCGCAGTAGCCCGTGACGCTGATGTGCCGGGGTCGATCCGAGAGATTGCGCAGAATCAGGATGGCGCATTTCACGGGGGCATCAGCCGCGATAAACACCTGCATTTCCGATGCGAGACGCTGTTCGGTATGTTCGTAGACCGTATAGCCGAGCCCATGCCGGCAACGGTAGGGCATCCGGCCGGTCGCCGGTTGTTGGGTAGGCGACCAGAACACGCCGGTTTCTTCGTCCCGGATATAGAAGGCTTCGCCGCTGGGATCTGAAACGGGGTCGTTGTGCCAGGGCGTCAGACGAAACATGTGGGCATTTTCAGCCCAGGTATAACTGGCGCCGCTTTCGGTGACGACCGATCCGAATCCCATCGGGTTCGCCAGGACGTTGGACCAGGGAGCTGGCGTAACCGAACCGGGGGGCTGTTGAATCACGTACTCCCGGCCATCCTCCGTGAATCCGCCGAATCCATTGTCAAACACCAGCGTTCGAGGCGGTAGTTTTAGCTCGTCCGCATGATGATGTTCCGGGGCGTGGGTCGGACGCAAAGGCGGCGGCAGAGGCGACGTTCGTCGATGTCGTTCCATCTGGCTTTCGATGGTGCCGGCCCGGTCGATGAGGACGATTCGCGCGGCCGCCTGAAACAGAAGACGATCCTCTTCCGCCACCTGATCAATATTGCGCACAAAGATGCCGCCCGGTTGATCCAGCACCTTGTTCTCGGCCCCGGCGCGGACGACCGTCAGGATGGCCTCGAAAAGAGTCTGTCGGTACCCGGTATAGGCTTCGGCCCAAATCACCAAGTCCACTTCCAGCCCCTTGCTCTTCCAATAGCTATGCGCCTGGACCATACGACGCACCAGGGTCAGACCGGCCTCCTCGCTGATCCGCAACAGCAGGATCGGCCGATCTCCGCTGACGGCGTAGCTCCACAGAGTGGATTGTCCTTTCCGGTTGCGTGCGATCAGGCTTGGATTCGTGCGATACCGGCGATTCGCATAAAGCAGCGATCCGGCCAGACGACCGAACACTTGAGCGTCCGCTTCCGAAGCTTTCAGTTGGTGCAATAAAACCTTGCTGTGGGTCCAGGCCACTTCGAAAACGCGTTCAGTGATCCGACTATCCATATACTTATCCGTCAATGACCCGGCAGCTTCCCGTGTGCCCGCCACGCCGAACACCGCATCCAGGGTGATGGCGGTTCCCGGCTGAAGGATCAGGCGGTGTCGTATGGCCGCGACGGGATCGAGTGGCGCACCGGGCTGGGGCGGCAGATCCCCTCCGGACTCGACGGCGGCGGGATGTTCCGTTGTGTTGCCCCGACCGATGAATTTTTCGCGCGACGTCTCAAAGCTGGGCGCTTTCGCTTCGCCACCCCGGTTCAGAAAAAGATGAAAGAAACAGGGCCAGCTCTCCGTCGGGGAGCGGGTGCGCCGCATGAAAAAGAGGCCGGATTTCTCCGGAAGGGTCTCGGCTTCTATGAAAAGCCCGGAGAACGCCGGATGCGCCGCTTCGCCCGCGGACTCCGCCAGTACGACCTCCGCATAGCTGGTCACCTCCAGGGAGCGGGGCGTATCGGACAAGTTTGTAATCGTCAGCCGGCGGAGTTCGATATCATCCTCCGCGGAGACCGCGATGCGGACCAAGGTCTGAATTCCCTTGCGCAGGGCGGAAAAAGACGCCGCGCCCTGGGCATAGTTGACTTCATAATGATCTAAGGATCCTCCCACGGGATGGTGAGTGGCGGACCAGATCTCCCCCGATCCTGTGTCCCGGATATAAAAGAAAGTGCCCCAGGCATCGCGGGTCGTATCCTCCCGCCAGCGGGTGAGGGCCAGGTTTTGCCAGCGGCTGTAACCGCCGCCTGAATTGGTCACCATGACGTGATACCGCCCATTGGAAAGCAGATGGACCTCCGGAATGAGCGTGGCGGCGGTTTCTACGCGTCGGCTCGCGGCCTCTCCCGGCAGGGTTGCTTGCAGGGTATCCGGACTTCGCACCGCTTCCTTGCTGATCGCTCGATGGGAAACGGGGATGCGTTCCTGCAACAG
>Ga0118677_10004407_pt1 | contig 25681 bp, 23 predicted proteins | sample AliMusrvi5mmetaG_FD_86154 | JGI IMG/M metagenome (GOLD analysis project Ga0118677, IMG submission 86154)
GTACTTATACAGGGCTAGCCCTCAAGTTGCAGCAGTTCAAGACCGCTGAAGCGCTTGAAATCACTATCAAATGACACCAGGCGGATGCTGCCGGCGATGGCAAAGGCGGCCAGATAGGCGTCCGCCCAGAGGCGGTGGGGCAGGCTGGCATCCAGCGTGAGCGAGGCAAACGCCGTCTCCAGGCGTGGCGGTTCCTGCCGCAATTCACAGTCGGGCATGCCCTGAAATGTTTGATAAATCGCCCACGCCTCGGCATTGGAAAACGGCTGTCCCTGCATGGCTTTGGCGTTGCTCGATATGCGCAGCAACCCGAGCATCGTCACCCGACAGAACACCACCAGCGCGGCCCGCTGCCCGTCCCAGTATTGGCGGGCGGCGGCGTGTTGGGCGTGGCGGGTATCCGACAGGGCCAGCCACACATTGACGTCGGGCAGATCACTACCGGGAGGGCGTTTCATCGGAGAGAGGATTTTCCGCATCCAGAATTTCGAAAATCTCGGCATTGGTCCGCGCTGGAATGACCGTGCCATTGGGCTGGCGAAAAATCGGCAGAGCTGTGTGCGTGGGTGCCGGGGCATCACTCGAACCTCGCTCCCGGATGCCCGCTTCAAGGAAGCAAATCACCAATTCCCGCAGCTTCATGCCCTCACGTGCCGCGCGGATTTTCACCTCGCGGAACAAGGGATCGGGAAGATCTATCGTCGTTCTCACGAACATGAGTGTCGCACAAATATGCTTTTGTGCAAGCCCGAATTTCTCAGATTGCGCTTAACCGTGGTTGCAAACGATTCCTGTTGGATGGCATCCTTTGCGTGCCGTGCAGTGAGTCTTTGAAAGCATTGATTCCCAACCGATTTCCCCATGACCGTCCTCGCACATCTTCTCTCCGTCCTCCGACCGGGTGCGAGCGCTCCACAACGGAGCGCCGGCTTCAGCCGGCGTGTGTCTGCAATCCGGCCCCCCCCAATTACGAATCATCCACCATGAACACGCCTAAATTCAGCGTTCTCATCAACAACTACAACTACGCGGATTTCGTGACTCAGGCCGTCGCGAGCTCTCACGCCCAGGAATTAGCTCCGCATGAAATCATCGTGGTGGATGACGGTTCCAAGGATGATTCACTTGCCGTGCTCAGCTCCCTCAAGGCGCGCATTCCCAACCTCGTTGTCCATCCACAGCCTAACGGCGGACAACTCGCTGCCTTTCGCAAGGGCATCGAGCTGGCTACCGGAGATTGGTGCTTTTTCCTCGATGCCGATGATGAATGGACGCCCCAACACCTCGCTCAAGCTGCCGCCGTCATTGATGCCAATCCCCAGGTGAGCGCCTATTACTCCGGCCATCGCGAGACTTCCGGCCCCCCTATGTATCGGACCAAATGGCCGGAAGGCATGGTCGGGCCCGTCGCGGCCCTCGTCGCTGCTACCCGAACCCGGGTTGGCACCATCACTTCCACCATCGCGCTACGCCGCGACCTGGCTCTTAAGCTCGTCGCTCTCGATCGCAATCTCGACGAAGACTGGCGCATTAGAGCCGACGATTGCTTACTCTTTGGCGCTTCGCTGGCAGGTGCAATCTTCTACTATCACCCCGAACCCACAGCGATCTATCGAATCCATGAGCGCAATGGTTATGCCAACAAGGACAACGCACTTGATGAGTACCTCTACGGCTTCAAGCGTGCGCGGCTATTCCGGGCATTCAGAGAAAGCTTCGGAATAGAGCAGGCCGAGTTGCTCGCCAATCTGCTCGCAGAAACACAGTTCCCCCAAAACCGCCGAACAGCGAAAATCCGGCGCCGCTACATGCGTGCCATTTGGAAATCCGATGCCAAACTGCTAGCCAGACTCAAGTCACTGTATAAGGCGCTGACCAAGCCCTAGCTGCTAACTTTTTAATCTGACAAAAACTCTTTCATCACACTCTTGAGCGCATCAATGGAGTGGTGTTGCCGGTAGTCGTTCCAGCGCGGCTGCATCGCATTGCGCCAACCCACAGGATCATGCGTTATCCTGCGGATGGCGTCCAACGCTGCTTTGACGTCCCCCGCAGGAACAATCTCCCCTATCCGGTATTCCCGAACCCTGCTGGCCATCAGGTGGCCGGCACTCACAATGATCGGCTTCTCAAATACGGCGGCCTTGGTCAAGGTGTTGCTGCTATAGGGAAAATCATGATAAGCCGCAAAAAGCACATCACATGACTGCACCAATGCGTTATAGTTACGCTCATCGGGGATGCGGGCTCCGCAAAACATCGCGCTGGGTGCCTGTTTCATTGCCAAAGTGAGAACTTGTCTATCTGCCGCTGAAAATAAATCCCAATAAATTTCCCCGGCAAACAACAGCGCCAGATCCTCTGCAGCAGGATCCATGCTCATGGCAGCCAAGGTCGCGGTACCCTTGCTGGGTAACAAATGCCCCATCAATCCCACCAATGGCTTGGAGCCCGCAAATGCCCGTGCCTTGCCCGCAAGCGCACTGTCGGCATCGATGCCAGTGTCCGTCACATCCGGCACAACCATTACGGGCCGCCCGATGGCAGTGGCCACTTGTTTGGAAATCCCCTCGTCAAGCATCAGCAGGCATTCCAACCGGGAATCCTCGAACAGACGAAACAGGCGCAGCGAATCCTTCGATGGCCCACCGGTCTTGGAGGGAAAATGGAATGCGCGGGCCTGCAGATATAGCCCGCTCCACGGCCTCCTCGCCATGTCAACCAGCGCTTTTATGGCTCGTGTTTGGTGCTCATATAAACAGGAAAAAAAGATGGCGTGGCATCTTTCGCCCAAACGTTTCTCTGCGTCTTTCAATACCCGCCCGACATGGCTGGCATAAGCCCAGTATCTCAAAAATCGCGGCCACTGGCGGTGTTCGTCAAGCCATGACAAACCCGGCATCCTGCCTACTACCAGCGATTCCTTGAGAACCATACCGCTTATCCCTGCTTCGATAAGATTGTCCATAAGCCGCTCTGGATCTCTACACAATACGACAAGACGCCTCCCGCTGGCAAGCAGGGAGGCCACATAGATATTCAAATAGGTTTCGTGGTGCCCGCCCTCGTTCCACTCGAGAATTGCCAGCGAATCCGCCGTTTTTGATTGCACATCCATGGGTTGAGGTATCTATTTCAAATTACAAATGCCCAGATCATGAGTTACATCAACTATCCCCAGATAGATAGTAATTTAAGCCTCTTTTTAAGAGAACTTTTGAGCCTCTTGTATAAACTGCGCCGTTTCGTATGCTTGAACTGCTCGATGCCAAAATGAAGAAAATCTATCCTCTTGTCCTCGGCTATGTTGTTTCTATAAACCGCGTCAGGATGAATCAATGGAAACCGCATGGCATGAAGAGTAAGATTGGCTTCCAGTGAATTCGTATCGCCGGTATGGGTGGCATTATCACCAAAACCAATGTTTTTTACAAGGTTCACCCGCGGCAGTATGCTCAACCGACCGTGAATCAAATGTGCATATAACCATTGGTAATCCCAGGTGTTGATTTCCCCGTGATACGCCCTGTCAAACTCACTCTTCCAGTAGTTCTTGTATATGACGTTGCCATCACCTATCATTTTGAGTGTCGATGATTTCCTGATTCTCGGCCAGTCGCGCATGTCAATGTCATAACACTCCCAGGCCCGCCGCCAACTCGCCCAGCCCCAAACACGGAAATGACGGCTGAAAAAATAGCTCTCCATGGATTGAAAATGATCGCCCGATAGATAACTTCCTGAAATAGAGAATATGCGCTCATCATCCCTGTAATACGCGAGAAGTTCATCACAGTACCGGAAAAAACTCGGGTCCGGCAAGCAATCGTCCTCAAGCACAATGCCCTCAGGCTCATGCTTGAAAAACCAGGAAATGGCAGTGCTTACTGCATGTTTGCACCCCAAATTCACCTCCCTGAAGAGCGTACTGACATCACATGGCCAATCCACTTGCAACGAGAACTCCCGGGCCTGTCTGCATTTCTCCAATTCGCCGGCCACGTCCGGCCTCGGGCCGTCGGCGGCTATATAAAGTTTCGGCGGCCGACATGCCCGAATCACCTCGAAAACCTTGGCAGTTGTCTCGGGGCGATTGAATATCAGAAACAGCATGGGAGATTGCATGTCATTTACACTTGGCAGGTTTTCAATCAGACGACTCGCGCTTCAAACGCTTAATTTTTAACAAAGCCTTCTTATACCACTTCTTCTTCTTGGTAATAACAGGTTCAGGGTTAGGCAAATCAGGCCGCAATGGCTTCGTTTGCAGGTCGTAATACAATCTTCGAAATGCGGGAGTCTCCAAGGTTTTGAACAAATCCTCGTGCGCGGTGGCCGTATTCTCCATATTCGACTGGCTCGCCTCGTGCAGATTCATATATATACTGTCGATGCACAGTCCCAGATCCGCCATCTGGGATTCATCAAACCGTTCTGCGCGAATCACTGACAATTTGCTGCCGATGGTACGGATGTCATCTGGTAGAAACGGTGTGTCAAAGTCCACATGCCGGAAAAGCTTCGCTGCTCCATCCAGCCATTTCTCCTGATCCCAATTGAAATCATGCTCCAGATGAAACAGGGATGCGCCATTGCATTTTACTACATCGATGCCGTTGGCACGCAATAACAACGGAAAAAAATAATCCCAGCACGGCTGCCCAATCACAAAATCCGCCTCCGCAATCCTATCCATGATGGCTTGGCTGATAATAGCTCCGTCAAAAAGGAAAAAATCAAATCCGACGTAACGCTTGCCATTGGGCAATCCCCTGTCAGCACTCAGATCCAGACGCTCAAAGAGCAACAACGAGGAACTGGCCTTGTGAATCACCTCCGAGAATTCCTCGGCATCCAGATGCAACAAGCAATCCGCATTGATAACACCGCAAATTCCGTTACCGTGTGATCTTGAAACCTCTAGAAAGTCATGAATTCTCGGCACCCGTGACTGGATTTCAACGAACTCAACCCATGTCTTAAATCCCGAAAGACAGGGGATTTCAGCAGCACAATTGAGGCTGATCACGCGGAACCCAGATGACCGCCATGAGTTGACGCACTCCAGTTGGTATCGCCCGGACACGTCCAATCCAGCGATAGATCTGGGCATGCTTGGGGGAATGCTTGTAAGAATACAGGGTCCTGTTGCTGATGGTTGCATCGTATGATACTTAGTTCTGGGATCATTCGCATGATTTCACTATCGCGATAAGGAAGGGTACCGATCAAAAGTTGGGAACTCGCTTGCCAATGTGCCCACCAATAAGTCGCGAATTCCTTGAGTGTAATAGGTGATCCCGATCCGATGTTGGCGATTCTCATACAACCTGCGGGAGGCGGGCTGTGCACCGCGTGCATGAATTGCTCAGCGGCCAAAGCCACAGGCATGTAGTCGCGGACTTGTTCTCCGGGAGTCATGGGAAAGTCCGTATGGCTGAGCGCGGCTTGGCGCAGTGCCGGCCATAGGTTGCCGGGGTTCTGCCCTTCACCATAAAGGTGGAATGGCCGGAGCAGGGTGACGGAAGTCGCACTGGCACGAGCAAGTGCTCCCAAGCCCACGCTGAAAGCCGCCTTGGAGGCGGCATAGGGGCCGATTGGATCAAGCGGAGCGCTGACTGGAATGGAATGGTATCGGGTGGCACTCCGGCCATATTCGAATCCAGACCCACAGGCAATAATGTGTGGCAAACCCAGTTTGGTTGCTTGCTCGCAGAGGCCCAGACTCTGAAGAACATTGAATTCAAAGGCATCTTGCCAATTCGTGGGCTGGGGGGAAACCCCGCTTGCCGCGAAGTGAAGCAGCGCATCGCACGATGCGAGCAGCGCGTCTGGAATGTGCTTGAGGCATGACTCATGCCAAACCGGCTGAGGGTTCAATTCAATAGGGGGCTTTGATTCTGGCCGCCTCAGTGCGATCACCTCATGGCCTTGCCCGAGAGCGATTCGAATGAAATGCGAACCTATGAATCCAGTGCCTCCGGTAACGAATAGTCTCATTATTACTGGGTTCTAGCGCCTTCCTTTTCAGCCACAAACGCTTTAATGACTTGGACGATGTACTGGATCATCGTGTGGGTCAGCCCGGGATAGGTTCCGAGAAACAGGGTTTGATTCATGATAGAGTCGGAAGAAGCGAGTCCGCCGATCACGCGGAAAGCGTCCGGGCTGTCGCGTTTGAGTTGTATGAAAGCAGGTTGGCGGACGAGATTGCCACCGAAGAGCATGCGACTGCCGATCTTATGTTCATCCAAGTGTCGCGCCAGATCGGAACGGGTGAACGGAGCTGATTTTTTGATAGACATCATAAATCCGAACCAGGAGCAATCGGTCCGGCACGCGGAGTCGTCCCAGGAGAATTCCGATATTGGAATAGTTGAACGCTGCAATGAAGAGTCATCTGTTGCTTCTTCCAATTTCAGCAATCGGCTTTCGGCTTTCAGCTTTTCATCTGTCGGAGGGTTCCACGCGGTGGCGTGAGTGGGCAGTGCAAAATCAAGGTAAGTTTCCAGCCCATGAAGACCGCGGCGAAGCAGTTCCCAGTTGCGTTTTCGGGCATTGATAAATGCTGGCAGGCGGCGAAGCTGGACGCGGCCGATGGCGGCTTGCGGGTCCAAGGGTTTCAGGTTGTAACCGAGGTGGCTGTAAATATATTTATGATCGTAGCTTGCTGGAAGCTCACCGCATTGCCATTGGAATCGTTTGTTGCAGGTATTGTCTTTTCCAGAAGGACACCAGCAATCACGACCCCAGTCGCGGAAGCTCTCAGCGCAGGTTTTGAGCGTGGCCTGGCGAATGATATTGACGGCACCGCCCTCGCCCATGGTGAGATGGTGAGGAGGATAGAATGATTGGGTGGAGATATCACCGAAACTTCCAGTTGGGGCGGTTAAGAAAAGTTGTAATGAAGAGGCGTCCGGGCAAGGCTCATTGTTTCCAATTTCTGCTTTCTGCTTTCTACTATCTACTGTTGCATTCGAATGGATGCGAATGATCGGGTGCTCGCCTTTTTCCGCAATTTTGATCAGGTGTTCGAGAGCGAGGTCCTTGGCTTTGGCAAGCGGCAGGGTATAAGTGCAGCCCAGGGCATCGCAATTGTCCTCAATGAGCCAGAGATCGTATTTCCGGCAGAATTCCAAGACGATGCCAAGATCAAAAGGATTCCCCAGGGCGTGAGCCATCATCACCGCCTTCGTCTTGCCCGGCGAGTATGCGCTTTCCAGTTGCGTACAATCGGCATTGCCTGTGATAGAATTGGCATCAATAAATACCGGAACGGCACCGCACTGAATGATCGGTGCAACTGTGGTAGGGAAACCGGCCGCCACAGTAATAATTTCGTCACCGGGAACGAGGCGTTTGTGCCCTGGGATTTTGTGGGATGTGAGGGCACTGAACGCAATAAGGTTGGCAGAGGACCCGGAGTTGACAAGTATGGAGTGCTTCACCCCCATGAACCCGGCTAGTTCCTTTTCCATGGCATCGCCTTCAGGGCCGAGTGTAAGCCAGAAATCGAGCGTGGTTGAGACTGCGGCGGCGACTTCAGCTTCGTCAAAAACCCTGCCTGCATAAGGAATTGGCGTCTCACCCGCTATGAACGGTGCTCGTGCAGAATCGTCACCAGGGCGGTTTGCCGAGTGAGTTAGGCGCGAGTATTCGCGTGTGAGGCGCAGGATTTCCAATCTGATTTCGGCGGGTGACATCTGCAAATAAATGGGTAGGTGGGAAACTCTTCAGGACGCCCAGTCCAAGCCTTTGGCGGCCGCGTCTTGGTTGTACCGAAGGATTTGATTTCGGGTAATTTCCTGGGTGGAGCCTCCTGCGGGTTCATTGAGGTACCATTCGGCGGTGTGTGCGATGGTTTCTTCGAATGACCAAACCGAGCGCCAGCCGAGGAGGTGAAAGGCCTTATCTGTAGCAAGATTTAGGTAGGATGCCTCGTGCCTCGCGTTGGGGTCGGTAGCATCCAGCCACTTGCCACCGGTATGCTTGACGAGTTCGTTGACGAGATCCGCCACGGTGCGGTTGCTGGTGATTGGGGGTCCGAAGTTAAAGGCGGAGCAAAGCGCGTCACGACCTGTTTCGCGGGTGGCAAGGCATGCGCCTAACCAAAGATATCCGGAGAGGGGTTCCAGAACGTGCTGCCATGGGCGGGTGGCGATTTTATTGCGGACCGGAATGGGTTCGCCACGCTGCACGGCGCGGATACAATCTGGCACGATACGGTCCAGCGCCCAATCCCCACCGCCGATGACATTGCCGGCGCGGGCGGAAGCCACCTTGATGGGGCCATTGGGATGAAAAAAAGAGCGGCGGTAGGACGCTATGAGCAACTCCGCAGCGCCTTTGCTGGCGCTGTAGGGATCGTATCCACCCATCGGATCCTCCTCGCGGTATGCATGCAACCACTCTTGGTTTTCATAACATTTATCGGTAGTGATAGCAACGACAGCGCATGGGTGTCCAGACTGGCGGACGGCATCAAGCAGATGGGCCGTGCCCATAATGTTAGTGGCGAATGTCTCCACGGGAATATCATAAGACAGACGAACCAAGGGCTGGGCAGCGAGATGAAAAACGACCTCTGGACGCAGTTCCCGCACAAGTGAGACCAATGCATCCCGGTCAGCGATATCGCCGCGGTGGTCGGTCATGCGCCGGGACAGCCCGAGTTGTTGAAAAAGCACTTCATGCGGCAGGGGGTCGCGGGCATATCCGGTGACATCCGCACCTAACATAAGCAGCCATTCGCAAAGCCACGAACCTTTGAAACCGGTGTGGCCGGTGACTAGGACTTTTTTATTTTTGTATGCGAGGTGGATGGCGGAAGTCGATTGCGTTTCCACCATGGGTATTGGACGGAGCGCAGTTTCCTCACTAAGACAGGTTCCCAAGTCTCCGGCTAAGATGGCGGCTTTCATGTAATGATTGAAATGTTGAGGTTGGCTTCAAGCGAGGCAATTCCCTGGTATGCGCTGCTTTAGAAAAATTTGAGGACGAGTTTTTTTCCGGCGTCGGTGAGTGAGGGATGATTCATTCTTTTGATTTTCTTATAGAGTTTCCAGCGTTTTCGCCACGGGATGCCGGTGTGTGATTGCAGGAGGAACCAGAGTAGAGCGTAGATATAATGGACGTGCAGTGAGTCAATTTCCAAGACGGAAATGGATTGCATGTGTTTTCTGAAAAAGACCATGGGCTTCGGACATAGATGGACTGTACCAAGATCCCGGAGTGTGCCCGCGACCATCAGGAAATCCACGCCAATTGCGCGTCCAACACAGTCAATTGAACCGTTGGCAGGGATGCGATTGTAAAAGTGCTTGCGAACCGCCGCTGCGGGCAACACATAGGCGGCGGGCGAAACCGGTATCGCGGGGAAATCCAGCAATTTTTGTATCAGTTCTTTCCACGAGTAGGAATCTGACGGGTAGCGATAGGCAGGAGAGATATCTCCGCAATCGTCATAGTTTGTTGCACAGCAGAACATTTTTCCGGCATTCCCGGATTGCTGTTGGAACGAGTTCCATTCCCCGTAGAAACTGGCGTCCACATAGTCGTCACTCCATAACCAATGGATAAAGCGTCCCGAAGCGGCATCGAGGCACGTTTTCCAATTTGGAACCGGACCCATGTTGGAAGGTTGCCTTAGGAGTTTGATGCGTGGTTCCCCGGCCTGGATGTTTTGAATGATTTCACAGGTGCGATCAGTGCTGGCGTTATCCGAGATGATGATTTCAAAATCGGAAAACGGCTGCTCCAGCACGGATGCGATGCATTGCTCGATGTATGCCTCACGGTTGTACGTAGGGATCAGGATGGATAGCAATGGTGCCATAATCAAGAAGTGACGGATTAATGGTTATGATGAGCAAGCCATGGGGTGGCTCCAGATCCTCGGGCAACATGAAGCCAAACGATACTATGGTGGCGGGACATGGCTAGATATAGTAGTGCATGTGGGGGGGCGTCAATGGCAATTTTTGTCGGAAACGCACAAAGTTTACTCATGATACATCGAGTGGATGATTGCGCCATTTGGGTTTGGTCCAAGGCATCAAGCGCCATTTTGTCCATGTCCAGCCGTCAACCAGCGTGCATATCCGGGACTTCAGTATGCTAGCGTATGCGGTGGCGTCGGATAATTGCGAGTCGAGCATGGTAGCGCGTGCGTTAGAGGCGGCTAGTGACGCCCACAAGCGGAAGACGCTGGCATTGGGTGAGGGAGCCGTGGGCGACGCGTTTGCGGAACAAGCCGCCTGAGAGAATTCGCTGCTGGCGAGAAATTCCAAGTACGGATCCACTCTGGCTGAATTATACAATGGATGTAGCATGTCAAACCATGCGGGGATACCGTTCAGGATCACATCAGACTTGTCACTGATCCATGATTTTTCAATCGTCAGTGGCGTAACCAGCAAATCTTTTGAAACAAAGATCCGGCAAGAATCCCCGCGCAAACTGCGCTCGGCAAGGGCGTCCGTCAGTAGGCCAGTGTAGGCGTGGTAGGTTCCCACAAATCTTTGGGAGGATTCGAGTGCATCGACAAAGGATGACTTGAAGAGAGTGGTTCCAAATGGCATGTGGAATACATGCCGGGAAAAGAATGCCGGAGGATCATCGTAGGCGAGATCTTCCACGGTTTCTCGAAGACTACCCGTAGGATCACAGGCCATATTGAGTAGTATTAGATCAGCCTGTGTGTTTTCTATGATTCCGCGGATGGTATCCGGAAGAGTTTTGCGCAGTGCATGGGCCCGGTTTCGGGTTGGAATAACAATGTCAAGCCAAGGGGTGGCGTTGGCAGCAGAAGCGATCATTTGATTATTTCCAGTTCAAATGGCTCCGCTGCAATGTCTGCCTGCTGATACTGCAGGCGGTAGAGGTGGGCGTAAAGGCTGGAGGGGTCGCTGATGAGTTCCTGATGGGAGCCGCTGGCAACGAGGGATCCGTTTTGCAGGACATGGATTTTGCGGGCATTGCGGATAGTGGAGAAGCGATGGGCAATGACAATGGTGGTGCGCCCTTGCATGAGGCGGTCAAAGGCGAGTTGGATTTGCTGTTCAGACTCGCTATCGAGGGAGGAGGTGGCCTCGTCGAGCAACAAGATAGGTGCATTTTTGAGGAAGGCTCGGGCAATGGAGATGCGCTGGCGCTGGCCACCGGATAGGTTTCCGCCATTTTCGCCGACCTGAGTGTCGTAGCCGTGGGGTTGTTCCATGATGAAGTCATGGGCGAAAGCGGCGCGGGCGGCCTGCTCGATTTGTTCGTCGGTGGCGTCGGGGCGGGCGAGGCGGATATTGTTGCGCAGGGTATCGGAAAAGAGGAATGTATCTTGACTGACCAGAGACATTTCCCGGCGCAACGAGGCGGTGGTGAGGCCACAGATGTCCTGGGCGTCGATTTCCAAGGTGCCGACTTCCGGGGTGTAAAATCGTTCGATCAAATTGAGAAGGGTGGATTTGCCACTGCCGGAGGGGCCGACCAAGGCGGTGACATGGCCACCGGGGCAGACCAGGGAGACATCATGGATGACGGGGAGGCCGGGCCGATAAGAGAAGGAGACATGGCGGAGGGTGATATCTCCTTGGTGGATGAGCAGGGTTTTGGCGTCCGGTTGATCCGGGATGGTATAGTCTGCATCGAGCACATTGTATAACATCTGTACACCGATGAGAGATGCTTGCAGTGAGACGTTCATGCGGGCGATGCGCTTGATCGGATCGTAGGCTAACAGCAAGGCGGTAAGGAAGGCAATAAGGGAACCGGCGTTTTGGCCATACACCAGGTTTCGATAGCCGCCATAGAAAACGATGCAGGCGATGGCGATGCCGCCGACGGTTTCCATCAACGGGCTGGTGCGTGCGGAGACCACAGCCATCTTGTTAGAACGTTTTTCGACGGCAGTGATAGCCTCATTGAATCGGCCGCTCATGTGCGGCTCCATATTATATGACTTGATGAGTTTATTGCCGATGATAGCTTCCTGAATGGCGGAGATAACCTGGACGAGACCGAGGTACTCGGCAGTGGCAATTTTGCGGATGCGTTTGATAATTTTGCCCAGCGCCAGGCTGACGGGAGACATAATAAACAGCGCGGCGCAAGAAAGGCGCCAGTCTAGCACAAACATGGTAACCAAGAGGGCGATGGCGGTGAATACATCTTGCACCCGCATCATGAGCAAATTCATGACATCACGAGCGGAACTGGCGGCCTGGGAGACGCGGGTGATTAGATCGCTGGATGGGAAGTGAACAAAAAAGCTAAGCGATTGGTTGAGGATGTGGTTGCTGACGCGGCGTTGCTGGCGTGCGACGATATTGTTACCGATTTTGGAGAGGATGACCGAGGAGCCGTATTGACAAGCCCCCTTGACGAAGAACACGACAATGATGGATAAGGCCACATTGAAAATGAGCAGCATGCCTGGAGTTGATGAGGCGAAATGGGTCGAAAAATAATCGCCTGCGCTCCGCAGCCATTCTGCGCCGAACTTGCTGGCCTTCTCCGCAGTGGCCGGGCTGGACTTGAGTTTTTCGGGAGCACCGAAGACCACGGCGGTGATGTTTTTCATCAAAAAGGCAGACAGGCCGGTGGCCGCAGCGGCGCAGCCCATCAGCACAAAGGCGAGTATGTAGCGCCAGACATACAGACGGAAATTCTCCCGCAGGACCCGTCCAATCAGGCCGCGATAGGTGTCATCGGCGAGTATGCCAGCTTTGAATTTGAACATGCAAAATAGGGGATTCTCCACAGTCCCTTCCCAAAAAATGAACCTCAGTGCAGAGACGGGAGGAGGCTGAGGGCTGTCGAATGTTTGTCAATTCCAAATCCCCGCAGCGCAGCCACTCACTGCCAGAGGTGGGATTTTTTAGTGGCAACGAGCTGACCGCCGCGGCTGAGGGAGGTTTTCCAGGCCAACACGCGACCGTTGTTGAGGTAATCCTTGCCGATGATGGCGAATTCCACATTGCCGGACGACTGGCTGGCAGGGAAGCGCTTGACGAGGTGCTTGACGAGGCTGGCGGTGGCACCTTGCTGGAATTCGAAGAGTACCTCGACCTCGCCGGCCGGAGTGCCCGGGGGGATGGTCCACAAGATGGTGTAATAGACGCCGAGCCTGGAGGTCTGCTCCTTCAAGCTGACTGCCCCATACAAGCGGCGCTGTTTTTCACCGCGGATGATAGGGTCTTCGATGGTGTCGGGCCGCAGGTTGAGCATCCTGAATTGTTTAACCACCAAGGGTTGTTTGGTGGAGGCGCAGGCACCGAGCATGAGGAGCAGCAGAAGCAATGGCCAACGGTTCACGCCCGCTATTCAAGCCGTCCGCTGCGGGAATTCAACTCGAAAACAGAAATTCGACAAAACTCGAGGTTAGATAAACCACGGATTCCGGGTTCAACCCGAACTCCGAAGTTGGACAATACTCGGGGCAAGATGAACCACGGTTGACACGGATTTTACAGATTGAAATAAGGACCTTCTTGAGATTCTGCTGTGCTGCAAATGGTGAGAGAATCCTAATTCAACAATTCCGTAAAATCCGTGCAATCCGTGGTTTCATGATCAACTTTCAGATTTCAGCTTCGAATTTCTGGTTCAAGCAACAACTCAGCCAAACAGGTGCTTGGAAAAAATGGTCAGTTTGCGAGCCGTGGAGACTCTGTAACGCGTTTCAAAGACGCGGAACCCGCCGCCACGCATCTGGTGAAGCAACGCTTGATAGATCTCCGCCATGATGCGTGCCGGCAACAACGCCGAGAGGTCGGCGGCGGGCAGGCAGGCGGCGGCTTCAAGAAACAACCCGTCGGCACGCTCAGACTCATGAGCCATCAGCGCCAGGAAGCGAGCGTCGCACACGCGGCCCAACAAATCGGCCTCAGTGTAATCGAAGCGTGCCAGATCGACGAGGGGCAGATAGATGCGCGGGCCGTTGGTGAGATCCTCGCTGATATCGCGCAGGATGTTTGTCAGTTGCAAGGCCTGGCCGAGTGTGATGGCGTAGTGCTCGGAAGCAGGATCAATGCAACCAAACAAACGGATGGATATCAGGCCAACGGCACCGGCGACCTGCCAGATGTATTTTGTCAGATCGTCCCACGTTTGAAAGCGCTGGGGTTGCAGGTCCATCAGACAGCCGTCGATGATGGCGATGAGTAGCGGGGTGGGGAGTTGGTGGCGCTCGCGCAAGCCGAGGACCTCCTGTTGAAACTCATCCGGGCACGCAAAGCCATTGCTCAATCCAGCTTTCCAAGATTCGAGGGCGGCCTGGCGTTGTTCCAGCGGAAGGCCCGGCGCGTCGGCGAGATCATCCATGCGGCGGCAGAAGGCGTAAAAGACGACCATGTCATCGCGCCGTTCTTTAGGCAGGATATTGAGGGCGAAGGCGAGATTTGACTTCGCCCGCCGGGTGATCTCGGAGGCGGTGGACACGGAAATCAGTGGATCAAGCCCCAGTGGCCGGCGAAGAAATCCGAGCCACCGATCTCCAGACGGGTGCCGGTAACGAAGGGCCACAGCGAGATGAGAGCCGGGCCGACCAAGTTGAATTCCTTGACCCTACCCCAGTAACGGGAATCGAGCGAATTGCCTGTGTTGTCGCCGAGGGCGGCGTATTCGCGCTGGCCGGGTGGGGCGTGGTCGGCGAGTTCCAACACGTCGTCAGGCTTGGAGATATAGGGAAAACGATGGCGAGGGGGGGGATCGTCCTGGCCATAACGGGGATCGGCCAGACCATAACCGGTGGGGTTCATGGCATAGAGCCCCTGTGCCTGAATCACGCGTTGGATACCGGGTTCCTGGACGATTTTGCCATGGTTCATCAGATAGGGAGAACTGACCGATAGGGCGTCGCCCGGAACGCCGCAGAGGCGTTTGATGTAGTGCGAGCCTGCTGCTTGGTCCTTGGCTGTCTGGTCCCCGGCGGCCTGATCTCTGACCGCCTGGTCTCTGGCAGCCTGATGGATGCCGCGGATGTCGATGGTATCGAAGACAAACACCTCCCCGCGACGTGGCGCTCGGAAGTGATAGGAAAACTTGTCCACCAGCACCAAGTCGCCACTATCGATGTAACCTTCGCAGAGGACGACGCCTTTTTTGAGGATATCTTTATTGGCACGGGCCCCCTGGAGAGCCTCGTTCAGGCCGATTTCCATCATCTGGGTGGCAGGAGCCGGCAACATCAGCGGCTCGGAATTGGTGAATCCCAGTAGCGATCGGCTGAAAAAATGCAGCCATTGGTAATCGGCGAGGTCGGCCCTGCGGTTGTTGATGAAGCGGACCTGGCGGTCGCGGTCATTGATAATTTTGACGTAGGAGCGCCCGCGCAGGAATTTTTGTTCGAGGCGCACAGGCAGGCTGGGCCAAGTGGCTTCGGGGGCTTTTTTGCCGATGATACCGTTGAGGGTGGGCATCATCGAGCCGGTGGGGATGCGGAACGGTTGGAGGTAGTAGGCCCGCAGACCGAGGGCGATGACGATGGCCACAAACATGACCTCGACGTTTTCCTCCAGCCAAGTGAGCGGTTTTTCATGCGGCAGGGCATTCTCGCAGACAGCCCGCAATTGCTTGGACGCCTCGTCGAATTGACTGCGGTCACCGGCCTGAATAGCGGCCAGCACGTCCTGCCGACGCGAACTGATCTCATCCACGCGCTCCGGTTGGAGCAAATCGCGTTTATAATGAATGAATTTCAGCGCGCCCTTGGCGAGCAACTTGGCTTCCTTTTTCCACTTCGGCGTGAACATGGCCGCCAGTATCGGCCGGTTTGGGTCCCGGCGCAAGCCTGGACTGTTGGGAGGCTTAGCGCAGCAAGGTCATCACGCATTCGAGGTGACGGGTGTGGGGGAACAAATCGAAGGGTTGGACGGCGCTGAGGGCATAGCCTGCGGCGCTGAGTTGCTTGAGGTCGCGCACCTGTGTGGCCGGATCGCATGAGACATAGACGACGCGGGCCGGCCCGAATTGGACCAATTGTTCGAGAAACTCTGGCGTGCAACCCTTGCGCGGCGGATCGATCACCACCGCAGTCTGCCCCGCAGGAAAACTGATTTCGTCGAAGATAGCCTCTGCCGGGGCGGTTAGGAAACGCACGTTGGTGATGCCATTGGCAGCGGCGTTCTTGCGTGCCCATTCGCACGAGGTTTCGGACACTTCCACCCCCGCAACTTGCTGGAAATGAATGGCCAATGTCAGCGCAAAGAGGCCCGACCCGCAATAGGCATCGACCAAGAATTGCGCGCCGCCAGCCGCTGCCTGGGTGGCGACGTGACGGGTGAACGCCGGCAGCACGAACGGATTGTTTTGGAAAAAATCGCCCGCTAGGAATTGCAGGGCCAAGCCATTGACGTGTTCGCAGACGGTGGCATTGGCATCGGTTTCGACGCGTCCCTCCGCGGCGCGCAGCAGGATGGTGGCACCGCGCTTGAAGCTGGCGGCACGGGCATGAAGACCGGCACGGATGGCCGGCAAGGCGGCATTGATGCAATCCATGGCGATCGGGCATTGCGGTACGTCGATAAGTTGCGAGCGGCGGCCAAACGCCAGAAACCCAATCGGCCCGAGGTCCCCGTCCCGGGATTTTTCAAAATGAGGGGTGATTTTCGACCGGTAATTCCAGATTTGCTCCGACGTCAGGCACGGGTTCACCGGAAATGTGATGCCGGCCATGTGTTGCATCAACTCGCCCACCTGCCGCGTTTTCCACGCCAATTGGCTGGCATAATCCAGATGTTGGTACTGGCAGCCCCCGCACTCGCCAAACAACGGGCAGCGCGGCACCACCCGCTCCGGCGAGGCGTCCAGCACTTCGATCAAGTCGGCATGCGAGCAATTCTTGTCATTGCGGAACACCCGTGCCCGCACCCGCTCGCCAGGCAACGTGAACGGCACAAACACCACCCAACCGTCAATTCGCCCCACCCCCGCCCCCAGGTTGGTCAGGGCGTCAATCATCAGCTCGATCTCCTCGTGATAGGCGAAGGGCGTGGGCACAAATTTTTTCGGAGGGCGCGGCATGGCAGGCCCCCAGCATGCCTTGCCCAAGCGCCACAGGCAACGGATTTCCTCATACCATCATCCCTTCAGCCTTTGACGCAACTCTACAGGCCGGCCAAGCGAAACAGATATGGGTATGAGTAAATGCCATACGCATGGCCGTCCGCCCAATGCAATTGCACCCCATAACCGCCGACTCCCTCAAATTTCACCAGGTCGAATGCCTTGGGGCCGAGCTCGACATGGGGGCGCACGACGCGACCGAGGGCGTCGGGTTCCCCTTGGCAGGCGGCGCAAGGACAGGCGCGGCGCAGCAGCGGCAGTTCGAGGTAAAGTTCGGCGCCATCAGAGAACGATAGCGCGAGTTCATTGCCGATAACGGCAGCGTGACTGAGGGTTTGAGGCATGATGAGGGGCGCTCTCCGCTGGTAATAGGTTATCAGTTATAGGTAAAATCTGTTCTTGTGCCTACCCGAGTTCCCCTTCCACATGATAGGCCCTGCTCCCGAAAATGGCCGATCCGACGCGCACATGAGTGGCACCTTCCTCGATGGCCACTTCATAGTCGCCACTCATGCCCATGCTCAGGGACGGCAGACACACGCCAAACTCCCGTTCCAGGGAATCACGCAATTCCCGCATTCTAGCAAACCAAGGACGGGCATCTCCGGCATCAGCGGTGGCTGGCGGAAGAGTCATGAAACCAAGAATCTCAATCCTCGGCAGATCTAACAGTTCTGCCATTTCGGAGCGCAAGCTGGCCGGTTCAAAGCCGCCTTTGGCGGCCTCACCGGCGACGTTGACTTGAAGAAAGACCTTGGGAAAGAGCCCGAGTTCGGCTGCAAGTTCAGCCGTATAGGTGGCGAGGCGCAACGAATCAATGGCATGAATGACATCAAACACCGGCAGCAGCTTGCGGACTTTGTTGCGCTGAACACGGCCAATGAAATGCCAACTCAAGGCCGCCGGCAACTCGGCGATTTTCACCGATGCCTCCTGCTGACGGCTTTCTCCAAACCGCGTCTGTCCCGCCGTATAAGCTTCACGGATGAGTTCGGCGGAAATCGTCTTGGAAACGGCAATTAATTCCACGCTGTCTGTGCAACGGCCCACCCGTGAACACGCTGCAGAGATCCGTTCGCGCACCGCCACGAGATTGTCAGCCACCGTTGGCATCAGTTCCCCGCAGAGGTTTTCTTAGGCGTTCCTGCCAGTCGTGAGTCTTCCGTCAGATCAGCCAGTCCCTTGAGCAGCATGAGAGACTCGCGTTTCACTGGATCGAGCGCCGAGGGCCATTTGGGTGAATCATCAAGGTCGGCCGCTTCATCCTTGGCGCGGCGCATATAATCCACATTCTCTGCGGCCGGATCGAACTCATGCATGTCGGCTCCTTTGTCCAAATCATCCAAGGTGAGTTTGTGAAAACGGAATGTTTGCTTGTCTGCCGCAGCCACTTTAGCGAAGCGCTCGCGGCGTTCGCTGTTGCGATCGCGCCGCAGCGCCTCTGCCTCTGCGAGTTCCCGTTCGCGGGTGGCCTTGTTCAGCGATATCTTGTTCTCCTTGACGCGCAATTTAGTCTTCATCACATCCTCAATGATATAAGCAAAGTCCTTGGAAGTATTGACCCGCTCCTGGCTCAGTGGCTTGAGGCGGGGAATAAACAAGGCGCTTTCATCCAGCGGCTTGAATCCCAATGCCGGCTGAATGGCATCATGCGGCATCGCATTGTCCAAGAAAGATTCGCCGATTTCCAATCCATCCATCATACTCGGCAACACCACTTGCGGCACCACTCCATCCATTTGCGTTGAAGATCCCGAGGGCCTGTAAAATTTCTGAATCGTCAGTTTTAGATAACCGGCGTGATCACGGGCGGCAAAAAACGGCATCATTTCCGCGATGGGCATCGGCTGCTGGACAGTGCCTTTGCCAAAAGTGGACGACTCGCCCACCACAATGACGCGATTGAAATCCTGAAGAGCTCCCGCCAATATCTCACTGGCCGATGCACTGCTCTTATCCGTCATGATGACCATCGGCCCTTCGTAGATCGGTTTGCGGTTTTCCGACTCCTTGACATCTATCTTACCGCGGTTGCCTTTGACCTGGACAACGGGCCCACGCTCGATGAAAAATCCGGTCATACGGCGAACTTCATCCAGCGAGCCGCCTCCATTGTTGCGCAGGTCCAAAATCAGGCCGTCGATTTTCTCCTCGACCAAGCGCTGCAGAATGCGTTCGACATCCACCGAACAGCGCACCTTGCCCTCATCAAAATCGGCGTAAAACGATGGCAGGGTGATCACGCCGAGACGTCGACGCAGCCCCTTATCTGGCTTGAAATCGATCACTTGGGCGGACGCCTGCTCATCCTTGAGTTCTACCTTGTCGCGCTCGATCACATAAATCTTGGTTTCGCCGGGAGGGGCTCCGGCAGGTTCCACCTTCAAGGCAACCGCAGAACCAACCTTGCCACGGATGAGATCCACCACCTTGTCGATTTTCATGAACATCACGTCGGTCATGTCCTCGGGCTTGCCGGTGTTGAGTGAGTCCACCGCGACCACGCGGTCGTTGAGTTTGAGGTTGCCCTTCCGATCGGCGGGCCCGCCAACAACAATGCCCATAATCTTGGTGGCCCCATCTTCCTCGGCCTGCAACAGCGCACCTATGCCGACAAGCTCGTTCTTCATCCCATCCTTGAAGCGCGCCATCCCTCGGAAACTCATGTAATCCGTATGCGGATCGTAAGTGGTGGCCACAGCCCCTAGAAAATAGTTCGCGATGTCCTCAGCATCGACGTCCTTCACGCTGTTGAGAAAGCGCTTGTAACGCAGCGCGATTTTCGCCTTCGGGTCGTGATCGCCCTTGCTCGGATCGGGTTTGCCTTGCTCCTTAGCAAGTTTAGCTAAAAGTTCGTGACGGAGAATCTCACTCAGGACCGCCTCCTTTACCTGCAAGCGCCAGAGGTCCGCAGCTTGTTTCTCATTTTTGGGCCACGCCGCTTCCTTGCGGCTTCGTGCAACCGATTCCTCCGCCGAGAAATCAAAAACAGGCTCCTTCAGCAACTTATCAGTCAGCGCCACCCTCGCCTCCACGCGTTTCACAAAGGTATTGTAGATCTCAGTGGCCGGCACCATGCACTTTTTCTCTAACAGCATGGTGTGAAGGGTGTCGCCGTATTTCGCTCGGAAACCATCCACATCCTGCTGGGTGAAGTAAAGCCGCTGGTAATCCAAATCACGCAAAAACTTGTCGAGAAATCGTTGACTCAGCTGCTTGTCAAAGGGGACCCGCAAAAAATGATTGTTTTGTAGGGAGATGGCCATTTGTTTGCCGACCTCATTGAAGTCGGCCTGCTGGGCACAGGCGGCACAGGATGCCGCAGCGACGGCAACGGCTGCAGCCACTCTACGAAACGGGTTGCTGATCATGGAAAGATTGCGGGGAAGTTGAATGACAGGGGAGGCTCGCACAATTTCTCGCATTGTCGATGCCAAAAACCACAGAGCGCGCAGAGCGTGGCGCTGGATTCCTTGAAGAGACGTGGATTGGGCCGTTAGGTCAAATTCTTCGTCTTGGATCTACGAGTCCTGGGTCTAGGGTCTGAAACGATGCCTCCCTAGTCCTTGGCTTTGCGTGCGGCGAGCCAGCGCCGAAAATACTCCTCTTTGGCGGCGCTGTCGGCGGCCGCGATCGCCTCGGGACTGATTTGCATCCCTCCAAATCCAAATTGAAATTGGAGCAGATCGGCAGTGGCGGGTCGGCGGCCGAGCACTAGCGGAAGATCAACAATCTTCCCTTGACGGAACAACTTGAGAGTCACCTTGGTGCCTGCTTTAAAGGACTTGATTTTCTCGCTGACAACGATCGAAGTATCCTCCTGATGCCAGACGGCGTCGTCCACGCCAAGGAGCAAATCCCCGGCAAGCAAACCGGCTTTATGGCCTGGGGTGTCCGGCTCGACTTGAAGAACCCGCACGGCGAATCGAGGCTCGTTCTCACCAGGAACGGCGACGGCCTCAGTGTTTGGGTTCATGCGGAAGCCGACGTAACCGACGCCGTTGCGCAGGTATTCATCCACCACGAGTTCTCGCAGCACCCCTTGGGAACGCAGGCGCTGCTCGGGATCCCCAGCAGTCCTCGATTGCTGATAGAGTGCCTCTGTCGCCTCATCCGGATGCTGACGGGTCCAAGCCAGCAAGTCATTCTGCGCTTGCTCGCGCTCGGCGAATTTTTCCGATTTCAAGCCCTGCATGATGGCAGGGGGTAACTCAAGCTCAGCCGCACACAGCGGCCACCTCAACACCACTATGATGACAAGCAGCGGACGTGCAGGAAGCCAGGGCGGAGTCAGGGTCATTTCTTGTCCGTTCTTGAGGGCTGATCGGCTAACACGATGATCGGCCGGAGTTCAGCGGCCAAGCCAGTTTTGTTTCGGGACCTCTATGGTATCATTCGGTTCAAGAACAATCGCCATGTTCTTGGCATCCGTCAGGTCGTACTGGTGCTGGGTTTTATTGCGAAACAACTTGACCCGGTACATGGTGCCGAATTCTGTCGGCCCGCCACCGGCTTGGATCGCCTGATAGAGGGTGAGCCCCTGAGTGTATTCTGTCGCCCCGGTTTTCCGCACCTGCCCGCCGACGTACACGACCTGCTTATCAAGGGTGTCAGCACTTGAACTGAGGACCTGAATGGTCGGATTGGTGTAGATTTCCCGGGACTTGTAGGTGTTTTGGAGGACGCTTGATAGCTCATCAGCCCGCAACCCGGACGCCTTGATGGACCCGATGTGCGGCATATTGATCATGCCACTTTCCGACACGGGATAGATGCCGTCAAAGCGGGTTTTTTCATCGGTTGGCACGCCGAGGATGGAGATGGTGATTGCGCGGCCGGGCTTGATTTGAGTTGTTTGGCCAAAGACGCTGACGGCAAGCAGGAGCGAAGCAAGGCTTCCAAAGATAAGTGCTTTAAGATTCATGGCGTTAGTCTGTTACTGGGTTCGGGGTTGTCAATACAGTTCGGTATCATTGCCGCGCAAGGCTGGCTGATTCTTGCTGGCGGCCTGAGACTTGGACGAGGCGGTGGATGCCGGTGGGCCGATCTGCGATTCAGCCGGCGCGTAATACGTGTAATAGCTCGTGTAGTACTGATATTGGCTGTCGCTACGCACATCCACATTATTCAAGACCACGCCGATAACGGTACCACCGACGTTTTCAACGGCTTGTTTGACCCGAAGTAGCATATTTCGGGGCAATTTGCGATGTTGCACGACGATCATGGTGAGGTCCACTTCGCTGGCCAGCACAGAGGCGTCACTGACCCCTAGGATGGGCGGGCTGTCCACCAGAACCAAGTCGAAGCGTTGTTTGACGTCCTGAATGAGTTCGGACATGCGGCGCGAGTTGAGGATACCAGCGGCATCCGCCGGCAGGATGCCGGAGGGCATGAAATAGAGGTTGTCCACTGGCGTTTGGAGGATCACATCCTCAAGCATCAATTCCGTGGTCAGGTAATTGGTCAGACCGACGGAATTGCTGATATCAAAGAAGGTATGCAAACGCGGGCGGCGCAAGTCGGCATCGATCATCAGTGTGGTGTAACCGCCCTGGGCGCAGACATAAGCGAGATTGACAAGGGTGGTCGATTTACCTTCGCCGGCACCGCCGGAGACAACAGTGATCGCATTATCCTCGGGATTCTTGCGGTTGAACTCGATATTGGTGCGCAGAATACGATAGGCCTCGGCGTCTGGGCTCATGCCGCTTTGTTTGTGGAGGATCCCGATATCTTTGGGAACAACCGCAAGCACTGGCACCTGCAGATAGCGCTCGACGTCTTCGAGGGTCTTGACGGAAGTGTCTAGATATTCGAGGAAGAAGGCGATACCCAGTCCGAAGATCAATCCGATCACTGCTCCGAGCATCAGGTTGAGGGTCACATTGGGGCTAACTGGATTTTGGGAACTGACCGGTTCGTCATGGACGATGATGGAATCATTGGGCATTTTCCCGGTGATTTCCTCGCCAATCAATTTGAGCTTCATTTGCTGCAACATCTCCTGCTCTGACTCAAATTCGCGTTTGGCATCGACATAGTCCTGTGCATCCAGACCGCGCTTGATGGCTTCGCCGCGTTTGTCGTTCTTGCTAGACAGAGCGCGTTTGAAGCGGGCTTCCGCGAGTTCGAGCTTGGCTTGGAGGGTATCGCGCAACGACACCACCCCTTCATCGAGTTGCTTCTTCATGGACTCGAGCACTTGGGCAGTGGCCAGCATGTTGGGATGTTTCAGTCCGAGTCCCTGACGTTTCAACCCTTCGAACTGGGTCTTCTGGTCGAGGTACTTTGGATAGAGCGTCTGAACGACGTTGTCAGGCAGGGCCAAGCCAGAGGCATACACCATGAGTTGGTCGGCGCTGTACTTCAACAGGCTTTGAATCATGCTTTCCAGCTGCATCTTTTCGGTTTCCAACTGGTTGAAGGTGTCCAAGGCGTTCTTGGCACCGTTATCGTCTTCCATGCCGGTATTGCGATAGTAAGAGTCCGGCCCGTAGTAAATGATGCCCTTGGCACGCACGATGTTAGCCAAGACCTTGCGCCGTTCTTCCACGATGTCTTCCTGCACCCGCACGGCCTTTTTAAGTTCAAGCAATGCCATGTCGCCTTCCTTGCCTTCCGTTTCGCTGCGGTATTCCTTGTAGGCTCGCGCCACCTCGGCGGCGATATCCCGGGCCTCATCCTTATCCGAATGTCGCACGCTGATGGTGATCAAGTCCGTGCCGCGTACGTTATCGGTTTTGACGATGCTTGTGAGTATGGCAAAGACCGTCTCCCGGTCCAAGCTCCAGTTGTTGGTCAGGTCGAGATTATCGATGACCTTCATCAGAGCATTGCGGCTCTTGATTTTCTCAAACTCCGTGTTGAAAAAATTCGGCGTCACGCGACCAAAACTGGTGTCCTCCATCCCTTTGAATACGGTGATAGTCGTGCCCCGCGGCTTGACCTCGATCTTGGCATAACTTTCGTACTTTTTTGGCATCACATAGGTGATAACCGAGGCAGTCATAAAGACTAGAAGCAGGGTAAGCAGGATCAAGCCGTAGCGATTCTTGATGACCTGCCAGTAATCGAAGGCGTGAAGGGCCGATTCGCTTTGTTGGGGAGAGGTATTGGGCATGGCGTCTTAGGTCTGGGCTGAATGTACTGATCAATTGGCAACAATCAAAAGAAAACTCCCGCAATGAGAGACATTGCGGGAGCTTAAGACAAGTCAAATAATATCCTGAACAGGGTTATGATTGAAGCAGGCCGCTATGGGATGCATTAGAACTGATAGCTCACACCGATCGTAATACGGCTGCGATTGTAAGCTTTGGAGACTTCGGAATTTGAATCCGTGTAGTTGTATGCGACGTTGCCATAGAACCGTTCAATGAGTTTCACGGAGAAACCAAGGGAGGCATTGAAGAGGTGCTGGGTTAATCCGCTGGAGCTGGCCGAGCCGGTACCGGCAACCAAGTGGCCATCACTGAATTTGGCAGGGATATAATCGATGCCGCTGAAGATTGAGACCATCGAAGAGACCGCGTAATTGCCGCTGAGTCCGACGCGCAGGGTTTGGCGTTGACTGAAGTCGTAGGCACCCGCCCCGACCGTCTGGACCGTATCATAACCCTCAACGCTGTAGCGTAAAAACCCTTTCAACGTGAAATCCTGATTGATGCGGGAATCTAACGCCATTTCGGCGTAGGGATTGTCGGTGCTGGTGCCCCGATCCACTTGGCGGACTTGAAGACCCACTTTGGTGACCAAGATTGCGGTAGGACTGAAGCGATGTTCGAGGCCGGCGAGAATGTATTGATTGGTGGAGTCAGCAGCCAAGCCCGCTGCTGTGGTTTGACCGTAGCGATAATCCAAGGTCAGCACGCTGCGCTCCTGAGTAAGCTGATAGCGAAACTGGTTGTAGGCTTCCCAAGTGAAGCGATTTTGATCCTTATACACGGACTTGCCATATTCGAGCCCGGTGAGGCTGATGCCGGTATAGGTAGCCATCCGTTCCGTCCAGCGATAGCCTAGGGAATCGTCAGTGGCCCAGAACAAATAAGCTCCGGACAATCGACTTGTGGCAAACCCTTGAGCGTAATCCGGCTCCAGTTCATAGGTAATGGAGTTGCGACTTGAGAAACGCAGACGCTCGTCAAAGCGATGAGTGAGATTGGCCGTAGCACTGGTTTGAGCGTACACGTCGTCAACCAGGCTAGAAGGCTTCTCGATATAATAAATGCAACCCAAACGGCCGTAAACGTCCCAGGTGGTCTGAGGGGTCAAGCTGATGAAAGAAAGCCCGACAAACGGATTCAGGGAGACGGCGCTGTCTTTTGAGGCTCCACCAGGGTTGACATTGTCGTCATAGGTCAAATTCAGGCCGGCACTCCACTTGAGCGGCATGGCATTTTGAGCCTCGGTGCCAACATTGTAGAGACCCTCGGCGGCTGATACATGGCCGATGGCAAGAACGGAGACAAAAATCAGAGTAAATTTATTTTTCATGCGTAATTATGTTAGAAAAAGGCGAAATAAGTGCTATACTGATTGGCAAAGATGCCAAATCAGCCAGTGACCTCCGTGGTATCCGGCGGAGTGATCGTGCCTGGGGTACCGCCTGGAGGGGCTCCGC